>Ga0136640_10000857_pt1 | contig 11876 bp, 15 predicted proteins | sample AntDrymUQ8642106_2_FD_105498 | JGI IMG/M metagenome (GOLD analysis project Ga0136640, IMG submission 105498) | Polar desert sand microbial communities from Dry Valleys, Antarctica - metaG UQ864 (21.06) | ecosystem: Environmental > Terrestrial > Soil > Desert | place: Antarctica: Dry Valley...
CAGGTCGTGGTGCTGTGCTTCCGCTACATCCTCGAGGAAATGGACGAGGCCCAGATTTTGACCATCGACCGCGAGGGCGACGTGGTCAATTGCGGGGTGTGCGAATATGGCTTCGAGCCCGACGACGTCAGCAGCGTTCCCGAGCTCCTAACCTATAATTTTGCGGCGCCGATGGAGCAGGAGAACGCGCCGGTGACGTCCGCTCCCGATGCCATGGTGGCGACGCGATGAGCGTGGCCCTGACGCTCGATAAAGAGTGTCTGAAGCGTTTCGCCATTCCGGCGCATGAAGGCGCCAACGACAAGGACGAGCGCGGCCGCATCCTGGTGATCGGGGGAAGCCGGAGCGTGCCGGGCGGGGCGCTGCTCGCCGCGACGGCCTCCCTTCGCGCCGGCGCGGGCAAGCTCCAGATCGCGACGGTCGAAAGCATAGCCATACCCCTCGCCATCGCGATCCCCGAAGCGCTGGTCGCGGGCCATGCTGAACTCGAGGACGGCGGCTTTGCCGAACCCGCGATCCCGCTGCTTTGCGACCGTTGCAACTGCGTCGACGCGGTCGTGATCGGCCCCGGAATGCGCGAAGGGCCGGTCGTCGCGCGGCTGCTGGAAACCGTTCTCGCGCTCGACGTCGCGATGCCGCTGGTGATCGATGCCGCGGCGCTCGCGGCGGCGCCCGCCGTCGCCAAGGGGTTCGCCGCCTGGCGCGGAGGCGCAGTAATGCTTCCCCATATCGGTGAGATGTGCGCCCTCCTCGGATGCGAGGCGGACGAAGTCGACGCGAACCGCGAAGGCGCCGCGCGCCGCGCCGCGGAACGCTATCGCGCCGTGACGATGATCAAGGGCCCTGCCAGCATCGTCGTCGCACCCGATGGCGAGACCTTCGTCTATGCGGGCGGCGGGATCGGGCTCGGCACCTCGGGCTCGGGCGACACGCTCGCCGGCATCGTCGGCGGCCTGCTCGCGCGCGGAATGGATCCGCTCGGCGCGACGTTATGGGGCGTTTGGCTTCATGGCGAAGCCGGCCGCCGTCTCGCCCAGGCCCAAGGCCCGCTCGGCTTCCTGGCGCGCGAGATACCCGGTCTCGTCCCGGGACTTATGGACGGGCGCTAGCCGCCTCGGAGCGATGTTTTTCGAGCTCGTCGCCAGCCAGCCGCACGACGTGAAGCACATTGGTCGATCCCGGGGTTCCGAACGGCACCCCGGCGATCAGAATGATGCGGTCGCCCGCGCTGGCGACGCCGTGCCTGAGCGCCATTCGCTTGGCCTTCTCGATCATTTCCTCGAAATGACCGACGTCGCGGGTGTGCACCGCGTGCGCGCCCCATAAAAGCCCCAGCCGCCGCGCCGCCTTGATGCTTGGCGTCAGAACGAGCAGCGGCGCGGAAGGCCGTTCGCGTGCCACCCGCCGCGCGGTCGATCCCGATGAGGTGAAGCAGACAATCGCCTTGGCCGCAATCGTCCCGACCATATTGTTGGCGGCCTGCGCCATCGCATCTGCGGTCGTGGGATCGGGCCGCGTCTCGGTGAAATGGACGCGCGCGGCGTGCGAAGGGTCTGATTCGACGCTGTTGGCGATGCGGTCCATCATCGCAACGGCTTCCTCGGGATAATCTCCCGCCGCGCTTTCGGCCGAAAGCATTATCGCGTCGGCGCCGTCATAGACCGCGGTCGCGACGTCCGACACTTCGGCGCGCGTCGGGGTCGGCGAATTTATCATCGATTCGAGCATTTGCGTCGCAACCACCACCGGCCGCCCGAGCCGCCGCGCGGTGGCGACGATATGCTTTTGCAGCGGCGGCACTTCCTCGGGCGGAAGCTCGACGCCGAGATCGCCGCGCGCGACCATCACCGCGTCGGCAAGCTCGAGGATTTCCTCGAGCCGGTGCAGCGCTGCGGGCTTCTCGATCTTGGCAAGCAGCGCCGCGCGGCCAGCTATGATGCGCCTGCCTTCGGCGACATCCTCGGGCCGCTGCACGAACGACAGTGCGATCCAGTCGGCGCCATGTTCGAGCGCGAAATCGAGGTCGGCGCGATCCTTTTGGGTGAGCGCCGGGATGGGGACGACGACATCGGGGACGTTGACGCCCTTGTGGTTGGACAGCGCGCCGCCGACCACAATTTCGGTTTCGAGCCGATCCTCGCCCGCCTGGGTAACGCGCAGCACCAGCTTGCCGTCGTCGAGCAGCAGCCGGGTTCCCGCCTCGGCAACGCGGAACAGTTCGGGATGGGGGAGCTCGACCCGCGTCGCATCGCCCAGGCCGGCATCGCGGTCGAACGTGAAGCGGTCGCCGCTCCTGAGCTCGACCTTGCCGCCGGCGAAGTCGCCGACGCGGAGCTTCGGGCCCTGCAGGTCGACGAGGATAGTGGTCGGGCGTTTTTGGACTTTCTCGAGCTCGCGGATGGTCGCGATGATCGCGCTTTTGTCGTCATGGCCGCCGTGGCTCATGTTGATGCGGAACGCGTCCGCGCCTGCCGCCATCAGCTTGGCGATCATCACGCGGCTGCTACTTGCCGGCCCCAGCGTCGCCAAGATGCGGACCTTGCGCGACCGGGGCGTGAACTGGCTCGGCATCGCCGCAAGTCCCTAAAGAGTCCCGATGACATATCAACCGCGCTTCGCTAGCGCGGCGGCTCAAGCTCATGGAAAACGGAGAATCGAATGGCGTCGGGTAATGTCGCGGCCGATCAGCTGCGGCTGTTCATCGAGCGCATCGAGCGCTTGGAAGAGGAGAAGAAGGGAATCGCCGACGATGTGAAGGAGGTCTATTCAGAGGCCAAGGCCAATGGCTACGACACCAAGACCATGCGCACCATCGTCCGTCTGCGCGGAATGGAGAAGCACCACCGCGACGAGGCCGAGGCGCTGCTCGAGACATACAAGGCCGCGCTCGGCCTCGCCTAAAATCCTCCCCGGAACGGGGAGGGGGACCGCGCGCAGCGCGGTGGAGGGGGCATCCCGGAAAGGAGAACAAGATTATGATCGTTACGACCACCAGCCTCATCGAAGGCCGCCCCGTTTCGCAATATCTCGGCATCGTCACCGGCGAAGTGATCGTCGGCGCCAACATCTTCAAGGACATGCTCGCCGGAGTCCGAGACATCGTCGGCGGACGCTCGGGAAGCTACGAAAAGACCCTCCGCGCCGCGCGCCAGGAGGCCTTCGAGGAAATGGAGGAGCAGGCCACCAAGCTCGGCGGTTCGGCAGTGCTCGCGGTCGACATCGACTATCAGGTCATCGGCAAGGAAGGATCGATGCTGATGGTTACCGTCTCCGGGACCGCGGTCAAACTCTAGGCTTGCTTGAAGCCGCCCATGGCGCTGGCTAAAGCTGGCGCATGGCCGGCCATTCCAAGTTCAAGAACATCATGCACCGCAAGGGCGCGCAGGACAAAAAGCGCTCGGGGCTGTTCTCCAAGCTCAGTCGAGAGATCACCGTCGCGGCCAAGATGGGCACTCCCGACCCCGACATGAACCCGCGCCTGCGCGCCGCGGTGCTCGCCGCCAAGGCGCAATCGATGCCGAAGGACAATATCGAGCGCGCGATCAACCGCGCGGCGCGCGGCGAGGGCGACGATTATGAGGAAATCCGCTACGAAGGCTTCGGCCCCGGCGGGGTCAGCCTGATCATCGAAGCGCTCACCGACAACCGCAACCGCACCGCCACCAACGTGCGCACCATCGTCTCGAAAAACGGCGGCAATTTGGGCGCCAGCGGATCGGTGAGCCACGGCTTCAGCCGGCTCGGCCTCATCACCTACCCGACGTCTGCGGGCGCCGCCGAACCGATTTTCGAAGCCGCGCTCGAAGCCGGCGCCGAGGATGTCGAATCCTCCAACGACGGCCATGAAATCTGGACCGCGCAGGAGTCGCTCCACGAAGTCGCCCGCGTGCTCGAACCCGTCCTCGGCGCCGCCGAAACCGCCAAGCTCGCATGGCGCCCGCAAACCGAAGTCACGGTGGGCGAGGGCGAGGCGGGCCAGCTCCTGCGCCTCATCGATGCGCTCGACGAGGACGACGACGTCCAGACGGTGTGGGGCAATTACGACGTTCCCGACGAAGTCATGGACAAGCTTGCCTGAGGCCCACGCCCTTTCGGGCATGCTGGTCCTCGGCCTCGACCCGGGCCTCGGCACGACCGGCTGGGGGATCATCGCGGCCGAGGGCAATCGGCTCAGCCATGTCGCCAATGGCCAGATCGGCACCGACAGCAAGGCCGCGCTCGGCGAACGGCTTGCGGTTCTGTTCGACGGGCTGTGCGCAGTGATCGCCGAGCACCGGCCCGCCGGCGCCGGGGTCGAGGAGGTGTTCGTCAACGCCAACCCGCAATCGACGCTCAAGCTCGGCCAGGCGCGCGGCGTGTGCCTGCTCGCCGCGGCGCGATCCGGGATCGCGGTGGGCGAATATGCGCCGCGGCTAGTCAAGAAAGCGCTGGTCGGAACCGGGGCGGCCGAAAAGGCCCAGGTTCACGCCATGGTATCGCGGCTCCTTCCCGGCGCGAAGATCGCGGGCGCCGACGCCGCCGATGCTCTCGCGGTCGCCATCACCCACGCGCACCGTTTGGCGTCGGCGCGCCATCTTGCTCGACCAAGCCTTCACGCGGCATGATCGCCAGGCTCACCGGGCGGCTCGAAAGCGTCTCCGCGGACGCGGCGGTGATCGATGTCGGCGGGGTCGGCTATCTGGTCGGCGCGTCGGCGCGGACGCTGACCGCGCTTGGCCCTGTGGGCGGCGACGTGCTGATCTTCACCGAGATGCTGGTCGCCGAGGATTTCATCCGCCTGGTCGGCTTCGCCACGGCGGCCGAGCAGGAATGGTTCCGCCTGTTGACCAGCGTGCAGGGCGTCGGCGGCCGCGTCGCGCTCGGCATCCTCTCCGCGCTCGATCCCGCCGAACTCCACCGCGCGGTGGCGAGCGGCGACAAGGCCATGGTGTCGCGCGCGCAAGGCGTCGGCCCCAAACTCGCGATGCGCATCGTCAACGAATTGAAGGACAAGGTCGGCGGCACGATCTCGCTCGCCGGGGGGCTGCCCCTCCCCCGTGCCATCGGCCCGGCCGCGGATGCCGTGTCGGCGCTGCTTAACCTCGGCTTCCGCCCGGCAGAAGCGAGCGGCGCGGTGGCAGCCGCGCAGGGAGAACTTGGCGATGGTGCGAGCTTGGATGCGCTGGTTCGGACCGCATTAAAGAAGGCGTCGAAGTGACAGGGAGGAAGTCAATGACTGATCCGGTAACGCAGCGGTCACTTGATTTTATTGCCTCATGTAACGACCCGAAGCAGCTGCGCCAGATAGCTCAAAACGCGGGTAAACAGAGCAATCAAGAAGTGCAGCAGGCTGCGAGACTTCGCTTGTACGCTGTGCTGCCGTCGGAGGAGCCGGGCACTCAAGAATATGATGTTTGGCAGAGCATTCATGCATTGGAGGATACGCTGACAACAAAGCGCGGAAAGACCACTCGGTTGGCTCGAACAAGGCAAAAGATCGAACGGGACAAAGAGGTGACCACGGTTTCCAATTTGGTTCGCAAACGCCCGAGGGAGGGGTTTCATTTGCTCATCGAGCGAAGCCTACCTGAGCTTACCTTTGAAGCCGTTGCGCCGAGACACCCTGAACGGTTTGCCTCAGATGTTTTGGATGCTGCTGCGGTGCGGCTGGAAACAATCGGCTACATGGGCGAGCGCCGCGCTTGACCGATGATCGCATCCTGACCGGCATCCGCAAGCCGGAGGACGTCGATGCCGCGCTACGTCCGAAAACCCTCGACGAGTTCGTCGGGCAACGCGGCGCGCGCGAGAATCTGCGGGTGTTCATCAACGCCGCCAAGGCGCGCGGGGATGCGCTCGATCATGTGCTGTTCTTCGGGCCGCCGGGGCTCGGCAAGACCACGCTCGCCGGGATTATCGCGCGCGAACTCGGGGTGGGCTTCCGCGCCACGTCCGGGCCGGTAATCGCCAAGTCGGGCGATCTTGCCGCCTTGCTCACCAATCTCGAGGACGGCGACGTCCTGTTCATAGACGAGATTCACCGCCTCGCGCCCGCGGTCGAGGAAATCCTCTACCCGGCGATGGAGGACCGCGCGCTCGATCTGATGATCGGCGAGGGACCCTCGGCGCGCTCGGTGCGGATCGATCTGCCCAAATTCACGCTGGTCGGCGCGACCACGCGGCAGGGCCTGCTGACGACGCCACTGCGCGACCGGTTCGGAATTCCGATCCGATTGAACTTCTACTCGGTCGAGGAACTCGAGCAGGTCGTGCGCCGCGCCGCGGGCCTGCTACGAATGAACCTCAATGAGGACGGTGCCCGCGAAGTCGCCCGCCGCTCGCGTGGAACCCCGCGCATTGCCGGCCGGCTGCTGCGCCGGGTGCGCGATTTCGCCGAAGCCGCGGGTGAGGCAGAGGTTGATGTCGCGGTCGCCGACCGCGCGCTCAACCGGCTGGAGGTCGACGCGCTCGGCCTCGATGCGATGGACCGCCGCTATCTCACCATGATCGCCGATATCTACCGCGGCGGCCCGGTCGGCGTCGAAACCCTCGCCGCGGGTCTCAGCGAACCGCGCGACACGATCGAGGAAGTGATCGAGCCCTTCCTTATCCAGCTCGGCCTCGTCGCGCGTACCGCCCGCGGCCGCGCCTTGAACGGCCGCGCCTGGACCCATCTCGGCCTCGTCCCGCCGCCGGGCGGGCAGGACCAACTGTTCGACGCTTGAGGCTTCTCGCGCGGAATCGGCCCCGCTAAGGCGGCGCGACATGGTTAACGGCAATGATCTACCCGCGGACGGCCGCTTCGTCGGCAAGGAGCACCGCTTTCCGATCCGCGTCCATTTCGAGGACACCGATGTCGCCGGCATCGTGTACTATGCCAACTATTTGCGCTTTATCGAGCGAGCGCGATCGGACATGCTGCGCCAGGTCGGAATCGACCAGCGTTCCGCGCTCGAAGGTGGGGAGGGGGTCTACGCGGTGGCCGAGCTCGGCATCCGCTACCGCCGGCCCGCCAGGCTCGACGACGTGCTGATCATCGTCAGCCGGGTCCGCGAAGTCCGCGCCGCGAGTTGCCTCATTCATCAGCGAGTCATGCGCGGCGACGAACTCTTGGCCGAGGCGGATGTGACGGCGGCGTTCCTTGCGCTCGACGGCCGCCCGAAGCGCCACCCGCGCGAATGGGTAATACTGTTTCAAGCTTTGACGGGGGAATGAGCGTAGTGACTTCAGGCACCGACATGATGTCGCCGCTGGCGCTGTTCAGCCAGGCGGACATCGTCGTCAAACTGGTCATTGCCGGGCTGCTCGTCGCGAGCATCTGGACTTGGGCGATCATCGCCAGCCACAGCTGGCGGCTGAAGCGTGAGATGCGCGCGAGCGAAGCCTTCGAGCGCGAGCTTTGGGTAGCCAAGGACATCGACGCGTTTCACGCGCTTCACGCCGATTCGACGGTGCCGGGCGCGCGTGTTTTCATCGCCGCGATGGCCGAGTGGCGGCGTTCTACGGGGGGCAAGACCATTGATCGCGAAGGTACGCGGGCCAGGCTGCTGCAGGCCATGAATGCGGCCTCCGCCGCCGAGATCGACCGCCTCGCCGACCGGCTCAACATCCTTGCCACCGTCGGCTCGGTAGCCCCGTTCGTCGGGCTGTTCGGGACGGTGTGGGGAATCATGCGAAGCTTCACGAGCATCGCCGACGCCAACAATACCAGCCTTGCGGTGGTCGCCCCCGGCATCGCCGAAGCGCTATTCGCAACCGCGCTGGGGCTGTTCGCGGCCATCCCCGCGGTGATCGCCTACAACCGCCTGACCCACCGGCTGAACCAGTTCGAGGCCCGGCTCGGCCGCCTCGCGGACCGTTTCCACGCCACCTTGAGCCATGAGCTGGAGATGGAGGCCTAGTGGCGATGGGCGTCTACACCTCTTCCCGGCGCTCGCATCGCAGCCGCGCGCCGATGGCCGAGATCAACGTCACTCCGCTAGTCGACGTCATGCTCGTGCTGCTCATTATCTTCATGGTCACCGCGCCGCTGCTGGTCGCGGGGGTTCCGGTCGCTCTTCCCGACAGCAAGGCCGGCGCGCTCGATCAGGAAGCCGAGCCGGTGCAGCTTTCGATCGATGCCAATGGCAGGCTTTTCCTCGGCGACGAGGCGGTCAACGACGCTCAGCTCGGGCTTCGGCTAAGCTCGATCGCTTCGGCATCGGCACAGCCCGGCGGCCCGCGGGTCTATTTGCGCGCCGACCGCGGCCTCGATTACGGCCGCGTCATGCGGGTGATGGGCGAATTGAACCGCGCCGGCCTCAACCGCGTCGCGCTCGTCTCGGTGGGCAACGATGGATAGAGCCGACGGCGCAGGCCTTGGCGCGGCGATGGCCGGTCACGTCGCATTGTTCGGCGCGCTTTCGCTGGGGCTCGCCGCCGCGATCCCGCCCAAGCCCGTCCCGCCGCCGTCGATGGAGGTCGAGTTCGTCGAAGAGATCGCGTTGCAATCTGCGACCGCGCAGCCCTCGCCGCAGGAGCAGGCCGCCGCCGTGGCTCCCGAAATCGGCCGGGTCGACGAGGCGATGCCCGCGCCCGCGCCGCTGCCGGAGCCGTTGCCCGCTCCGCCGCCGGCCAAGACGATCATGCCCGAAAAACCTGCGCCCGCGAAGGCCGTCGCCGCGAAGGTCAAGCCCGAAACCGCCAAGGCCAAACCGCTGGCGAAAGCGAAAACCGAGGCTCTGCCCACAGCAAAGTCGACCAAGCCTGAAAAGACCGCCGCCCGCGCGCCGCGCATCGGCAAAGATTTTCTCGCGGGGCTTAGCGATCCGTCGCCGGTAACGGCCGATACCCCCGCCGCAGCGGTGATGAGCGCGGTCGCGCTCGCCGACATTCAGGCCGCGATCAAGCGCCAGATCCAGCCCTGCGCCGACCGGCAGGTCAATCCAGGGCCGGGCGCGAGCCGCATCACCGTCAAGCTCAACCTACGCCTCAATCGCGACGGCTCGCTCGCGTCCGCGCCGCGCGTGGTTTCGGCGAGCGGAGTCGACGATGAAAACAGCCGCTACGAAAAGCGCGTCGCCGATCTCGCTATCGCCGCCTACAAGGGATGCGCACCGCTGAAGGGGCTTCCCGACGATCTTTACCGAACCGCCAAGGGCGGATGGAGCAACGTCAACATGAACTACAAGCTCCCCGGATGAAGATCGGCACGATGCGGCTCGGTCTGCTCGCCCTTTTGTTCGCGATTCCTGCGGTTGCACAGGAAACCGCGCCCCCAGCTACCGATGACGACGCGCCGCTCGAAGTCGACATCGTCGGCGGCATCTCGGAGCCCATGCCGATCGCGGTCCCGGTCATGCCGACCCCCGCCGCGACCCCGACCGCACAGGGGGACACCGTCTCACTCGGCCGGCAAGTTGCCGAAATCGTCTCAAACGACTTGCGTAGCAGCGGGCTTTTCACTCCGGTCGGTCCCGGCGGGCTGCCCGCGGTCAGCTTCGCGCAAGTCACCGCGCCCGACCTCGCCACTTGGCGCCCGATGAACGCGCAGGCGCTCGTGCAGGGTTTTGTGCGCGCCGAAGGCGACGGCGACCTCACCATCGGCTGCTATTTGTACGACGTCTCGGCGGGCACCGAACTCACCCGCCAAGGCTTCACCGTCGCGCCCGCCAACTGGCGCCGCGCCGCGCACAAATGCGCCGATGCAATCTATGCACGGCTGACCGGCGAGACCGCCTATTTCGACACGAGGCTGGTCTATGTCGCGGAGACGGGGCCCAAGGCGAAGCGGGTCAAGCGCATCGCGGTGATGGATTCGGACGGGTCGAACCATCGTTTTCTCACCACCGGCCAGTCGACCGTCCTCACCCCGCGCTTCTCTCCGCGCGGCGGCCAGCTCGTCTACATGACCTATGCCGACAAGCTTCCGCGAGTCTATGTGCTAGATCTCGCCAGCGGCCGTCAGCGTCCCCTCGTTGCCGCGCAGAACATGACCTTCGCAGCCCGCTATTCGCCCGACGGCCGCAACATCCTGTTCTCGATGGCAGTGGCGGGAAATACCGACATCTACCGCGTTTCCGCCGAGGGTGGCCAGCCGCAGCGGCTGACCAACGCGCCGGGGATCGACACGGGCGGAAGCTACGCGCCCGACGGCACAAGGATCGTCTTCGAATCCGACCGCGGCGGTTCGCAGCAACTTTATGTGATGGGCGGCGACGGCGCCAACCAGCGGCGCATCTCGTTCGGCGGAGCGGCCTACGCGACTCCCGTATGGAGCCCGCGCGGCGACGTCATCGCCTTTACCCGCATCGGCGGCGGGCGCTTCCGCATCGGCACCATGACTCCTGCGGGGGCAGGCGAGAAGCTGCTCACCGAAAGCTGGCAGGACGAGGGCCCGAGCTGGGCCCCCAACGGCCGGGTCATCATGTTCCACCGCACCGCGCAGGGATCGGGCAAGGCCGATCTTTGGTCGGTCGATCTCACCGGCGTCAACGAACGCCGCATCCCCACACCCCTCGACGGCTCGGACCCGAGCTGGTCGCCGTTGCTCGATTAAAGGAGACACGCCATGCGCCTCAAGCTTCTGACCCATGCCGCGCTCGCCACCGCGCTGATCGCGAGCGGCTGCGCCAAGAAGAAGCCCAAAGAAGTCCCCGCCCCGCCGGTGGCGACTGGGGACGCCGCCGGCGGCAGCGGCACCAGCGACGGCACGAGCGGCACCGGAGCCGACGGCACGGTCGGCGGCGCCAATTTGCCCGGATCGCGCGCCGATTTCATCGCCCGCACGGGTTCCGATACGATTTACTTCAACACCGACAAATATGAGCTCGACGACGCCAATCGCGCCACGCTCGACGCCCAGGCCGCGTGGCTGGCGGCGAATGCCGGGGTTCGCGTCACGATCGAGGGCCATGCGGACGAACGCGGAACGCGCGAATATAATCTCGCGCTTGGCGATCGGCGCGCCAACGCCGCCCGCAATCACCTCGCCGCCAAAGGCGTCTCCGCCGATCGCATGACGGTGATCAGCTGGGGCAAGGAGCGGCCCGCAGCGACCGGATCGGACGAGCAGGCCTGGGCGCAGAATCGCCGATCGGTGACGGTGATCCCGGGCGGCTAAACCAAAGCCTCGTCGAGCAACCGCGCGAGGCGAAGGCCGCCGCGCACGATCTGCAGCCGGACGGCGGGGACGAGCGCGCGCACCTTGGCCTCGTCGAACTTGACGCGGCCATCGGGCTTGGGTCCGCACGGGTCGCCGCCGAGCGCAGTCGCGTAGGCGACGTCGCGGCTGATCTGCCAGCCTTCGCGGCTCCAATCCTCGACGCTCCCGGCCATGACGCCGGCGCGATCGCTGACCTCGGCAAGCAGCGCCAGCGGCCCGCTCGGCGGCTCGGATATGCCCCGCTCGGCGATCCATCCGTCCCACACCGAATGGAGGTTGGCGCGTCCCTCGATCAATCCGTAGGCCGCTTTGACGTCATTGCCGCCGCGATCGCCGCGGTCGCCCGCGTGGAGCGGCATGTGCAGGTCGCCGACGAAATGCGCGAGAAACGCCAGCGCCTGCAATCGCTCGCGCGCCGGCAGCGCCTTGTCCTTGAGCAGCCGCACCTGCCGCTCGATCTGCGCCGACACGCAATTGCCGTCCCTGCACGCCGATTTGAGATCGAACGGCTTGCACACATCGACATTCTGATAGTGCCACGGGAAGCTGTAGCTGAAGCGATCGTCGAGCCGCCGGATGCAATCGGGCCAATAGGCCGCGAGCGCGAGCGTGCGCACGCTGCAGGTCGGGGTGTCGAGGCTCTTCTCCGCGCGCAGAAGCCTGCGAATTTCGGTGCGCGTGCGCGGCGAGACGCTCGCCTCGGCGATATTAGCGACGGTGTAATGGCCATATTCCCACCACGCCTGGGCCGGAG
>Ga0136640_10000858_pt1 | contig 11871 bp, 14 predicted proteins | sample AntDrymUQ8642106_2_FD_105498 | JGI IMG/M metagenome (GOLD analysis project Ga0136640, IMG submission 105498) | Polar desert sand microbial communities from Dry Valleys, Antarctica - metaG UQ864 (21.06) | ecosystem: Environmental > Terrestrial > Soil > Desert | place: Antarctica: Dry Valley...
ATCAGCACCGGGCCGTCCCGGGGAACGTTCTGACGGCCAATCGCCCGAGTCCGGTAGAGCAAGAGCGCGACCGGCGTCATCACGATCCTCACCGCCGGGTAGGTCCATCCCGGCTCACGGGTGCGCGCCCAGCGATGGAAGGGGTCCATCGCCTCCGGCGGCCGCTGGTCGCGGTAGACCTGAGCACGGATCTCGCTCACGGGCAACCGTTCCCCATCGTTTGGCGATTATGACCGTGCCGGGTGGCTGACTCCAGACCCGAAGGTCCTGCTACGTTTTCATCTACAACGGTGTGACTAAGCCTGAGACGACAACCATCCGCGTCCGTCGCGAGACGCGGGACCGCATCAAGCGACTGGCCGGGGCGCGCGGCATCTCGGCACCGGACCTGATCGGCACGCTGGTCGATCGAGCCGAAGACGACGATCTGTTCGCCCGGCACGCGACCGCGTATCAAGAGATGAGTGCCACTCAACCTGATCTCCTGCGTGAGATCGAAGCGGAAGATCGTGCCTGGGATCGGTCCGACCTCACCGATCCGCTCGACGACGGGTGAGCCACCCGGCCCAGCGTGAGGTCTGGCTGGCCGGCCTGGATCCAATTGCCGGTCATGAGCAATCGGGGAAGAGGCCCGTCCTCGTGATCTCGCGAGACACCTTCAACGCGGCCGGCTGGGGTTTATGCCTCTGCGTTCCTCTTTCGACCCGAGACCGGGGCTCGCCTCTCCACGTCGAGATCGCGCCCCCGGAAGGTGGGATCCGCACCACCAGCTTCGCGCTCGTCGACCAGACCCGAGCGCTCGATCGATCCCGGCTCAGTGCTCGCTGGGGCATCGTCGAGCCGGCAACTCATCGTCGGATCGCAGCCCTGCTCCTGAGAATCGTCGCGCCACGCTGATTCCACGAGCGCCGAGACCGCGGCGGCGCCCTTCCTAAGGGGTGGCGAAGCGGCCGATCGTCTCCTCCGGCCGCAGCCCGGGGAGCGACCGGCTGAAGATGCGAAAGTAAGCGAGCTCTTCCTTGGTTCGTAGCGGTGGCTCGATCTGGCCTCGTTCGGCCTCGAACTCATGATCGCTGATGCCCTCGGCAATCGCTTCGCTGAGCACCTCGTGAGCGCCGGAGCCAGTTCCGAACTGCTCCTTTTTCCGCCACAGGAGCTCGTCGGGGAGCCAGCCCGCGAACGCCTCGCGCAGGAGCCGCTTCTCCGGCTGACCCTTTCCGGCCGCCTTCCAGCCGGCGGGGAGGTGAAGGCCGAAGGCGATCACCTCGCGGTCGAGGAACGGCACGCGGGCCTCGAGCCCGTGCGCCATGGTCACCCGGTCGGCCCGCTGCAGGTTGAGGTTGTGCAGGCCCTCGATCGTTCGCACCAGCTCTGCCTGCAGGTCGTCCGCGTTCGTAAACAACTCGTGGTAGTAGCCGTAGCCGGCGAAGATCTCGTCCGCTCCCTCGCCGGTGAGCACGACCTTGACCGTCCTCGCCGTCAGCTCGGCAAGCATGTAGTTCGGCACGGCGCTGCGGACGAGCGAGGGATCAAACGACTCGATCGCGCGAACGACGTCTCCCAGCACAGCGATCGCGTCCTCGGACGTGTAGACGCACTCGTGATGCTCGGTGTCGAGGTAGTCGGCGGCCGCTCTGGCGGCGAGCAGGTCGCTGCTTTGCTCGGTCCCCACGGCGAAGGTCTTGAGGCGCCCTCCGCGCGCCTTCAGATAGTCGCCGGCGATCGCCGCGACGAGGGTCGAATCGAGTCCACCGGAGAGGAACACCCCCACCGGGACGTCACCCATCATCTGGCGGTCGACCGCGGAGACCAAGACCTCACGGGTCTCGCGCAGGATGTCCTCGGGGATCGGCGCGCCCGGCGCCTCCGGCCCCGGCACCGGCTTGAGAGCGCGCCCGGGAACGGCATGCTCGAATCGCACGAGGCCTGTCCGCGGAGTCCAGTAGTGGCCGGGCGGGAAGACCTCGACCTCCGGCAGCCAGGAGGGGTCGAAGGCACGCATCTCGGAGGCGAACCTGTAGTCGCCGTCCCGCTCGGCCCAGTAGAGGGGCTTGATCCCGATCGGATCGCGAGCGGCGATGAAGCGGCCGTCCGCGGACGCGCCGACGAACGCGTACATGCCGCTGAGATCCGAGATGGCGTCCGGGCCTCGCTCGTTGATCAGATGCAGAGCCACCTCGTTGTCGGACCTGGTGCTGAACAGGCGGCCGTCGAACGTTTGGCGTACCTCAGCATGGTTGTAGACCTCGCCGTTGCCGACCAGCCACATCTCCTCGTCACCGGTCGAGAGCGGCTGGGCGCCTCCCTCGACGTCGACGATCGAGAGGCGCGTGTGTCCGAGCCAGGCTCGATCCCCGAGCGCGATCGAGCCCATGTCGTCGGGCCCGCGGTGGACGAGCCGGTGCAGCATCCGCTCCCCCGCCTCGGGGTCGACCCGTCCGTACTTGGCTGCGATCCCGCACATGCCGCTACGTCCACCCGCCCGCTCGCCCGTCAGGCGGTCGCGACGCCGTAGGTGGGAAGGCCACCGTAGGCGCGCGGCCTGCGGTCACGCAGGTGTGAGATCGCCCGTCGTGAGGGGCTCCGGCACTCGTCGGGCTGGAGGCTCGCCAGCGCCACGCCCGCTTTGCCGGGCTCGGTCCGCGCGAGGATTCGCCCTTGCGGGTCGATCACCTTCGCCTGGCCCACGTAGCGCAAGTCTCCGCGCGGGCCGCTGAGGTTGGAGGAGATCCAGGTGACCTGGTTCTCGACCGCCCGCGCTTGATCCATGAGGTCGAAATGGAGCGACTGGATGTCGGCGCCGACATCCTCGGCCGGACGCTCCCGGCAGACGGGCCAGGCCGAGATCGCGACGATGGTGCCGGCGCCTTGGAGCGCAAGCGCCCGAGCCGCCTCGGGGAAGACCTTGTCGTAGCAGTTCAGCATCCCGATCCGGCCGACGGGAGTCTCGAACGCCCCGAAGCTCTCGCCCGCGCAGTACGCGCGAAGCTCCGACGGGGGAATGTGGACCTTGCGATGGACGCCGTGCACCCCGGCACCGCTTAGGCACACCGCCGTCGAGTAGAGCCCGCCCGCGGTCTGCTCGCTGACCCCGAGGCAAACGACGGTCTCCCGGCTGAGGCCGATCAGGGCCTCGACCTCAGGGCCGTCGAGGCGGATCCCCGGCGGCAGCGGCTGATCGAGCGTCCCCCCGGGCCCCGGGCCCGGGGGTCCACCGAGGGCGCACTCGGGGAAGACCACCATCTCGGCGCCGGCCGACCGGGCCTCCGCAAGGGTGCATGCGATCCGCTCGATGCAGGCGTCGACGTCCCGCCCGAACGAGCCCGCGACCGCCGCGTACGTCCGAATCTTCTCCATCGCCCAATCTTCGCTCCCGCGGCTCTTCCTGCCCTTGTCCACGGGGCCAGAGTTCGGTGGGCGCCCCCGTCCACGCGGTCGGGCGCTGCGCGGCTCCCGATTCACGCCGGCGCGATCGCAGAGCCTCCTCTCAGCAGGGCTGCAAGAGCCAGTGCACAGACCGCGGCCAGCGCTCCGTAGGTGACGGCGTCGCTCGAAACGTCGCTGAGTGCCGGGCCGGCGACGGCGCCGATCGTGTGGCCCAGCCCCCAGCCCAGGTTGACGAAGCCGAAGGCAAGCCCCTGATCGACACCTCGAGCTTCGGCACCGTCGGAGAGCATCGCCATCGCCGGCGACCAGAGCATGCCGATCGCCGGGGCCGCGAGCACCAGCGTCAGCCCGAGCAGCCACGCGGTCTCGGGCAGAGCGAGCAGGAGCATGAAGCCGCTGCTAGCGGCAAGCCCGATCACGCTCGGCATCAGCCGGCCGCGCCGGTCTGAGAGACGGCCGGCCAGCGGCGCCACTACCGCCTCGATTGCCGCGGCGACAAGGAACACCGCGGCAATCGCCGCCGCCCCCGCACCGAGGTCGTCCAGCTCGAGCGGGACGAGGACGTCGACCGCGCCGAAGAGCATCCCCGGAACCAGGATCAGGAGCATCCCGAAACGGACGGCCGGCGAACGCGCGGCGGCGGCGAGCCCCGTGCCTATCGACCGGCCGGAAACTCGCGGTGGCTCGATTCGAAGCGCCGTAGCCAACAGGGCGAGGCCGGCGACCGCCACTGCACAGAAGACGGGCGCACGCCCGAGCGCGTCGGCTGCGGCCCCCAGCGCAGGGCCGGCCAGCACGCCCGCGATCGCAGCCGCCATCGCCGAGCCGATCATCTCCCCGCGGCGCTCGCGAGGAGACGCCCCGACCAGCCATCCGAGGGCGCCGGCCCATGAGAAGGCGCCACCGATGCCCTGCAGGAACCGAGAGGCGTCGAGCAGGGCGACGGTGTCTGCGAACGCGAACGCGACCCCGGACGCGGACATCAGGGCGAGCCCGGTGATCACGGTGCGGCGCACGCCGAAGCGCGCGGCCATGACGCCGCCCGGAATCGCGGCCACGAGCGTCCCCGCAGCGTAGGAGCCCGAGAGCACTCCCGCCGCCGTCTTCGAGAGCCCGAAGTCGTCGGTCAGCCCGGGCAGGAGCGGCACGACGGCAGCGAAGAACATCGTGTCGACGAAGACGACCGCCGACGCCAGGAGGAGGAGCCTGCGCATCGCGTCCACTCTAGGACCGCCCGAGACTAGATCCGACTTCGCGCCGAGGTGAACGGCCACTGATCATGCACGCCACCGCCCGGCGCGGCGCCCGGCGCACCTTCCGGGCGGCGACTGTGTTGTCCTGGGCAAGCGGGTGTTTGAGGTAAACCGGGCAAAGCCGATCCGGGGGGATGCGCTGGGCAGCGCCTGGGCGCTTGCGATGGCTTGTCTCGCCCTGGCGCTCGCGGCCTTGGCGCTGTCCGCGGAGGAAGCGGACAGCAGGCCCACCTACGCACCGCCTGGCTCGAAGATCTGGCACGGCGTCTCCGATACCGGCGACGTCGATGACTACCGGCGCTTCAACCGCCAGGTCGGCGCGCACACGCCGCTCGACCAGGTCTTCTTCCACTGGGACGTGCCGCTCACGACCGGCGCTCTCCACCGCTGGGAGCTGACTGACACGCGCGGGGTCCTCAGCCTCTCCACCGCGCCGGGCGGGCAGCCGGAGGTCGTCACGCCACGCCAGATCGCGATGGGCCGAAGCGATCGCTACCCGCTTCGGCTCAACCAGTCGATCGAGAACTCTCGCCAGGTGGTCTACATCCGGCCGTTCGGTGAGATGAACCTGCACTTCAACCCGTACTCCGCGTTCAATGCCGACGGCTCTCCCCGGCCCGGCCATTCCACCAAGATGTTCAAGCTCGCCTGGAAGCGACTCGTCTTGATCGTCCGCGGCGGCAAGCGCGACCGGATCAACGACAAGCTGAGACAGCTCGGGATGCCCCGCATATATCGCGCGAATCGAAACGACTCGAAGGTCTACAAGCGCCTCGACGTCCCCAATACCCTGGACCCGCCGAAGGTCGCCTTCATGTGGATGCCGCTCACGCGGGGCTCCCCGAACGTTCCGGGGAACGAGCCGAACGCCTACTTCCCGGGGCGCAAGTACGTGGACTGGGTAGGTACCGACGTCTACGCCAAGTTCGGCAACTCGACGCTGTTCCGAAACCTCACCCGCTTCTTCAACCACAAGCGCGGCTACCCGTTCGCGCTCGGCGAGTACGGGCCCTGGGACAACGACTTCGACGGCTCGTTCACCCGGCGAATCCACGAATGGGCTCGCAAGCGCGACCGCGTCAGGGCGCTTCTCTACTTCCGCAGCGTCGACCCCGACAACGAGTACAACGTGCAGCACTATCCGGGCGCGAAGGACTCGCTGCGGCGGATCCTGAACGGCCGGCGCTACGCCCCGTTCGCGCCGAACACGCGCGACTGAGGCGCAGCTAGCCCGAGCGGGCCGCTCGCCACATGAGCCAGAGCGGCGGACTGTCGGCGATGGAGACTTTGTCCGAGAGCTCGAACCCGAAGCGCCGGTAGTAGGGCACGTTCGCCTCGCGCTGCGTCTCGAGGTAGCAAGGCATGCCCTCGGCGTCGGCGCGCTCGAGCGCCGGGTGCATCAGGGCGCCGCCGTAGCCGGAGCGCTGCTTCGCCGGCTCGATCGAGAGCGTCTGCAGGTACCAGTGCGGCTCTTGCGGATGGTGTCGGGACTGAAGCTCCTCGAAGGCGATGCCGCGCCGCATGCCGCGCACACCCACCCAAGGCATCAGCGAGAGCAGCTCGCGCGCCTGCTGGAGGGGCGTTCGCCCGAGCTTTCCCGGCGGGAACCACAGCGCTCCTCCGGCGGCGTCCGGCGAGGTCCACGCGGTGCCGAGCGGCATGTAGACATGCCTGATCATGGTTCGATAGTGGCGCGGAAGAAGACGGGCCAGCCGGCGCTCGCAAGGCACCATCCAGGCCCAGATCTCGTTGTCGATGAAGCCGCGTGAGATCGCGTCCGCGACTGCCCCGACGCGCTCCTCGGTCACCGCCACCGCGGTCCTTGCTTCAACCCCTTCGGCACTCATCGCGCGAGCCTACGCTAGGCTCCCGCGCGCTCGGCCGGAGGAATCCGACGCTATTGGGGTGAGGACCGTGAAGCTGGTGATCGGGATCGTGCGCCCGGAGAAGGCGAACGACGTGCTGGAGGCTCTCTACAGGGCGGACGTGAAGGGCGTGTCGATGAGCCGCGTGCAGGGGCACGGCGGCGAGCTCGAACGCGTCGAGACCTACCGCGGCACCACCGTGAAGATGGGCCTCTCCGAGAAGGTCCGCTTCGAGATCGCGGTCTCGGACGACTTCGTCGCACCTACAGTCGAAGCGCTCCAGGCCGGCGCGCAAACCGGTGAGGTCGGCGACGGCAAGATCTTCGTGGTCCCGCTCGAGCAAGCAGTGCGCATCCGCACCGGCGAGACCGACAAGGGCGCCGTGACGCCGATGCAGGAGTGAACGCACTCGGTTTCTTGGCTCAGGCCGAGGTCGATACGGGCGACACCGCTTGGATGCTCGTCGCGACCGCGATGGTCCTCCTGATGACCTTCGGGCTTGGGCTCTTCTACGCGGGTCTGGTGCGCGCGAAGAACACCCTGAACACGTTCATGATGTGCGTCGCGGCTCTGGCCGTCGCGACGATCACCTGGGCGGTTGTCGGCTACTCGTGGGCCTTCTCGCCGGGCAACGGGATCATCGGCGGCTTCGACTACGCGTTCCTGAGCGGCGTCGGCTTCGAACCGAACCCCGACGGGCTCGGCGCCACGATCCCGCACCTCGTCTTCTTCGCCTTCCAGGCGACCTTTTGCATTATCACCACGGCGCTGGTCTCGGGGGCGGTGGTCGAGCGGATGCGCTTCAGCGCCTTCCTCGTCTTTGCGGCGCTGTGGTCGCTCCTCGTCTACTCGGTGCTCGCGCACTGGGGCTTCGGCGGCGGCTGGCTGATCGAAGGCGGCACGCTCGACTTCGCCGGCGGGATAGCGGTCGAGATGGCCTCCGGCTTCTCGGCGCTCGCGGCGGCGCTGGTGGTCGGCGCGCGCAAGGACTACGGGCGCCAAGCCCTGCTCCCACACAACGCCGTCTACGTCCTGCTCGGCGCCGGCCTCCTTTGGTTTGGCTGGTTCGGCTTCAACGGCGGCAGCGGCTTCAACACCGGGACCAACAGCGTGCTCGCGTTCACGAACACGCTGTTGACGCCGGCCTGCAGCCTCCTCGTGTGGTTCATCCTCGACCTGGTCCGCGGCCGGCAGGTGACGGCGATCGGAGCCGCCACCGCGATCATCGTCGGCTGCGTCCTGATCACCCCCGCCGGCGGGTTCATAAGCCCGGGCTGGGCGATGGCGCTCGGCGCGGTCGGTGCGCTGCCGTGCTACGCCGTGATCGTGTGGCGGCCGCGAACGCGCGTGGACGAGACGCTCGACGTACTCGCCGCGCACGGCGTCGCCGGCCTCACCGGCATCCTCTTCATCGGCCTGTTCGCGCAGATGTCGTGGAACGGGATCGCCGATGGCGCGCTTTACGGAAACTTCGGCCAGTTCGCCGACCAGGCGCTGGCGGCCGTGGTGACGCCGGCCTACGCGTTCGGCGCAACGTTCGTCCTGCTCAAGGTGATCGGCGCCGTGATGCCACTGCGCGCCACCGAGAACGAGGAGGCGATCGGCATGGACGTCGTCCAGCACGGCGAGGAGGCGTACGCGACGGGCGAGGGCGCGATCCTCGTCACGACGGAGGCTTCGATCGAGCGCGACCGGCCGGTGGCGCAGCCGCGCTGAGCCTGGGAGCTATGCCGCCGGGGCCCGCTGCTCGGGCTCGACCGAGAGCAGACCCGAAGACGTAAGCCCAGATACGTCCAGGATGCGCTGGACTCGGTCTTGGACGCCTCGGATCACAAGCTGGCGGTCTTGCTCTCGCAGTCGCAATGCCGCCTTCACGATGACCGCGATCCCACTCGAGTCGACGAAGCCGCATGCCCGCATGTCGATCACGACCGGCCCTTCGGCGGCGAGGCCCACGTCTACCGCAGCCTGCACGCGCTGCACCGTTGCGAGGTCCAACTCCCCAAAGATCGCGATGTCGGTGCCGCCCTCGGCTAGAGGCGCGACATGCACCGAGAATTCGGTGATTGGCGGTCGTTCGAGTTGCATTCCTGCCGCTTTATCGGCGGCGATCGTCGTTTCCTTGAATCGACTGGGCGACGCGGGGGCACGTGCGGCATGATCCCGCGCGATGACACTTCTGCTCGTCGGGCTTGCGGGCGCCGCCGGAGTGGTGGCCCGCTACGTGATCTCTTCGCCTTTCCATGGCGAGGCGCTGTCCTGGGCGACCGTCGGGATCAACGTCTTCGGGTCGCTTCTGCTCGGCCTCTTGGTGTCGAGCCATTCGATCAGCGACGACGCGCGAATCGTCGCCGGAGTCGGCTTCCTCGGCGGGTTCACGACCTTCTCGACCTTCTCGGTGCAGGCCTTCTTGGACTTCGAAGCCGGGGAACCGCTACGGGCACTCGTATATGTCCTGACCTCGGTCCTGCTCGGCCTGGCTGCGGCCGCCTTCGGCTACTACCTCGGCCGCGCAACCCTCTGACGTCGTCCCTCTCACGGCGGCGGTTCGCCCCCCTCCGCTGAGTCGCGGTGGCACGCTCCGGCGCGGGGACGACAGGGGACACGGAGTGGTCAGCTCACAGAGCGGGCGCAACCGCGCAGCCGCAGCGCTTCGCAGCGAGCGCGAGCACTTCATCCCAGGTGACGAACGTGATCTCGGTCCCCAGCACAAGCGCGCTCGCGAGATGCACGGCGTCGTAACCACGAAGTCCCAGGTCCTGCGCGAGCTCGCCGGCTTCGAGCGCGAGAGCTTCGTCGATCCCGACCCGCAGCAACTCCCCTTGCGCTGACCGGAAGTCCTCGACCGCCGAGGCGAGCCCCTTGGCGCTGAGACGTCCGATTCGACGGGCCGCCGCGAGAGCGGCGCGTCCTTCGGGATACGCCATGATGCTCGAGGCCGCCGGGTGCCGCGTCGCCCAAAGCTCGGCCGCCAAATCTGAGCCCTCCTCGTCCACGACGAGCTTGATCAGGGCCGAGGTATCGAAGTAGAGCTTCAGCGGCGCTGATCGGTCACTAGTTCGGACACCGATCCTCGCGACTTGGCGCGCCGACGCCTTGGACGGCGGGGCTCCGTCGCCGGCATCACGAGACCGCGCCGGATCAGCTCATCCAGCGGATCCACAGCGCCGATCGCTGTGAGGCGCGCGATCGGCCGGCCCCGTCGCGTCACGACGACATCGGTGCCGCGCTCCACGCGGTCGAGATGCTCGCTGAGTCTGTCGTGAAGCTCTCGAACCCCGACCTTGCTCTCACGCCCATGTAGCGTCATTGACAGCAAGTTAGCAGCTACATTCGGGGTTCATCGCCGGGTCCGGGTAGCGCACCGAGCTGCCGCAGCCGCGCCCGCCCCTCCGCCAGGCAGCGGTTCACCTTCGTGTAGCTCCAGCCGGTGAGCGAGCAGATCTCCGTGTAGGAGTAGCCCTCCGCCTTCAGAACCAGCGCCCGCCGCTCGTCGGCCTTCAACCGCCGGAGCGCCCGGGCGCGCTCCATCGAGCGCTCGCTGCGCTCCGCTCGCTCGGCGGGACATGGCGAGCCGCTCGGCAACGTCTCGCACACCTCGGCGCCGAGCAGCCGCTCGCGCTCCCGCCGGAGGGTCAGCGCCTCGCGCCGCGTGACCACGTGCATCCAGGCGGCGAGGCGGGGCGGCGGGTGCGTCGGCGCCTTCTCCAGCAGGATGAGCGTTGCTCGCTGCACCGCGTCGTCGGCATCGTCGGGACAGAGCGAAACTCGCCGTGCCGTGCGCCTAAGTGCGGGCCCGTGGGCGTCGAGCAGTGCAATCGCGGCGTGGGAGCGTGGGCGGGCCTGCGCTTGCACACATCGTTCAACCCCGCCGGACGCAGCGCCGCCCCCACCCAACCGGGGCTATCCTCGCGCCGATGGGTACCTGCATCGTCACCGGAGGAGCGGGCTTCCTCGGCTCGCACCTCTGCGAGTCCCTCCTCGAGAAGGGCCACCGCGTGATCTGTGTCGACAACCTCGACACGGGCTCGCTTCAGAACGTCGAGCACGTCGACGACGACGGCTTTACATTTGTCCTCCATGACCTGACGACCCCGTTCTTCGTCTCAGAGCCCGTGGACTTCGTCTACCACCTTGCCTCCCCCGCAAGCCCGATCGACTACCTGCGGCTGCCGCTGCACACGCTGAAGGTGGGGTCCTACGGCACGCATCACATGCTGGGCCTCGCGAAGCTGAAGCGCGCGCGGTTCGTCCTCGCCTCCACTTCGGAGGTCTACGGCGACCCTCAGGTCCACCCGCAGCCCGAGGACTACTGGGGCCACGTGAACCCGATCGGCCCGCGCGGCGTCTACGACGAGGCCAAGCGCTACGCGGAGGCGCTGACCATGGCCTACCACCGCCAGCAGGGCGTCGACACGGGCATCGTTAGGACGTTCAACTCTTACGGCCCGAGGATGAGGCCCCACGACGGCCGCGCGATCCCGACCTTCCTCCGCCAAGCCCTCCAGGACAAGCCGCTCACGGTCTTCGGAGACGGCAGCCAGACGAGAAGCTTCTGCTACGTCGACGACCAGATCCGCGGCTACGTCGCGATGGCCGAGTCCGACGTCCATCTGCCGGTGAACATCGGGAACCCGAACGAGTTCACCCTCCTCGAGCTCGCGAAGGCCGTGATCGAGGTGACCGAGTCGCGCTCGGAGATCGTCTATGAAGCGCTCCCCACCGACGACCCGCAGGTTCGCCAGCCGGACATCGCCCGCGCCAAGCAGGTCCTGGGCTGGGAGCCCGGGATCGAGCTCGTCGACGGGCTCAGGCTGACGATCGAAAAGGCGGGCGTCGAGCAGCTCGTCGGCACGTCGTACTAGCGGCCGCCGCGCCGCCTGCGCCGCGCCGCGCCGCGAACGGCCCCCCGCCTACGCCCACCGCAGGGGCAGCAACTCCTCCACGCGAGCGGGGCGGCCCACGTGGTAGCCCTGCACGAAGTCGACCCCGAACGCCGCGCCCTCGATGAGGCCGTGGCCGAGCGAGCAGAGCCCCCTGTGCGAGCGGTAGCCCATCAGCATGCGGTCGGGCTCGACCAGGCGGTAGTCGAACACCGGCACCTCGGCCCCGGGTAGAGCTTTCGCACCTCGGGGTGGATGACGTGGTTGAGGGTGAGAAGGAACTGGCCGGTCGTCTCGTGGCGCTCGAAGAGCCCTGGGTAGCTGATCGCGAGGCGGCCGAGCGCGCGGCGGCCGAACCAGCGCACGACCTCGTCCGCTTCCATGTCGAGCGAGCCGGCCAAGGCGACGACCAGGGACACCAGGTCCGTGTGCGGGTAGGTGCCGAGCGAGGTGTACGCGCCGTCCACGCCCGCGTCCGCGATC
>Ga0136640_10000859_pt1 | contig 11871 bp, 13 predicted proteins | sample AntDrymUQ8642106_2_FD_105498 | JGI IMG/M metagenome (GOLD analysis project Ga0136640, IMG submission 105498) | Polar desert sand microbial communities from Dry Valleys, Antarctica - metaG UQ864 (21.06) | ecosystem: Environmental > Terrestrial > Soil > Desert | place: Antarctica: Dry Valley...
CCACGCGCTGCGCAACCGCTGCCCGCACGAGGGTGGCGCGCTGTGTCTCGGCCCCGTTACCGGGACGACGCTGCCGGCGCGCGACTTCTCCTTCGCCTACGGCATGGCAGGGCGCATCCTACGCTGTGCCTGGCACGGCTGGGAGTTCGAAATCGAAACCGGCCGTTGCTTGGTCGACGCCCGCTTGCGCGCCAAGACCTACCCGGTGGTCGTCACCGACGGCGTGGTCTATGTGGTGATGTGAGGCGCCGAAACGTGTGCCACACCCGTCGCCCGCGCGGCTCGATGCACACGGTTGCGGTCGGGGTCGTAAACGTGTGCGAAACCCGTCGCCCGCGCGGCTGGATGCACACAGTTGCCGGCGGCGTCAAACCGCGGCTTTAGATGCCGGGAAAGACGAACCCGTCAACGTCGATGCCGAACTCCTCGCCGGCGTCCAGGAGCGCGTCGAACAGGTACTGGCCGGACGACCGCTCGCATCCCAGGAGGTAGGAAGGCTTACCCTCCTGCTCGGCGAGGTCGTCGCGGACAATGTCGGTGACCATCGTTGCCACCGAACTGCGGAACGCCGCGGCGTTCGGGGTGACCGCGTCGGCGAAGTCGATGGCGCAGACCTTGCTCAGCAGTGCCGCGGCATCCGGGCCGCCGAGGCGCAGCAGCGCACGCCCGTGGGTCACGTCGAAGATGCTCATCCAGCCACCCTCGCCAGCGGTGGATAGCCGCCCGACCACCTCCCCGGCCCGACCCGGCGGCGCCAGCAGCAACCACTCCCCCGGCCCCGAGCCGATGACGAGCGCACCCGTGGAGTCGCGGGCGGCGCGGCCGAACGTGACACCCAGCGACGCGGCGATCGGTCCGTCGACCGGCGCCTTGACCAGCACCTTGGTCAGCGGGGTGCAGTCGACGATCCGCATTGCGGCGTCGCTGCGCCGCGCGCTGATCTGCCAGCCCTGTTCCACGGTGACCGGGGGCGCGGGGTCGATGGGGCTGCGCGCCACCAGCGCCACCTCAGCGACGTTGCCCATTGCCTCAGCCACGTTGCCGCTCCCCGGAGGGGTCGAAGTGGGCGTGCTGGGCCATCACCGTCGCGGGGATGCGCCGGCCGTCGGGCAGCAGCACGGTCACGGTCGTGCCCGGCTCGGCCCGGGAAGGCGCGACAAAGCCCAGGCAGATCGAGCGTCCCAGGGTCGGTGACATGCGGCTGGAGGTGATGCGCCCGGCGATGTGGCGGCCGACCACGATCTGGCTGGCCTCGGGCGGTACCACAGACCCGTCGACCGGCTGCAACCCCACCAGGTGGAAGTAGTCGTCTCGCTCGCTCTGCCACACCAGCTCGGGCTTGCCGACGAAGTCGGGCTTGTCCAGCTTGATCGCCCAGCGCAGCCCCGCGGCGTAGCCCTGGGTGAGCCCGTCGGTGTCCTGGCCCACGATCAGGTGGCCCTTCTCGAGGCGCAGGATCCGCTGCGCCTCCACCCCGAAGGGCGCCACGCCAAAGTCCGCGCCACGCTCCAGCAGCGCCTCCCACACCCGCAGCCCGTGCGACGCCGGGACGTGCAGCTCGTAGCTCAGCTCGCCGGTGAACCCGATGCGCCACATGACGCAGCCCTCGACCCCGGCGACCCGGCCGACCCGGACCCGCATGTACCCGAAGGCCTCGTTGGACAGGTCGACACCTTCCACCAGTCGCACCAGCAGCTCGCGGGACCGCGGGCCGGCGACGTTGATGCTGGCGTAGGAGGTGGTGACCGGCACGACATGGACCCGCCACTCCGGGTGCTCGGTCTGCAGCCAGCTGTCGATCCACTCGCCGACCGTCGCGGCCCCGGAGGAGGTGGCCGTGAGGATGTAGTGGTCCTCGTCAAGGCGACCGGTGACCCCGTCGTCGAGCACCACGCCGTCCTCGGCGCACATCACCCCGTAGCGCACCGACCCCACCGCCAGCTTGGACCACTTGTTGACGTACAGCTGGTTGAGCAGCTTGGGCACGTCGGGGCCGCGCAGGTCGAACTTGCCCAGCGGCGTGACGTCGATGATCCCGACCCGCTCGCGCACATTGCGGACCTCGGCCGCCGGGTCGCCGTAGGTGTCGGGACGGATCCAGGCGCCGGCGACCAAGGGCCTCGCGCCGGCGCGCTCGTGCCAGGCGTGCAGCGGCGAGCGCCGCACCGGCTCGAAGATTCGCCCCGCCAACGCGCCGAGGGTGACCGGGGCGTACGGCGGGCGCCACACGGTGGTGCCGGTCTCGGAGATGGTGCGACCGGTCGCCGCCGCCAGCACCGCTACGGCGTTGACGGTTTCCAGCTTGCCCTGCGCCGGCCCCATCGTGACGGTCGTGTAGCGCTTGACCAGCTCGATGGAGTCGTAGCCCTCCTTGGCGGCCGCCACCAGATCCTTGGAGGTGACGTCCTCGGAGTAGTCGACGAAGCCGGAGGTGGTGGAGAAGAACAGCGAGGGGTGCTCGTCGATCGGCAGCCGCGGCGCCGGCCCAGCTTCAGCTCCCGCGCCTGCCACGCCGGCGGCCCCGGCCGCCCCGGCTCGGCGTGCGGCCTCGCCGCCGACGGCATGGGCGTGCACCAGCAGTTCGTCGAGGCTCCCGTCGCCGGCGATGCCCCCTGCGATCAGGACGTCGTCGGGAAGGCGCGACGAGAAGAAGCGCGCCGCCCGTTGTGAGTACACCGGGCGGTCGCCCGCCATGTTGAGCAGCGACGTCGGCGCGGTCCAGCCGACGGCCGTGACCAGCAGGTCGCAGGCCACGGTGGCGCCGCCGGCGACCTCGACAGCTTGTAAGGCCCTGCCGCCGGTTGCCCGCACGATGTTGTCGCCACGGCGCGCGTCGACGACTGCGGCGACGTCCACACCGACCCGCTCCAGGTCGGCGGCAGCGGCGTCCCCGTCGGCGTTGGCGGTGAACACCACGGCCCGCTGTCCAGGCTTGACCGCATACAGGTTGATCAGGCGCCGGGTGGCGGTGGACAGCATCACGCCGGGCAGATCGTTGCCGGCAAAGACATACGGCCGCTCGATCAAGCCGGGTGCCACGATCAACGCCTTGGCCCTGGCTTTGATCAGCCGCTCGAAGACGAAGCCGAGGTTGCGTTGCACGATGGCCAGCCAACCGCTGTCATAGCGTCCGGTGACCACCGAGTTGGTCATGACCTCGATGCCGGGTGTTGCGGCGACCTCGGCGCGCAGCCGCTCCAGCCCGGCGAGCTCAATCTGGTTCCCCCAGCGCAGGTGGCCGCCCAGATCGTGCTCCTCCTCGACCAGCAGCACCTGCGCCCCGGCCTGCGCTGCCGCCACGGCGGCCGCCATCCCGACGGGACCACCCCCGGCGACCACCACGTCGGGATGCGCGTAGCGCTTGTCGAAGTAGGCGTGCGGTGACCCCGCTGCGTCGGCCGCCACCACCCCGCCGGCGGCGAAGCGACGCAGCACCTGCTGGTAGGCCGGCCACAGCCGCTGCGGCTTGATGAAGGTCTTGTAGTAGAAGCCGGGCGTCAGGAAGCGCCCGACCACCTGGTTGACCGACTTGACGTCGTAGTCCAGCGACGGCCATGCGTTCTGGGCGCGCACGTCCATGCCCGCGGAGACCAGGCGGTGCGCGCCCCGCACGTTGGGCTCGTCGCCGACCTGCACCATGCAGCCGGGGTCGAGGTAGCTGGCGGACAGCACCCCACGGGGACGGTGGTACTTGAAGCTGCGGGAGAAGACCCGTTCCCCGCTGGCAGCCAGCGCCGAAACGATCGTGTCGCCCGCGAAGGCGGGATAGGACCGGCCGTTCCAGGTGAAGCGCAGCGGCCGGTCGCGGTCGATCACCTCACCGGGCTGGGGTCCCAGGCGCAGCACGGTGGCGGTCGACGTCGACGGCGAGCTCATGCCTGCGCTCCGGCGTCGTGCTCGCCACCGCGACCGGCGGTCTGCTCGGCGTCCTGGCCTTGCAGCTGGGCGTCCGGTGGCCTTGAAGCCCGGATCTGATTGTCCACGGTGTGGCGCTCGGCGACGAAGTACTGGCGGCAGCCGGCGCGGTGATACCAGTTCTCCTCGACCCAGCCGGCAGGATTGGCCTGCAGGTACAGATACTCCCGCCACGCCGGCGGGTCGGCAGTCAAGGGGTCAGGGCGCGCCCGTCGTTCTCCGACGTAACGGAACTCGGCGACGTTGCGCGGCCCGCACCACGGGCACGGCACCAGCATCATGGCCGAGCGGCTTCCGGCTCAGTGACCAACGGAGGCGGCACCCTTCTCCCCGACCAGGCGTCCGTCGGCGAAGCGTGCCAGGTCGAAGGCGGCGATGAGCTCCGGGACCCGCTGGGTGGCGATCAGCGCCGCCATCGTCTCCCCGGCCACGGGGGCGGCCTTGAACCCGTAGGTGCCCCAGCCGACATCGACGTAGAAGCCCTCCACCGGTGTCAGGCCCATGATCGGCGAGTAGTCCGGTGTCATGTCGCACAGGCCGGCCCACTGGCGCAGCAGCCGCAGCTTGGCCAGCGACGGCATCAGCTCCAGCACGTGGCCGGCAAGACCCTCGACAAAGTCCAGCGAGCCGCGCATCGAGTAGGACGTGAACGGGTCGACGCTGGCCCCGAAGACCAGCTCGCCGCGGTCGGTCTGGCTGACGTAGACGTGCAGCGTCCCCGACACCACCACCGCCCGCAGGAACGGCCGCACGGGCTCGGTGACGGCGGCCTGCAGCGGAAACGTCGAGACGGGCATTACCACGCCGGCCATGTCCGAGATCAGCGTCGACCAGCCGGCGGTGCAGTTGACGACCGTGCGGGCCGCGATCCGACCCTGCGAGGTCTGAACACCCTGGACCCGCCCGGCGGCGACGTCGATGGCAGTGACCTCGGTGTTCTGGTGGATGTGCACGCCGTGCGCGTCCGCGGCGCGCGCGTAACCCCAGACGACAGCGTCGTGGCGGACGATGCCACCCGGCGGGTGGTACAGCGCCCCGAGGATCGGATAGCGAGCGGCTGAGGACGTGTCCATGTACGGCACCAGCGACTTGACGTCGTCGGGGCCGATGACCTCGGAATCGATCCCCTCGAGCTTGTTGACCTCCGCGCGCCAGCGCATGGTCCGCAACGAGCCGTCGTTGTGCGCCAAGGTCAGGTGGCCACGCTGGGAGAACATGACGTTGTAGTTCAGGTCGGCCGCCAGCGTGGCGTACAGCTGCACCGACCGGTCGTAGAAGCGCACCCCTTCGGGCGTCAGGTAGTTCGACCGGATAATCGCGGTGTTGCGGCCCGAGCCGCCGCTGCCGATGTAGCCCTTGTCCAGCACCGCGACGTTGGTGATGCCGTGGTTGGCGGCCAGGTAGTAGGCGGTGGCCAGCCCGTGCACCCCGCCACCGACGATGACCACGTCATACGTCGGCCGCAACTCGGTATTGCGCCACGCCCGTTGCCACGGCGCCGAGGTCAGCCCGTGGCGGACCAGGTCGAACGCCGAGTAGCGGGCGAGCTTTCGAGAGCCATTCGCCGCACCGTTGCGGCCTCGCAGGCCCTTCACTGATCTCTGTGCTCCCGACTCCGGCGCGCGGCGTCCGCCGTCGCTTCCCGGTTGGCGCGCGCAGGATAACCACACGCGAGACCTGCCGGCCAACTGGTAACAGCTAACCGCCGACGCTCGGCCAAGGCGCAGTCATGGCACCTAGGGCCGAACTTCGATGAAGCCCGCCGCCGTGAAGTCGCCGTCGAAGGCCAGTGCCTCTTGCAGGCGCCGGCGCCGCATGATGACGAAGCTCGTCGCGTCCACGAACGAATAGACGCGCTCGTCGTGGGCGCGCAGCCACGCCCAAGCGCGCGCCTCATCGCCTGGGTCGACAGCGGCAACCTCGACGCGAGGCGATCCCTGAACAGCGTCCAACAGCGCGAGCGCTCGGCCATGCGACGTGCGGCGCAATCGCAACAGCGTCCAGGTCTCGCCAAGCACGAGGTTGGTCGTGATGATGCGGTCGGTGGTCTTGCGCCACAGGCCCGCCGCCGGCTCGTGCCGGGCGTCAGTGCGGGTATGCAAACCGAACCAGAAGCTGGTGTCCGCGAATCGCGTCACCGGCCATAGACGGTGGCGTCGATGTCATCCACCCCCTCACCGTCTCCCGTCCCGATGACCGCGTCCACCGGGTCCTCCGGGTCTTGGGGAAAACCCTGTCGGATCAGCAGGCGGATGAAGGCGGCCTTCGACAAGCTCCGCCGTCGCGCCTCGACCGCAAGACGGTCATCGACCGTGTCATCGAGGTGGATCTGTATACGCCTCATTCCCGGATCATACACACCTTTGACTTGTCCAAGCTTGAGCGGTGAGGATCGCTCATGCATCCAGGTGTCGCTCGATCAACGTCGCCCACACCGCTTCAACGTGGCGCTAATGTCGCGGGGTGTCCACCGGACGGTCGAGGAGGACCCGATGTCGACAAGGCTCAGCACACCCAGCGGCGGCCCAGGCATCGCAGCAGTGATCGCCAGGGTGGTGGTCGGCGGGATGATGTTCTTTCACGGCCTGGACAAGCTCAACAGCGGCGTGTCCGGTTTCGGCGAGGGCCTGACCGGCATGGGCGTACCGCTGCCGTCGGTGGCGGCGTGGGCGGTGACGCTGCTCGAACTCGTCGGCGGGCTGATGCTCGTCGTCGGCCTCCTAGCCAGGCTGATCGCGGCGTTGATGACGCTGGAACTGATCGGCGCCATCGTGGTGGCGACCGGAGCGAACGGATTGATCGGCCAGGACGGCGTCGGCTACGAGCGCGATCTGGCCTACATCGTGGGCTTCTTGGTCGTGGTGTTGTCGGGTCCCGGGCGGCCGTCGCTGGATCACATGCTGGGGATCGAACGCGCCCCAGCGGTCCAGGCCACCGCATAACGACGATCGCGACCAAGGTCGGCAAGGCAGGCCTGATCGTGACTTCTGTAGGCAGCCGCGGGGCCGCCTAGGATGCTCATGCGTGCAGGATTCGTCGCGCTGGTACCGAGGGGATACAGGAGCGACCCGGGATGACTGATCTCGCAACGGATGAAGCGGCCCAGATCACAGCGACGCGCGGGCCCGTGGATCTGGAGCTGCGGCTGGAGCAGCATCGGTTAGAGCTGACCGGCTACTGCTATCGGATGCTGGGTTCGGCGTTTGAGGCGGAGGACGCCGTGCAGGAGACGCTGCTGCGAGCGTGGCGGGGCTTCGATCGGTTCGAGGGGCGCGCGGCGCTGCGGTCATGGCTGTATCGCATCGCCACCAACGTGTGTCTTGACATGGTGAAGGCCAGGCAGCGTCGCGCCCGCCCGATGGACCTGGGGCCGTCGAAGACGGCCGACGGCCCTATCGGCGCCGCGTTGCCGGAGGCGACGTGGGTCGGGCCGGTGCCTGACAGCCGTGTGCTGTCGGCACAGGGCGACCCGGCTGAGTTGGCGGTCGCGCGCGAGACGGTGCGTTTGGCGTTCGTCGCGGCGATGCAGCACCTGCCGGCGCGGCAGCGGGCGGTGTTGATCCTGCGGGAGGTCCTGCGTTGGCAGGCGAGCGAGGTCGCCGAGCTGCTCGATACCACGGTGGCGTCGGTCAACAGCGCGTTGCAACGCGCCCGCGCCACGCTGGTTGCCAGCGATGTCACCGCCACGCAGACAGCTGATCCGATGGACGATGCGCAGCGGGCGCTGTTGGCCCGCTATGTCGACGCCTTCGAGCGGTACGACCTTGACTCGCTGACCGCGCTGCTGCACGAGGACGCCACGCTGTCGATGCCGCCCTACGCGTTGTGGCTGCGGGGCCATGTCGAGATCCGCCGGTGGCTACTGGGGCCGGGTGCGGAGTGCCGCGGCTCGCGGATGGTCGCGACCACAGCGAACGGGTCGCCAGCGTTCGGTCAGTACCGGCCCAGCGGTCCGGGTGGCCGCCACGAGCCCTGGGCCTTGCAGGTCATCGAGATGTCAGCCGGTCGCATCGTCGGGATGAACGCGTTCCTGGACACCGCCAGGCTGTTCCCGCTGTTCGGTCTGCCACCTCGGCTGGAGCCATAACCCGCCTTCACCCGCCGTTCGCGTTGTGGTCCATGATCTCCTCGACGAAGAACTGCGAGCGCGGACCCAGCCGCGATGCTCCGGCCACGGCGGTCACCAGGTCGAGGACCTCGGCGGCACTGGCGAGGCCGAGCATGGCGGCCAGCGTGGCGACGTCGTCGTCGTCCTCGCCGATCCGCGCAGCGACGACCTTCAAGGCGAGCAGCATCTGCGGCGAGGCCATCTGGACGCGCACGCCGGGGAACTCGAGTACAGGGGCTTCGTACGGGTCGGCACCGACGAGGAAACCCTTGACGCCGTCGTTGAGCCAGTCGGCGGGCAGACCCAGCTCGTCAGCGACACGGGCAGCCGCTTCGTAGATCACCAACTTCGGTTCGAAGATCGCGTCGATGTCGCGTGTACTTCGCCGGGTGTCGTAGGCCAAGGCCATGGCTGCGCCACCGACGACGTAGAGGTCGCCCTGCACACCGCGCCGCTGCAGCTCGACGCCGAGCGCCCGTAGGGCCGTTCCCAGCTCATCACGGTTCATGCGTCATCGCCGTTCGAGCATCGACGGGTGCAGCATGACGCCGCGCCGACGGAACGCTGACGGCGCGTCGCGCAGGGCCAACGCATCGAAGCCTCGCCGGCTGTGGGGGAACCACCAGTTATCGAGGAAGCGCTCGGGGTTTGTCGTCCAGTGGGGTGGCGCATACCCGTGGGCCGCAGCCAAATGCTCGGCCAAGCCGGCCAGCAGCGCATCGAACCGCTGGTCGCCCGTGGCGTCCGGCTGGCCGCGTGCGAGCGTCGCCACGGCGGCGGGTCCGACCAGATGAAGCCACCGGTAGACGTCGTCGAGTAGTTCGCGCACCACGAAGCTCCACGGCTCCCCGGCCGAGACCCTCACCGCTGCGCCGGCGAAGGCGTCCGATGGTGGCGTGTGGGAGGGATCGTGCCGGCGGCGCAGCCAGTCTCGAGTCGTGGCGGGAGGGTCGGCGGTAGCCAGGGTCGCACCCGCAACAGCCAGGAGGCGGACCAGCGTGGCGGCGTTGGGTGTCTTGCGGCCTCGCTCATAGGCACTGAGCGTGGGCTGCGACGTGCCGCCCCTCCGAGCGAACTCGGCCTGGGTCAAGCCCGCCTGTACCCGAGCCTGACGAAGCAACATTCCGACGTGGTCCACGCAGAACACCATATCTGAACTGATATAGCGGCCAAACGGCTGGGCCGTGAACGCAGACGCCGGGCGGCTTCGTCTCCGTCTGCGCCCGTCTTGCGGTGCTAGAACCGCGACATGAACGGCGAGGAACGGGCGCGGGCGGCGGCCTTCGCCTACCTCGCGGACCTCGTCGAGGTTGAAGCGGAGGGTGTGCTGCCGCGTGCGGCCCTTACCCGCGGCGCCCCACTGGATGGAGACCGGGTCCAGCTGATCGGTGCACAAGGCATCTTCAAGCCACGACAGCTGCGCGCGCCGATCAGCATCACCACTGCGCCGCCCGCACGGGGCCGCGAGCCGCCGTACCCGGACGTGGTTACTGCCGACCGCTTGGAGTACCGCTACCGAGACGTCGGCGGACAACCCGCCCCGTCGCACTGGCAGAATGAGGGCCTACGGGTCGCGATGCGAGAGCGTCTGCCGCTGGTGTACTTCTACGGCGTCGAGGCCGGCTGGTACCTGGCGCACTGGCCCGTCTACGTGATCGCCGACGACCCGGCCCACCGGATCTTCACGGTCGCACTGGAAGCGGGCGCGACCAGCGTGCCTTCAGACGTGATCGCCGCCGAGGCCGGCAAGGCGTACATCGTGCGCCCGACTCGCATGCGACTGCACCAGACGGCCTTTCGGATCCGAGTGCTGCGGGCGTACCAGTCGCGTTGCGCGATGTGCCGCCTCCATCACGCCGAACTGCTGGACGCCGCGCACATCCTCGCCGACCGTGACGAACGCAGTACCACGGCGGCGTCCAACGGGCTCGCGCTGTGCAAACTGCACCACGCCGCCTTCGACCGGCACATCATCGGCGTCCGCCCAGACCTCGTCGTCCAGGTCCGCGCCGACATCCTTGCCGAGGTCGACGGTCCGATGCTGCGTCACGGGCTTCAGGCGCTCGACGGCGTCCGCTTGGACATTCCCCGCCGGCGCATGGATCGGCCCGACGGCGAGCTGCTCATCGAGCGCTACGAGGAGTTCCGCAAGGCAGGCTGACCCGCGGGCCGCGAAGCCGTCGGCGCTGTCGAACTCGACTCAAGCCGACTGATAGCGCCTCAGATAGTCGCCCGTAAGCGAACCCTGCGACCACCAGAACTCCGGCGTCCCGGTGCATACGATCTCGCCACCGTTTTGCCGCCGTCCGGGCGCAGATCGATGATTCAGTTCGCCTGCTGGATGACGGCGAGGTGGTGCTCAATGACCACGACGGTGTTGTCTCGATCAACTCGTCGAGGATGTAAATGTTGCCGGTGGCGGACAGCTCGTCAGCGAGCTTGATGCGTTGCCGCTCGGCGCCGCCACAGGTGCTCAAGGATTGCCCGAGCCGAGGTAACCCACCTCCCTGCTCTTCGACGTCTCGGTGATGTCGCTGGCCGTGAACTCCTTGAAGAACGGCTCGGCATGCAGCATGGCGTAGGCGTCGTCATTGATGCCGTGACGTTCGACTCAGCCGTACATCAGCGATCCCGGCGTGGTGAGCAGATCGCCGGTCTCGAGCCACGTCTTCAGGCCTGACAGGATCATCGGCCAGCCGCCGTAGAGCTCCTCGTTCGCGCCCTCGCGAAGCTGGTCGTGGGTCACGGTCAGGCGGCAGGAGTCGTCGATCTGCTCGATCTCCCAGGTGACCCTCGAGGTTCCCTCACTCTTCACGTCGTCGCTCCAGAGCGCAACCATGTTCTGCACGAGCCGGCGCGGGGGGTCGACCTCAAGGTTCTCCCCCTCGCCGAGCGGTCCGTCGGCGGCCGGGTGGTTCATCTCGAAGCGCGAGCCAGGCGTCCAGTCGGAGGTAACCCGGGAACCGAAGTTGTACTTACTCCTGATCTCGGCGTCGGTGATCGCTTCCCAGAGGCGCTCCGGGGTGGTGCGGATGTAGATCTCGAAGACCTTCTCCATGGGATGCTCCAGTCTGTCCTTGAGGCCGCTGAGCGCAGCGACCCAGGGCTCGGCGTACTTGCTCACCCACCGGTCGTGGACGAGGCGGATCGGGACCGGATTCAGGTAGTGGAGCTTCTCGCGCCCTCGCCGCCTGGTGACCACCAGGCCCGCCGCCTCGAGCTGCTTCAGGTGCTTCATGACGCCGAAGCGCGTCATCGAGAAGCGCTCCTCGAGCGCACTCAACGTCTGCCCGTCCTTGCGGAACAGCTCATCGAGCAGGCTGCGCCGCGTCGGATCGGCAAGAGCTCTGAACACCACGTCCATGCCGGCGATAATAGGTGACTTATTAGTCACGTGTCAAGGCCTTGGTGGCCCGCGGCGAGCGCCACCTTGCCGATGGTGGAGGCGACCTCGTCGAACGACTCGCCCTGCTCATCCCTGGTTGGCACACTGCCGGGATGCGGCTCGGCGAAACCATCCCGGCCATACCAGTTCTGGACGTGACGGCGTCGGTGGCCTTCTATCGGGAGCGGCTGGGGTTCCGCGCCCGCCACCACGACGGCGGGTTCGCGGTGGTGACCCGCGACGCGGCCGTGTTGCACCTGTGGGAGGCCGGCGACACGAGCTGGCGTCAGCGGAGGTCCTGGGAGCATCCGGTGTCCTCCGGCGCCGAGTCCTTCATCGCCGGGACTGCGAGCTGTCGCATCCACGTCGAGGGCGTTGAGGAGTTGTACGACGAACTGCGGGCCAGCGAGGTACTCCACCCGGTCTCGAAGAACGGCCTGTCGGTCACGGACTTCGGAACACG
>Ga0136640_10000861_pt1 | contig 11848 bp, 9 predicted proteins | sample AntDrymUQ8642106_2_FD_105498 | JGI IMG/M metagenome (GOLD analysis project Ga0136640, IMG submission 105498) | Polar desert sand microbial communities from Dry Valleys, Antarctica - metaG UQ864 (21.06) | ecosystem: Environmental > Terrestrial > Soil > Desert | place: Antarctica: Dry Valley...
CCGCGAATGAAAATGTCTTTGTGTCGCGGAAGGTTGACGATTTCAACCGTAGCGACGATGTTTCACGAAGTTCTCAAATTAACTCTCGAAGGAATGATTTCGGTGACGATGATGAATTTGCAAGTCAATATAATTGCCACCGGACAAGCGACATTGCGTTCGGCGATTCGTCAAATTGCCACCGAACCCGACGCTTCTTATTTTATTCAGAATGCCGCTTCGGTTGAACTGAAAAATTATGTTGCCGACGAACTTGATTTAGCTCCAGACCTCGTAGTTGAAATTGACGAAACGGACAAATCGAATAATAAATTTGAGATTTACGCCGCTTTCGGCATCAAGGAATTTTGGCTTTACGACGCGCGGGTTTTGAGAATGTTTGAGCTATCGAAAACGGGCGAATATCTTTTGATTGAAAAAAGCATCGCTTTACCAATTTTAACGGCGGCAAGTTTGACGGAATTTCTCAACCGAAGCCAGAGCGAAGACCAATTTGAAGTTTTACTGGATTTTGAAAAGTGGCTGCAAGAAAATAAATGAACGAAACAAACGGACACATCTTAACGGTCAACGATTTGAAAACATATTTTCAAACCGAAGACGGCGTGGTCAAAGCGGTTGACGGCATCACGTTCACGCTTGAAAAAGGCGAAACGCTCGGAATCGTCGGCGAATCCGGCAGCGGTAAATCGGTGACGAATCTTTCGATTATGCGCCTGATTCCAGAACCGCCGGGGAAAATCGTCAACGGCGATATTATCTTTGACGGAATTGACGTGCGCCGTCTTTCGATTGACGACGTGCGAAAGATTCGCGGTAAACGCATTGCGATGATTTTTCAAGACCCGATGACTTCCTTAAATCCGTTTTTGAAAATCTCGACGCAGTTGATGGAAGTTACCGAACTTCATCTCGGACACACGAAAGCTGAGGCGCGCCAGCACGCGACAAAGATGCTCGATACGGTCGGCATTCCCGACGCGGCGAGCCGCATTGACGGTTATCCGCACGAATTTTCCGGCGGTATGCGCCAGCGCGTGATGATTGCGATGGCTTTATCGTGCGACCCGGAACTTTTAATTGCCGATGAACCGACGACCGCTTTAGACGTGACGATTCAGGCGCAGATTCTCGAACTCATCAAAGATTTAAAAGCCCGAATGGGAACGAGCGTGATTTTAATCACTCACGATTTGGGCGTGGTCGCGGGAATGACCGATAAAATTATCGTGATGTATGCCGGAAAAGTTTTTGAGCAAGCACCGACCGCCGAGCTTTTTGCGACTTCGGCAAATCCATACACAAAAGGTTTATTAAGGAGCGTTCCCGACCCGGCGCACGAAGAAGGAACCGATCTTTATCAAATTCCCGGTTTGCCGCCCGATGTCGCGCATCTGCCGCCGGGCTGTCCGTTCGCGCCGCGCTGCGAACGCGTCGAAGAAATTTGTCACAGGGAATATCCGCCGTTTGTGCAAATCAACGAAAATCATTGGTCGCTGTGCCATTTTGCGAAAGAAGTTTACGCGGACTCAATCGAGGAAAAATCAGCCGCGCCGGGTGTGTCGGAAGCGCAAATTGAATTAAATCCGCTCGGTTAGTTTTTCTCTTTATAAATTTATGAATGAAAACGGAAACAATTTAATTTCATTGCAAAACTTGCAGGTTCATTACGACCTCGGCGGCGGCGGTCTGCTCGACCGAATCACCGGCGGAAGCAAAGTTCGCCGCGTCGTCAAAGCCGTTGACGGAGTTTCGCTCGATATAAAAAAAGGCGAAACGCTCGGACTCGTCGGCGAATCGGGCTGCGGAAAATCAACGCTTGGCAAAGCGATTCTGCGCCTGACCGAGCCGACCGGCGGGCAGGCTTTCTATAACGGCAAAGATTTAGCGGGCTTGTCGCAAAGTGCTATGCGCGAGCAGCGAAAAAATTTGCAGATGATTTTCCAGGACCCTTATGCTTCATTGAATCCGCGAATGACCGTCGGGCAAATTATCGCCGAGCCAATCCGCACGTTTAATTTATCGAACGGCGAAAACGTCGAGGCAAAAGTGCAGGATTTGATGGAAACCGTCGGACTTTCGCGGCGTTTTACCAAACGCTATCCGCACGAATTTTCCGGCGGGCAGCGTCAGCGCATCGGCATCGCCCGCGCACTCGCGGTTGACCCGGAATTTATTGTCGCCGACGAGCCGATTTCCGCGCTCGACGTTTCAATTCAGGCGCAGATTATGAATCTGATGGATAAACTCCAGCGGGAAAAGAATCTAACGTATCTTTTTATCTCGCACGACCTTCGCGCCATTCGCCACGTCTCTGACAGGGTTGCCGTGATGTATCTCGGCAAAATCGTCGAGTTAGGAGACGCGAAAACCGTTTATCGAGAGCCGCTAATGCCTTATACGAAGGCTTTGATTTCCGCCGTTCCCGTGCCTGACCCGGAAATCGAAGCGAAGCGGGAAAGAATAATTTTAAAGGGTGACGTTCCTTCGCCGATAAATCCGCCGTCGGGCTGTCATTTCAATACGCGCTGTCCGTTTGTCATTCAGGAATGCAAACAAATCGAGCCGTCTTTGGTGGAAATAAAACCGGAACATTTCGCGGCTTGTATCCGCATTTCGCCCGAACATCCGCACATCGAAGAAAATGCGAAACAAGGTTTGAGCGTGGTTGGAAAAGAAACGCCGGAAATAAAAAAAGGGAGCTAGATGCTCCCTTTTTTTAGGCTGTAAATGAAAGAGAAAAGTTTTTGACCTATGTTGTCGCCGCGTTTGCCGAGTCGCGCAAGTCTCTTACTTTATCGTGTCCGGCATTTACTTCTGTTGATTGCCGCTGAACGACGGTTTGCACGTTTGCCGGTAAATTTTCTTCTAACGCATCTTTATAAGCCTTCTTCGCAATATCTTCGCCGCGTTCCGCTTCGTTCAAAATTGCTGAATCGTCTTTTCCGGTAATCACCGATTTGATATTTATCCAGCCGCGATGCAGCGCGCCCGCCGTGCTTGAAGTCGTTTCCGGGTCGCCGCCGAGTTCTCTAACCAAACCTTGCAGTTCGCCCGCGAATTTTGCGCGTTGTTGACCGAGTTCGTAAAAAACCGATTTGACATCGCTGCGTTGAATGCCTTCCGCCGCCTGCTTAAATCCCTCTTGTCCGTCCTTACAGGTTTCTATTAAATTATTTAGTGTTGAAATTGTATTATCGTCTGCCATAACTGTCGAAAATCCTCCCTAGAAATTTAAAACTTCGTCTTGAGCGTAAAATTTAAAATGCTGCCGACTTGTTTCAGAAAGGTAGATAACAAGGCGTGTGCCAGAATCAATAACCACGCAAACACAACGGTTTAGAGAAAATAATAGTTTTCGCGTGAAGTGTATCGAGACACCGCTGTATCGAATACAGTCAAAAATTCAACCGCCGAGTCCATTACATTTTATCAGCGTATATATGGCATAATTACGTCAACTAAAAAACGAAAAATCTTTTCTTGAAAACGAATGGCGATTCGGTATTTCTAGGCATATAAGAAAATGACCAGCAGAAACGTCGGGAAACCTTATGGAAAGGGGCGCGATCATTATTACGCATCTCAAAATGAAAGCAGGGAAAAAAGCGATAACTTATCATCGAATCGAAAAACAGGACGAATTAGCCGACAAACACGGTTTGGCGATTGTTCTGACGGACGAATATTCATCTGCTTTGAGCAAGTCGAACAATAATTCGATGTGCGAGATTCTTTATAATTCTCAGGATTTCGCGCCCGAATGCGAGAAGTTTTGCGGCAAGGCTTTCGAGCGGGCGACGGAAGCCGGAAAAATCGTCGGTTATAAATGTTATGCAGGTTTAACCTGCCTGGCTGTTCCAATGAAACAAGAAGAAAAACAAATTGTAGCAATCGTCGGCAGAGCTTTCACTAAAGCCGACGATTATCGCAGCGCGACGGAACGCGCTATCGAGGGCGATTGGAGACAATTTCCCGCGAACGAATTTTTTGAAAATGTATTGCTGGGTAATTCAAACGAAAGTTTGGAAAAACTGGCTCGTAGAATACAAAGTCCCAAGTCCCAAGTCCCAAGTCAGGAAGATTTCACGGCTGATAGCGAACATCGAATAACGGGCAACGGGCGGCAGACGGCGAATGACATAAATCCCAAATCCCAAATCCCAAATCCCAAATCGAAACACTGGCGTTCGCTGTTCGGCTCCTTGCTCGATTTGAGTTACCGGCAGGCTTGTTTTCTGGCACTGCAATTTGTCGCTGACCGTTTTTCGGTAAAGCATCTCGCGTGGCTCGAACGCAAAGACGATATTCTCGAAGCGATTTACGCGAAAGGAAACTTAAAAGACCGCGAAATACAAGTCGGTATGCCGGCGGATGACGAGCGATTGCTCGACGCGCTGAGAAGGGAAACGTCGCTCGAACTGCGCGAGCGTCAATCTGATAAAACCGACGAAAAACCGCAGACGATTCGGCTTTTTCCGATTGCCGTCGGCGATGAAATTCGCAGCGCGCTGGTGATCGGCGACGAAATCGCCGGTAAGGAAAAACTCATTTCACGATTCTGCCGCAACATCGCTTCGGACCTGGAAATCCTTCGCCTGCGCGAACAATTGGCGCAGCGCGGCTGGCTGGAACGCGCCGTCGGAAAATTCAACGAAAGTTTGAAAAGCATTGACTCGGAAGATTTCTGGACGCGCTTAATTACCATCTGCGCCGAACTTTTGAAAGCAGAGCGAAGCTCGCTGCTTGTGTTTGACGAAAAATCCGATACTTTTATCGCTAAAGCGGCGACGGGAATTAAAGCGGATTTTATAAAAAAGGCGGGCGGGAATTTGGGCGACAGAGTTTCAAAAAATGTTTTGAACGGCGGTGAAGCGGTGGTGATCGAAGACATCAACAAAATCGGTTTGCAATCCGCGCCGCAAGATTGGCTGTAGAAATCCGATTCGTTTATCAGCTATCCGATTATGATTGGCGAGCGAAAAATCGGCGTTCTGAATTTGACCGACCGCGCCGACGGCGAAAGTTACAGCGATTACGATTTGGAACTGCCCCACGCGATTGTGCCTCAGCTTGCCGTGTTGATTGACCGCGCCAGCCTGAAACATCAGGCGGGCGAGTTTGAACAGCTATCGGTGACGGACGCGCTGACCGGACTGCTTAACCGACGGTATCTGGAAGAACGATTGACCGAAGAAATCAAACGCTCGAACCGGCACGGTTTTCCGATGAGCTTTTTGATGATTGATGTGGACGAATTTAAGTCCTATAACGATAGTTTCGGACATATTGAAGGTGACAAGGCTTTGCAAATTGTCGGCGTTGGCTTGAAAGAAACTTTGCGCGGCGCGGATGTGGCGGCGCGTTTCGGCGGCGAGGAATTTTCGATTCTGCTGCCGCAGACAAATTCCGATGAAGCCATGACAATTGCCGAGCGCGTCCGCGAACGAATCGAAAAAACGGATTTTGCGAACCGGCAAGTAACCATCAGCATCGGCATTGCGAGTTGTTCTTTAAGTTTGAATTCCGCCAAAGATTTGATTTCGGCGGCGGACAAAGCACTCTACGAAGCGAAGCGGCGCGGCAAAAATAACGTGCAGGTTTATGAAAATTTGCAGCGCGCCTGAATAGCAATAGAAACGTCGGAAACGCTTCGGACGCAAAGCTTTTAAAGAAATTTTGTCCACCGATAAACTCGGATTAAAGTAAATAGATTTAAATAGTCAGACACAATAAAATAGTATTTGTTAAGCTATGGAACGCCAGCATCTTGCTGGCAATGAACGCGGTGAGTTTTCAATGCTCGATTTCTCGCATCTGTTACGCCGCTCACGCGGCGTTTGCCAGCAAGATGCTGGCGTTCCTTCATTCATACATATTTTTGTATGTCTATTTATCTTTTTCATTTGTGTTTATCTGTGGACAAAATTTTTCTTATAAGCCGGTGGCATTAATAACTGATGAGCGATTCACAAACAAATAAAATTTTAGCAACAGTTAACGCGGAAGATTTTGTCGGGAGAACGCACGAACTCGACGCGCTTCAGCGACACGCGCGAGGCGAGACCGAATCACGCGGACTGTTGCTTTTATCCGCGCCCGCAGCGGGAGCCTCCGAGCTTCTCAAACAAACTTACGACCGGCTTTTTCGGGAACAAAGCGAAACGATTCCGTTTTATTTCACCGTCAAAGATTCGGACGCGACGGCGAGAAATTTTGCCGCGCGTTTTCTGCAATCTTTCGTCGCGCAAAGCATCGCTTTTCGTTATCGGGAGCCGAAGATTTTCGACGTTTCGCCGGACTTGCGCGAACTCGCCAAACTCGCCGCCGATGCCGACGCTTATTGGATTGATCGCCTCATCGCCTGTCAAAACGAAGGCGCGCCGACCGATGACCGCGCATTCGTCCGAAGCTGTCTGAGCGCGCCGCTTCGCGCCGCCGCGCACGGCGCGAATTCTTTCGTGATGATTGACGATCTGCACGAAGCCGATTTTTCTTTTGAAGAGATTAATTTCATCGAAGAACTGAAAGAAATTTTCAGCCGTTCGACCGTTCCGTTTGTTTTGGCGGGCAGAAGACGTTTTTTGTTGAACGCGGCGCAGACGGGGAATGCGAAATTAGCCGAGTCGGAAATTTTGCAAATCGAGCCGCTCGACTTTTCCGGCGCGGGATTGCTGGCGGAAAATCTGGCGGGCGAATACGAACTGGAAATCAACGAGCAAACCAGAGATTTAATCGCGCGGCAAACGGGCGGAAAGCCGGCGTTCATCAAATTTTTATTTCAATCCGCGAGCAAAAGACAACTGAATTTAGACAGTTTTCAAACGGTCGAGCAGATTTATACGGACGAGCTTTTCGGCGGCAGAACGGGAAAGTTTTACGATTCGATTTTTCAGAAAATCGCGCCGAACGTCGGGTCGCAGAAGAATATCATCGAGCTTCTTTACGACGCGCTTTTCGATGCGAATGAAAAAACGCCGCTCGACTCTTGGCAAAAACGATTGGGCTTGAGCGATGAAAAATTTAATCGCGCGATGCGGTTTCTAAACGCGCACGAAATCGTTCGTCTGTCATCAAATTTAGTCGAAGCGGCAAGTGAAAATGAGATTTTAAGCGATTACGTCCGGGCGCGTTATCGGCTTGAAATCGCGGCGGAAAGTCGCGCGTCGGTGGTCGGCGAAATGCTGTCCGATTTTCTGAAACGCGCCCCGCAGACGATGGCGAAATTTTATCGTCAGAGTTTGTCAATTAATTTGCGCGAAATTCTTTCGGTGTTTAATTGCCAGGAAATGCCGACGAGTTTGCTCGATTATTCAATCTTCAAAAACAGGCGCGCGGACGAAGCAAAAACGCCAGAAAGCGAAATCGAGACAATCCGCCTGCCGCAAATTATCTACACCGCGCGCACGGTCGCGTTTTATCCGGCGATAAGTCAGGTGACGGACGAGACGCGCTCGGCGGTCGCGTTCGGTTTTGAAGAACGCGCTTACACGGACGAGGGCGAAACGGTCTGGATTGCGGCGGAGATTGATTCAAAACTCGAAGCGTCAAAAGAGACGGCGGAATTTTGGTGCGACAGATTGGAAATGGTCGCGCTGACGTGCGATTTTACAAAATATAAAATCTGGCTCGTCGCTCCCGAAGGTTTCGCGCCCGAAGCGATTGAAGTTTTGCGGCAGAGAAACGCTTTCGGCTCAAGCCGCAAGCAAGTTGAACAGTTAAAAAAATTTCTCGACGCGGGAAATTCAGACGGCGAGAAACCGGCGGCGAACGAATATGAAATCATCGTGCCGATGGGCGAAGACACGGAACTAATCGCCGCCGGTGCCGTCGAAGAAATCGCCCGCCGACATCGTTTCGAGCCGAAAGCAATCAATCAGATCAAAACCGCTCTGGTCGAAGCCTGTATCAACGCGACCGAACATTCGCTTAGCCCGGATCGCAAAATTTATCAAAAGTTTTCGGTCGAAGCGGATAAAATTGTAATGACGATTTCCAATCGCGGTTTGCGCCTGACGGACGTAAAATCCGAAGAAGTAAAGCCAATCGAAGGTCGGCGCGGCTGGGGTTTGAAGCTGATGCGGACTTTGATGGACGAAGTAAAAATCGAACAGGTTGACGACGGCACGCGCATTTCGATGACGAAATATAATCAGTCGGTGAAAGAGTGAGAATCTGCTGCGATTGAACACAAAAGATTGAAATGGCGAAAGGTTTTTTCTGTCAAGTCAGCGAACAGTCAATAGCGAATAACGAATAATGCTGTTCGCTCTTCGCTTTCAACTATTCACTGATTTTACGGAAATATATTCGCTGCCCGTCGGTTTTAATTTCAACTGCGGCGGCTTCTTGCTTTTTCATTTTAAAAAAGAGTTGACATTCGCGGACTAAAAGTTTTACTTTAACTTTCGAGTTCTAAATCTAACCGCGACAACAGCAAAAAAATCCGTGAATACGAATTATAAAATCCCCGTCGAAACGTCGGGCGAAACGGCGACCGTTTTTGCCAGCGATTATTTAAACAAATTAAGCGGCGAACAAATCGAGCGCGAATGCCGGCGGCAACTCGACGCAGGCTGCAAAACGCTTGTCGTCAATTTCGGCGAAACGGAAATCGTCAACAGCATCGGCGTTTCGATTCTGCTCGGCGTAATTGACGCGGCTTCGGAAAAAGGCGTGCCAATCGTTTTCTCGGATGTCAACGCGGATACGATCCAGCTTTTCGAGATGCTCGGTTTGACCAATCACGTAACGATGAATTAGACAAATAATTTTTCACCACAGAGACACGGAGACACAGAGAGTTTTAAGCAAAAAACAATTAAGGATAAAATTTAAGATGAACTTTTGCCCTTATTTCCTCTGTGTCTCCGTGTCTCTGTGGTAAATTACTTCTTATAAAAATGCCTGAAAATCAACAGAAACTAATCCACACTTTCGGCGCGCTAGCCGAACTCGGACACGAAGTTTCCCAGAAAAATAATTTCCAGGAAATGATTCGCACGTCGCTTCATTTACTGCTCGGTTCTCTGGGAATTATGCGCGGCGGCGTGGCGCGCTACTCGCGTTTCGGTCACGAATTAAATATGCTCGCCGTGCGCGGGCTGGGCGACGATTTTCCGTTAAGTTTGTCGCTGTGCTACGAAGACGAACGCCAATTTTTGATTAACGGTTTAGTGCCGATTGAAGTTTCGCAAGCCAAAGTTTTGCCGTTTTTTCAGATTTATGACCGCAGCTTTGAATCAAAAAAAATCGAGCTGCTCGTGCCTTTAGTAATTCGAGATGAAATCGTCGGCGTGGTTTTGCTCGGCGAGAAAGCCAACGGCGAGTCTTATTCTTCGTATGACAGAGATATCATTTGCGCGATGGTGCGACACATCGGAGTCGGCATCGCGCAAAGAAATTTAATGGCGGAACTAGAACGCCGCGCCGAAGAAAATCGCCGTTTGTATGACGATTTGCGGATGACTTACAAAGACACGGTGAAGGCGTTCGCCACCGCGATTGACTGCAAAGATAAATACACGGAAGGTCATTCCGTAAGAGTCGGAAAGTATTCGGAAATCATCGCGGCGGAACTCGGCTGGAGCGAAGAACAAATCGAAGGCGTGGCGGTCGCCGGGTATTTGCACGATGTCGGAAAATTAACGGTTGATCGCAATATCATTAACTCGTCGGTTCGCATTAACGCTAAAGAATCCGCCGAACTAAACAAACATCCGGCAATCGGCTACGAAATTCTGCTGCCGATTCATCATCCATACACAGACGTTCCGCTCGCCGCTAAATATCATCACGAACGCCTTGACGGGCGCGGCTACCCGGACGAACTCGAAGACCGCGAAATCCCTTATATCGCCAAAATCGTTTGTCTTGCCGATTCGTTCGACGCGATGACGACCGACCGACCCTATAAACGGCGGCGACCGGCAAACGAAGTCGTCGAAGATTTGCAGAGGAATTCCGGCAAACAATTCGCGCCCGAACTCGTTACGGCGTTTTGCAGCGCGATGCTAAAGGAAATCACTCTGGAAACGAAGCAGAAAAAATTTCGCCGTCTTTTAGGAAAAGAATACCTGGAAGCCGAAGGCATCGTGCCGATGCTGAAAAACGCGCTTAATGGTATGAACGGAACTTCATCCCTGACTTTGGTAAGTTTGGATTGAACTTAGTAAAAAATTTCTCAATCAAATAATGATACACGCCTGATAAGCAAAGCCTGTCTATCCAGCGCGGTGTTCGTAATTACGAGAATCAGCCAACGGACATGGAACACTTCTTGTTTTGAATGAAAACGGAGATTCAGTCAGAAGACAGTTTTCTTTTAGCGCGCATCGTCAACAAGACGGAACCGTCAAAGGTAATGCAGTTTTGCATAATCCGGCATTTACTACTGAAAACGGTCAGAGATACCAGCTACAAATTAATATCTCTTGTTTAAAAGTAATTGGAAATGTCGCTTACTTCGGCGGGACTACCCAAAGAACAAATGACCCGTCTCTGGTAGATGCGGTGTATTTCTCGGTTCAAGACAATGGTGAACCCGGAAGAGGTGTAGATAAAATCAGCAGAGTTTTCTTTTTTGATGATGACCCGACTACAATAGGAGACCCACAGCTTTGTCAACTTAACAATGTTGGAGACTTTCCGATGGAGACTATTGAATCAGGAAATATTCAAGTGAAAGGTGGAGTCACTGCGCCCTAACATCTCGGATTTACTTTTTAACTTAAAAAAGCCGTATCTCATTGGAGATTCGGCTTTTTCTTTCTATATATTTTTCCGTTAATTAGTCAGAAGTTAGATACTATTGATTCACATTACAAATAAGTTTATTGACGGCGACCTTTCAATAATGTTAGATGAACGTATCGGAATACTAAGGATTCGGCGAATTGTTTTCGAGCAGTTGGACGAATTTTTTCGCCGCAATCGAAAGCGCGCGGTCGGTTCGGTAAACCACGCCGACGGGTCGCACCCAATCTTTTTCGGCGAGTTCGACGACGGCGAGTTGATTATTTCTTTCTTCGTCCATCACCGACGGATGCGGGACGATTGCTAAACCGAAACCGACTTCGACCGAGCGTTTGATAGTTTCGATATTGTCGAACTCGGCGACTTTGCAAATCTCCACGCCGTAGGATTTTAAGATTTTGTCGGTCGCTTTGCGCGTCGGAATGTCGCGCTCGAAAAGAACGAAGTCGCGTCCTTTCAATTCATTGACTTTGATTTGCGTGCGCTCGGCAAATTCGTGGTCGGGCGGGCAAATCAAAACCAAGCGGTCGCTCGCCATCAGCACGACCGTCAAACCGCGCTTCGGATCGGGAAAGGCGACCACACCGAGTTCGACCGTGCCGTTTATAACATCGCGGAGGACGCGCGTCGTCCGCGAATACTCCAAATCAATTTTGACGGCGGGAAATTTCGACATAAACTCGCGCACTTTCGGCGGCAATTCGTGCAGCCCGACCGAATAAACCGTGGCGACTTTCACCGTGCCGCTGATTTTTCCGACCAGCCCGCTCATACTCTCGTTCAGAACATTGAAGCTCGCCAATACGTTTTTACACTCACGATAAAAAATCTCGCCCGCCGCCGTTAATTTCACTTCGCGCCGCCCGCGCACTCTTTCTAAAAGCCGCCGTTTGAATTTTTCTTCAAGTGTGCGAATCTGCTGGCTGACCGCCGATTGCGTGATAAAATTCCGCTCCGCCGCGAGCGAAAAACTCTGCATATCAACCAGGTCAACGAATACTTTTAAGGTTTCTATGTGCATATCTTTAGTTGGTCTTAGTTTATCGGTTTTGGGTCTTTGTCATTCTTTTTCCGAAGACCGTCATGTTAATAA
>Ga0136640_10000863_pt1 | contig 11847 bp, 12 predicted proteins | sample AntDrymUQ8642106_2_FD_105498 | JGI IMG/M metagenome (GOLD analysis project Ga0136640, IMG submission 105498) | Polar desert sand microbial communities from Dry Valleys, Antarctica - metaG UQ864 (21.06) | ecosystem: Environmental > Terrestrial > Soil > Desert | place: Antarctica: Dry Valley...
CGGCCTCATGACCCGGCGGCTGGCTCCAGCCACCGGACGCAAACCCTGGCAACCCACAACCGTGAAATGACGGCTTTCCCAACACGTTCTAAGAGCCTCCGGGTCAATCAGGTGGACTTGAGTAGATAGCGGAAAGCTCGGAGCGCCAGGGTGGATCTGCGCCAGGCCGACTGCAGGTGATGGCCGCCGCGGCGACCGCCAGCTCACCGAGCCACACCAGCCGGGATGCCCCACCGCCTATGTCGCCGCGACCGCCCACTGGAGCAGACAGCAGGTCGTGGTCCAGCAACGCGGCCAGCATTGCGGCCATCACGGTGTCGCCGGCACCGATGGTGTCGGCGACTTCGACCGACGGCGCGGTCACGGTCACGGAATCCTCTCCGTCGTCCAGCAGCAGTCCCTCGCCGCCAAGGGTCACGGCTGCTAGCCGGACGCGGGGGAGACCGGCCAGCTCGCGGGCGACCTGGCCGGTGCCGGTGCCCGGCCAGAGCGTTTCGGCGTCTTCGTCGCTGAGCTTGACGACGCTCGCCCCCTGGGTGAGCAGCTCGCAGCGCCGACGAACATCGTGGAGGTCGGGGGTGATACCGGGACGGACGTTAGGGTCGAACGACACCGGTACCCCTGCGCGGGCCGCGTCGGCCACCAGTTCGGCGACGCGATCCGCTCCCGGCGGTAGGGCAGCGCCGATCGAGCCCACATGGATGAGCGCAAACCCGGCTGGGTTGGGAAGCTGGTGGGGGTCCCAGGTCAGGTCGAAGTCATAGGTGGCGGCGCCGCTGGGCCCGATGGTCGCTTTAGCCGTCGAGGTGGCTCGCTGCGGGGCCAGCCGCAGCAGCTCGACGCCGGACGCGGCCACGTGTCGCGCGATCTCGTCGCCCCGCGGGTCGTCGCCGATCTGCACTGCCAGCGTGGTGTCGATGCCGAGCCGCGCCATCCCCACTGCGATGTTGAGGGGGGATCCGCCGGCGTGCCCGGCCGCGTCCGCCGCGCCGCCGCGCTTGTCGATGCGAATGTCGACCAGCGCCTCGCCGACGACCAGGGCGCGCTTGCGTTGACTCATGTCCGGTCTCAGTGGTCGAAGTCGACGGCCGAGTAGGCGCTCAGCTTGGACAGCCGGTGTTCGCTCGCGATCTCCCGGATGGTGCCGCTGCGTGACCGCATCACCAGCGAGTGGGTGCTGCACCCGCCCGCGCTGTAGCGCACGCCCTTGAGAAGCTCGCCGTCGGTGATGCCGGTGGCGACGAAGAAGCAGTCGTCGCCAGCGACCAGGTCATCGATGGACAAGACCCGGTCGAGGTCGTGGCCGGCGTCGGTGGCGCGTTGTCGTTCGTCGTCGTCAACGGGACAGAGCCTGGCTTGCAGCACGCCGCCCATCGCCTTGAGTGCGCAGGCGGCGATGATCCCCTCGGGGGTACCCCCGATCCCTAGCAGTAGGTCGACGCCGGTCCCGGGCCGGGCGGCCATGATCGCCCCACCCACGTCACCGTCCGTGATGAATTTGATGCGCGCTCCCGCAGCCCGCACCTCGTTGGCGAGATCGGCATGCCGCGGGCGGTCAAGGATGCAGACGGTCACGTCGCCCGGGGCGCAACCCTTGGCCTTGGCGACCAGGTGAACGTTCTCTGCCACCGGCAGTCGGATGTCGACCGCTGCGGCCGCGTCCGGGCCGGTGGCCATCTTCTCCATGTAGAAGACGGCGGACGGGTCGTACATGGTGCCGCGCGGTGCGACCGCCAGGACCGACAGGGCGTTGGACATCGCCTTGGCGGTCAGCGTGGTCCCGTCGATGGGGTCCACGGCAACGTCGCACTCCGGACCAGTGCCGTCACCGACCCGCTCGCCGTTGAACAGCATCGGGGCGTCGTCCTTCTCACCCTCGCCGATCACCACCACCCCGTCCATGCCCACGGTGCTGATCAGCACCCGCATGGCGTTCACCGCGACACCGTCCGCACCGTTCTTGTCGCCGCGACCGACCCAGCGCCCGGCTGCCATTGCCGCAGCCTCCGTGACCCGCACCAGGTCCAACGCCAGGTTGCGGTCCGGAGCTTGCGAGGGCGGATCCAGATGTCCGGGTGGGCGGTGTTCAGCAGCCGGTGGGTCGGTCTCGTCGGGTGACATAACACCATCCTCACGTCAAGCAGCGGCCGTGGACGTGTGCCGATCGTACAAACGCCGCGGCCGACCGTTCAGGCGGCATACACGTGCACCTCGGTCGCCTTGACACTGGCCCACACCTCGACGCCGGGTCGAAGCCCGAGCTCGGCCACCGCCGCCGGTGTCACATCGGCCAACAGCGGCAGCCGCCCGTCTAGGGCGACCCGCACGGCATCCCCGTGCGGCGTCAGCCCGGAGACGGTGCCGCGCCACACGTTCCGCGGGCTGGCGACTGGCCGCTGCGGGTGCAGGGACACCGCGGTCGGTGCGAACGTGCAGAATGCCTCGCCCTCGTGCGGGCTGGCGGTGATGACCCGTATTGCGGGCTCCGCATCCGCGACGTGCAGGGTGGTGCCGCTCGCTCGTCCGCGCACCATGTTGAGCCCGACCAGGGCAGCGATGTGCGCACTGCGCGGTTGCCTGGCCACCGCTGCCGGCGTGCCGGTCTGCACCACCGTGCCGCGGTCCAGCACGACGAGGTGGTCCGCGAGCACCATCGCGTCCACCGGGTCATGCGTGACCAGCACCGTGACGCCGTCGTGGTCGCGCAGGTGGTGGTGCAGGAAGGTTCGCAGCTCGACAACCGCCCGCACGTCGAGGGCCGCGAGGGGTTCGTCCAACAGCAGCATTTGCGGCTCGGCAGCGAGTGCGCGGGTGATCGCCACCCGGCGCGCCTGCCCACCGGACAGCTCGGCGGGACGTCGGCTGGCCAGCCGGTCAAGTCCGGTGCGGTCCAGCCACACCGCGGCGCGTGCCCGTGAAAGTGCTCGGGTCAGACCCTGGTGCCGCGGCCCGAAGGCCACCTGGTCGAGGACTGACAGGTGCGGAAACAGCAGCGAGTCCTGCGGCACCAGGCCAGTGCGACGGTGCTGCGCCGGCACCCGTACACCGGTCTGCGGGTCCTCGAGTGTGCGCCCCGCCAGCCGTACCCACCCGTCCGTCAGCGGCTGCAGGCCGGCCAGCACGCGAAGCGCAGTGGACTTGCCGGCTGCGTTCGGGCCGAGGACGGCCACCACCTGACCACGGTCGGCCTGGATGGCCGAGTCGAGCGCGAACCCTCCCTGTTCGGCCTGCAAATATGCGTCCAGACCACCGTCGGTGAACCCCGTTGTCGTCACGCCGCGACACCCGTGGTCCACCGTTCCCGCAGTAGCACCAGGACCCCCACGCTCACCACGAGCAGCACCAGGCTGAGCAGGATCGCCGCGTCGAAGTCGGAGTTGAGCGCGGTATAGACCGCCAGCGGCATCGTCCGGGTGGTGCCCGGATAACTTCCGGCGAAAGTAATGGTCGCCCCGAACTCGCCCAGTGCACGGGCCCAGGCAAGCACCGCACCGGAGGCGACCCCCGGCAGTGCCAGCGGCAACGTGACCCGCAGAAACGTCTGCCAGCGAGAGGCGCCGAAGGTGGCCGCGAGATCGTCGTAGCGCGAGTCGGCCGAGTGCAGCGCACCCTCGACAGCCAAGACCAGGAACGGCAATGCCACGAAGGTCTGCGCGAGCACCACCCCGACGGTGGTGAACGGCAGCCGTACGCCGAACAGGGAGTCCAACCACTGCCCGACCACTCCCTGCCGACCAAAAGCGGTGAGCAGTGCAACCCCACCCACAACCGGGGGCAGCACTAGCGGCACCAGCACGAGCGCCCGCACGAAGCGGCGACCGGGGATGTCGGCGCGCGCCAGCAGCCACGCCAACGGGGTGCCCAACAGCAGACAGCAGCCGGTGGCGGTGGTCGCGGTCAGCAGGCTCAGCCGCAACGTGTCCAGCACCGCAGGGTCTGCCAGCCGCTCGGGCAGTGTGGACCACGGTGCGCGGGACAGCAGCCCGATGACCGGCAGCACCAGCAGACTTAGCGCCACCAGGGCGGGGAGCACCAGCTGCCACGGCGGTGCGCCGGTCGCGCCGTGGGCCGACCTGGGGCGGAGCCGTCGGCGGCCCGGCGGGCTCATGGCGCCGGCAGGAAGCCGTAGGAGGCGAGCACCCGCTGCCCCTGTGCAGACGAGACCAACGTGACCCAGTCGCGTGCCAGTTCGGGCTCTGCGGCTTGGCTGAGTGCGGTGATGCGGTTGACGGTCAGCACCTCGCCTGCCCGCGGAAGGTCGACAACGCCGACGTCGGCTCCGGCCGCCTCTGCGTCGCTGACGTAGACAAGCCCGGCGTCGACCTCGCCGGCCGTCACCTTGGTCAACACAGCCCGCACGTTTTCCTCCTCGGTGACCGGCTCCGCGTCAACCCCCAGCAGGTCGAGCAGAGCGCGCGCGGCGGCGCCGCAGGGCGCGTCCGGTACGCACACCGCGTAGGTCACTCCGTCCCGCTCCAAATCGACCACTGACTGCACCGATGTCCGGTCGTCGGCGGGGGTGACGAGGGTGAGCTGGTTGCGGGCGAACGTGACCGGGCGGTGTGCCGCGAGTCCCTCATCGGTCACCCGCTGCATGGTGGCCTCGTCGGCTGTGGCCAGCACGTCCGCGAGGGCACCAGCCACTACCTGTTCGGCGAGCGTGCTGGACGAGTCGACGATCACCTCCACCTCGACGTCGGGGTGCTCGGCCTCGAAGGTGTGCTCGACGTCGGCGAAGGCGTCGGTCAGCGAGGAGGCGGCGAACACGGTCAGCTCCGCGGGACGGCCGTCCGCTGGTTGTGCCACCGACGAGCAGGAGACCGCGCCAGCCACCAGCAGCAGGCACGCCGCCGTCGTGACGGTGCGGGGCTGCACGTGGCGGTGCAACAGCCTCACCTCGGCCGCACGGTGGCTGTTTCCACCACGACAGTGGTGGCCTTGACTACGGCGTCGGCGAGCACCCCCGGCTCGAGCCGGAGGGCGTCAGCGGCCTCCCTGCTCATCAGCGACACCACCCGGAAGGGTCCACACACCATCTCGACCTGCGCCATCACGGTGTCCCGGGTGACTGCGGTGACGATGCCCGACAGCCTGTTGCGGGCGCTGGTGGCGGCTCCTGGGTCTCGGCGGCCGCTGCCCTCGTCGGCGTCCGGACCAGGTGTTAACCCGGCGCGTGCCGCAGCAAGGTCGGCCAGGTCACGTCCCTCAATTCCCAGCGATCCGGTGGCAGTGGTGGTGGTGCGGACCCGGCCCTGGTCAGCCCAGCGGCGCAAGGTGTCGTCGCTGACACCCAGGACCTCGGCTGACTCCGCCATGCGATAGATCGCCACCGCATCACCATAACCGCAAAAGCGGCAGACCTCCAGGGTCACAAGTCGCGCATCTGCGGTAATTAGCGACGACTAAGGCCCGCCTCTGCGGTGCTAACTTTGTTACCGATCGTCCTCATCGTTGCGTCGTTCGGCTGCCAGCTGCCTCTTGCGGGCCTGTCGCTCGCGGTGGTTCGGCAGTCGGATCGGTCCCACCAGGCGTGGTCCGGCAAGTCGGGTCTCCAACTTGCGGGCTTCCCGTTTCAGCGGCTGGGCGATGTACTCCCCCAGCAGCACGCCGGCGGCCAGCCCCACCGCGATGCTCGCAGCGGTAAGCATCAGGAAGAAGCCCTCAGCGTCCCTGATCGTGAGCAGCTGGAACAGCCCGCGATAGATGGTGAGCCCGGGAAGCAGCCCGACGATGCCGCTGACCACCAAGACCAGCGGCGGCACCTGGAACCGGCCAGCGAGCGAGAAGCTCAAGATGCCGACGGCGATGGCGGCCACCGCCGCCCCGAGCGCAGACCCGAGGTCAGCGGCGACGATCGGCGCGTAGACGGCATGTGCGGTGAGTCCGACCAGGCCTGCCGGCAGCAGCGCCCGAAGCGGGGCATAGCAGTTGAGTGCGAACGCGACCGACACCAGGGTGCCGCCGGCCAACGACACCAGCAGGTCGTCGACAGCAAAAACGGTGCGGGTGGTGACCCCCAGCTCCACCCCGAAACGCAAGCCCACAGTGAGCCCCAGGCTGACCCCGGCAATCACCCCGCCGGTCAGCAGTGCTGCCTCGAAGGTGCGGGCTGAGGCGGTCACGTAGTAGCCGGTCAGCGCATCCTGCACCGCGCCGACGATCGTGACACCGGCCAACAGCACAACGATGCTGGCGGCGATGATGATGGAGGGGCGCACCGGTACGTCCAGGGCCCGCAAGACCAACGTCACGCTGGTGGCCAGCAGGGCACCGGCGATCTGCTGGTAGAAGCCGGGGATCCGCCGACGGGCGAGTTGGCGCAGCGTCTGATCGAGGAGCACCGTGGTGACAAAGGCGACAACGGTCTTGAGCAGGTTGCCCCTCAGCAGAATCGCCATCCCCGCCGCGACCAGGCCGCTGGCGACCGAGACGAGCCACCGCGGGTACGGCTTGGCTGCCGAGCTGATCTCGGCGATCCGTTGTCGGGCGGACCGACGGTCGATGGTTTGGTGCACCAGGTGGTCCACCAAGTCGTCCACCTCGGTCAGCGAACCGTAGTCGAGGCCTCGATAGGTGACCCTGCGGATGTAGGTCTGCGGGGGGTCGTCCAGACCGGGCTGGTAGGACACCGTGAGCGTGTTGCAGGTGATGTCGACATACACCTGTCGCAGCCCGCACGCCCGGGTCACCGCGAGCACGGTCGCAGTGACGTCTGCGGCTCCCGCGCCGCTGGCAAGGACCACCTCGCCCACCCGCAGTGCCAGGTCAGCAGCCTCGTGGACGGCGCGGGTGTTGTGCACCTCGCCCACGCGCGGCCCTCTCATCCGCTGGGGGCGCTGCGGCCCGCCTGCGAAGACGATGCCAGCGGCGTGACCTGGGCACTCGCGCGGGGTCCTTGCGAGGATGGGGTGGTGAGCGCACCGCCCCCCCGACCGTCGACCCCCCAGTCGCCAACCCCCCAGCCGCCGGCCCCCTCGCCGGGGCGGCCATCGAGCGCGCGGCCCAATCCGACGATGGCCGACGTGGTCCGGGTTGTGGTGTTGCTCGCGGTGGGCATCGTGACGATCGGGTGGCTGGGCAGTTTGTTCCGAGCAGACACGGTGGTTGAGCCGGCGGCGGTCGACTATGCCGCGATTGCGGCGACCGCGCAGGACGCTGCCGGTTTCGAGCTGGTGGTGCCTGCCGATTTGCCCGACGGGTGGCGGGCCACGAGCGCCCGCTGGCACCCCGACGAGCAGCGATGGCACCTGGGGTTGCTGACGGCCGAGGACCAGTACGTCGGGCTCGAGCAGCTGCCGGCAGGCGTCTCCGAGGCGCGCACGGCGTACGCACCGGACGCCACCGAGGCCGGCTCGGTCACCGTCGGCGGAAGGACATGGATGCGCCTGGTCGACGAGGACACGGGGGCGGTGACCCTGTTGCGAGAGTGGCGCTCCTCGACCGTGCTGGTCAACGGATCGGCTCCGGAGCCAGCACTGGAGGGCTTTGCCAGGCTGGTGACCGCTTCGCCGCCGTCCTGACGGACGGCCTCAGTGCTACTCGGCGGTAGATGCGCTGTCGGATTCTGGGTTGGGGTCTGGGTCGGATTCTGGGGCGTTGCTGGCCGCATCCAGCCGTGCCTGGGCGCCGTCCAGCCAGCGCTGGCAGACGCCGGCAAGGTGCTCGCCCCGCTCCCATAGGGCGAGTGAGTCTGCCAGCGAGGTGCCACCAGCCTCAAGGGTGCGCACCACGTCGATGAGCTCGTCCCGGGCCTGCTCGTAGGTCTGCTCGTCGGCTGGCTGGACGTCGGCTGGCTGGGCATCAGCTGTGTGATCGGTCATCGGGTGCCCCCTTCTCGCGCTTGCTGGGTCGTGACGGGTTGACGGCATCGGAATGGTCGGGTTTGAGGGGTGCAGCGGTGGGGTCCGGTTCGAGCCCGGTGATCTCGGTGAGCACGCGACCGTCCGACAGCCGGATCGCCAGGGCAGCGCCTTGTCTTGCCTGCGCGGTGCTGGTCAGCACGCGGCCGTCGTCGGTCGTCACGACCGCGTACCCCCGCTGCAGAGTTGCCAGCGGTGACAACGCCCGCACCCGAGCCAGTCTGTGCGCGAGGTCTTCGTCAGCGCGATCCAACCGTCGAGCAAGACTGTGCCGTGCACGGTCTTGCAGTTCCAGCACATCGGTGCGTCGTTGCTCCACGAGGCCATAGGGCGCGGCCAGGCTGGGCCGCGAGCACAGCGAGCTGAGTAGGCGCTGCTCGCGCTCGATGTGTTGGTCGACCGCCCTGCTTAGTCGCTGCCGAGCCTGCCGCACTCCGCTGATCTCATCGGTGACGTCCGGCACCACCTGTTTGGCGGCGTCGGTCGGCGTGGAGGCTCTCAGGTCGGCCACGAGATCAAGAAGCGGGGTGTCTTGCTCATGTCCGATGGCACTCACGACCGGCGTGTAAATCGCGCTGATGACCCGCACCAGACCCTCGTCGCTGAAGGGCAGCAGGTCTTCTAGGGACCCGCCGCCGCGAGCGACGACGATCACGTCGACGGCGGTGTCGGCCTCAAGTCGGCGGACGGCGTCGATGATCTCCCGCGCAGCAGATGTGCCCTGCACGGCGACGTTCTCGATCTGGAACTGCACACCGGGCCAGCGGCGCCTGCCGTTGTGCACCACGTCGCGCTCGGCCGCCGATGAGCGACCGGTCACCAGACCGATGCGCCGTGGCAGGAACGGCAGTGCGCGCTTGCGCTCGGCTGCGAACAGCCCCTCGGCTGCGAGGAGTTGTCGGCGTTGCTCGAGACGGGCGAGCAAGTCACCTAGCCCGATCGGGCGGATCTGATCGACGTAGAGCGACAGGGAACCGCGCCGGTCGTAGTAGCTGGGGCGTGCGTGCACCACCACCTTGGCCCCAGGGACGATGGGCGTGGCAACACTGTCGATGACCGCGGTCGAGCACGACGCCTGCAGGGACAGGTCGGCCTCGGTGTCGCGCAGGGTGAGATAGACCCGGCTGTGCCGTCGATTGAGCTCGGCGACCTGAGCCTCGACCCAGATCCACCCCAGCCGACCAATCCACTGGCCGAGCATCGAGGAGAGCGTACGCAACGCTGCCGGGTTGTCTGCGGAGGTCTGCAAGGCCACGGGGGCACCCTAGATGCGCGCGCCTACGATGGGGCGGTGCCTGGAACTAGTGCTGATGAGTCCGTCGATGCCACCGCGATGTCCAAGCGGGTGCTGCTCGCGGCGCCCCGCGGCTACTGTGCCGGCGTCGACCGGGCTGTGATCACCGTCGAGCGGGCGCTCGACGTGTACGACCCGCCGGTGTACGTGCGCAAGCAGATCGTGCACAACAAGCATGTCGTGCAGACCCTGGAACGGCGCGGGGCGATCTTCGTCGAGGAGCTCGACGAGGTGCCCGAGGGGGCGACGGTGGTGTTCTCCGCGCACGGCGTGTCTCCTGCCGTGCACCAGCAGGCGGGCACCCGCAGCCTGAAGACGATCGATGCCACCTGCCCGCTGGTCACCAAGGTTCACCACGAGGCGAAACGGTTCGCCGCCGATGACCTCGACATCTTGCTGATCGGCCACGAGGGGCACGAAGAGGTCGAGGGCACGACTGGGGAGGCGCCGGAACGTACCATCTTGGTGCAGAACCCGACCGAGGCCGACACCGTCGAGGTGCGTGACCCGAGCCGGGTCGCGTGGCTCTCGCAGACGACGCTGTCGGTTGACGAGACCATGCAGACCGTCGACCGGCTGCGCGAGCGCTTTCCTCAACTGCTCGACCCACCGAGTGATGACATCTGCTACGCCACCCAGAACCGGCAGCAGGCGATTAAGCAGATCGCCGCTGCCTCCGACCTGGTCATCGTGGTCGGGTCGGCGAACTCATCCAACTCGGTACGCCTGGTCGAGGTTGCATTGGAGTCCGGTGCGGCCGCGTCGTACAGGGTGGATGACGCGAGCGAAGCGCAGGTGTCCTGGCTGGACGGTGTTGAGACAGTCGGGGTGACCAGCGGGGCTTCGGTCCCGGAGGAGCTTGTCGATGGCGTGCTGGACTGGCTGACCCGCCACGGCTTTCCGGCGCCGGAGTCGGTGCGAACCGCCGAAGAGAGCCTGATCTTCTCGTTGCCCAAGGAACTGCGCCGAGACATCAAAGCTGCTGAGGCTGGCTGACACTCGGGCGTGTGGCCGCTAGGCGTCTGCCGCAGGGGTAACACCGCCTTGCCCACCGCTGACTAGTGAGCGGGTGAGCTGCCCGGCTGCTTTGGGCGGCGGCTCATCCGTCCGCGCAGGGCGACGACGATAAGCGTCAAGGCGTGTGCGGCGACCAGCGCACCCGCCAAATGGACGAAGCCCGCGATCACGCGCTGGGCGACCCCGGCATCGGCGACTAACCGGCCCACCTGGATGCCGTCGCCGTGCAGCACGGCGACGACCAGAAGCACGCTCACCAGCAGCAGGGGAGGGAACACCCCGGCCGTGAAGAGGTCGTTGGGGCGGACGATCAAGGCCACCCCGAGGCTGGCCACGATCAGCGTCAGTCCAAGCAGCCAGCCCACCGAGTCTGCGAGCAGGATCTCGATGAACGCCACCAGGGCCATCACTCCGAGGGCACTCGCAAGGACACGGACGACTGGCGGTTCGGCACCAACCCACGGCGCCCGTCGAGCCGGTGAACGCTCACCCGCCGGAGATCCAGTCACCGCCGCCACGGTGGCTGGCCGGTCAGTGGTCACGGTGGCGGCAACCCGCGCGGTCTGCCCAGGCAATGCGGCTCCCGGTGCAGGAGGAGCGGAAGCGGTGACCTGCTGGGTTTCCAGACCGTTCACATATGTCACGTTAGTCCTCGCAGAGGGTCATCCGGTGCGACGCGCCGTCACATCGTCGGTGGGTGGAAGGGAGCCTGCGTCGCGGTCATCGCCAGAGCTCGCGGTGCGATCAAGGTGCGCGACCAATTCAGGTGCCGATAGTGGTCGGGCGACCTGTTCGACAGGTGCGGAGGGCGCAATCTCGTCGTCGCCGACGTGCAGGTGATGCAGACGCCGCGCTGACACCAGCACCCGACCCTCCAGCGCCCCGACCGCGCTGTTGTAGGCACCGACCGCGGTCGTCAGTGAACGGCCGACCTTGTCGACGTGGGCGCCCAGGGTGCCCAGCCGCTCGTAGAGCTCACACGCGACATCGTGCACCTCGCGGGCGTTGTCTGCCAGGGACTCTTGTGTCCACGCGTACGAGACCGTGCGTAGCAGGGCGATTAGGGTGGTCGGCGTCGCCGGCACCACCTTGCGGGTCGCGGCGTACTCGAGCAGCGTCGGGTCAGCGTCCAGAGCGTGGCTGAGGAAGGCGTCGCCGGGCACGAACATCACGACAAACTCGGGCGCCGGAGCGAACTGCCGCCAGTACGCTTTGGCGGCGAGTGCGTCGATGTGCTGGCGCACCTGGCGCGCGTGCTGCGTGAGTTGCTGGCTGTGCGTGTCGTCGGCGTCATCGGCGGCAGCATCGGTCGCGCGTAGGAACGCCTCGAGCGGCACTTTCGCGTCGACCACCACGTGCCGGCCCCCGGCCAGTCGGACGAGCATGTCGGGGCGTTGCATTCCATCTGCGGTGCGGGTCGACGTCTGCAGCGTGAAGTCGCAGTGCTGGACCATGCCCGCCAGCTCCACCGCGCGGCGCAGGTGCATCTCACCCCACTGGCCCCGCACCTGCGGTCGACGAAGCGCCGTGGCGAGGGACAGCGTCTCGCGCCGCAAGCCCTCACCGGTCAGGCGTACGGACTCGACCTGGGCAGCGAGGCGTTCCTGCCAGGCCACCCCCGACGACTCCAACTCGCGCAGCCGGTCATCGAAGCGATCGAGGCTGTCCTTGACCGGC
>Ga0136640_10000864_pt1 | contig 11828 bp, 10 predicted proteins | sample AntDrymUQ8642106_2_FD_105498 | JGI IMG/M metagenome (GOLD analysis project Ga0136640, IMG submission 105498) | Polar desert sand microbial communities from Dry Valleys, Antarctica - metaG UQ864 (21.06) | ecosystem: Environmental > Terrestrial > Soil > Desert | place: Antarctica: Dry Valley...
CCGGGCTCATCCTCGTCGTGGGCGCGTCTGGCCGAGGCAGTCACGGCTCGACAGTGGCGTCCAGGCGAGGGTCGCCGGGTTCAGGACGATCGTCGGGGTCGGGGTCGTCAGGGCCAGGTCGTCCGTCGGCGGCCCCGTCCCCTGCGCGCTCCCGGGAGGCCCGGCGCAGGATGAACGGGTAGCCCACGGCACCGATGGCGGCGAAGGTGAACCACTGGCCGGCGTAGCTCAGGTGCGGGCCCTCGTCGCCCACCTCGGGTGGGTCGAGGGGGCGGGGCGATGGGTCCGGCGCCTCGGGCTCGAGGTCGGTCATCTGCAGCCAGGCCGGCACGACGTCGCCGGCGACCTGCTGGTCGAGGCGATCGAGGTCGACCCTGGCCAGGCTGCGGAGCCGGCCGTCGGGAGGATCGGTGGCTCCGAGTGAGCCCCGCTCCTGGGAGGGCTGGAGGAGGCCGTTGACCGTCACCTCCCCCGACGGGACGCGGTAGGTGTCGGGCACTGCGATGTAGCGGCCATCGTTGCGGATCCAGCCCCGGTTGACGGCCACGACGCGGCCGTCGGCCAGCTCCAGCGGCACCACCACCCACGAGCCGGGCGCCCCGTCGAGGCTGCGCCCGCGGATGAGGACCTGGTCCTCGGCCCGGTATCGACCCTGGGTCTCCACCGGGCGGTCGACGACGGCCTCGATGTCGGCGTCAGCAGCATCCGGCGGCAGGAGCCGGGCCAGCTGTATCTCCGGCTCGGCCAGCCGGACCGCGATGCGAGCGTTCTGCGCCTGCACCTCGTCCAGGCGGCGCAGCTGCCAGAACCCGAGGCTGACGAAGGCCACCACGAGACCCACGACGATGAGGTGGGACACGATCCACCACGGTCGGAGGGCGAACCGAGCCACATCGGAACACTACGGAGCGACCTGTCATCTGATCCATGCGGCCCGAGGGCGACGGCCTCGGGCGGGTCCAACCGACTGGTCCGGCTGGCATGATCGGGGCTTGTCCGACGATCGAGGAGCACCTGCCACCGAGGCGTCGGGTCCAGCCGGCGGGCCGCCCAGCCGGCTGACCCGCAACATCGTGATCGTCGCCGCCATCGGCTTCTTCGTGGCTGCCATCGTCGGCGACGTGTTCTTCCTGGCGCAGGTCGACCGCCACCCGGCGATCTTCATCGGGCTCAACGCTCGCAACCGGAACCTGGTCCTGGCCAAGTCGTACCTGAGCTGGGAGGCGTTCTTCGGCATCGCGACGATTCGTTTGCTCGCCTCCGATCCCCTGTTCTTCGTGCTCGGGCGCTGGTACGGCGACGCCGGCGTGCGATGGATAGAGAAGCGCAGCGTGACCTACGGCCCCATGGCCCGCACCGCCGAGCGTTGGTTCGGCAAGGCGTCGTACCCGCTCGTGCTCCTCGCCCCGAACAACTACATCTGCCTGTTCGCCGGCGCCGGGGGGATGAGCGTCGGGGTCTTCGCCGCCCTCAACGTGGTCGGCACCGTCGTCCGCCTGACGATCCTCTGGTTCGTCACCGAGTCGGTGTCCGAACCGCTCGACGTCGTACGCGGCTTCATCGTCGACAACCGCCTGCTGGTGTTCGGCATCAGCGCTGCTCTGGTCGTGCTATCGCTGTGGAACGATCGGCGGAATGGCGGCGGCGAGGTCGGAGGGCTGCTCCACCTCGACGACGAGACGACCGAGGCTGAGCCCGCCGAGGCCGAAGCCGCAGACCGAGCCAAGGGCTCCTCGGAGCCGACCGGGGACGCTGCGAGCGAGGCCAACACCGCGGCCGGGACCGGGCGTTCTCACCGACCTTCCACGGCCCAGGCGGTCACCGACACCGACGACGACTGATCGGCGCTTCAGGTCACCGGTCCATCTAGACCCATCAGGCTGTCGAGGCCGAAGGTCACGCCCGGTCGGCCGACGACCTCCTTGGCCGCCAGCAGGACGCCGGGCATGAACGAGATCCGGTCGTAGCTGTCGTGGCGGAGGGTGAGGGACTGTCCGGTCGTGCCCAGCACCACCTCCTGGTGGGCGACCATGCCCCGGACCCGAAGAGAGTGCAGGCGGATGCCGTGGTGCTCTGCCCCGCGGGCCGAGTCGAGCACCGTCACCGAGGTCGGGTCGTCGGCCCAGTCCGACGATGCCTCAGCCATGCGCTCGGCGGTGGCCATAGCCGTGCCCGACGGGGCGTCGACCTTGCCGTCGTGGTGGGTCTCCACGATGTCGGCAGTGTGGAACCACGGCGCGGCCAGCTCGGCGAAGTGCATCATCAACACCGCACCGATGGCGAAGTTGGGCGCGATGACGCAGTTGCTGCTGGTGAAGATGCGCCGGGCCGCATCGACATCGTCGGGGCCGAACCCACTGGTGCCGACGACGGCGTGGACGCCGTGGCCGGCGCACCAGCGCAGGTTCTGGCGAGCGGCCTCCATCAGCGTGAAGTCCACCGCCACCTCGGCGTCGGTGCGAGCCAGCTCGTCAGCGTCGGGGGATACCACCAGGTCGGTGTCGAGCCGCGCCACCTGACGCAGGTCGATGCCGGCGTGGTGGGGGTCGACGGCAGCGACCAGGTCGAGGTCGGGGTCGTCGATCACGGCCTGGCAGACCATGCTGCCCATGCGTCCGCCGGCCCCGAAGACGGCGACGCGCAGGGCCATGGGGCGGCACGCTACCCGGACGCCTCCCGACGGGCGCCGGGGCGATTCAACCCCCTCGTCAGCCGGGTGGCGGCCCTGCCGGGGGAGGAGGCGGCGGCGGTGGGGGCGGGGGGGGAGACGGGATCGCGCTCGGCTCGTCGCCGTCCGACAGGGTGCCGGGGATCGGCTGGGGCGCCGCCGCGCTGGGATCCATGGTGCCCGGGATGGCCTGCGGGGTCGACGGCTGGGCCACGGGCCCACCGATGGGCTCGGACCCGCCGAGACCGGACTCCGTCGGGGGTGAGCCGGGCGCCCCCTGGGCTGCACCCGTCCCCGGCGACGGGACCGGCGTCGACACCTGGGTCCCGTTCTGCTGCTCCCACTGCTGGAGCTGCTGGATCCGCACCTCGATCTCGGCCGCCGCCCTCGGGTCGCGACCCATGCGGTCGGTGTACACCCACTGGCCGAGCTCCTTGAGCCAGGCGTCGGCCACCTTCGTCTGCTGAGCGCCACCCGCCCCGCTGGTGGCGGTGTTCAGCTTGCTCTCGGCCTGCGCGGCGACCTGCTTGGCCTTATCGAGGAACCCCATGGTGCACGTTGTCCTTGTTCGGTGGGTGCGACGTCGGTCAGCATGCCGCGCCGTCGTCCGCCGTGCCCGTCCACCACGGCAGGGCCGAGTCCAAGGGTCGGGTGCAGGAGGATGGGACGTTCGGGTAGCGTCGCCCGGTGCTGGCCCTGCGGACTAGGTCCGAGGAAACGATCGCCTCCGGCTCCGGGCTTCCCCGGCCCTGGGCTCGCTTGGGGCACCTCGTCGTGGCCGCCGCGGTCGTGGCCGCCACGCTGTCCTGCGCCCAGGGCTCCGACGACGGTACGTCTCGAACGCCGGGCACGGATCGGAGCCCGTCTGTTTCTGGCGCGGAGGAGACGGGATCGACGACCACGGCGTCACCCGCAGAGGTGGAGGTCACGCTGGCCTTCGGCGGGGACCTCCTCCCCCACATCCCGCTGGTCGAGCGGGCCCAGCAGTACGGCGCCGCGAGCGGGACGCCGTACGACTTCGGGCCCATGTTCGCCCCCGTCGCCCCGGTCGTCGGTGCCGCTGATCTGGCCCTCTGCCACCTCGAGGTTCCCCTCGTCGGCGATGGCCAGGAGGTGACCGGCTACCCGTCCTTCCACGCGCCGAGGGAGCTGGCCGACGCGGTGGCCGGGGCTGGCTACGACGGTTGCTCGACGGCTTCGAACCACAGCCTCGACGGCGGCCTGCCGGCCATCGAGGCCACGCTCGAGCGCTTCGATGACCTCGGGCTGGGCCACGTGGGGACGGCCCGTGACTCCCGGGAGGCGGTCACGCCGCGGGTGTACGACGTCGACGGGGCCCGCATCGCCCACCTGTCCTATGCCTACGGATTCAACGGCTACCAGCTCCCGGACGGCGCCCCGTGGGCGGCGAACCTCGTCGACCCGGCCCGGGTCGCCGTTGACGCCGCTGCCGCCCGAAGCGCCGGAGCACAGCTCGTCGTGGTCAGCGTCCACTGGGGCACCGAGTACCAGAACGACCCGGACCCGTTCCAGCAGGACCTCGCCCGCCAGCTCGCGGCCATCGAGGAAGTCGACCTGATCATCGGGCACCACGCCCACGTCGTGCAGCCCGTCGAGCAGGTCGACGGGACGTGGGTCGTCTACGGGCTCGGCAACCAGCTCAGCAACCAGGAGCAGATCTCGCGGCGCGACGGCCTGACCGTCCTGGTCACGGTGGGCGGCCAGCAGGGCAGCCGACTCGAGGTCCGCGACATCGACGCCGTGCCGACATGGGTCGACCTGGCCACCCACGAGATCCTGCCGGCCGCCGAGACGCTGGCCCGACCCGACCTCGGTCCGGACCTCCGACGCGAGCTGGAGGGGTCCATCGCTCGCACCATGGAGGTCGTCAACCGACGAGGCGCCGCCATCGGGGTCCACGCCTGGTCCTGATCTCGCTTCTGGGCACAGATGCGAGCCCGACTGGTGTGCCCAGAACGGGGAGCCGACGAGGCACGCGCTCGCCGGAGGCGCCGGCCGACCGGAGTCAGAGGCGGGTGCGGCGGGAGACCGGGCCGACAGCCACGACGGACGGAGCTGTGCCGAGGATCGCAGCGACGCGTCGGGTGTCGTCGACCGTAACCTGGCGGAACTCGTCGATGCGCTCGGCAGCGGGGCGGGCACCCCCGCGTTCCAGCTCCTCGATGCCGACGCGCCAGGCCCGGATGCCAGAGTCCTCGAGGGCCAGTGTGGACGAGCCGGCCAGATAGCCGATGGCCACCTCGACCTCGCGTACGGTTGGCCCGTCGGTGGCCAGCCGCTCGACCTCGTCGCCGACCACGGCCCGGACCTCGGCGACGGCCCGGGGCGAGCACCCGGCGTAGGCGGTGAGAGCGGCGGCATCGGAGTGCATCGACAGCGACGCGTCGACGGCGTAGGCCAGCCCCCGCTCGTCGCGCACCGAGCGGAACAGGCGGCTGGCCGGGCCGCCGCCGAGGACTTGGACCAACACGTCCCAGGCCGCCCGGTCGCCGGACGCCACCGCTCCGAGCGGCCAGCCCAGCACCAGGTGGACCTGTTCCCCCGCCCGACGAAGCACCTTGGTAGACGGGGTGAGCGACTCAGGCGGGAGGCGGGGCTCGGTGAGCGAGACCGCCGCATCGCTCGCCGTCTTCCTCGCATGCTCGTCGTCCCAGCGCTCGACGAGGGCGACGACCGTGTCGTGGTCCACCGCCCCGGCCGCCGCCACCACCATCGCCTCGGGCCGGTATCGGGCGGCGTGGAACGAGCTGATGTCGGCCCGGCCCATCTCCTTCAAGGTCCTCCGGTCGCCCAGCACCTCTCGCCCCAGGGGGTGAGCGCCGTAGAGGCAGGTGGCCGAGAGGGTGTGGGCCCGGTCCTCAGGGTCCTCCTCGGCCTGGGCCAGCTCCTCGAGGATCACCCGCCGCTCCACCTCGACCTCGTCGGGCCGCAGCGCCGGGCGCACCACGAGATCGCCGAGCAGGTCGAGGGCGAACGCGGCATCAGCGGCCGGTACCCGCACCTGGACCGCGGTGCGCTCGCGGTCGGTGACCGCATCGAGCTCGCCGCCGACAGCGTCGACGGACTCGGCCACCTCGGCCGAGGGGCGCGACGCACTGCCCTTGCACAACAGGTGCTCGAGGAAGTGTGAAGCGCCGGCCAGGTGCTCGGGCTCGTCACGGCCCCCGACCCCGACCAGGGCGACGACGGTCGCTGATGCTCCGCCGGCTACGGCATCGGTGACAACCCGCCGCCCCGAATCCAGGGTGGTGACCTGCGGTCCCGCACCCGGCGAGGGCGCGCGACCAGTGCCGCCAGAGGCCTTCCGACCTCCGACGGCACTGGTCACAGGCTCATCCTCAACGGCGCCGGCGCCGGCGACCGCCGCCCCGAGCGTCGTCCCGATCGCCACCGTCGCCGCTGGCCGGGCGTTCGGCGCCGGCCGGGCCGAGGTCTCCGAACTCGGCCGCCACCTCGGCGTCGAAGGACTCCTCGAACGACACGACCTCGGTGTCGGTACCCGACGAGGTGGACTCGGCGCTCTCGCGACGAGGACCGCGATCGCCGCCGTCGCGGCCACCGCGATCAGCGCCCCGATCACGGTCGCGGCCACCACGGTCGCCGCCACGATCACGATCGCGTCCGCCGCGATCTCCGCGATCTCGATCACCACGATCGCGGTCGCCGCCACCGCGAGGAGCACGCTCCTCGACCGGTTGGTCAGCCGGGGTCAGCGACACCTTGCCGTTGGGGTCGACGTCGTCGACTCGAACCTCGATCTCGTCGCCCAGGCTGACCACGTCCTCGACGCGGTCGATGCGCTTGCCGCCGCCCAGCTTTGAGATGTGGACCAGGCCGTCGCGGCCCGGGAGGATGTTGACGAACGCCCCGAACTTGGTGATGTTCACGACCCGTCCGGTGTAGACGGCGCCGACCTCGGCGGTCGGCGGGTCGAGGATCAGCTTGATCTGGCGCTCGGCCTCGGCCACCGCACCCCGGTCGGTCGACCCGATGGCGACCGTCCCGATCGTGCCGTCGTCGTCGACGCTGATGTCGGCTCCGGTCTCGGCCTGGATGGCGTTGATGACCTTGCCCTTGGGCCCGATGACCTCACCGATCTTGTCGATGGGGATCTCGAAGGCGATCATCTTCGGAGCCGTCTCGCCCACGTCGGCCCGGGCCTCGGGGATCGTGGCGTTCATGACCTCGAGGATCTGCAGCCGGGCCTCTCGAGCCTGGTCGAGGGCGGCGGCCAACACGTCGGCGGGCAGGCCGTCGATCTTCGTGTCGAGCTGAAGGGCGGTGATGAAGTCCTCGGTGCCGGCGATCTTGAAGTCCATGTCGCCGAAGGCATCCTCGGCGCCGAGGATGTCGGTGAGGGTGATGAAGGTGTCACCCTCCTTCACCAGACCCATGGCGATGCCCGACACCGGGGCCTTGATGGGCACGCCGCCGTCCATGAGCGAGAGCGACGACGAGCAGACCGAGCCCATCGAGGTCGAACCGTTCGATGACAGCACCTCGGACACCACGCGCAGGGCGTAAGGCCACTCCTCGAGCGAGGGGACCACTGGCAGCAGGGCCCGCTCGGCCAACATGCCGTGGCCGACCTCGCGGCGCTTGGTACCACCCATGCGGCCTGTCTCACCGTTGGAGTAGGGCGGCATGTTGTAGTGGTGCATGTAGCGCTTCTTGGTCTGCAGGCTCAGCGTGTCGAGCAGCTGGTCCATGCGGGGCATGCCCAGGGTGAGCACGTTGAGCACCTGGGTCTCGCCGCGCTGGAACAAGCCGGTGCCGTGCGCCGTGGGCACCACGCCGACTGAGGCGGTCACCGGGCGCAGGTCGCGAGGACCACGGCCGTCGATGCGCACTCCGTCGTCGACCAGGCGCTGGCGGATGACCTTCTTGGTCACGGCCCTCAGGGCGTTGAGGACCTCCTTGTTGCGACCGGCGAACGGCTTGTCGTCGGAGGTCAGGTCCTCGATGATGCGATCGCGCAGCGAGGTCGTCGCCGCGTTGCGCTCGGTCTTGTCCGCGCCGGAGTTGGCTTCGGCGATGTCGTCTCGGAAGGCGGAGACGGCTTCGAAGGTGGCGTCGTCGTAGTCGAGCTGCGACTCCCACTCGAGGGCGGGGTGCACCCCGGCCTCGGCCACGAGCTGGCGCTGTAGGGCGATGGACTCGCCGATCCACACCTTGCAGGCCTCGAGCCCGTCGGCGATGACCGCCTCGGTGACCTTGGGGGCGCCGGCCTCGTAGTGGCTCCACGCCTTCTCGTTGCCGTTGCCCTCGACCATCATGATGGCCACGTCGTCGTCACCGACGGAGCGACCAGCCACGACGAGCTGGAAGGTGGAGTCGGCGACCTCCTCGAAGGTGGGATGGGGGATCCACTCGCCCTCGGTGGAGTAGGCCAGGCGCACGGCGCCGAGCGGGCCGTCGAAGGGCAGGCCGGACAACATCAGCGCCGCGGAGGCGCCGTTGATGGCCACCACGTCGTGGGGGTTGACCTGGTCGGCACCGAGGATGGTGGCCACGACCTGGGTCTCGTTGCGGTAACCGGCGGCGAAGCTGGGCCGCAGCGGGCGGTCGATCAGCCGGCAGGTGAGAACGGCCTCGTCGGGCGGGCGACCCTCGCGGCGGAAGAACGAGCCCGGGATCTTCCCGACCGCGTACATCTTCTCCTCGACGTCGACGGTCAGGGGAAAGAAGTCGATGCCCTCACGGGTGAACGACGCCCCGTTGGCCGTCACGAGGGCCTGGGTGTTGCCGATGCGGGCGACGACGGCGCCCTGGGACTGGGGGGCGAGCACTCCGGTAGAGAGCTCGAGGGTCTTGTCGGTGCCCGAGACGGGCGCGGACACGGTGATGGCCTCGGCCATGCTGGTACTCCTCTCGAGGCGCGTCTTGCGCCTCGTTCGGTGCGCCGGGTGGCCAGCTCCCAGTCGGCATCCCCCCGGTGCCGCTCGACGGAGCGGTGCGGGACGAAGGCGACCGGCAACTGAACGTGCCCGTGCGCAGTGGTTGGGTTGGAAAAGAGCGACGAGCGGCCCGCAGGCCGCCCGTCAGGGACTTCGACTTCTATCGGCGCAGGCCCAGCTTGGCGATGATCGCCCGGTAGCGCTCGACGTCGTTCTTGGCGACGTAGTCGAGCAGGCGTCGTCGCCGACCCACCAACATCAGCAGTCCCCGTCGGCTGTGGAAGTCCTTCTTGTGGACCTTCAGGTGGCCGGTCAGGTGCTCGATGCGCTGGGTCAGCAGTGCGATCTGGACCTCGGGTGAGCCGGTGTCGCTTTCGTGGAGGCGGTGCTCGGTGATGACGCCCGGCTTGGCGCGGTCGGTGATCTCAGACATGCGGTATCTCTCGGGGTTGCGGGCCGCGTTGGCGACCCAGGGTGGGTGTAGGACCCGGCTCCCGTGACCGTGTACTGCGGTTCGCAGCCGTGACGTATCGGGGAGCGGTGTCTCGGGCGCCGCGAAGCGCTCCGAGCCACCTACGACCGTAGCAGCCGGTCCTTGGCGACCCACATCCCGGCGCCGCCAGGACGGGTCAGGTCAGGCCCGCAGGCGGGTGACGTTGTCGGGGATGGGCTCGCGGACCGGCTCTCGGACGCTCCAGCGGTACCGGGGACGGCTCGTGCGGGGCAGCGTGTCGGGCGGCGTCGGCGGCGGCGACAGGGTGAGGATCAGGGCGCCGGGGTCGAGGTAGGCCGCGTCGAGATCGTCGAAGGTGGCCCGGCCCAGGTAGCCGCGCCCGGAGAGGCCGAGGTCGGATGCGACGCGATCCATGATGGCCTCGCCGACGTCGCTGACCACCAGGGCGTCGAGGATGGCCGGCAGGGTGCGCGGGTCGCGCAGCAGCCACGAGTGGCCCGCCTTCTCCACGGTGACGAGAGTCCCGTCGCCCCGGCGAGCGGCGTCGCGAGCAGTGGCCATGGGGACGGCGACGTCGCGCTCGCCGTGGATGACGACGAGGGGTATCGCCCGCGCGGCCAGGCGGTCGAGCATCCACCCCGATCGGCGCGACCGCATGATCGACACCGCAGGCCCGGCCATGCGCCACGGGCGGCGGAGGTGGCCGGCCATGACAGGGACCACGAGGCGGCCGAGCTTGCGAGCCTGGGCCGGGTCGCGGAGCAGGGGCACGGTCCGGATGCTGTCGAGCACCAGCACAGCCCCGATGCCGGCGAGCAGGGGCGGGGCCACCCGGAAAAGGTTGACCATGCGGTCCCACGTGTCGCCCACGATGGCGTCGAGCAGGATCACGGCGATCGCTCGCTCGGGCTCGCGAGCGGCCAGCTCGGTGACAAGGCGCCCGCCCATCGAGTGGCCGGCGAGGATGGCTCGACGGATGCCCAGCTCGTCGAGCACGCGACCCAGCAGCAGGGCGTACTCCTCCATGCTGGCTCCGCCGGTGGGCAGGCCGAGGGTGCCGCCATGGCCGGCGGTGTCGATGGCCACCACACGGAACCCGATGCCGACGAGGCGCGACAGGGTCTGGGCGTAGAGCATCCCCTCGGCGCTGAAGCCGTGGACCAGCACCAGAGGCACGCCCCGACCGCACACCGCCACGCCGACCTGGTGGCCGTCGGAGAGGGTCACGGTGTGACGGGCCAGTCGGGGCAGGCGCCGGCTGCGGACCTGCTCGGGGCGGTCGGCCGGCCCGATGATCGGCGCCGTGTCCGGCGACGTCTCGACCTGGGTGATGCGAGCACCGGCGGCGCGCTCGGTGTCGGGTCGGCCGCGGCCCCGGCCCCGGCCCCCGGAAACGTTGGACATGGCGCCAGCATGGCACCCATGGCCCCGTCGCCAGCGCATACCCCCAGGTCAGGCCGCCGATCTCAGGCCGAGAGGATCTCTCTGGCGTCGTCGCAGTCGCGCTGTATGCCGGCGATGAGCTCTTCCACCGAGTCGTACCGGACCTCGCCGTGGAGGCGGGCGACGAAGCGCACGGCAACGTGCTCGCCGTAGAGGTCGCCGTCGAAGTCGAGGACGTGAGCCTCGAGCAGCGAGGCGTGAGCCTGCTCGTAGAACGTGGGACGGCGTCCCAGGTTGATCGCGGTCGGAAGTACCGAGCCGTCGGGCCGGACGAACCATCCCGCGTAGATCCCGTCAGCGGGCAGCAGGATCTCTCCCGGCACAGCCACGTTGGCGGTGGGAAAGCCGAGCTCGCGCCCGCGCTTGTCCCCGGTCGAGACGAGGCCGCGCACCTCGTGGGTCCGGCCGAGCAGGGCGGTGACCCGACCGATGTCACCGGCGACGAGGGCGTGGCGGATGGCGGTGGAGGACACCTTGTCCTCCGGCGCGTCGCCTCCGACCGCCTCGGTGGCGTCGGCCCAGATGGCGGCGGCCTCGGCCCCGACGTCGGTCGCCGAGCGCAGCCCAAGACCCTCGACGTCGAACCCGGCTTCGGCCCCAAGGGCGCGCAGGAGTCCGACGTTGCCGCGGCGCTGGTGACCGAAGTGGAAGTCCTCCCCCACGACCACGACCTGCGCCGCCAAGCACCCGACGATGACCTCCTGCACGAAGTCCTCCGGGCTCTCCACCGCGCGCACCTCGTCGAAGCGCACGACGAGGGCGACGTCGACACCGGTCGAAGCGAGCAGCTCCACCTTCTGACCCAGGTCGGTGAGCAGCAGCGGGGCCGATGACGGCCGCACGACCATGGCCGGGTGGCGATCGAAGGTGACGACCGCGCTGCGGAGGCCGAGCGCCTCGGCCCGGTGACGCACCTCGGCGATCACCGCTCGGTGGCCGAGATGGACTCCGTCGTAGGCCCCGATGGTGACCGCGGCACCGACCTCCGGCGCCGGGCAGTGACCATCGGCTCGGATGACCTCCACCTCGGCGACGCTACCGGCCGTCGCGTCGGGGCCCCGTCCTCGTCGTCAGCCGGGGATGCCGTGGAAAACGCCTCAGGTGTCGAGCTCGGCCGCCACCCCGCCCACGACGGCTTAGATGCCCGATTCACTGTGACAGCACCATCTCGGGCTTGACCGTCTCCGCCTTGTGGCTGGCGTAGACGGCGAGCAGCGTCCCACCTTGGTCGGTGACCGCCCACGGTCCGTCGCCGTCGACGCCGAGCACCTTGCGGTCGACGACCTTGCCGTGACCGACCGCCGACGAGACCTCCTCGTCGACCACCACCGTGGGCAGGTGGCCG
>Ga0136640_10000866_pt1 | contig 11819 bp, 9 predicted proteins | sample AntDrymUQ8642106_2_FD_105498 | JGI IMG/M metagenome (GOLD analysis project Ga0136640, IMG submission 105498) | Polar desert sand microbial communities from Dry Valleys, Antarctica - metaG UQ864 (21.06) | ecosystem: Environmental > Terrestrial > Soil > Desert | place: Antarctica: Dry Valley...
CATAGGCCGCCGGGATGGCGATGACGAGCGTGACGACCAGCACCGAGATGGCGACCTGGAGGGTCACCCCGAGCACCTGTGTGAGCCCGAACTCCTGCCATGCGGACGAGAACCAGCTCAGCGTGTAGCCCTCGGGCAGCCAGGTGTTGAGCCAGCGGGTCGCGATCGAGCTGATCAGCACAGACCCGACGACACCGGCGAGCATGACGAGGAAGAAGCCGAGGACGCCGATGGTGACGAGCCTGGTGAAGCTCGGCCAGCGTCTCCTGCCACTCCCCTGGTACGGCGCCGTCGTCGACGTGCTTGTTCCTGCGCTCATGTGATCAGCCCTTCCGTCCGGACGACAGCGTCGGGACGAGCCTGTTGCGAAGCCCAAGGATTACAACGATCACCAACAGCTCGACGCCGGCCATCAGCATCGCGACGGTTGACGCCATCGGATAGTCGAACTGCTGGAACGCCTCGCTGTAGGCAGCGACGCCCATCGTCCGCGTGGATCCTGCGGGCTCACCGACGAGCAGCGCCGAGGGAAACGTGCCGAAGGCGAGCACGAATGCCAGCGAGGTGGTGATCGCGAGTCCGGGCGCGAACAGCGGCAGCGTCACCCGGAGGAACCGCTGGCGCGGTGATGCCCCGAACACCGCCGCTGCGCGCTCGTACGAAGGGTCGATCCCGCTGGCGTAGGACAGGAGCAGCAGGAAGACGAAGGGGAAGTCGGTGATGATGATGGCGAACAGGACTCCCCAGTAGTTGTGAATGAGCTGGAGCGGCTGGTCGATGAGCCCCGTGTCGAGCAGAAAGCGGTTGAGCCAGCCTGCCGCGCCCAGGAAGTCCAGCAACCCATCCGACAGCAGCACTGTCCCAATCGTGATGGGGAACAGCAAGATGACCGTGATGATCTGCTTTCCGCGTCCCGCGCCGCGCATCGCCAGGGCGAGGGGCATCGCCGTCACGAGGATGATGAGGACCGCCGGCACCGCCAGCCTCACGGTGAGCCAGATGGTTCCCCGCAGGTAGGGGTCGGTGAAGAACTCCGTGTAGTTGCCCAGCAATGACCCGGCCTCCGTCGTGAAGGAGAGCCCGAGGCCGTACAGGAACGGGTACACGAACAGCCCGAGCGCGAACACCACCGCCGGCAACAGAAGCAGCAGCCGAGGGGTCACGCCCTTCTCGGCGAGACGTTTGCTCAGCGGCGGGAGACTGGCGGGTGGAGCCGCTGCCGTCCGCGTCACAATCAGGTCTCCTCGGTGGGTGCGAACACGCGCACGTTCTCGGGCTCCACAGCGACGGTGACGGAGTCACCGAGCCGCGGGGCCTCAGACGCCATGAAGTACAAGCGCTGCCCCGCCGGCGTGACACCTTCGACCACGAACTCGCGACCGCCGTACTCCACCACCTCGATCAAGAGAGGGATTCGATTGGGGCCTGTCCCGCCTCCGTTGCAGACCATGAGGTCGTCCGGACGGATCCGCACCACCGCGTCCCCCGTCGGCATGGCCGCTGGGGACTTGCCGACGAGCCGGAGGTCGCCGACAAGCACGGTCGTCTGCCGGCCGTGGCTCTCGTCGACGTTGCCCGTCAGGGCGTTGCGGTAACCGAGGAAGCCGGCCACGAAGTCCGTTTCGGGCTCGATATAGACCTCGGACGGGGTGCCCGCCTGCTCCACGACGCCGTTGCGGAGGATGACGATCCGGTCGGCCAGGGAGAGCGCTTCATGCTGGTCGTGGGTCACATAGATCGTCGTGAGGCCGAGGTCCTGGTGGAGCCGACGGATCTCGGTGCGCATCTCGAGGCGGAGCTTCGCGTCGAGGTTGGACAGCGGCTCGTCCATGAGGACCAGGGGTGGCTCGCACACGATGGCGCGGGCGATCGCCACCCGTTGCTGCTCGCCACCGGACAGCTGCGCCGGATGGCTGTCCGCCTTGTGCGACAGTCGGACCAGCGTCAGGGCCTCTTCCACGCGCCGATTCGTCTCCTGCTTGGGGACTTTGCGCATGCGCAGCCCGAATCCCACGTTGCGCCGCACGTCCAGGTGGGGGAAGAGAGCGTAGTTCTGGAACACCATTGCGAAGCCACGCTGCTCCGGCGGCAACGTGTCGATGCGGCGATCGTCCAGCCAGATCTCTCCTGCTGTCAGCGGGAGCAAGCCCGCCAGGCAGTTCAGGGCCGTCGACTTGCCCGACCCGGACGGGCCGAGGAATGCGACGAACTCACCGCCCCGGATAGTGATGCTCAAGTCATGGAGGGCGTCGGTGGCGCCGAAGGCTCGTGTGACTCCGTCCAGTCGCAACTCCCGGAACTGCCGGTCGCCGTCATCCGGCTTGTCGGCAACGGGAGGGTCCGTGCGTGCGGACCCCTCCAGCTGGTCCGCCACCTCAGCTACCGATCTCTCGCTGCCACCGGTCCAGTGCGTAAGAGAGGTCTGACGCCTCGAGCTCCGGGGCGGTGGGGACCGACTCGAACAACTCTTGGTACATCGGCCGGCTGAACTTCGCGATCTCCTGCTGCACGGCCGGCGAGGTGTCCGATACCGTGATGCCATCGATTGCAGGCCCAGGCACCGCGGCGCCGTACGTCTCGTACATCGACAACTGCACATCGTCCTCCAGCACGCAGTTGATCAGCACCAGAGCCGCGCCGAGGTGGCCTTCCTCGGTTCCCTTCGGAACCGAGGCGTAGTGACCGGCTGCTATCCACGTGAAGTCATCGAATGTCCCGATCTCGTAGTCGAGCGGCGCGACCCCATCCGTCCGGGACAGGATGTCCCAGCCGGAGGTAAGGACGATCATGTCGTAGGCACCCTGGCCCGCGCCCTCCACCGACTCACCGGTGCTCGAGGGGTAGGGCGCGACGTACTTGTCCAGCTCGGCAAGGTAGCTCCAGGTCTTGTCCCAGCCCTTCTCCGGGTCGGACGGATCGGCGTCTCCGAGGATGTAGGGCAGGCCCATCAGGAAGTCGCGACCGGGGCCGGACGCCGGGGGACTGGCGTAGGTGAACCGCTCGGGGTTCGCCTTCGCCCACTCGAGGAGTTCGGCCGCGTTCGTGGGCGGGTCGCTGACCGCCTCTGGGTTGATCAGCAGCAACGGACCGGTGAACTCCGTGGCGAGGACAGCGCTCTGCCCGTCCACCACCTTCAGGGCATCCTCCGCCACCGATGAGTAGGACGCTGTCTGGCTCAGCTCCTCCTCGAACTGTGGCAGCATCGGCACCCAGATGTCTTGGCTCGCGCCTGCTCCGACGACGTCGATGCCGCTGAGCACCAGGTCGACGGTCACCTGGTCGGCTGCCTGCTGAGAGCGGATCTGGCTCACGGCCTCCGTGGACACCGCCTCCGTGAAGTTCAGCCCTTCGATCACGTCCGAGTTGCGCTTCTGGCACTCTTCGAACAGCGGCCGGGTGAAGCCCAGGACACCGCCGGCGTCAGAGACGTTGAGTGTGACAGGCTCGTCGGCTAGCCCGGTGTCCGCCGGCTGCTCGGTGGCTGTCTGAGGCGACCCGCAGGCCGCGATCGTCAAGGCCGCGGCGAGGGCTCCGATCATCGTGCGTGATGTGCCCGTGCTCATTCGCTTCTCCTACGGTGTGCCGCCGGTCTCGCGGGGGTGCCTGGAATGCGCTTTCCGACACTGTAAGGCGTATCCCCGTCAGGGACAAGAGTGCGCCTGACCGTCACATTATGTCCGCTGGGCGTGTGCCCATCCTGCGGCGACCTCGAACCAGCGACGACGACGGGGCCGCCTTCGCCGATCGCGACAGCGCGCGACTGTCCCACCGATCAAGAACCCACGGTGGCACTGATGCGGACGATATGGTTTCGCAATCCTGCTCGTCCTGACTGACCGAAGGGAGCAGCCGTGTCCGCCCACTCCCAAGGTGCCTCCACGCTGCAGGACGTTGCTCATCAGGCCGGTGTCTCGCTGGCCACCGCGTCCCGGGTGCTCAATGGAAGCACGCGCCGGGTCGGCGATGACCCGCGTCGCCGCGTATTGGCAGCGGCTGCCAGTTTGAACTACTCCGCGAATGCCCAGGCACAGGCCATGGCCCGAGGCCGCACCAACGTCATCGGGCTGCTCGTGCACGACCTCGCGGATCCCTACTTCTCCACGATCGCGGCCAGCGTCATCGCCGCCGCCGACAAGCACCGCCTGCTGGTCACCATCGCCAGCACCGATCGGCGCCCCGAGCGGGAGTTGGAGTACGTGGCGACCTTGCGTGGCCAGCGGGCCCGCGCGGTGATCTTGGCCGGCAGCCGGATGGAGGACGCCGTTCAGATCGACCGCCTCGGTGCCGAGCTGACCTCGTTCGAGGCGGCAGGGGTCCGCGTGGCGCTGATCAGCCAGAGGGGTCTGCCCGTCAACACCGTGCTGGTCGAGAACCGCGCCGGCGCCCGGCACCTGGCGACGGAGCTCGTCGCCCTGGGATACCGCCGTTTCGCCGTCCTCGCCGGACCGCTGCCTCTCCTCACAGCGAAGGATCGCGCCTCCGGCTTCCGGGAGGGACTCGCTCGCGCCGGAATCGCGCTGAGCCCGGCCGACGTCGTCGCGGGGGATTTCACCCGGGACGGCGGGTACGCCGGGATGACGGCTCTGTTGGACGGCGGACTGCATTCCGCGTGCGTGTTCGCTGTCAACGACGTCATGGCAGTGGGAGCGATGGCCGCCCTGCGGGACCAAGGGCGACGGATGCCGCGCGACATGGCGGTGGCGGGGTTCGACGACATCGTGACGCTGCGCGATGTGACTCCGGCGCTGACGACCGTGCGGCTCCCTCTGGGCAAGATCGGCGAGCTGGCACTCGAGCTGGTCACCGCCGCCCAGGCGCAGCGACCACGCCTGCGCCGGATCAGAGGTGAGGTCGTGCTGCGGGCTAGCACACCCCGGCTGCGCTGAGCAAACACGTCAGGGGTCGCCCATTCAGCCCGTGCGCTTGCATCCCGAGAGAGCTACCGCCTACGCTCAGGCAAGCGTTTTCCCGGGAGGGTCCATGGCACATCCGGCGCTCGGCCTGATCATGAACGGTGTCACCGGGCGGATGGGATACAGACAGCACCTCGTGCGTTCGGTGCTTGCCATCCGCGAGCAGGGAGGAGTGGAGCTGTCCGACGGCAGCCGCGTGCAGCTCGAGCCCCTGCTCGTGGGACGCAACGAGCGAAAGCTGGCCAAGCTGGCACAGCGTCATGGTCTGGCGCACTGGACCACGGACCTGGACAGTGCTCTGGGCGACATTGACTACCCGGTCTACTTCGACGCGCAGCTGACCAGTGTGCGGGAGCGAGCGATCTCCGCGGCGATCGACGCCGGCAGAGCGGTCTATACGGAGAAACCGACGGCGACCTCGCTCAGTGGCGCACTCGAGCTTGCGCGGCGAGCCCGGTCTGCTGGTGTGAAGAACGGCGTCGTCCACGACAAGCTCTACCTGCCGGGACTGCGCAAGCTCAAGCGACTGGTCGACGAGGGCTTCTTCGGGCGCATCCTGTCGGTCCGTGGAGAGTTCGGCTACTGGGTCTTCGAGGGCGACGGACAGTCGGCGCAACGGCCTAGTTGGAACTACCGTGCCGAAGACGGCGGCGGCATCACGGTGGACATGCTCTGTCACTGGAACTACCTCCTCGAGAACCTGTTCGGGCGCGTCGAGGCGGTGACCGCCAAGGTGGTCACACACCTTCCCCGACGCTGGGACGAGCAAGGTGAGCCGTACCAAGCGACCGCCGACGACGCGGCGTACGGGATCTTCGAGCTCGCAGGCGATGTGATCGCCCAGGTGAACTCCTCCTGGTGCGTGCGGGTCTACCGCGACGAGCTTGTGGAGTTCCAGGTGGACGGGACGCACGGCAGCGCGGTCGCGGGACTGCATCGGTGCGTCGTGCAGCCGCGTTCCGTCACGCCCATGCCCGTTTGGAATCCGGACCTGGTCGAGACCGAGCCGTATCGCGACCAGTGGCAGGAGGTGCCGGCCAACGCGCCAATGGAGAACGGGTTCAAGGTGCAGTGGGAACAGTTCGTGCGCCACGTGGTCGAGGACGCCGCGCACCCGTACGACTTCCTGGCCGGCGCCCGGGGGGTGCGACTGGCGGAGGCGGCGCTCGAGTCGTCCGCGAAGGGTGCCCGCGTCGAGCTGAGTGAGCTGCCGCTGTGACTGCGACCGTGTGGCTGCCATGCCAGGGAGGGACGGTCGAGGAGTACTCGCTGCGTGAGCCTGTCGGCTGGAGACGTCCGCCGGGTCCGCTGCGCTGTCGCGTCGCGTTCGCCGCCGCCCACGTCGTCGCCGACCCGCACGGGGAGAACCTCCCCGGGGCACCAACAGCCATCGACTGGGACGCGACGCTGGCCTTCCGGCGGCACCTGTGGTCCTACGGTCTCGGACTCGCTGAGGCGATGGACACGGCCCAGCGCGGGATGGGGCTGGACTGGGCCGGCGCGCAGGAGCTCGTACGACGCAGCGCCGCGGAGGCGCGGACGCTAGGAGCGCGAATCGCCGCCGGCGCAGGTACCGACCAGGCAGACGCGAACCTGTCCTCCCTGACCGACATCGCCGCCGCCTACGAGGAGCAGATCGAGGTGATCGACGGCACCGGCGCGCAAGTGATCCTGATGGCGAGCCGGCAGCTGGCCCGAGTGGCCCGCAGCGCGGACGACTACCGACTGGTCTATGACCGACTGCTGTCGCAGGTCCGACGGCCCGTGATCCTGCACTGGCTCGGCCCGATGTTCGACGCGTCGCTCGCGGGCTACTGGGGTTCACCGGACGTCGAAGAAGCCACGGAAGCCTTACTGTCCTTGGTTGTCGATCATGCCGGCGTCGTCGATGGCGTCAAGGTGTCGTTACTCGACGCCGACCACGAGGTGCGGCTGCGGAGCAGGTTGCCCGAGGGCGTCCGGCTCTACACCGGCGACGACTACAACTATCCGGATCTGATCAAGGGCGACGGCCGGCGCGCGAGTGATGCGCTGCTCGGCGTCTTCGCCGCGATCGCACCCGCCGCGTCGGCCGCACTTCAAGCCCTCGACCGTCGCGACGTTCCCGGCTTCGACGCGGCCATGGGTCCGACCGTGCCGCTGGGCCGTCATCTTTTCAGTGCCCCGACGTTCTACTACAAGACCGGCATCGCCTTCCTCGCCTGGCTCGCCGGCTACCAACCCGGGTTCACCATGATCGCCGGTCTGCAGAGCGCTCGCAGCGTTCCCCATCTCGTCGAGGCGTTCCGGCTCGCCGACGCGGCGGGACTCCTCCCCGACCCAGACCTCGCCGTGCACCGCATGCGAGCCCTGCTCGAGGTCGCCGGGTTCGCGCCGTGACCGCGACCGACATACCGAGCGGTATGTCTGCGACCGATCCGACACCTGGACCCGGAGACGCACGGTTGGCTCGCCTGTCGCTCAACCAGAAGACCACCAACCGGTGGACGGTGGTCGAGGCAGTCGAGGGTTGCGCACGCGCAGGTCTGCCGGCGATCGGACTCTGGCGAGAGCCCGTGCAGAAGGCGGGGGTCGCGGCCACCGCGCGTCTGGTCGCCGACACGGGGTTGCGCGTGTCGTCACTGTGCCGAGGCGGGTTCCTGACCGCCGCGGACCCTACGCAACGAGGACGAGCACTGGCGGACAACCGGCGCGCAATAGAGGAGGCGGCCGCGCTGGGCACCGACTGCCTGGTCATGGTTGTCGGGGGACTGCCGGATGGCTCACGTGACCTCTCCGGCGCGCGCGGACGGGTCACCGATGGCGTCGCCGTCCTCGCCCCGTACGCCGAGGAGTGCGGCGTGCGCCTCGCGCTCGAACCGATGCACCCGATCTACTGCGCGGACCGAGGGGTGCTGTCCACGCTGGGCCAGGCTCTCGACATTGCAGAGCGGTTCCCGGCCGGGCAGGTCGGAGTCGTCGTCGACTGCTTCCACGTCTGGTGGGATCCCGACGTGCTGAGCCAGATAGCCCGTGCGGCCGGGCGCATCTGCGGCTTCCAGGTCTGCGACTGGATCACCCCGCTCCCCCCCGACGCCTTGCTGTCCCGCGGCATGATGGGGGACGGTCACATCGACTTCGGCGCCCTGCGGCGGGCCGTCGACGCGGCTGGCTATCAGGGTGACATCGAGGTCGAGATCTTCAACTCCGACGTGTGGGCTGCCGACCCCGACGAGGTGGTCGCGACACTGGCCCGCCGCTACGTCACTCACGTCCTGAGCGACTGATCAGACCGTGGGCACCATGCCTGCTGCGAGATCCATTCCAGGGCGGTGATTGAACCCAAGCCAGTATCGGCGTTACCCGTCTGGCCATGAGCTCATGGTCGAGACGCTCGAGGGGGTCGTCAGACCAGCCGGTCAGCCAGGAACCTGGATCTGTCCCGCTAACTCAACCGGCTGCATGTCGGAGAGCTCACTTGCTTGGTGCCACTTGGCAGCTGGAATCCACCTGGGTACATGCCAGCGCACGGCAAAGACCGGCACCGAGGCCATCTGTTCACCCGATGGCCCTTCTCCCGTCGTCAGCGCGGGAGCCCCGGATACCTACTGTGAACAAAAAGCGAGCCTGGCACGAGCCGGGTTCGATTCAGTGCGAAAGAGGAGTGAACGTGAGCTCACGCAGAACACGAAGCCGGTTGATTGCTGTCGGCGCCACCATTGTGGCCTCGGCGCTTGCCGCGGACTCGGCCGCCGGTATGTCGTCCGGCCGCTCGACAACTGAGGACAACACCCGTGCAGCGCCGACGACCAGCGTCGAACCCTACGTGCTGCCGGCCGTGCGCGGGGTGCGCATCGACTCGCACTTCACGGTTGATGACGAGCCGGCGCTGAACGGTTACGACATGGTCGGGATCCCCGACGGACTAGGGGCGTTCCGCGGTCGAAACGGCAAGGTCGTGACGTACATGAACCATGAGCTTGTGCCCGGCGACGGCATTGTGCGCCGCCACGGACAAGACGGCGCGTTCGTCGCCCGCCTGGTCATCGACCCAGTCACGGGCGCCGTCGAACGGGGTCGAGACCTGATCGGGACCGTGCGTTACTGGGACTACCAGTCCGGCGGCTACCGCAACACTCCGGTGGCGCCGGAGGGTGCCCTCGAAGGTCACCAGGCCGCCTTCAGCCGATTCTGCTCGGGATATCTGGCCACCCGCGGTTCACTGCTCAACACGGTGACCGGTCGTGGCTTCGCGGGCCAGCTATATTTCGCCAACGAGGAGTCCGGACCCGAAGGGCGGGCCTTCGGGGTACACGGCGACGGACGCGCGGTCCAGCTGCCGCGTCTCGGACTGTTCTCGTGGGAGAACACAGTGAGCGCCGAGAACCAGACCGACACGACAGTCGTGGTGGGCAACGAGGATGAGGCCGACGGACAACTGCGCGTCTACGTCGGGCGCAAGGAGCGCTCCGATAGCACCGACAGGGCGGTCGCGGAGGCCGGGCTGACCAACGGTCGGTTGTTCGTGGTCGACGCTGTCAACGAGGCGGTGAGCACTGACGCCCAGTTCCGCACGACCTTCGGGAAGGGCAACCCGGCTCGGGTCGTCTTCGGTGCCGGTGAGGAGATCGACTGGACCCTAAGCGGTGCAGAGCAGAACACCCAAGCGGCGGCGAAGGGACTCACGCTGAACAGGATCGAGGACGGGGCCTTCGACCCCAGCAACAAGAACAACTACTACTTCGCGACGACCGAGGGCGGCGGAACCGAGCCCAACCCCCACGAACCGACCCTCACCCGTGACGGCGGCGGCCTGTGGAAGCTTCACTTTACTGACGTCGAGCGGCCGGCGCTCGGTGGCACACTGACCCTGCTGCTCGACGGCAGCGAGGCGCCGTACCTCTCCAAACCGGACAATATGACGCTGGACGACGAAGGCAACCTGTTGATCCAGGAAGACCCAGGAACCAACGACCACCTCGCTCGCATCGTGGCCTACAACGTTCGTAGCGGCGACCGCGGTGTCGTCGCCCGGTTCGACCGAAGCCTATTCGGTGCCACGAACCCGTCGGGTGTGACAGGCGACGAGCGTGCCGTTCTCACCACCAACGAGGAGTCCAGCGGCATTATCAGCACCGATGGGCTCCTGGGCGACGACACCTTCATGTTCGACGCACAAGTGCACACCGCGAAGGGACTGCGGATGGGCACCGGTCCGGGAACGGTGCAGGAGTACGTCGAGCGGGGCCAGTTGTTGACCATGCGGGTCGACGACTGGCGGGCCGTCTACACCATCCGCTGAGGATCTCCCGCTGAATCAGCGACTCGCCACGGACCCTCGAGAAAGGGCCGCGCGGTGGACGCGTAGATGAGGCAGAAGACAGCAAGCGGCCTTCTGGGTATGTCCCCCGGAAGGCCGCTTCGCTGCGAGCACTTCGCGTCGTCGGCCCACGCCAGCCAGGTGCCGTCTGACAACGCTGAGAGACGCACTCCTGCTTTTCGGCCGGTTGTAGCGTGTAGTGCTACGTGGGTGGGGTCTCGGGCAGTCTCTTGAGCGACCTGACGATGTCCTTGCGCCGCCAGCTGTCGCTCTCCTCGGCGACGCACTTCTCCAGGTGCGGCCTGGCGCTGGGGTCCTTCAGCCTGCCCAGCGCGATCGCGGCCTCGACGTGGACGTCCCAGTCCGCCAGTATGGTGCCAACCAGACGACTACGATCGGGAGGACTCGATGGCGTCCTGGCGTGACACGGCATCCGAGCAGACACAACGTGACCTCGACGAGCTGCTCGACGACAGCCTGCAGGCGGCCCAGAGCCTGCTGGCAGAGAACGGCGAGTTCATCCCGTTCGGTCTCGGCATCAGCCCCGATGGGGAGCTTCGAGCGTACGGAGTCGATGAGAGCGTGTTGCCGGCCGAACCCACGTCCCACGACGTCGCCGACTCCCTCGTCAGAGGATTCTCCGCAGGACGAGACGAGATTCGCGCGGCGGCGGTGGTTGCCGACGTACGTGTCAAAGCCAGTGGTGAGGACGCCATCGACGTGGCTCTTGAACACTCCGAAGGCCCTGCGATGAATGTCTTGCTCCCCTACACCAAGGCTGCCGACTCCGCCGAAGATGTCGAGTACGGCGACCTGAGCGCCGCACCGGCCGAGAAGCGGGTCTGGGCCGACTGACCACAAACCCGCGGGGCCGGGACGTCAGTCTCGCGGAGCGGGCAAGTCGGGCGCCTTGGTCTGCCTGTCCCGGTCGTGCTTGTCGAAGAAGAACTCCCGGCCGAGGTGTTCCAGCACTGCCTCGTTGGCGGCCCTGACACGCTTCCTTGACGAGCAGTTGCCCAGTAGCTTCGGGCTACCCGGCATACCCGACTGACAGTGGCGCCGAGCGCGTTCGCGCGACCGCTCGCGTGTGCCGTGGCGCCTGTGCCATCACCGAGATCGGCACTGACACTTGGCACGATGTTGAGGCGGCACGATCTCAGCTGAAAAATTGCTCTGACCTGGGCAAACACGGGTGGGCGCAGCAGGGATCGAACCTGCGACCACCTCCTTGTAAGGGAGGTGCTCTACCGCTGAGCTATACGCCCGCAAGCGCCGCCGCCAGCCTAACCGTGGGCGGGCGGCCCCACCAAAGCCCGACCACACGATCTCGGACGCGACAACGGCCGCCAACGTCTCGGTTCGCTGGCGGCCGTGCCTTGGGACAATCGAACACGAGTGAGTGTTCACGCGTCAGCCGATTCACAAAAACCATGCCCTAAGAACACGGCCTGTGACTGTCTTGCGAACGTGGCCGGCCCCGCGGGCCACCACGAGCCTCAACCGAGCTCGGCGAGGATGCTCCGGTAGTCGTCGAGGTTGCGTGCTTGCGGGATCTCGTTCTCGACCTGCCACCGCAGGAGACCCTCTCGATCGACGATGAACGTGGC
>Ga0136640_10000867_pt1 | contig 11816 bp, 9 predicted proteins | sample AntDrymUQ8642106_2_FD_105498 | JGI IMG/M metagenome (GOLD analysis project Ga0136640, IMG submission 105498) | Polar desert sand microbial communities from Dry Valleys, Antarctica - metaG UQ864 (21.06) | ecosystem: Environmental > Terrestrial > Soil > Desert | place: Antarctica: Dry Valley...
ACCGCGGAATAGGCGCCCGCCAACGGCGCCAGCTCGCGGGAGTACGTCGTCTCGTCCACTGTGAACAGCACGAGGCGGAAACCAGGGTGGCGACCGAAGCGCTCAAGCAGGGGTCGCAGCGCTCGGGTGAACTCGATGGCGACCGGGATGTCGAAGCCGCTGTCGGACCCGAAAACGCGGTGTACCTCACCGTCGTAGTCACGCAGCACACCTGGGTGTACCTGCATGACGAGCCCGTCGTCGCAGGACATCTCCGCCATCACGTGAAGCATGTGACCGGCGAAGGCGTTCGCGGCTGCCGGATCGATGCGCCCGGCGAGCGCATCGCGGAAAATCGCGCCTGCGGACTCGTCGGCCAGCAGTGTGGTGTCGACGCAAGCGTGCCCGTGGTCGCAGGCCAGCGCGCCCGCAGTCACGAAGGCCCGCCGCCTCCGGCGAAGTGCTTCGAGATAGCCGGCGTAGCTGTCGGTCTCGACATCTGCGAGGTCACCGAGCCGACGTACCTGGTGTGCCCAGTCAGAGGTCGTGGGATGCAGAAGAGCGTCCGGTCGAAACGTGGGGACGACACGGTTGCCGCCGAGGCCGTCGGCACGCAGCCGCTGGTGGTCGGCGAGGTCCGAGACGACGGAGTCCGTAGTGGCCAAGAGCTCGATGCCGAATCGGTCGAGCAGCGCACGTGGTCGAAAATCGGGCTCGGCCAACCTCGCCGTGATCGCGTCAAAGATCTCGTCAGCCGTGTCGGCGGCCGGGCGCACGTCGATTCCGAGGATCTCGACAAGCTCCTGCTCCAGCCAGTAGCGGCTCGGAGTGCCCCGGAATAGGCGCCAGTTGCTGCAGAACAACCGCCACGCACTCCGGGGGTCGGCCTGGCGCTGCGTGCCGTCGCGACGCGAGACGCCGAGCTCCCCGAGGTCGATCCCTTGCGAGGCCAACATCCGGGTGACGTAGTGGTCGGGCGCGACCAGCAGCTCGGTCGGGTTCACGAATGCACGGTCATCAGCAAGGATCGCAACGTCGATGTGCCCGTGCATGCAGACGAGTGGCAGGTCCCGCGTGATCTCGTACAGCCGTCGCGCGATGGACCGCACAGTCCGATCCGCAGGCAGGGCTCGGTCGGGATCGAGGCGGAGCAATGTCAAGGAAGGCTCCCGTGGGACGGCGCGTGGACGAGCTGATGAAAGATCAGTGGAAAGGGTTGCATCCCTCGCTCGCGGAAGCAAGTGTGTGCAGATGAACCAAATCGCGCGCGTCTTGACAGTCGGTAGAAAACGATTGCAGACTGTTGCGGTCCAAGACACCAGGGAGGCCGCAGTGCCGGCAACGATCCGAGACGTCGCTCGCGCTGCGGGCGTGTCACCGTCCACTGTTTCTCGGGTATTCACCATGCCCGACATCGTCTCGGGCGCGACTCGGACAGCGGTATGCCAGGCTGCGGACCGCCTCGCGTACGCCCCCAACCGTGCTGCACGAGGACTCATCACCGGCCGCACCAGCAACCTCGGCGTCATCGTGCCGGATCTCGCGAACCCGTTCTTCCCAGGCGTCGTCAAAGGTGTGCAGGCTCGTGCACACGACGCCGACTACGCGGTCTTCCTCGCCGACACCGACGAAGACAGTGCGGCTGAGGCCCGGCTCGTGCGCGCGCTCGCCAAACAGGTCGACGGAGTCGTTCTTTGCTCGCCTCGCATGAGCGAGGCCGACCTACGGGCCATCGTCGACGACACGACCCTCGTGTTGTGCAACCGACGCATCGGTCGGACCCCGTCAATCACCTTCGACAACAGCGACGGCATGCGACAAGCAGCGTCCCATCTGCGTGCACTCGGTCACCGGAGGGTCGCCTGGGTCGGTGGGCCCAAGGCTTCATGGTCGAACAAGGAACGCGCCCGGGGCCTACGAACGGCAGTTGCAGCCGCCGGCCTGGAGCTCGATCTGATCGGGAACTTCCCTCCGCACTTCGAAGGCGGGGTCGCTGCGGCGGACCTGGTGGCTGCCACGGACGTCACTGCGGTCATCGCCTACAACGACTTGATGGCGCTCGGCATCATCAGCCGGCTCCGTGGCCGCGGGCTGGCTGTGCCAGACGACCTGAGCGTCATCGGCATTGACGACATCCCGTTCTCGGGCATGTCAGTTCCTGCGCTCACCACGGTCGCCCTGCCCAAGGAAGAGGCAGGCCGCGCCGCGGTCGACCTGCTCCTCTTCTTGTTGCAGCAGCCGGACGACGCCGACGGAGCGCGCCGCGAGTTGCCCGCCCAACTGATCGTGCGTGCCTCCACCGGAGTCGCGCGCAGCACCTGACCGACTGAAGTCCGCAGGCGACGACGCCTCGGGCACGACGAAAGGAATCAGCCATGCACCACTACCGGCGAAGTGTTCTGCTTGCTGGCGGCGCCGCCGTGCTCGCCCTGATCGCCGCCTGCGGTGCCCCCGACTCGGGTGGCGACGGGTCGTCCAGCGGCGAGGTTCCGTCCGAGCCGTCTGCGGCCGTCAAGCTCAACATCCTCGACGTCGCAGGCAACCTGCAGCTGACGCAGGGCATGATCGACTCGTTCGTCGAGGAGAATCCCGACATCGTCTCGAGCGTGACCTACTCCGAGGCGCCCTCACCCGACCTGGCCGGCAAGATCAAGGCCCAGCAAGACGCCGATCGAGTGGACATCGATGTCGTGCTTACCGGCAACGACGGGCTGTCGGCCGGGATATCGCAAGATCTGTGGATCAAGCTGCTGCCGACGTTCGAGGACAGGTTGACCAACATGGACAACTACCTTGCGCCTGCGGCGGAAATGCAGGGCTTGGCGGAGGACTACGGCGTCACCGTGACCTACTATCCCTCTGGTCCGCTGCTGGAATACCTTCCCGGCACGGTGGCGGACCCGCCCACCTCAGCGAACGAGCTGCTCACCTACGCCAAGGCAAACCCAGGCAAGGTCCAGTACGCGCGTCCGGCCAGTTCCGGGCCCGGCCGGACCTTGCTCATGGGTCTCCCCTATCTCCTCGGAGATAGCGACCCGAAAGACCCGATCAAGGGCTGGGACAAGACCTGGGCCTACCTCGAAGAGCTCAACAAGTACATCGACGTGTACCCGTCGTCCACCACCGACACGATGAAGAACCTCGCGAACGGCTCGGTCGACATCATCGCGACCACGACAGGCTGGGACATCAACCCGCGCGTGCTCGCCACGGTGCCCAAGGAGGCCGAGGTCGCCAGCATGGAGGGCTTCCACTGGGTCACTGACGCCCACTATGCCGTGGTGCCGCAGGGGGTGAGTGTCGACAAGCAGGCCGCCATCATGCTGCTGCTCCAGTACATGCTCACCCCGGAGCAGCAGGCCAAGGCCTACGACTCCGGCTACTTCTACCCCGGTCCCGCCGTCGAGGGTGTCGAGCTCTCACAGGCGCCGAAGGAGAGCCAGGACGCCATCGAGGAGTTCGGCCGTCCGGAGTATGACCAGCTGATCGCCGACAATCCCACCGAGACGCCGCTCGACGCCGAGAGCCTCGTCGCGGCTTTCGACAAATGGGACCGCGACATCGGTGGCGGAAAGGTCGAAGAAGCGGAGTGAAGCCCTCGACCGAACGGTTCCAGAGGCTGAGGCTCGACGGTGTGTCCCGCCGGTTCGGTGGTCAGGATGCGCTGGTCGGGCTCGACCTCACGATCGAGGCGGGCGAGTTCATCGCCCTGCTCGGCCCGTCCGGCTGCGGAAAGTCGACGGCTCTCAACTGCGTTGCCGGCCTGCTGCCGCTGACTGGCGGCATGATCTGGCAGGACGACACCCGCATCGACACGCTGCCGCCGGAGCGGCGCGGTTTCGGGATGGTTTTCCAGAACTACGCGTTGTTCCCGCACATGTCGGTGCGCGCCAACGTGGCGTTCGGCCTGCAGATGCGCAAGCTGCCGAAGGAAGAGCAGCGTCGACGTACCGAGGAGGCGATCCGTCTTGTCGATCTCGATGAGCACGCGGACAAGCTGCCCGGTCACCTGTCCGGCGGCCAACAGCAGCGGGTCGCGATCGCCCGTGCCGTCGTACTCGAGCCGTCTCTCGTCCTGATGGACGAGCCGCTGTCGAACCTCGACGCCAAACTGAGGCTTGGGATGCGCACCGAGATCCGCCGGCTGCACCAGTCGCTCGGTCTCACGACCGTCTACGTCACGCACGATCAGGAGGAGGCGCTCAGCCTCGCTGACCGGCTGGTCGTCCTTCGCGACGGAGTTGTCCAGCAGATCGGCACCCCTGAGGAGCTGCACGCCCATCCGGCCTCCTGGCACGTGGCGGACTTCATGGGGTATCGCAACCTGATCCGGTTACGTGCCGGGGAAGCGGGAGCTGGTCGCGAGGTCTCGGTGCAAGGACACGGGTTGCGGCTGACCGGTACCGCGGTGGACAAGGTCGGAGAGGGCACGGAGGTGATCGCGGCCGTCCGCCCGGATGACGTGGAAGTCCTCGGCGCCGAGAGCACGCGCGCCGGGGTCACCAACACTGGCGTCGGTGCCGAGGTCGAGGTCGTGGAGTACCAGGGTCGCGAGTTCGCTGTCGAGGTACTCACCGACGACGGGCTGCGGCTGCACGTCCGCACCGAGCGTCGGCTCGTTCCCGGCGACGCCATCAGCCTGCGTATCGACCCGGGGCGATTGCTGGTGTTCGCGGCCGACGACAGTGCGGCAACGAACGACGCTGCGGTCAGCGATCGGGCGCGACAGGCGACTGTCGGATGACCACGCTCACCGAGCGACGGCCAGCCACCGGCCCACCGGCACCGCAGCGGCCGAGCCTTCGGCATCGTCTCGCGGAGCGGGGTGTCGACCGGCTGATGTGGCTTCTGCTGCCGGCAGCGGTCTTCGTCCTGGTGTTGTTCCTCTACCCGTTCTTCTACGGGCTGCAGCTGTCGTTCCAGCCCACCAGGGGCGGACCGTTCGCCGACTACCAGCGGTTCTTCTCCGACGCCTACCAGCGAAACACCATCTGGCTCACCCTGCGGCTCGCACTGCCTGCCGCAGTACTGAACGTCGTGGCGTCGGTGCCGATCGCGTACCGGATGCGCGGACGGTTCCGCGGCAAGCGCACCCTGACGACGCTGCTCGTCGTGCCGATCACGCTCGGCACGGTGCTGACCGCGCAGGGGCTGCTCAACTACCTCGGTCCTACCGGCTGGTTGAACCGGACCTTGATGGGTCTCGGCATCGTCGACGACCCGGTGCGCCTGACCAACAACTACTGGGGCGTGTTCTTCTCGCTGGTGATCACCGGGTTCCCCTTCGCCTTCTTGCTGGTGCTGTCCTACCTGTCGGGTATCGACCCCACCCTGGAACGCGCCGCGACGAGCCTCGGCGCCGACTGGAAGGCCAGATTCCGACGGATCACACTGCCCCTCCTCCTACCGGGCCTGGCGACAACGTTCTGCCTGACCTTCGTGCTGGCGTTCAGTGTCTTCCCGTCCGCGGTCCTCGTGGGTGACCCCACCGGTGAGACGTACGTGATCTCCCTCGCCGCCTACCGCGCGGCGTACGAACAGGTTGACTACCCGTACGCGTCGGCTATCGCGATCGTGATGGGTCTGGTCGAGCTCGTCGTTGTCGCCGTTGTGCTTTTCGGCCGGACCCGTTGTTACACCGGGTCGACAGGAGGCAAAGGCTGAATGGCCACCCTGACGCAACGGCCGCGCCTTCAGATCGTCGCCCGGCCGAGCTCCTGGATCGTATGGGGCGTGGTCATCTTCTTCTTCGTCAACCTGCTAGGCATCGTCGCGTCGGTGTTGGTGAACTCCTTCGGCACACAGTGGTTCGACACCTGGCTGCCCAGTGGTTTCACAACACAGTGGTACGGCGAGGCGTGGCGTCAATACGCCCTGTTCGACGTCATCATCGTCACGCTCGAGGTGTCGGCGCTCGTGGTCGGGTTTTCGTTGCTCATCGGCGCGCCAGCGGCATACACGCTCGCCCGGCGCGACTTCCCTGGCAAACGGCTGCTCTACCTGGTTTTTCTGCTGCCGATCCTGATGCCACCGATCACCTACGGCATCCCGCTGGCGACTGTGCTCTACAAGTACGGTCTCGCCGGCCACCTCTCGGGTGTGGTGCTGGCCAACCTCGTGCCGTCGGTCCCGTTCGTGATCTTGACGATGACACCGTTCCTCGAGCAGGTCGACCCGCGTCTTGAAGACGCTGCGCGCATGTGCGGGGCGAGCACCCGCGCTGTGTTCTTCCGCATCCTGGCGCCGCTGCTGGTCCCGGGGCTGCTCGCCGCCAGTATCTTGGTGTTGGTACGCACCGTGGGGATGTTCGAGCTGACGTTCCTCACAGCCGGTCCCGATTCGCAGACGCTCGTCGTCAAGCTCTACAACACAATGTCCTCCGCGGGCATTCGCGCCCAGCAGTCCATCGATGCCATGGCGGTCGTCTACACCTCGATGATGCTCGTGCTGGTCGTGGTGGCCTTGCGCTTCATCAACCCGACACAGCTCGTTGCACGCGTCAAGGAGGACACCGACTCGTGAGCTTGGAAGGTTTCCTCGAGCACATTCATCACCAGCGGGTGCTGCCGGTGCTGCGGGTCGGCTCCGCCGAGGAGGCGGTCAAAGCGGCGCAGACGCTGCTCAATGAAGGACTTCGGGTCGTTGAGCTGACGGCGACCACGCCCAACTGGGACACGGCGCTACGCGAGCTTCAGGTCAAGGCGCGGGCGGATGCGCTCGTCGGGCTGGGGAGCGTCGTCGACGAGACGACGGCCCGGTCCGCAGTCGAAGCCGGGGCGGGCTTTCTGGTGAGCCCGTGGGCTGCGCCATCCGTGCGCAAGGTGGCGGCCGAGGCCGGCATACCTTTCCTGGAGGGTGCTTTCAGCCCCGGGGAGGTGGCCGCTGCCGCCGCGTTCGGGCCCGTGAAACTCTTCCCTGCACACGTGGGCGGACCCCCGATGCTGAGCAGCCTCCGTGCTCTGCTGCCCGATGCCGTCGTGGTGCCGACCGGCGGCATTGCCATCGACGACGTGCCGGTGTGGCTCGAAGCCGGCGCGCACGCAGTCGGGGTCGGCAGTGACCTGCTTCGTCCGGGCGCGATCACTTTGCTGCACACAGTCTTGCAGGCGAAGACGTGGTGAAGATCGTCGATGCGCGGGTGATCGTGACCTGCCCCGGGCGCAACTTCGTCACCCTCAAGCTGGTCACCGACGAGGGTGTCTCCGGAGTCGGCGACGCCACCCTCAACGGCCGCGAGCTCGCCGTGGCGAGCTACCTGAGCGACCACGTCGTGCCCCTGCTCATCGGGCGCGATCCGGCGCGCATCGAGGACACCTGGCAGTACCTCTACCAAGGGGCCTACTGGCGACGCGGCCCGGTGACCATGAGCGCCATTGCCGCCGTCGACACGGCGCTTTGGGACATCAAGGGCAAGGTCGCCGGTCTGCCGGTCTATCAGCTGTTGGGCGGTCGTTGCCGCGACGGCGTGACCGTCTACGGACACGCGAACGGCGAGACACTCGATGAGACCCTTATCGAGGTCGGACGATTCACCGACCTCGGATATCGCGCGGTCAGGGTGCAGACCGGCGTCCCAGGGCTGGAGAAGGCCTACGGCGTGAGCCCGGACAAGCTGTACTACGAGCCCGCCGACGCCACGCTCCCGACCGAGACGACCTGGTCGACGCCCCGCTACCTCGCCCATGTGCCGAAAGTCTTCGCCCGGGTCCGTGAAGAGTTCGGGCCTGACGTGCGGCTGCTGCACGACGTGCACCACCGCCTCACCCCGATCGAGGCGGCTCGGCTCGGCAAGAGCCTCGAGCCCTACGACTTGACCTGGCTGGAAGACCCAGTCCGCGCGGAGCTGCAGGAAGGCTTTCGGCTGATCCGTGCGCACACCACGACACCATTGGCTGTCGGTGAAGTCTTCAACAGCATCTGGGACTGCGCCGACCTGATCCGCGAGCAGCTCATCGACTACGTGCGGACGACCGTTGTCCACGCGGGGGGTATCAGTCACCTCCGCCGCATCTTCGACCTTGCAGCCCTGCACCACGTTCGAAGCGGTTCGCATGGTGCCACAGACCTCTCCCCGATCTGTATGGCGGCCGCCCTGCACGTGGATCTCAGCATCCCCAACTTCGGCCTCCAGGAGTACATGCGGCATACGCCTGAGACCGACGAAGTCTTCCCGCACGGCTACCGCTTCGACGGCGGCTTCCTTCATCCCGCGGAGACTCCCGGTCTCGGTGTCGACATCGACGAGGAGGCAGCGAGCCGCCACCCTTACCGGCCCGCATACCTGCCGGTCGCCCGACTCGAAGACGGAACCATGCACGCGTGGTGAGGCAGTCGTTCGACGTCGTGGTGGTTGGAGAGCCGCTCGTGCAGCTGACCGCCACCACAGAGTTGCGAGACGGTGCGCCGCTGTCGCTCGGGTTCTCCGGAGACGCTCTCAATGCCGCCGCCGCCGCGGCGGCTGCCGGTGCTCGCACCGCGCTCGTCGCCCGAGTTCCCGACGACGAGCTCGGCTCCGCGATGGCCGCCCGCATCGAGCAGCTCGGTGTCGACACCTCGCACATACGACGCGTCGCCGGTCAGCACGGCCTCTATCTCCAGCACACAGATCCGTCCGGGACTCGACAGTTCCTCTACGCACGCTCAGGCAGTGCCGGCTCACAGCTCTGCCCGGACGACCTCCCGAGCGCCATCCTGCGCAACGTGCGAATCGTCTTGGCCACCGGGGTGACCTGCGCCATCTCGGCGTCCGCGCGCGCCACGGTGGAGCAGGCCGCGTTGCTCGCCTCGGCCTTCGTCTACGATCCGAACTGGCGACCCCGGCTGGTTGACTCCGCGACCGCCGCTGTGCATCTCACGCAGCTCGCGCCATCGTGTCGGCTCGTCACGCCGTCGTGGCCGACGGAGGCGCGTGCCCTGCTCGGGGATGCAGTGACGAAGCCGCAGGACGCGTGTCAGGCTGTGCGCAACCTGGGTGCCGAGTCGGTCGCGGTGACGTGCGGCCACGATGGCGTGGTCGTCGCCGCGGGCGACAGCATCGTGGAGCTTCCGGCCTTCGACCCGCCCAACGTCGTGGACCAGACCGGCGCGGGTGACGTGCTCACCGGCGCGACAGTCGCCCGGCTCGCACTCGGGGACGACCTGGTGGCCGCCGTACGGTATGGAGCCGCCGCCGCGGCGCTGTCGCTGCAGGGAGCGGGCGGGACCGGATATCTCGCATCCCTTGATGATGTACGTCGCCTGATCGGCGGCCGTACCACCGTCGAAAGTGCACCATGACTCTTGTGGTGTCCCCGCGGCACTCGAGCGCCACGACGTGAGCGTCGACAGCCAGCGAAACCACCCCGATCGACTCTCGTTCGCAACGCTGGATCGACTTCCGTCGAAGGTGCGCCGGCCGCCTGAGGTGACCCCCCGCCGACAAATTGGCGTCGTCCACCTTGGCATCGGAGCGTTTCATCGTGCCCACCAGGCTGTCTTCACCGAGGACGCAGCAGCCGCGATCGACTCCGACCACTGGGGAATCCTTGGCGTGACTCAGCGTTCGGCCGCTGTCCGCGACGACCTCGTGCCGCAGGACGGTCTGTTCACAGTCGTGGAGCGTGGCGTGGGAGCCGCTGCCCCTCGTGTCGTTGGGGCCGTGCGGGACGTCCAGAACGGCCCCAACGACCCTGACGCCGTCATCGCCTGGTTGTCCTCGCCGCAGATCCGTGTCGTGACGTTGACCGTCACCGAGAAGGGGTACCGCCGGGCAGCCGGCGGCCGCTTCGACCTGGATGACCCCGCCGTAAGGCGTGACATCGCAGGCGGCCCACCGACCACCGTGGTTGGAAGTCTTGCGAGAGGTCTGCAGCAGCGAATGCGCTCGGATGCGGGACCGGTCTCGGTCGTGTGTTGCGACAACCTGATTGACAACGGCACCGTCCTCAAGGGCCTCATCCGCGATTTCTGCGATGCCCTGCCCGCAGCCGAGTCTGACGAGCTCCTCGCTTGGTTGGACGACTCAGTCCGCTTCCCTTCCAGCATGGTTGATCGCATGGTCCCGGCAACCACTGAGCGCGACCGGCGTGAGTTGCGGGCCCTCCTCGGGGTCGAGGACCGAGGGCTGGTGGTGACAGAACCATTTCGGCAGTGGGTCGTGACTGATGAATTCGCCACCGACAGGCCACCGTGGGAGCTGGCGGGCGCGATCCTCACGGACGATGTGGCTCCGTGGGAACAGGCCAAGGTGAGGCTTCTGAACGGTACCCACTCCTTGCTCGCCTACCTTGGTGCGCTGCGACGATACGACACGGTGGCGGAGGCGGTCGCCGATGATGAACTGGAGGCTGCCTGCAGGTCCCTGATGCGTGAGGACGTGCTGCCGACTCTCGTCCCACCGGACGACCTGCGTCTCGCTGACTACAGCGAACAGGTGTTGCAGCGCTTCGCCAACCCCGCGTTGCATCACCGGACGATGCAGGTTGCCATGGATGGATCCCAGAAGCTGCCGCTTCGCGTGCTAGGAACCATCCGAGACCGGTTGGCCGCTGGGGCGGTGCCGGTCCACGCGGCGCTCGCGGTGGCCGCCTGGATGGCTTACGTGGCGAGGACGACCGAGCCGGGGAGCGCGTGGTCCCTCGACGACCCCATCGCCGATCGGCTGGGAATGGTCGCGGCCTCGGCCGACGGGGACCCGGTTCGCCTCGTGCGGGGTCTTCTCTCGGTTCGCGACGTGTTCGGCGACGACCTGGCGGCGCACGACGACCTGCGAGCTGTGTTGGTGGAGCAGGTGGGGCGCCTGCTCTAGCAGAGCGGGCCGCCCCACCTGGTCGCGAGTGCCTACTGTCCGCCGTGCAGAGTGATGACGACCGCCTCACCCGCGCCGATACTCATGGTGAAATGCTCGTCAGTATGACTCAGCGTCGCCACCAACACCGCCACCGGACAGCTCGCGTTCCTCGAAGCCGGGCACCGCGCCCACGCCCGCGTCCAGGACCGGATCCGCCACGCCTGGCCCTGGGCGAAAGCCATCACGACCGCGTTCGCCCGGATCGCCGCGATCCCAGCACGCGGCTTCGACCGTCGCCGACGAGGGCATGCCGTGTGAGGAAGAATGTTCGCTACCGATATGGCACGGCAGGAGGCAGCGATGGACGATTCAGGTGTGTGGCGGGTTGCCCACCGAACCTTTTCGGCTGGGTTTAGGAGAAGCCGATGCCCGCTGCTGTCGTCCTCCGGATCGATGAGTCCCTGCGCCTGTTCCTGCCTTCGCGCCATCGTGGCGGTGACGTGGAAGTGGCCTACGACGGCACATCGTCAAGGATGGCCGCGTCGTCGAGCCGTCACTTCGCCTCGTGTACGGGGACGTCGTGGCGGTTTTGGCCCCGGCGCGGCCGCAGCGGCTGGAGGGCTGGAGGGCTGGCCGAGATTCGTGCTCGACGTACATCTGGGGTCGCTGACCAGACGGCTGCGGCTGTTTGGGCTCGACACGGCCTACTCGACAGACGCCACGGACAACGCGCTGATCCGGATCGCTCTCGGCGAGCGTCGAGTGTTGCTCAGCAAGGACCGTGGCCTGTTGCGCCGCCGGGCGATGTGGGGCCACGCGGCGTACGTGCGCGGTGACCGTACCGATGAGCAGTTGGCGGACGTCCTCGACCGCTTCGACCCTCCCCGCGCCCCGTTCACGCGGTGTCTGGCCTGCAACGGTGTCGTCTACCCGGTCGCGAAGGCCAATGTGGCAGGGCGGCTCGAACCGGGCACGGTTCGGTCATACGACGAGTTCGCCGAGTGCGACAGCTGTGCCCGCGTCTATTGGCGCGGTGCCCATTCTCCACGGCTCGACGCCATGGTGGCGC
>Ga0136640_10000868_pt1 | contig 11800 bp, 14 predicted proteins | sample AntDrymUQ8642106_2_FD_105498 | JGI IMG/M metagenome (GOLD analysis project Ga0136640, IMG submission 105498) | Polar desert sand microbial communities from Dry Valleys, Antarctica - metaG UQ864 (21.06) | ecosystem: Environmental > Terrestrial > Soil > Desert | place: Antarctica: Dry Valley...
AGGAGGTAGTCGCACCGGAGGACCTGGTGGAACGGGTTCTCGACCAGATCCAGGAACTGGACTACACCGGGGGACGCGCGGTGATCGGCGCCGACGACGGAGACACCGCGATCGCCGTTCGGGTGGTGGCCGTCATCGCACGCAAGGCGGCCGACAGCGTGAACGGCACCCTGTTGGCGATGTGCCGGGCCAGCGCTGACGTAGAGGTCGGTGCGGTCGGACGCTCCGTCGTCGTACGGCTGGAGTTGGTCGCGGCTCTGGGCATGCACCTGCCGTCCCTGAGCGCGCAGATCCAGCGCGCAGTTCGGGAGCACGTCGCTGCGTTGACCGGTTTGTCCGTTGTAGCCGTCGACGTCTCAGTGGTCGAGGTGGCCGAGGGCATAAACCGGCCGCCGAACGGGTACTAAAAGAAATCCACCGGCACCCGTGACGAATCGCGGCCCCGGTGTGTCCAACCACTGAGACTCCGCGACCGTCGCGGAAACGAGAGGAGATCAATGAGCAGCCCGACCGCCGAGACCAGCTCGATGACCACCGGCAAGCCGAGCGCGTCCTCCGACCTGGTGACGAGCCAGGGCAGGACCACCATCGCCGACGCCGTCGTACGCAAGATCGCCGGTGTGTCCGCCCGCGAAGTGTCAGGCGTGCACAAGCTGGGCACCGGTGGTGCCAGGGCCATGGGCGCGCTGCGTGAGCGCATCCCGGGCTCTTCGGGACCGAACGTGTCGCAGGGCGTCACGGTAGAGGTGGGCGAGCGGCAAGCCGCGATCGACCTCGACATCGTCGTTGAGTACGGCGTCTCCATCGTCGATGTCGCTGCCTCCATCCGGCGCAACGTGATCACCTCGCTGCAGCGAATGACCGGCCTGGAAGTTACCGAGGTCAACGTCTCCGTCGACGACATCTACATCCCGGGCGACGACCAGCAGGAGCCGTCCGAGCCGCCGCGCGTGCAGTGACCGCCCTACCGACGGTCCCGGACCCCGACGCGCTAGTGGCGGCGACGCTGGCCTGCCCGCACGTCGCGTCGATGAGCGGGGGACTGCTCGGCGAGGTGGCGACCTATCTGCCCGGACGACGGGTGCGCGGAATTCGGACCCGCCCCGATGGCGTCGAGGTGCACGTCATCGGGGTGTTCGGCCCGAGTGTCACCGAGATCGTCAGTCAGGTCAGGGCGGCCGTGGAACCGCTGGTGCGCGGCACGGAACTCACCGTCCACGTCGACGATCTCGCCGCCGATCTGGACGACCCAACAACGAAAGGTGCCCGCAGTGCTTAGTCCTAGTGTCCTCGGCGTCGTCGTCGGCCTCGCGCTCGGCTTCGCCGCCGCCTTCGGTGGCTTCTACGCGTTCCTCATCGTGGCGGTGTTCGCCGTCATCGGGTACGTCGCCGGTAAGGTGGTCGAGGGCGAGATCAATCTGGGCGCGTTCCTGGGCTCGCGCAGCGACCGCCGATGACGGCGTACGCCGCGGCGGGGACCGTATCCAGTCTGAGGCAGTCCGACCCTGGCGGTCCCGGCCGGACGGTCATCGCCGACCGGGTAGTGGAACGTGTCGCCGCCCAGGCCGTGGCCGAAGTCGATCGTGCCACCGGGGTAGCGAGATCCATTCTCGGGGTCGCCCTCGGCGCGACAGATGAACGCACCCGAGCCAAGGTGAGCGCTGACGTCGACGGCGGCATCGTGTCCGTGCGCGTCATCCTTGCGGTGATCTGGCCGAGCCCGGTCAGGGCGGTGACCCGCGAAGTCCGCGAGCACGTGACCACACGGGTACAGGAACTGACCGGCCTGCGGGTTGCCGACGTCGACGTCCAGGTGTCGGAACTGCTGACTGCAACAACCCAACCGGCGCGGGTGCAGTGACCGTGAAACTCACAAACCGGGTTCTTGCCGTGATGGTGGCGCTGGCCCTGCTGGTGCTCAGCGTGCTGGTCCTGGTCGAGATCGTGTGGATCCTCGCACTCGGCGGCACGCAACCAGTCGTGTTGCCGTATCCCCCGGTGACCGACTATCTCGCCGAGCTGACTTGGAACAGCGCCCCTGCCCGGGCAATCCTGATCGGCTTGGTCATCGTCGGCCTGCTGCTCATCGCGGCCGAATTTCGGCGCAGCAAGCCGGGACTGCTCACGCTGGCCAGCAGCAGTGCCCCCGTCACGGCGGGCGTCGAACGCCGCACGCTGCAGAAGGCGGCCGCCGCAGCGGCCACCGATGTTGACGGGATCAGCACCGCCAGAGCGCGGGTGTCACGGCGCCAGGTCAACGTGTCCGCGGTATCCGGGCTGCGGGACGGCGGCGGCTTGCAGGATCAGGTCGCGGCGCGGATGCAGTCCTGGATCGACGAACTGAACCTGGCCAGTCCACCGGCGCTGTCGGTCAAGGTCGACCAAGGGAGGTCCAGGTGACGCTGCCCGCGCTGGACCGAACCCCCGTGGCCACCCGGACGAATCGAGTCGGCCTGCTGCTGCTGGGCCTGCTGCTGCTTGCCGGCGGCGTGGTGGGTCTCGTCGTGAGCTTCGGTGGCTTCGGCGACGGCCGGCAGCAGCGCCCGGCTCTGGATCCGGCCACCCGGTCCTTCGCCGCCGAGAACACGTGGTTCTGGATCGCCGTAGCGGGGGTCGCACTCCTCGTGGCCATCCTCGCGCTGCTATGGCTGCGGGCTCAGCTGTCGACGAGCCGCCTGAACACCATCAACCTCGAATCCGACCGCTCACGGGGGGCCACGAGTCTCGAGGTATCCGCGCTCGAGCGGGCGTGCTCGGGCGAGCTCGAGTCCCGACGCGGCATCGGCCGGGCGAGCGCCGTGATGCTGGGAAGCCAATACTACCAACGGCTTGTCCTGCTCATCTCCCTGGATGGCCGCGAGCCACTGCGAGCGGTCGACAACGGAATCCAGTCAGAAGTGTTACCCAAAGTCAGGCAGGCATTGGAGAATCCGGACCTGCCGGTACGGATCGAATACCGGCTCGCCACGCACCCTGTCAGGGTGGCCAGCTAAAGGAACTACATCAATTCGCTAGTCGCTAGACCCATGTCCGAATACCCGGATGTGGGAAACGGTTCGGTTAGTTTCGGAGGATGAGTAATGCTCAGCAACAACGACGTCCAAGATGTGATGGGCTCCCCGGTACACGACGCGTCGGGAGAGAAGATCGGCAAGGCGGGGCAGGTCTATCTCGACGACGAATCGGGCGCACCGGAGTGGGTCACCGTCAGCACCGGTCTATTCGGCACCAAGGAAAGCTTCGTGCCGGTCACGCAGGCCAGCTTCACCGACGGTGTCCTCACCGTCCCGGTAGCCAAGAGCACCGTGAAGGACGCTCCTCAGATCGACGAGGACGGTCACCTGAGTCCTGAGCAGGAGGCGGAGCTGTACAGGCACTACGGCCTGCAGTACGAGGGTTCCGGCCAGCAGGACATGCCAGACCAGGGCATGGCGACGGGCCAGGGCGTCGGGCAGAACTACCGGTCCGACGACGACCGCCGCGACCGGACGGGTGAGGCTGGCATCGAGGGCCAGGATACCTCCGGCCCGACAACGGACGACGCGATGACGCGCTCGGAGGAGCAGTTGAACGTCGGCACCGAGAAGGTGCAGACCGGTCGGGCCCGGCTGCGCAAGTACGTCACCACCGACACCGAGACCGTTCAGGTCCCCGTCAGCCGGGAGGAGGTTCGCGTCGAGCGCGAGCCGATCACCGAGGGCAACCGCGGCGACGCGGTGGCCGGCGGTGACCTGACCGAGGAGGAGCACGAGGTCACGCTGACCGAGGAGCGGGCCGTGGTGAGCAAGGAGACCGTGCCGGTCGAGCGGGTCAAGCTGGGCACCGAGACCCTGCAGGACACCCAGCAGGTCTCCGAGGAGGTCCGCTCGGAGCAGATCGACGTGGACGGTGACACCGACCGCACCGACCGCACCGCCGGCACCACCGACCGCGACGAGCCGCGGCGCTAAGCATGACTGGCGGCTCGCCGAGTCGCCAGGTAGTTGCGGGCATGGGGTTTCCTGTTCCCGAACGTAGAGAAAGGAGCTCCACATGGACATCGGACAGTCGTTGTCTAATGCGCTGGATTCGGTACTCGAATTCTTGCCAAAGCTGATCGGGTTCTTGCTGATCCTGATCATCGGCTACATCATCGCCAAGATCATCGCCAAGATCATCACCAAGGTGCTGCAGAAGGTCGGCTTCGACAAGGCCGTGGAGAAAGGCGGGGTGAAAAAGGCGCTGGACAAGAGTCAGTACGACGCCTCGGACATCCTGGCCAAGATAGTGTTCTACGCGGTGATGCTGTTCGTGCTGTCGACGGCCTTCGGGGTCTTCGGAGACAATCCGATTAGCGACTACCTCGCAGCGATCATCGGGTACCTGCCCAAGGTGTTCGTCGCGATTCTCATCGTCGTGATCGCCTCGGCCATCGCAGCCGGCGCCAAGAGCCTTATTCAGAACAGCCTCGGCGGACTGTCATATGGTGCGGTGCTGGCCAATGTAGTCTCGGTGCTGATCCTTGCTCTCGGAGTCATCGCCGCGCTCAACCAGCTCCAGATCGCGGAGAACGTCGTCAACGGGCTGCTCTACGCAGGTCTAGCCGCACTCGTTGGTGTGATCGTGGTTGCCGTTGGCGGTGGTGGTATCAAGCCGATGACTTCTCGCTGGGAGCAGACGCTGGCCAAGTACGACGAGGAGAAGCCGAGGATGGCCGAGCAGGTCCGCAACGCCCCCAGCGTCAAGGACCAGGCCGCGCAGGCCAGGGACGAGACTCAGGCTTACCGCTAGCAGTCGCTCGACCGGACTGGTGCCGCCAACCAAAGCGGCGGGTCGACCCACCGATTGATCAGAAGAGGAGCACCACCATGCAGATCCCCAAGGAACAGATCATGGAATTACTCAAGTCGCGTGGCGACAGGAGCCAGGCAGATCAGGCCGACTCCGAGCTGCCCGACCAGGTGGACACCGAGAAGGACCAGGGCTTGCTGAGCAAGTTCAACATCAATCCGCAAGACCTTATGGGCGGGTTGGGTGGCAAGCTCGGCCTGTAGCCGCTACGACACAGTGCCGGGCGGAGGTCTCCCTGAGGCCTCCGCTCGGCACTGCAGATGACGTCCGGACCGAGGATCGGTAGCGACAGATGGACATAAGGTTGCCCGCGTGATGCCGTCCCGGTCTGGACCATCGGAGGCTGATGCACGGCGCGAGTTCCGTCGGTTCGTGCTCGAACATCATCCCGACCGGGGTGGGGACCCGGAGGTGTTCCGGGCGGGGGTGACGGCCTACCGCACAGCGGGGACAGCGCACGGCATCGATCCACCGCGATATCCTCCGGTTGCGGTATACCGGCGACGTCGCGGCCCCGCGGCGGTCATCGACCGCCTGCGCCGCACCCGTGAGAGCCGTCGGCGCCGCCCCCGGGTCCGGTGACAGCGGTCCTCCTGCACGCGTTCGTCCTCGCCCGGTTGTGGGCAGTCCTGTCGGACGGACACGATGACAGAGCAGGCCGCTCACCGCGATCTGTGATTTCCTGCGGGCGAGCCGCAGCTACCAGCTGGGATCGAAAACTTGGCAAAGGCAGTCCAGCGCTACCGCAACGTGGTCATCAGCGGTCTCGCGCACCTCGACGCACCCCATGTACTCACTTCTGCCGACATCGAGGAGGAGTTGGCTCCGGCGCTGCGGCGGCTACGACTGCGCCCAGGGTTGATGGAACACGTCGCGGGCATCTCCGAACGCCGCGTCTGGGAGATCGGCACGATGCCCAGCACCGCCGCCGCTTCGGTCGGCGAGCTGGCTCTCACTAGGAGCGCTGTGGCATCGCAGGACATCGGCGTACTCGTCAACACCTCGGTGGACCGCGACTACCTCGAGCCGTCCACGGCCAGCATCGTGCACGGCAGGCTCGGGCTCCCCACGACGGCGCTCAACTTCGACCTGGGCAACGCCTGCCTGGGTTTCCTCAACGGGATGAGCCTGGTCGCGGCGATGATCGAGCAGGGCGAGATCGACCACGGCCTCGTCGTCGACGCCGAGGGGAGCCGCTTCGTCGTGGAGTCCACCATCGCCCGGCTGCTGGCCGACGCCACGCCCGCCGCGTTTCGCGCACAGTTCGCGACCCTCACGCTCGGCTCCGGGGCGGCGGCGATGGTGCTGTCCCGCGCCGACCTCGTCGAGGGCGGACACCCATACCTCGGTGGGCTGTCCCGTGCCGGCACCGAGCACGCCCTGCTCTGCACCGGGAAGCGTGAGGAGATGACCACCGACGCCCATCGCCTGCTCCTCGCCGGTCTGGAGATCGCCGCCACCACCTGGAAGGAAGCGGTGGACACCTTCGACTGGGATCCCAGGGGCTTCGACCTGTACGCCGTCCACCAGATCAGCAAGGTGCACACCCGAGCCATCTGCGACACCCTGAACCTGGATGAGAGCAGCTTCCCGCTGATCTATCCGACGTTCGGCAACATCGGCCCGGCCTCGATCCCGACGGTGCTGTCCAAGTCAGCACAGGACGGGCGGCTGTCCGCGGGCGACCGGGTCATCCTGATGGGCATCGGGAGCGGGATCAACGCCACTGCCGCGGAAGTGCTTTGGTGAGGCTGTGACCCCGGCTAGCTCAGTCCCTTCCGCTCCTGCTGTGTGCTCACGGACGCAGCTCGACTCGTTGTTCCCCGCCGTCTGGCGCGCGACGACCATCGGTGGGCTGACCTACGCCTACGTCGACGAGGGCGTCGGCCACCCTGTCGTGCTCGTGCACGGCAATCCCACCTGGTCCTTTCACTTCCGGTCGCTGGTCGATCGGCTGCCGGCTGCCGGTTACCGTGTCGTTGCGCCCGACCACATCGGCATGGGCCGATCGGCGAAGCCGACGCGGACCGGCTACCCGCACACGTTGGCGCGCCGGGTGGCCGACTTCACCGAGTTCATGGCCGCCGTCGTCCCCGACGGCCCGGTCACCCTGGTGGTGCACGACTGGGGCGGGTCGATCGCGTTGACCTGGGCGGTCGCCCATCCGGACCGGATCGCCCGCCTGGTCCTGCTCAACACCGCAGCCTTCCCCCTTCCGGCCGGCAAGGGTCTGCCGTTGGCACTGCGTGCGACCCGGACACCGCTGGGCGCCCTCGCCGTCCTCTACGGCAACGCCTTCGCTGTCGGTGCGGCACTGCTCGGTGCGCGCCGTCGGCTGCCCGCACCCGTGCGCCGGGGCTACCTCGCGCCGTACGACCGGCCGAGCCGGCGGGTCGCCGTACTGGAGTTCGTCCGCGACATCCCGGTGCGCACCGGCGATCCGGCGTACGCGGTGCTGCGCGACACCGAGCAGCGGCTGGCTGTGTTCCGGAACCGTCCGGTGCTGATCTGTTGGGGGATGCGGGACTTCGTGCTGGACGCGGACATCCTGCGTCGATGGCTGGAGATCTTCCCGGCTGCCGACGTGCACCGGTTCGCCGACGCCGGCCACTACGTTATGGAGGACGCGACCGAGGCCGTCGGAGATCTGGTGGTGGAACTCCTGGCGCGCCCGAGCAGCGCCGCGCCGGCCGGGGCACGTTGACCGACGGCTCTCTGGTCGCCCTGTTGCGGGAGGCGGCGGGAGCACATCCTGCCCGCGCGGCGCTGGTGCTGCCGACCGGGCGGCGGCACACCCCGGGACCCGGCGGGTTCACAGTGACGTCGTACGCCGAGCTGCTGGAGCGCACCGACACCACCGCGGCACGGCTGGCCGGGCTGGGGATCGGACCGGGCATGCGCACCGCGCTGATGGTCCCGCCGGATCGGGACTTCTTCGCCCTGACCTTCGCGCTGCTCAGGATCGGTGCGGTCCCCATCCTGATCGATCCCGGAATCGGTCTGGTCAGGGTCCGGCGGTGCCTCGCGGAGGTGGCCCCGGAGGCCTTTGTCGGCGTGCCGAGGGCGCACCTCGCCCGGTTGCTTCTGCGTTGGTGCCCTAGCGCGCGGCTGCTCGTCACCGTCGGCCGCGGTCTGTCCGGTGCGGTGTCGCTGGGCAAGCTGCCACCCGCCCAGGAGCCGCTCCCGGAGCCAGCCGCCGACCAGAGCGCCACAGCAGCCATCGCTTTCACCAGCGGAAGCACCGGGCCGCCGAAGGGCGTGGAGTACCGCCAGTCGCATTTCCTCGCCCAGATCGAGCTCATCCGCAGCCTGTACGACGTCCGCGCCGGTGAGGTCAGCCTGTCCACGTTCCCGCCGTTCGCGCTGTTCGGTCCCGCGCTCGGGCTCACCACGGTGATCCCGCGGATGAACCCGTCGAAGCCGGCCCGCGCCGACCCCGCCAGGATCGCCGACGCCGCAAACGGCTTCGGCGCCACGCTGATGTTCGGCTCGCCGGCGCTGCTCGACACGGTCGGGCGCTGGGGTGCGGTCTCCGGCGCCCGGATGCCGACGCTCACCCGGGTCCTGTCAGCGGGCGCTCCGGTCACGCCGGCGGTGCAGCGCCGCTTTCTGGCCATGCTCGGCCCGGAGGCAGAGATCCACACCCCGTACGGCGCGACGGAGGCCCTGCCGGTCACCTCGATCGGCAGCCGTGACGTGCTCACCCTCACCGAGCCGGGCATCTGCGTAGGGCGCCCGGTTCCCGGCGTCGACCTCGCAATCCTGCCGATCACCGACGAGCCGATACCGTCAGCGGACAGGTTCCTGAGCGTCGGGGAGACCGGGGAGATCGTCGTACGCGGACCGAACGTCACCGCCTCCTACGCCGAGCGCCCGGCCGGCACCGCGGCAGCGAAGACCCGGTGGGACGACCAGCTGGCGCACCGGATGGGCGACCTCGGCTTCCTGGACCCGGCCGGCCGACTCTGGTTCTGTGGACGCAAGGCGCACCGGGTGCTCACCGCGAACGGCCCGATGTTCACGGTGCCCTGCGAGGCGGTCTTCAACGCCCATCCGGCGGTATTCCGCTCCGCCCTGGTCGGGGTCGGGCCACCCGATCTGCAGCGCCCGGTCCTGTGCGTCGAACTGGAGCCGGCCGCCGGCCGCCGGCCGGAGCTGACCGCGCAGCTGCTCGCCCTCGGCGCCTCGTACGAGCACACCGCGATGATCCGCACGGTGCTGTACCACCGCGGCTTCCCGGTCGACATCAGGCACAACGCCAAGATCGACCGGGTGGCACTCGCCCGCTGGGCCGCCCGTCGGCTCAGGACATGAAGGTTCTGGTCACCGGTGGCGGCGGGTTCCTCGGAGCCGCCGTCGTACGCCAGCTCGTCGCCCGGGGGGACGACGTGCGAAGCCTGACCCGCGGGTCCTACCCCGAGTTGGCAACCCTCGGCGTACGCAGCTTCCGAGGCGATCTCAGCGACTCCGGCGTGGTGCGGGCAGCCGTGGCCGGTTGCGACGTCGTCTTCCACGTCGGGGCCAAGGCCGGTATCGCGGGCTCGGCGCGGGAGTACACCGCCACCAATGTCGACGGCACCCACAACATCATCGCCGCCTGCCGCGCCAGTGGAGTCCGGCGGCTGGTCTACACCTCAACGCCCAGCGTCGTGGCGGTCCGGGGCGGAATCGCCGGCGGCGACGAGTCGCTGCCGTATGCACGGCGGCACCAGTCGGCGTACCCGGAGACCAAGGCCGAGGCCGAACAAGCTGTCCTCGCGGCGAACGGCGCCGGCCTGGTCACGGTGGCGCTGCGTCCGCATCTGATCTGGGGGCCGGGTGACACCCAGCTGGTGCCGCGCATCCTCGAGCGGGCCCGGCGCGGCCGGCTGCGCTTCGTCGGCGACGGCGACAACCTCGTCGACTGCACTTACATCGACAACGCCGTTCAGGCGCACCTGCTGGCGGCGGACCGGCTTCGTCCGGGTTCGCGCATCTGCGGCCGGGCCTACTTCATTTCTCAAGGCGAGCCGCTGCCCATCAGGGAGCTGGTCAACCGGATACTGACGGCTGCCGGGATGCAACCGGTCACCGCCACGATTCCGTTCCCGTTCGCCTATGCCCTGGGTGGCCTCTGCGAAGCGGTGTTCGGGCTCGTCGGTCGCGGCGCCGAGCCGCCGATGACGCGATTCCTGGCCCGGCAGCTGGCCACCACGCACTGGTTCGACATCAGCGCCGCTCGACGCGACCTCGGGTACCAGCCAGTTGTGAGCATCAGTGACGGCTTGGCCCGGCTCGGTGAGCATCTGCGTCGGCAGTGACATCCAGGGCTTGAGCGTCTCCCAGGATCATGGCCGCTGCTGGCGGGTCGGATCCTCGCCGCGGTCGAGGGCGTCCCAGGTCTCCCGGTCCCCCGCCGGTTCGGCAGTCTCCGGTATGGCACGGGCGGGCGGGGGGCTGGCCTGACCGGCCGTAGGGGCGTCGTACCGGGCGCCCATGACCGGCCACCTGCGCGAGCGCAGGACCGTCGCTGCCCCGAGCAGCACCGCGAGCCCACCGGCCAGTACGGCGATCAATGCGCCGGTGCTCCCCGACACCTCGAGGACGCCGGCCGGCAGGCCGACGTCGAGCGCGGCGTCGCGGGCGCGCCCGGCACGCACCTCGCCCAGCCACGGCGTTGCAGCGGCCACCATGCCCGCCCCTGCGGCCAGCACGACCAGCCCGATCGCCACCCGACCCGACCGTCGGGTCGCCAGCAGGCCGACGGCACCGGCGAGTACGACGAGCGCCAGGCCCGGCACCAGCGGCGCGGCCGTGGCGCCCGCCACCGTGTCGGCGACCGGCGGCAGCGGGGAGTCGCGGACCACCCGGAGGTCCAGCCAGGGCCTGCCCCCGGCGAGCAGCCCGAGCGCCCCGGCGGCGGCCGTCAGCAGCACCGCGGCGGTGAACTCCCGACGGGGGCTCATGTCACCGGCGTCAAGCTGCCGGCGGTGGCGATCGCCTGGAGCACCGCCCGGGCCTTGTTCTCGGTCTCCCGCTCCTCTGCCAGCGGGTCGCTGTCCGCGACGATGCCCGCCCCTGCCTGCACATAGGCCACTCCGTCTCGGATCAGCGCGGTGCGGATCGCGATCGCCATGTCCAGGTCCCCGGCGAAGTCCAGATACCCGACGGTGCCGCCGTACAGGCCCCGGCGTACTGGCTCCAACGATTCGATGATCTCCATCGCCCGGGGCTTGGGCGCGCCGGACAGCGTTCCGGCCGGGAACGTCGCGGCCAGGACGTCGAAGGCGTTGCGGCCGTCGGCGACCTGCCCGACGACGGTGGACACGATGTGCATGACGTGGCTGTACCGCTCGATCCCCATGAAGTCGACGACGTCCACGGTTCCCGGGGTGCAGACCCGGCCCAGGTCGTTGCGGCCGAGGTCCACGAGCATGAGGTGCTCGGCGCGTTCCTTGTCGTCGGCCAGCAGGTCGGCGGCCAGCTGCTGGTCCTCCTCCGGGGTCTGCCCCCGCCAGCGGGTGCCCGCGATCGGGTGCATCAAGGCCCGCCCGGCGGTCACCGTGACCAGCGCCTCCGGCGACGAGCCGACCACGTCGGTGCCATCGGGGAAACGCAGCAGGTACATGTACGGGCTCGGGTTCGTCGTACGCAGGACCCGGTAGACGTTCAGCGGGTCGCCGCAGGCCATTTCGAAGCGTTGCGAGAGCACCACCTGGAACGCCTCGCCGGCCCGGATCTCCCCCTTCGCGTGCTCGACGGCGGCCGGATACCCGCCCGCGGCGGTTCGTGAGATGAAGCTCGGTTCCGGCGTGTGCAGGGTCGACACGGTGGGAGGCGTCGGCGCAGCCAGCCCCGCGGTCATCAGATCCAGCCGGCCGACGGCCTCGGCGTACGCCGCCGACCGCCGGCCCGCACCCGGCAGGACGTTCGCCACCAGCAGGATCGACCCGTCGGAATGGTCGAGCACTGCCAGGTCGGTGGCCAGCAT
>Ga0136640_10000869_pt1 | contig 11799 bp, 10 predicted proteins | sample AntDrymUQ8642106_2_FD_105498 | JGI IMG/M metagenome (GOLD analysis project Ga0136640, IMG submission 105498) | Polar desert sand microbial communities from Dry Valleys, Antarctica - metaG UQ864 (21.06) | ecosystem: Environmental > Terrestrial > Soil > Desert | place: Antarctica: Dry Valley...
CCAACCTTCTGATCCGTAGGTCTGCCAGGTCCACTTCCCGAGGCTGTCCGATCTTGGCTGTTCGTAGCTGACGGAGCCTCTGACCTGGGCGCTTGTCCTGCGGACAAGGCGCCGACTGTGACCGCCAGCGTCCCCCGTTTACCCGGGATCCAGCGGCCATGGTTCTCACGGCGCTTCTCACAGCGGTCGATCGATCCGCGCGCGCGACCGGGCGAGCGATCACGCATGGTCGTAGGTACTGCAGGCGCGGTACACTGCTCTACGGAGGTGGTCACCATGCCGGCATCGGTCTCTTACCGGCTCGACCCACGGCTCAAGGTTCAACTAGCTAAGCGCGCTCAGGCTGATGGCGTCAGCGAGACGAGTCTCGTGACCCGCCTCCTTGACGAGGGCCTCAAGACGTCTGCACATCCGGGCATCGTCTATCGCGACGGGCCGGCCGGGCGACGTGCGGCCGTGGCTGGCGGCCCGGACGTCTGGGAGATCGTGGTTGCACTGCGGCACAGCGGCGAGGGCGGCGACGCGCGTGTCGGCGCGGCCGCGGAGCAGCTCGACCTCGCCGAGCGACTGGTCCGTTGCGCGGTGTCGTTCGCCGCGGCCAACCCCGCGGAGGTCGAGACGATGATCGACCGCAACGAGGCGGCCGCGGAACGTGCGGAGCAGGCGGCTCGAGAGCGACAGCGCTTTCTGGCCTCGTGAGGTTTCTCATAGATGAGATGTTCAGCCCGGCGGTCGCCAGGCACCTGACCGATCAGGGACACGACGCACGGCACGTCCGCGATCTCGGTCTCGCCGGCTGTACCGACGACGAGGTGTTCGATCGCGCAGCTGCCGAGGAGCGGGTCGTCGTCACCGAGAATGTAGTCGACTTCGTAGCCCAGCTCGACGCTGCCGCGGGCGCTGGAGCGGTCACACCACCGGTGGTGCTCGCGCTGAAGCGCACTCTCCCGGCCGGGGCTGGCGCGATGGCTCGCGAACTTGCCGATCGGTTGGCCCGTTGGGCGGTCAACCATCCCGAGCCGCATCGCCACGTGCACTGGCTGACCTGACTCGTGGGTCGGGTCGATCCCCAGCGGATCGGTCGTTGGCTTGCGCGGCTTGCTCCTCTTGAGAGCCTCCCCGCCTTCCAAGCTGGCCATGCCGGTTCGATCCCGGTCACCCGCTCCGGTGTTTTCCCAGGTCAGCATCGCAGCGCCCGTGAGGGCGCACCGGGGTGCGCGAAGATTTGCGGGCGGCTGCGGCTGGCCTGTGGTGCGGGTCGCGGTGGACACTGGGTGTTGTTCGCCGCGGTCAACCCCGAATCCTCTGTGGTGCCTGTGAGCCCGTAGGTAAGCATGGTGGTGGAGGGCTCCCACAGGAACCGTGGATTGTTGCCTTCGAGCACGAGCATCAGACTCCTGAATCTCCCTGCCCTCCCCGCGACGAGCACCGTTGTCGTCGTCGTGTGAGGAGGTAACAGCCGTGGAAGTCGTCCACGTCCGGTGCGCCGGGCTCGACATCTCCAAGAAGGACGCCAAGGTCTGTGTCCGGGTCGCCGGTGCCGGCCGCAGGAAGACCGTGGAGACGGTGACCACCTGGGCGTCGCCGACCAACCAGGTCCTTGCGTTGCGCGAGCATCTGGTGGCCGAGCAGGTCACCTGCGCGGTGCTGGGGGCCACCGGTGACTATTGGAAGCCGTTCTACTACCTGCTGGAGGACGCCGGGTTCGAGGTGCTGTTGATCAACGCCCGGCAGGTGAAGAACCTGCCCGGCCGCAAGAGCGACGTCTCCGATGCGACCTGGCTGGCCCAGCTCGGGGCGCACGGTCTGGTGCGTGGCTCGTTTGTGCCGCCCGAGCCGATCCGGCAGCTGCGGGACCTGACCCGGTCCCGGACCGCGATCACCCGAGAACGCGGCCGGGAGGTCCAACGGTTGGAGAAGCTGCTCGAGGACGCCGGGATCAAGCTGTCCTCGGTCGCTTCGGACATCACCGGGGTGTCCGGACGGGCGATGCTGGAGGCGTTGGTGGCCGGGCAACGCGACCCCGCCGTGTTGGCCGAGCTGGCCAAGCGGAGGCTGCGGTCCAAGATGTCGCCCTGACCGAGGCGTTGACCGGCCGTTTCACTGACCACCACGCGTTCCTGGCCCGGGTGCATCTGGACCTGATCGACCGGCACACCGCCGCGGTCGAGGAGATCACCACCCGGATCGAGGCGGTGATCGAACCGCTTCTCGAGTTCCGAGACCTGATCTGCACCATCCCCGGCATCGGCCCGATCACCGCCGACGTGATCGTGGTCGAGACCGGCGCCGACATGGGCAGGTTTCCCCACCCCCGGCCACATGGCGTCCTGGGCCGGCACCACCCCAGGAAGCAACGAGTCCGCCGGCCGGGTCAAGTCCACCAAGACCAGGCCCGGCAACCCCTACCTGCAAGGAGCGCTCGGAGCCGCCGCAATGGCTTGCGCGCAGAACCCGAACACCTACCTCGGCGCCCGGTACCGGCGGATCGCGTTCCGACGCGGCCCGCAGAAGGCCAACGTGGCGATCCAGCACAAGATGCTCACCACCATCTGGCACATGGGGACCACCGGCACCCTCTACGACGACCCCGGAGACGACCCCGGAAGTGACTTCTTCACCCGGCTGCACCCCGACCGGGCGAAGAACCGAGCCGTCCACCAGCTTCAGACCATGGGCTACACCGTCACCCTCGACCGCGCCGGATGACCCCCGCCACGAAAGGAATCTTCGCGTCAGAGGCGGTTTCGAGGACTAGCCGATTGACCGCCAGTACCCCTGAAATGCCTCTCATGACCTCCCGTTAGGTCACCGCCGTACTCGACCCCGCGCATGTCGAACGGCGTGGCCCCTGCCGATACGTCGTCGGGATCGGTGACGAAGGCGAATGTGGCGTCGGGGTCGATGAACCGCCGGATGAGCCAGGCCGACGAGGCGCGATCGATGTGCACCCCAGCACGGGTCGCCCACCTCACGCGCTGCTCCCGGCGGCGGCACGGTCCGTGCCCGCGCACGCAGCGGCCAGTTCGTCGACCGAGAAAACCGCCAGGTCCCGTTCGACGGGTGGGAAGTAGTCCCTCCGCCGAACCGCGCGCAGCTCCCCCCGCAGTCGGCGCAGCAGCCGGCGCCGGGAGGCCTCATCCAGATTGAGGCCGGCGCGTGCCTGCTCGATTAGCTGGGCGTACTCCTGCGAACGGGCGGCCGCCATCGCCTCCGCCACCTGCCGCTCATCGGCGCTGGACTGGGCTTGCGCTTGCCACAGCGTCGCGGAGCCACCAGCCTCCTCGACCTGCGCGGCCACCCACTCCAGGTGCTCGCGGGTCCGGGCATCTTGCGGCAGCGCTACCAGGCCGTCCCCGAGCTGTGCCACCCCGAGCCGCCGCAGGCGACGCCACACCCCTATCCGTGGGGTCGAGGGCTCTCGGGGGATCCGGTAGCTGAGCAGCACCCACTTCACCCGGTCGACGCTCTTCCGCGGTGATGTAACCACGGTTGCATCGTGAGACAGCCCGAGGCCTATGTCAAGCGGCTCGCATGACTTTCTCTAGCGGCCCGATTGGACCCCAAAGTTGGACCAGTTGCGTCGGGCCACACGCAATTCGGTGGCGCTCAGGTCTCTTAGCCGCGGGTGCTGTACGAGCGTGCGCCGGCGCCGGCCAGCTTGCCTCCGTCGACGATGAGGTACTCGTCGCGCAGCGGGTTGCCGGCGAAATAGGCCTCGAGGATCTCCCGGGTGCCGGCGGCATAACGTGCCTGGGCCGACAGTGACGAGCCGGAGACGTGGGGGGTCATGCCGTGGTGCGGCATGGTCCGCCACGGGTGGTCCTTGGGTGCCGGCTGTGGGTACCAGACGTCGCCGGCGTAGCCGGCGAGCTGCCCGCTCTCCAGCGCCCGGACGACGGCGTCTCGGTCGACGATCAGGCCGCGGGCGGTGTTGATCAGGTAGGCGCCGTGGCGCATGGTGCCGAGCAGGTCGTCGTCGAACAGGCCTTCGGTCTCGGGGTGCAGTGGCGCGTTGATGGTCACCACGTCGCAGTTGGGCACCATGTCTTGGGTCGAATCGTGGAAGGTCAGGCCGAGTTCCTGCTCGACGTCGCTGGGCAGCCGGTGCCGGTCGGTGTAGTGCAGTCGGACGTCGAACGGGGCGAGGCGACGCAGCACCGCGGTTCCGATCCGACCGGCGGCGACGGTGCCGACGTCCATGCCCTCCAGGTCGTAGGAGCGGGCGACGCAGTCGGCGATGTTCCAGCCACCGTCGCGCACCCACTTGTTCGAGGGCAGGTAGTTGCGCACCAGCGAGAGGATCATCATCACCACGTGCTCGGACACGCTGATGCTGTTGGAGTAGGTGACCTCTGCGACCGTGACGCCGTTTCTGATGGCGGAGTCGAGGTCGACGTGGTCCGACCCGATGCCGGCGGTGATGGCCAGCTTGAGGTTCGGCGCTTTGTCCAGCTGTTCGGCCTTGAGGTATGCGGGCCAGAACGGCTGAGAGATGACCACCTCGGCGTCGGGCAGGTGACGTTCGAACTCCGAGTCCGGGCCGTCCTTGTCCGAGGTGACGACGAGCTCGTGGCCGAGGCCCTCCAGGAACGGCCGGAGTCCCAGCTCGCCGGAGACGCTGCCCAGCAGCTGGCCTGGTTCGAAGTCGACCGCCGCGGGCGACGGGAGACTCTGGCCGTCCGGGTACCGATCCAGTTCCGGCAGACCGCCACGGGCGTACTCGTCGGGGTAGCCGCCCACCGGGTCGTCGTACAGGACGCAGAGCACCTTGGCCATTGCCGCCTCCTCGCGGTCGGGAACACTGGTCACTCTGCCCCGTGCCGTCAGCGCGCGGCAACCTCGTGCGCCCTCGCTTCATCGATGCGGTCATTCACGGCGTGGATCACCGGGTTAGAGTGGCGCGGTGTCCGGCGACGTCCTGATCCGCCAGTTGGAGTATCTGGTGGCACTCGCCCGCGAGCGGCACTTCGGTCGCGCGGCTGCGGCCTGTCACGCGAGCCAACCCGCCCTGTCCTCGGCGATCCGCAAGCTGGAGGTCCAGCTCGGCGTCACGATCGTGCAGCGCGGCCGCCGGTTCGAGGGCTTCACCCCGGAGGGCCGCCGGGTGGTGGGGTGGGCGCACCGGATCCTGGCCGAGCGGGACGGGCTGCGCACTGACCTCGACCGGATGCGCGAGGGCTTCTCCGCCACCGTCCGCATCGGAGCCATCCCGACCGCCGTCCCGGCGACGCCGCTGCTCACCGAACCGCTCACCGACGGGTTTCCGCTCGTCCGGGTGCGGATCGAGGTGCTGTCCTCGCGGGACATCGTGCGCGGGCTGGCCGACTTCGAGCTGGACGCCGGGCTGACCTACCTGCAGACCGACACCGCCGAAGGTCTGCACGGCCTCGAGCTCTACCGGGAGCGGTACCTGCTGCTCACCGCGGCCGACGGGCCGGTGGCCGACGAGAGCGCCGTCGATTGGGCCGCTGCGGCGCAGTTGCCGTTGTGCGCCCTGGTCACCACGATGCAGAACAGGCGGATCCTGGAGGCGCGGATTGCCGCCGCCGGCGCGCGGCTGGAACCGGTCGTCGAGTCCGACACGGTGGCGGCCCTGTACGCGCACGTGACCACCGGCCGCTGGTCGAGCATCATCGCCCACGCCTGGCTGCACGCCTTCGGGGTGCCGCCCGGCCTCTGCGTCGTACCAATGGCCGAGCCCTCGCCGCGGCCGGCGATCGGCCTGGTCACCGCCGACCACGACCCGGTTTCGATCGTGGCCAGCGCCCTGGTCGACTCCGTGACCGACGTCGACGTCGCCGGGGTGCTCGACGACTCGCTCGTTCGAGCGCTAGCGGTCCCTGAATAGCGCATGGGAAGTCGAGCTCGCCACGCAACTCCCGCTGCGCGCTAGGCCCGTGCGGTTCCAGGCGTCGCTGCCGTCTGGGCAGCTTGCAATGTGACAGGGATGACGGCGTGATGATGATCTGCCCCCCCATGACAGTCGTCGCGTCGTCATGTCCCTGGTGCGCCTTCGGCGTGAGTTGCCGCCCCTGAGGCGGACACGATCAGCACGGCCCCTTCGGTCGTTGTCGAGCGTGCCGCAACGATCGGCTTCGCGGTGTCTCTCGTGCGATGTCTCGGTTCTGGAACACCTTTGTCGAGCGGACATCTGAATTACCGGCCTTCGCAGACGCCCTGTCACGGGCCGGGCGAATAGGCGTACTCGATGGCGATGGTCTGTCGGTTTCGACCGCTTCGATTCTCGCCTGCCAAGACCCAAGCCGAATGTCAGGGGCTGCGCGCCGGCGTGCGCTTCACGAGAGGCCGTGCTCATGTGTCGTTGTGAAAAGACTTCAACCGCTCGCTTCACCGTTGCACGGGTGAGGGGGCTTTCCTTCGTCCGACTGCTGGTGGCGGGCCTGCCGTTGGAACGTCATCTACATGGACCTCGACGGCAAGCGCTGACCGGATGGTGGCGGGGTCCGGTATGCCCTCCGAGACGCCTGTGTGAGTTCCGCTTGCGTGCGTAGTACTGCTGGGCTCGGCGTCGGCGGTCGAGTTGCGACCGGGCGGGCGGGGCTGGCGTTACGGGACTGCTCGAGCAGGGAGTGCGCGGATTGCTGGGCGCCTACCCGGACGGCCGCAGCCTTCAAGGTCTGTGTCGCTTGGTCCAGTGAGGTCACCGCCGCGCCGTGCGACGCGACTCGCCGGTGCTCGGTCTGTTCGTCGGATGTTCCCGTGACGTGGACGTGGTTGGCGTGGCGGCCGCGTGTCATGGCAACGTAGAGGTGTTCGCGGTCGAGTCCGGGTCGGGCGAGCAGGATGCCGATGTCGGTGGTGGCGCCTTGGGCGCCGTCGATGGTGGACGCCCAGCCGTAGGTGGCGTGCCGGTGCAGGTAGCCGGCGGGCAGCTCCGTGCGCCCTCGCCCGGTCAGGTCGTCGACGACGAGGCCGCCGTCGGGGGTCGCGGCGAGGACGCGGAACCGGTCGCCGTTGCGGACGTGGGTGTCGCCGACCGGCAGCCGACGGTCGTTGCGACGGGCGCGGAGCAGGTCGCCAACCTGCCAGTCCCGGCCCGCGGCCCGGGCCAGGACCGGCCCGGTGACGGCGCCGTCGGCGATCGCCACGGTGCGGGCCCGGTGGTTGAGGGCGTCCACGTCGACCCGGGCGCGGGCCATCATCAGCGCGTCCTGCCCGCCGCGGACGGCGTCCCGCCAGCGGGTGTGTACGGCGTCGAGGGCGGTGTCGGCGTCTGCGGCGGGGTGGATCCGGTGCTGGGCGGCGTAGACGTCGAGGACGGTGGGTTCACCGCGGCGCAGCAGCCGGGTGGCCTGGGCCTCCCATCCGTGGGTGAAGCGGCGGACGTCGGTCAGCTGGGCGGCGTCGACCCGGTCGGCGAGGTCGACCAGCAACCCACCGGCCCGCTCGACCGGGCCGATCTGGGCCGGGTCGCCGACCAGCACCAGCTTGGCCCCGGCCCCATCGGCGGCGTCGACCAGGGCGGCGAGGTCGGCGGTGGCGAGCATGGACGCCTCGTCCACCACCAGCACCGTCCTGGGTCCAACAGGGTGCCGGTCCACACCGCCACCGTCGCGGGTCCGGTCGTGCAGCCACTTGGCGACGGTGTCGGCGCGGGTACCGGTCGCTGCGGACAGCTCGGCGGCGGCCCGGGCCGAGGGTGCCAGCCCGGCCACGTCGTAGCCGGCGGCGCACCATGCGGCGGCGGCTGCTCCGATGGTGCGGGTCTTGCCGGCGCCGGCCGGGGCGATCAGCACCGCGACCTGCTGCCCGTCGCCGGTGAGCCGGCGGAGGGCGGCGTGTTGGTCGGCGCCCAGCCCAGCCGCCTCGGCGCATGCAGCCGCGGTGTCCTCGGGGACGACGGCGACGCCGGCGGTCCGCCCGGCGACGGCGGTGCGGAGGATGCGGATCTCCACCGCGAGCTGGGCCGCGGTGGTCCACCGGGCATCCGAGGCGCGGGCGAGCACCCCGTCGCGTACCGTTCCGACCGGGACTGCCTCGGCGCCGCCGAGTGCGTCGCCGGTGAGCTGTTCGACCTGCGCCAGCACCCGCCGCGCCGACCCGGCCCGCACCGGCAGGTGGGCGGCGACCTCGCCGGCCACGTCGGCGCGGGAGAACGTGGACCTGCGCCGACCCGCGGCGGCCAGCGCCTCCCGCGAGACCCGGCTGTGCCCGAGCGGGGACAGGGCCCGCTCGACGGCGCTCATCCGGCCGCCACGGTCCAGCGCCGTCGGCTGCTGCGGGCCGGTGGCAGCAGTCTTCGCCACCGAGACCAACAGCCGGTCGGCGGTCCAGCCGAGCCGGCCCGCCTCGGCCACCCAGCGCTGCTGCAGCACCCCGGGGTCGGCGTGGGTCTTGGCCGGCCGGGTCGCCAGTACCGACGTCTTCACCACCCGGGCCCGCTCGCCCGGCGTCAGCGGCCGGCCCAGGTCGTCCTCGAACCGGCCGATCACCCCGGCCGCGTCGGCGTCGACCGCGGCGGCCCGCTTCGACCACACCTGAACCAGGTCGGCCGGGACGCCGGCAACCTCGGCCTGCCCGTGCCGGTTCGGCTCATCGAACGCCACCCCCAGTCGGTCGGTGAGCTCGGCGCGCAGCGCCGCCTGGTACACCATCCCGGCCGACTTCTTGTGGTGGTACACCTCGTGCCCGTCGATCGTCCGCCACACCCCGTCGCCGCAGCGGACCTTGTTCACCACCAACGCGTGCGAGTGCAGCTGCGGATCCCCGGCCCGGGAGGTGCGGTGGTCGAACACCGCCGCGGCGAACCCGGCGCAGTCGACCTGCTCCACCCCGTCGCGTCCGCGCCGCGACACCCCGGCGTGCTGCTCCAGATAGTCCAGCCCGGCCCGCACCGCCGCCGCGTGCGCAGCGGCCACCTGCCGTGCGATCTCGGGGCCGCCGATCGCCCACAGCGCCGACACCGACTTCGGCGCCGAGAACGTCAGGTCGAACCCGGTCACCCCGTCGGCCCGCCAGCCCCGACCCAGCCGCTGCCCGGTGACCGGGTGCAGAGCCCGAGCGAACAACGCCTCCAGCTGCGGCTCGGACACCACCCCACCCGGGGCCAGCCCCACCTCACCAAGGCCCTGCCCCCACCACCGACCCGGCGCCTCACCACCGGCCAAGAAGTACTCGCTCGGGCTGGTAGCCACCTCCCGCTGGTAATACCGCCACGAACCGACCCCAATCTTCGCCGAGCTCAACACGAGCCGGAACATAGCATTCCCCACAATGCACATGTCTGCGCTCTTCTTGCGCTGATGAATCGGCTGCCAGAACGCTCTCAGCGAGGTTTACATTGTCGCGGCTATCGACGGATACTTGCGGTCACTCAGGTGCAATTAGGGTTCAAGACAGAACACCTTGGGAAGAAGGCCGAAAAATGTGGCTAAGGCTGCGACTGACGGGCGTGTCACGGTCGTGTCAGCTGCACGGCGGCAGGCAGGATCCCGTGCGGAGGGCCTTCTGCTGCGCCTGCCCCGGTCCAGGACATCGCCTGTACCAGAGGGCATCCAGGCACGCATGATCGCGACGACGCGCCCGACCCAGCCGCCGGAGTTGAGCCCAAGCGCCGCGCGACACGCCCGGGATGCGGTCAACTGACAAGAACTTTCCGAAATCTTTTCAGTCCATCCTCGTCTGCTGGAGTCCATGTCAGTCCGTCCCGTTCTCGTCAGTCCGGGCAGTGCCTTCTTGTTTGGGAGGCGCCAGTAGACGATGTCGATACACCGAGGCATCCTGCTGGTCTCCATGGTTCTCCGCGAATACCGCGCAGGGACCGGCATCCTCTCGGGAGGGATCACCGCCATGAGTTTGTTGACCGTCGAGCAGGCCTCCGAGCGGCTCGGCACCAGCACCCGGTTCGTCCGCCGCCTGATCGCCGAGCGGCGGATCACCTTCATCAAGGTCGGCCGACACGTCCGCATCGACACCGCCGACCTCGACGCATTCGTCGCCGCTGGCCGCGTCGAACTCACCGACCAACGGGTCCATTCATCGACGCCGTGAACACCTGCCCGAACGACGCCGTCAAGCACACCGTGACCAGCACCGCGGCCCGCAGAACGAGGCGAACAGTCATCGTCCCGGTCCAGGTCAACTGAAGAGTGCCGAACCGATCTTGTCGGCTGCCTCGCGCTGCATGGTAGGCGTGACATGACTGTAGAGGTTGGTGAACAGACTCGGATCCGCATGCCCGAGTCGTTCGGCCGCAACCTTGGGTGGGACACCGTTGGCGAGCATGAGGGTCGCGCTGGTGTGTCGCAGGCCGTGTGCCGTCAGTCGCGGAAGCCTCAGCTCCTCGGAGTACCGCCCGATCAGCCGCGACAAGTACTGCGGGTGGTACGAGCCACCGTCCGGCTTGGTGAAGACGAAGTCGCTGGTCTCGTAGGCGACAGATGCGAGCGCTTCCTTCGCCTGGGTCGCGCGCTGCAGGCGAAGCACATGGGTCAGCCCGTCGTCGAGCTCGATGCTGCGCACCGCGTCGCGGCTCTTGCCGGCAGACGCGACCAGGTCGTGGCCGAGGGTGGAGACGAAGTCGACGACGTGCACAATCCGCCGGTCGAGGTCGATGTTGGCCCAGCGGAGCCAGACGGCCTCCCCGATCCGCAGCCCGGAGCCGAGCAGGAACGCCCAGAGCGGATAGGTCCGGTCGCCTTCCATGAGGCTGAGGAAGTCGCGAGCCTGTTCCGGGGACCAGTGCTTGGGGATCGATCGTGCCGCTCGCGGCCGCGGCACGACGGTCAGGGGGTTCACGGTGACGACCCCCATGCTCACGGCTAGCTTCATGGCTCCGGACAGGGGAGAACGCGCCAGCCGAATGGTGTTGGCAGCCAACGGCTTCCCGCTCTTGACGCCGCCGTTCTTGCCGAGAGCCCGTTGCCAGGCGACCACTGCCTCCGGCGCCAGATCGCGGACCAGCTTCTCTCCGAGCAGCGGACGGACGTAGCCGTCGGCGTAGTGGCGGTAGTCGAAGCGGGTTTTCGCCGAGAGCCTGCCGTCGGCGTCGAGCCCGTCGAGGAACAGGTCCAGCAGGTCGTTGATCTTCAGTGAGCTCGAGGTCCGGCTGACCATGCCGGCGTCGACCCGGCCGGTCATCTCTCGCCGAGCTCGCCCCGCCTCGGCGGCCGTCCGGAATCCTCGCCTCGTCACCTGGACCCGCCGGCCTGTCAGGGCGTCGCGCCCGAGCGAGACCTTGAAGTACCAAGCGCCGCGCCCGTCCGGGTAAACACCTTCGGGTCTTCGCGCCATCGAGCGCCACCGCCCTCGTGAGAACCGCTCGGTTCTCACGAGGTTCTCACAAGGCGCTAAGAGCTGCAACTAAGTCCGCGACTAGGGCGTCTGAACTGCGAAGATGTGGCGCGCTCGGAGGGATTCGAACCCCCAACCTTCTGATCCGTAGTCAGATGCTCTATCCGTTGAGCTACGAGCGCAGGACCGTCGCCGGTCGGCCGCCGAGTCTAGCGTGACCAACGGCGGGCCGGGTGAACGGTCGGGCTCACTGGCTGATGTCGGCGAGCAGCCACGGCTCCGCCGGCGCCGACAGGTGGATGACGGTGACCCGGCCGCTGCGCTCCAGGATGACCGACTCCACCTGGTCCGGGCGCCGCACGCCCGCAGCCCGCAGCTCCTGGCGCAGATCATCGACGGTGACGTGCGCGCACGGCGCATGTTGTCGACCAGCAGCTGCTGCCGGCTCATCAGCAGCACAGGCGGGGGGCTCACGACGCGATCGGCGGCCGGCCGGCGACGCAGCAGCCAGAGCAGGCCGCGCAGGGTGAACAGCGTCAGCAG
>Ga0136640_10000870_pt1 | contig 11794 bp, 11 predicted proteins | sample AntDrymUQ8642106_2_FD_105498 | JGI IMG/M metagenome (GOLD analysis project Ga0136640, IMG submission 105498) | Polar desert sand microbial communities from Dry Valleys, Antarctica - metaG UQ864 (21.06) | ecosystem: Environmental > Terrestrial > Soil > Desert | place: Antarctica: Dry Valley...
CACGACGGCGCGCGAGCGCTGCGTGACGCCGCAGATCCCCCACCGGTCGGAGCCCTCGTCGGCCATCGCGTCCTCGGTGAACACGGCCTGGTGGGCGCGGTGGAACGCGCCGATGCCGAGATGCACGATGCCGACTGTGCCGCGCCCCCGGCGCCTGTCGGCGGAGCCGATGCGACCGTCCCAGCGCAGGCGCTCCAGGACGCTCTCGCCCAGGCGTGGGGCGGCGGGCGTCTGCGCGCTCACCCCACGGCCACGGTCCGCCCGGGGAAGGTGCCGGCATGCGTCCTGGTCTCTACCAGGGACGGGACGTAGCACGTGCCGCCCTGCCCGCCCACCGACAGCGACGCCGCGGCCACTCCCAGGCGGACGGCGGTGGCCAACGGGTCGCCCTCGGCGACCCGGGCGGCCACGGTGCCGACGAAGCTATCGCCCGCGCCCGTCTGGTCCACGACCCGGGTCGCGGCCGGCGCCGGAACTGCCGTCACGGTCTCGTCCTCGTCGAGGACGGCGCCCTCGGGCCCGCACGTCAGCACCGAGCGCCGAAGACCCTTCCGCCGCAGCGCATCCAGGCAATCCCCGGTGGTGGCATCGACGGGTAGTCCGAGCAGGGTCGTGGCCTCGTCGGGCCAGGACGGTGTCACCAGCCACGTCTGCGATGCCACGGCGTCGAGCGCCAGGGCTGCCGCCTCGCCGCTGGTCAGCCGGGGCCGGAGATTCGGGTCGTACACGAACCGTCGCGCTAGTCCCGCGGCGTGACGCACCGCCGCCGCGGCGGTCTGGGAGATGGCGCAGGTGACGCCACTCGCCAGCACCACGTCCGCCGAGCGCACCAGCTCGTCGTCGACGTCCCCGGGACTCAGCTGCGACCCGACGCTGCCGCGACGCGCGTAGAAGAAGTGCCGTTGCCCGGACGGGTCGGCCCGCGTGAGGTACACGCCGTGCTGGCCCGGCACGCGCAGGACGGCCGAGCAGTCCACGCCGAGTCCGGCGACGTGGTCGACGAGAGCGTCACCCAGTTCGTCGTCCGGAACCCGGGCCACGAGCAGGGTCCGGGCACCGGCGGCGGCAGATGCGGCAGCGCTGTTGAGCGCGTCACCGGAGAACCCCAGCCGCACCGGCTGTCCGTGCGCCAGCTCTCGCGCCGAGGACAGCTCGACGAGCACCTCACCGAGCACGATCACAGTACCGGTCGTGGGGAGACCGGTCACCACGAGTGAACCGTGCCGTCGTCGAGGCGGCTGGTGGGCAGGTACGCAGGCGAGTAGGGGTACTGCGCGGCGAGCTCCTCATCGATCTCGACACCTAGTCCGGGTTCGTCTCCGGGATGAAGGTATCCGTCCTCGAACCGGTAGGCGTGGGGAAACACCGCATCGGTAGCGTCCGTGTGCCGCATGTACTCCTGGAGGCCGAAGTTGGGGATGCTGATGTCCAGCTGCAACGCTGCGGCCATGCAGACCGGTGACAGGTCGGTAGCCCCGTGCGAGCCGCTGCGCACGTGGTGCAGGGCGGCGAGGTCGAAGATCCGGCGCAGGTGCGTGATCCCCCCGGCGTGCACGACGGTCGCGCGAACGTAGTCGATCAGCTGCTCGCGGATCAGCAGCTCGCAGTCCCAGATGCTGTTGAACACCTCGCCCACGGCGATAGGTGTCGTCGTGTGCTGGCGGATCAGCCGAAACCCCTCTTGCAGCTCCGCCGGGACCGGATCCTCCATCCACGTCAGCGCGAACGGCTCGAGGCTCGCGCCGAGCCGGGCCGCCTCGATCGGGGTCAGGCGGTGGTGGACGTCGTGCAGGAGCTTGGGTACAGGTCCGAACTCCTCGCGGACGCGGCGGAACACCGTGGGTATGTGGTCGAGGTACCGCTCGGACGACCAGACCGACTCGGACGGCAACGCCGCGTCGGCGGGCTCGTAGAAGAACCTGTCCTTTCCGACGCCGTACGTGGTCTCCATGCCGGGGATCCCACACTGGACGCGGACCGCCCGATAGCCGAGACCGAGGTATCCGTCGATCTCGGTCAGCACGGTGTCGACGTCCACTCCGTTCGCGTGGCCGTACACCGTGACGGCGTCACGGCTGCGGCCGCCGAGCAACTGGTGCACCGGAAGTCCCGCCTGCTTGCCCTTGATGTCCCAGAGGGCGGTGTCGACTGCCGCGATGGCGGCCATGGTCACGGGACCGCGCCGCCAGTAGGCGCCCCGGTAGAGGTACTGCCACGTGTCCTCGATGCGCTGGGGATCACGGCCGAGAAGGAGGGGGACGACGTGGTCGGAGAGGTAGCTGGCGACCGCCAGCTCCCGACCGTTGAGGGTGGCGTCGCCGAGGCCCGTCAGCCCGTCGTCCGTGGTGATCTTCAGCGTGACGAAGTTTCGGCCGGGACTCGTCACGATCACCCGCGCGTCAGCGATCCTCACGGTCCGGCACCCCCGCGTGCACGACCCAGGGCGGCGTCCAGCCGGTCGAGCAGGTCGTCGCCCTCCACCAGGTCCCGACCGATGCCGACCGCGCTCGCCCCGGCGTCGAGCCAGGCCGCGGCGTCAGACAGGGCGATCCCGCCGGTGGGGACCAGGACGGCCTCCGGCAGCACCTGCCGAAGGCTCCGGAGATACTGCGGTCCGCCGAGGTGGGCCGGAAAGACCTTGACCGGTCCCCGCCGCGACGCGTCGGCGACCTCCGCCGGGGTGAACGCTCCCTCCAGGAAGGGCAGGCCGGACACGGCTGCCACCTCTCGGACCTCCGGAGCCGGCCATGGACTCACCAGGAAGCCCACGCCCGCCTCGACGGCCGACGTGGCGAGGTGACGGGTCGTCACGGTGCCGAGCCCCACCGTGGCGGTGGGGACCTCCGTCCGCAGCGCCGCCACGACGGCTTCCCAACCCCGGGTAGTGGCGGTCAGTTCGACGATGCTCAGCCCCGCGCCGAGCGCGGTCCTGGCGGCCGCCAGGGCGCTCTCGGTGTCGGGCAGCCTGAGGACCGGCAGGATCCGTTGCGCGCAGAGAGCGTCGACGAACACGTCCTAGTCCTCCGTGTCCCTGACCCGGGCGACCAGCTGGGTCGGGTTGACGAACCGCAGAGCGATGACCAGCAGGACCAGCATGCTTGTCGTGTAGATCACGGCCATCGCGTCGATGCCCTGCTGGGCTCTGATACCCGCGGACGACATCGCGGTGAAGATCTTGACGACGAGTGTCTGCGACGTTGGCCCGCTCGTCAGGAACGTCAGCTCGAACATACCGACGGTGCGGACCAGCACCAGGATCGAGGAGGCGAGGATTCCGGGCGCCAGCAGGGGGGCGAGGATCCGGATGAACACCGCCCGGGTGCTGGCACCGCACATCCTGGCCGCGGACTCGATGGTCGGGCTGATCTGCTCGATGAACGGGGTCATCGTCAGGATCACGAACGGCACCGATGGCACGAGGTTGGCGATCACCACCCCGCTGAGACCCGGGGCAAGGTTGTACTTGTACAGCACCGTCGCCAAGGGGATGCCGTAGGTGATGGGGGGCATCAGGACCGGCAGCAGGAAGAGCAGGAACAGCGGACGCTTGCCTGGGAAGTCGCGACGGGCCAGGACGTACGACGCCGGAACGCCGATCAGCACCGAGATGACCACGACGAGCAGGGACACCTCGAGGGTCACGAGGACGACCTGGAACAGGTTGAAGTCCTCCCATGCCGAGGAGTACCAATCGGTCGTGAACTCCTGTGGCAGCCAGGTGCCGAACCACCGGTTGCCGAACGAGCTGACCAGCACCGAGCCGATGACGCCCACCAGGTTGACGAAGAAGAAGGCCACCGCCCCCCACACCAGCCAGGCGCCGGGGCTGGCCACCAGCCGACGCGGGCGGTCGCCGGGAGCATCCGTAGCGGTGGTCGACTCCGTCGTGGTGTCGAGAAGTCCCGCCATCAGCCCTTCCCTCCGGTGGCACCCTTGTAGAGGCTGGACCTCCACAGGAGCACCAGCGCGATGACGCCGAGCTCGACGGCGCCCATCACCATCGCGATCGCCGATGCCAGGGAGTAGTCGAAGCTCTCGTAGGCGGCCTGGTAGGCGGCCAGTGAGATGACTCTGGTCTCACCGGCGGGGTCGCCGACCAGGACGGCGGACGGGAACACGCTGAATGCCAGGACGAAGGTGAGGCAGAACGTCGTGGCCAGGCCGGGGGCGAGCAGGGGCAGCGTCACCCTGCGGAACCGCTGGCGCCAGTCGGCCCCCAACGTAGCCGCGGCCCGCTCCAGGGTCGGGTCGATTCCCGACAGGTAGGACAGGATCAGCAGGAACGCGAAGGGGAAGCCGGTGATGATCAGTGAGAACAGCACCCCCCAGTAGTTGTTGGTCAGCCGCACCGGATCGCTGAGCAGACCCAGGCCGGTGAGGACCTTGTTGAACCACCCGGTGGGCCCGAGGTAGTTCAGCAGGCCCTGCGCGGTGAGCACGGTGCCGAGCGTGATGGGAACGACGAGAAGGATGGTCAGCAGCCGCTTGCCGCGGAACCGGCCACGCATCCGGTAGGCGATGGGAACGGCGGCGAGCACGTTGAACAGGGCCGCCGGCAGCGCCAGCCGGAGGGTGATCCAGATCGTGCCCCGTTGGTACGGGTCGGAGAAGAAGGCCTCGTAGCTGGCGAGCGCGCCGCCCTCGCTGGGTTGGAAGGACAGCCCCAACCCGTACAGGAACGGGTAAAGGAACAACCCCACGATGAACACCATGGCAGGGAGGAGCAGCCACAGCTGCCGGTCGATGCCGTGCTCAGCAAGTCGGTGCCGCAGCGCCAGCCGCCCGGTCGCCGCGGTCGTGCCGCTCACGAGGCCACCCGGTCCAGCACGGGCTTGGCAAGCTCCTCGGTGGACTCGTCGCCGGGGAATACCAGGACCCGCTCGGCATCGATCGTCAGGGTGACGTCGTCCCCTCGTGCCACCCGCTGCGGCGTGGTCACGTGCAGGACCTGGTCGGCTGCCGTGCGCGACTCCACCGCCAGCTCCTTGCCCTGGTACTCGACGAGCTCGACGCGCGCCGCGATGACATTGCCCGCCACGGTCGGGTCGACGATTCGGACATCGTCGGGGCGGAACGCCACCACGACCTTGCCGGGGAGGACGCCGTCGCCGCTAGCGGTGCCGACCAGACGCATGCCGCCGCCCTCCATCGTCACCCGCCCTCCGGAGACGTCGGTCGCGGTCATCTCGAGGAGGTTGCGGTAACCCATGAAGTCGGCGACGTGCCAGCTTCGTGGGGACGTGTGCAGCTCCTCGGGCGTGCCCACCTGCTGGACCAGGCCGCTGCGCAAGACGACGAGACGATCCGCGAGCGACAGCGCCTCCTCCTGGTCGTGCGTCACGTAGACGGTCGTCAGGCCCAGCGACTGATGCAGCCGGCGGACCTCGGAGCGCATCTCCAGCCGCAGCTTGGCGTCCAAGTTGGAAAGCGGCTCGTCCATCAGCACCAAGGACGGTTCCAGAACGATGGCGCGCGCGATCGCCACGCGCTGCTGCTGACCTCCGGAGAGCTGGCCGGGAAGCTTGGTGGCGTGCTCCTCCAGCTTCACCAACCTGATCGCCTCGTCGGTCCTGCGGACGACCTCGGCGCGAGGCTGTCGTTGCATCTGCAGGCCGAACGAGATGTTCTTGCGCACCGACAAGTGCGGGAACAGGGCGTAGTTCTGGAAGACCATGCCGAATCCGCGCTTCTCGGGCGGCAGCGTGTCGATGCGGCGCTCGTCCTGCCAGACACTTCCTGACGTCAGCGGCAGCAGGCCGGCGACGCAGTTCAGCGCGGTGGACTTGCCGCATCCCGAGGGGCCGAGCAGCGCGATGAACTCGCCGGCCCGGATCGTCAGATCCAGGCCGGCCAGGGCGTCCACGCCGGCGAAGCGACGGCCGACGTTCTCGAGCCTCAGCTCCGCGAAGCTGGTCACAGGCGATTCACTCTTCCTCGACCTTGTCGCCACCGATCTCGCGGTCCCACCGGTCGAACGCGGCGACGAGGGCCTCGGCGTCCAGCGGTGTGGCGGTCGGGTTGTCGGCGATCAGGTCGGCGTACTCGTCCCGCCCGAACTTCTCGATCACCTGCTGGCTCTCCTCGGGCGCCATGTCGAGCGTCACGTCCTTGATCGCGGGGCCGGGGTAGAAGTAGCCGGCGTCGTAGGCCTTCGCCTGCTGCTCGGGTGTGAGCATCCACTCGATGAGGGCTAGCACCGCCGCCTGCTTGTCGGCCGAGACGCCCTGGGGAACCACGGCGTAGTGGGCGTCGGTCACCCAGGTAAAGTCGTCGAGAGCCTGCACCTCGACGCCCGCCGGGACCGTCCCGAGCGCTCGCGGGTTGATGTCCCATCCGGTCGTGGACGCGATGATGTCGGCGCTGCCGTTCGCCAGGTTCGTCATCGTCGGCGTCGTGGCGGAGGGGTAGTACTCGATGTACTTGTCCAACTCTGCGAGGTAGGCCCAGGTCTTGTCCCAGCCGTTCTCCGGATCCTTGGGATCGGAGTCACCCAGGATGTAGGGCAGTCCCATCAGCAGGGTGCGGCCAGGACCAGAGTTCGCCGGGCGCGCGTACTGGATCGTCCCGGGGTTAGCCTTCGCGTAGTCCAACAGCTCCTGCGCCGTGGTCGGTGGGTCGGGAACCGTTTCGGGGTCGAACTCGATGAGCGGGCCGGAGGGATAGTAGGTGACGACGGTGCCGTAGCCCTGGGCAAGCTCCTGCATGGCAGCCGCCGGCTCGAGGTAGTCCTGCATCCCGGTCAGCCGGTCCTCGAACTGCGGAATGAGCTCGATGAACAGGTCCTGCTCGACGCCGGCGCTGAGGCCGTCGTTGCCGGTGAGAACCAGGTCGATGTTGATCCGGCCGGCGTCCTGCTGAGCCTTGACCTTGCCGGCCATCTCGGGCGATGTCGACGTCTCGAAGGTCACCTCCGAGACGATGTCGGGGTTCTCCTCGACGAAGCTCTCGATCATTCCCTGCGTCAGCTGCAGGTTGCCGGCCACGTCGAGGATGTTGAGCGTTACCGGCTCGCTGGGCGTCTCCGGCACCGCATCCGACGACTCCGCCGGATCACCATCGTCTGCGTCCGGTGCGCTGCAGGCGGTGAGAGCCAGGGCGGTGACGATGCCGAGGGCAGCCAGTGCGCGGCGCTTGTGGATCTTCATTGATGTGTTCCCTTCGTGGAGTGACTGGGAGGACGGGTCAGGTGGGTGCGACGGCAGTGGTTGCGCGGACGATCAGCTGGGTGGGTAGCTCTCGCTCCCGGGACTCGTTCCCGTCGTCGTCGGACAGCACCGACATCAGCAGGCCGACGGCGGCCCGGCCCGCCACGTGCTGCGGGATGGCAATGGTGGTGAGCTGCGGATGGCTCATCGACGCCATCGCGATGTCGTCGCATCCGACGAGGCTGACCTTGCCCGGGACGGACACCCCCCGGGTGGTGAACCGACTCAGCAGACCCAGGGCGATCACGTCGTTGTACGCGATGACCGCCGAAGCTCCGGACGCGAGCACGAGGTCGCCGGCGGCGACACCCCCCTCGAACCGCGGCGGAAAGCCGCCGATGTCGACCAGGTCGGCGCCGGTGGTCTCCACCGAGGCGTGCAGACCCCGCCTGCGTTCGCTGTCGGACCAGGACGTCGACGGACCGCCGACGTAGGCGATCCGGCGGTGTCCCAGTGCTGCCAGGTGGTTCACGGCCTGACGCATGCCGTCGGCGTTGTCGACGGTGATGCTCGGAAAGCCGTGCACGGTCCGGTTCATCAGCACGATCGGTGTGTCGACCCCGACCTCCTGGAGCCTGGTCTCCGTCGTGCGCGGGGAGCAGAGCAGGATGCCGTCGACCTGCTTTGCGAGGGCGCGCAGGAGCTCGACCTCGGCCGTGGCCTCCTCGTCGGTGTCCGCGATGAACACCGAGTAGTCGCTCGCGCCGGCGGCGCTCTGGATCCCCTTGACCACGCTGGCGAAGAAGGGGTTGGACAGGTCGGGAACGATCAGGCCAAGATTGCCGGTCCGGCCGGTGATGAGTCCCCGCGCCGCGCGGTTCGGCCGGTACCCGAGGCGTTGCGTGTGTGCCTCGACGAGGGCTCGCGTTGAGGGGTGCACCAGGTCGGGACTGGAGAGGGTTCGTGACACCGTCGACTGTGAGACACCGGCGGCGCGGGCGACGTCACGGATGGTGGCCACCAACCCTCCTCGCACAGGGCGAACGTCCTGAACATGACTGAGTCTGCAAGCCTTTGTGGTTGGCGTCAAGACCTCCGACACTGACTATTCGCCAGTTCTTCATGAGATCCACTCCACGAGATGCGCCATCGTGTTTGGTCGCAGGGATTGCCCTGTGCGGATCTTCCTGCAATCCTTTGCAGGAATCCACCCGACCGCGCTGGAGGTCGAATGCGTCCACTGCTGCTCGATGACGATCGGGCGCTCCCCGCCGAGTCGGGTCAAAGGACCATCGCTCGTCGTCTCTACACCGAGGTGCGCGACCTGCCCCTGGTGTGCATGCACGGCCACGTCGAGGCCGAGGTGCTGGCGGGCAACGAACCGTTCGACGATCCCGCCAGCCTGCTCGTCGTGCCCGACCACTACGTGTTGCGGATGCTCGTGTCCCAGGGTGTGAATCTGGCCGATCTCGGGGTGCCCACCCGGGACGGGGATCCGGTAGAAGCCGATCCGAGGCAGATTTGGCGGCGGTTCTGCGCCGGCTGGCACCTCTTCCGGGGAACCCCGACCCGCTACTGGCTCGAGCACGAGCTGGCCCTGGTCTTCGGGGCTACGGTCCAACCCGGCATCGAGAGTGCCGACCTGCTGTACGACGCCCTGGCAGAGCAGCTGGCCACCCCGGAGTTCCTGCCTCGAGCCCTCTTCGAACGCTTCGGGATCGAGGTGCTGGCCACGACCGACTCCGCGCTGTCGACGCTCTCGGCGCATGGCCGGCTGCGAAGCGACGGTTGGGGCGGACGGGTGATCCCCACCTTCCGTCCCGATGTCCTCCTCCATCCCGACCGCCCGGGTTGGTCGAGGCGGGTCGAGGACCTGGCCGAGCTCAGCGGCGTCGACACCTCGTCGTACGACGGTTTCTGCGAGGCGCTGCGGGCACGTCGGCAGGCCTTCGTCGAGGCGGGTGGGCTGGCGACCGATCACGGTCACCAGGATGCGGGCACCTCGCCACTGACGCAGACCGAGGTCTCCGCCGTGTATGCCGCCGCCCTGGCCGGGGACATCGAGCCGAGTGCGGCCCGGGCCTTCTCCGGCCACATGCTGCACGAGATGGCGCGGATGAGCTGTGCGGACGGACTGGTGATGCAGCTGCATCCCGGTGTCCTGCGCGACCACTCCGGCGAGGTGCTTGCCCGGCACGGCCACGACTGCGGGTTCGACATCCCGATCGCGGCGGAGTTCACCCGCAACCTTCGGCCGCTGCTCGAGTCCTTCGGGCGCAACCCCCGCTTCCGGCTGGTGGTCTTCACCGTGGACGAGACGACGTACGCGCGTGAGCTGGCGCCCCTGGCCGGCGCCTACCCAGCGATGAGGCTCGGGGCGCCGTGGTGGTTCCTCGACAGCCCGGACGGAATGCGCAGGTTCCGCGAAGCCGTGACCGAGACCGCAGGTTTCTACAACACGACCGGATTCGTGGACGACACGCGCGCCTTCGTCTCGATCCCCGCCCGACACGACCTAGCTCGCCGCATCGACGCGGGACACCTCGCGCGGCTGGTCGCCGAGCACCGCCTGTCGATGGACGAGGCGCTGGAGACCGCGGTCGATCTCGCCTACACGCTGCCGCGCGAGAGCTACCGCTACGGGTGATCTCGGGCGGCCGCGTTCGGCGGTCGGTCCTCGGGGATGTCGAATAGCAAAGGCAGGGCCTCAGATCCGCGGCACGATCTTGCCGAGCAGTTCGCCCATCCGCGTCGCCGCGGCCGTGCCGGCCTCGAGCACCTCGGCGTGATCGAGCGGCTCTCCGCTCATCCCGGCCGCCAGGTTGGTGACCAGGCTGATCCCGAGCACCTCCAGGCCCGCCTCACGGGCGGCGATCGCCTTGAGCGTCGTGCTCATCCCCACCAGGTCGCCGCCGATCGCGCGCACCATCCGGATCTCCGCAGGCGTCTCGTAGTGGGGGCCGGGGAACTGCACGTAGACGCCCTCGTCGAGGCTCGGGTCCACCTCGCGGCACATCGCCCGCAGCCGGCTCGAGTAGAGGTCGGTCAGGTCGACGAAGTGTGCTCCCTCGATCGGCGACCGGGCGGTGAGGTTGATGTGGTCGGAGATCAGCACCGGCGTGCCGGGCGTCCAGGACTCCTTGAGGCCGCCGCAGCCGTTGGTGAGTACGACGGCCCGACAGCCGGCCGCGGCCGCGGTGCGGACGCCGTGCACGACGGCCGCGACGCCCTTGCCCTCGTAGTAGTGGGTGCGGCTGAGGAAGACCAGCAGATGGCGCTCACCCGCGCGGACGCTGCGGATCCTGCCGGAGTGGCCGGCCACCGCCGCGGCGGAGAACCCGGGCAGGTCGGTCGTTCCCATCTCGACGGTCGCCTCGCCGAGGGCGTCGACGGCGGGGAGCCATCCCGACCCGAGCACGAGCGCGATGTCGTGATGCTCGCCCCCGGTCAGCTCGGCGAGCCTGGTGGCGGCCGCCTGGGCCTGCTGCGTTGTTGTCCACGGGAGGCACCCTAGTGCGCTTCCTCCGGTGGTTTCGATACGGCGCTGACGCGCCTCCTCAAGCAGCGGAGGCCTCAGGATTCGATGCTCGACATGTCGCCGTACCGGTCGCCCCGGACGGCGAGAGGGAAGCGGAGCACGAGGTCATCGCCGAGCCTGAAGAGCAGGTTGACCGTCCCGTGGGTTCGGACCGGCCGGATCGCGAGTCCGCGCCACTGAGGGAACTGCTCGCCGACGAGGGCGGCGGCTGTCTCCGCAGTCACTTCCGGCTGCCCGGGGTGCATCTTCACCCGGAGAGTCTGCGGCCTTCGCCGGCTACTGGTCGACCGGCTTTCGATGCTCAGTCGTCGAGCAGATCCGCCGGGGCGATCGTCACCGGGAAAGGCACGTCGGTCGTCCACACGTCACCGGGCCGGACGCGTGCGACCTCGACGTACCGGGCCTCGCACATCTCCCAGGCCGTGAGCTCCGGGCCGGCCGGGTCGACCACCCAGTACGACGGCTGCGGCGGGGCCCGGTGTCGTCGTCTCAGGCGGCGAGGCCGAGTGCCTGCATCCGCAGCGAGTGGTTCTCGGTCAGCCGGGTGAAGAGCCGGCCGATGCCGGCGAGGTCCAGGGCCGGTCTGTCGACTCCCCCGGACAGCAGCGCCGACAGGGCGTCCCGCTCGGCAGCGACGCGCTGCGCCTGCGCCAGTGCCTCGCCCATCAACCGCCTCCCCCACAAGGCAAGTCGGCCCCCGACCCGCGGGTCCTCCGCGATCGCTCGTCGCACCCGGTCCACCACGAAGCGGGACTGGCCCGCGTCGGCGAGACTCTCGATGATCAGGTCCCGCGTGCCGGAGTCGACGAAGGCGGCGATCTCCCGGTAGAAGTCGGCCGCCAGCCCGTCCCCGACGTAGGCCTTCACCAGGCCCTCCAACCAGTCGGCCGGACCGGTCCGGGCATGGAAGGCGTCGAACGGCACGCGGAACGGCTCCATCGCCTCGAACGGGTCCACCCCTAACTCCACGAGCCGGTCCCGCAGCTTCTCGAAGTGCCCGAACTCGGTCGAGGCCATCCTGGCCAGCTCGGCCTTGTCGGCAAGGTCCGGAGCCAGCTTCGCGTCCTCGGCGAGCCGCTCGAAGGCCGACATCTCGCCGTAGCCGATCGCG
>Ga0136640_10000871_pt1 | contig 11794 bp, 13 predicted proteins | sample AntDrymUQ8642106_2_FD_105498 | JGI IMG/M metagenome (GOLD analysis project Ga0136640, IMG submission 105498) | Polar desert sand microbial communities from Dry Valleys, Antarctica - metaG UQ864 (21.06) | ecosystem: Environmental > Terrestrial > Soil > Desert | place: Antarctica: Dry Valley...
CAGATCGATACGGTAACCGCACTCCATAAGAACTTCTTCATAAACAAGCGGCATAGGTTTTTGTTTTTCCACCCGTAGACCCGAAGTTGTTATTTTATAGTACAGACATTCTTCATAGGCACGCTCCAGCAGTCCCGGCCCCAAAGCCGAGTGAACCTCAATCGCCAGTCCGATTACTCGATGAGCAATTTCGTTCTCGTGCATATAGTCAGAACAAATCTCTAACACAAAGGGCACAAAGGGAAGACACGAAGGTCACCGAGTTTACTTTGTGCTCTCCGTGTCCGTTGTGTGCTTTGTGTTAATTCCCTTCTCCATCCTCATTAATATTGCCATTAGAGTTGTTCAACTTATCTTCATCGTCGAGAATCTTTTTCTCTTCCGGCGTTTCGGCAGGCACGTCCTTGGCATCTTCTGGAGGGTCGCCTTTTTGCGGGCGGATCTTTAAGAGCCGGGCCTCGTCGTCTTCGTAGATCGTTTCGACCCAGCCGCTTTCGAGGGCTTTGGCGATCATATCGACATTCTCTTTTGCGTCGGCAAAGATGTAATTGGCCCCGAATCGATCGCGGATCAGCGGTGCCGGGTCTTCGATCTTGCCTTCCGTAAGGTCTTTGAGCAGCGTATAAAGCTCGGGATTCTCGGTATAAAGATAATTCGGGTCGAGGCCGTAAACGTAGGAATGCTTTGTGTTGTAGAAAAATAGTTTGGGAAAATCGTCCCACGTACAGTTAAAGATGCGCTCGCCTTTCGGGATGTTTTCGGCTCCGGTTTCGTCAAGACCGGTCGCAAATTCCATCGCTCGGCGGTAGATATCACCCTTTTCGTTGGATTTGATATTGTCGATCATCCCGGCCTCGTTGAAACCGAGCATGTGCAGGCCCGTGAGATTGTAAAACCAAAAAAGACATAACGCGATGCCGATCACCCATACCGAGGCTTGGCGAGCAGCGTCCCACCACGCCTGCCGCTCGGTCGATTTTTGAGCATCGAGAAACGGGTCGATATCGCGTTTGAAGTCTTCGGGGAGTTCCGGAGTTCGCGGCGCCATGAACGAATCCCAAGCAAACGCTGCAAAAAGAATTGCAAACGGAGGAAAATATTCCGCAAACCGCTTTGAACGAAACTGAGCGGCGAGCAAAATAGTCGTAAACATCAGAAAGAACGCGGCCTTTTCCGGCAGCTTGCCGCCCCGCGGGACGAAGAGAATGTAGCCGATCAGCATTGCGAGCAGAGCGATCGGGAAATTCATCAACAGCTCCATCCCGCTATATGGATACCACTCGCCGCCGACCGCAACCACGAAATCGCTGCCGATCTTGAACTTCTCGGTGAAATGCTCAGCAAACAGCAGGAGATTGTTCGGAAAATACGGATTGATCAGATTCCCGAGCACAAGCCCGCCGCCGGTATATACTAGCGGCCGCCATTCAAAGCGACGTTCATTCCAAGCAATGATGGCAACCCAAATCACCGCGGCAAATAACAGCAGCGGAAACAGGCTGTAGGTCCATACAAAGGCAAACATCAGCGGCAGTAGCCAGACGTATTTTCGCTGGAACAAGAGATGAATGCCGAGCACTGTGATGATAATGGTCAGCGGCGGCGCCTTGGCCATGTTCATCCGGTAATAAAAAGCGTTGGCACAAGTCAAAATCGCAGCGAGCCAGACCAGTTGATGTTTGACGCCGTAACGGAACAGCAGCCAATAGACCGAGAAGATAGCCAGCGTCGCGTAAAAAATGGTCGAAACTTTGGCGGCCGTCACGGGCTCGAAAAACCAGAGAAAAGGTATTTGTAAAAGATGAAAAAGAAAATGATGGTCGGCGTAATCTTTTGGATTTAAGACCGTCAGCGGAAGCCACTCAAACGTCGGCAGCCACTTGAACTGCTTAAAATTCTCCCATAGCAGCGAACTCCACTTGATATGGTAATAACCATCCCAATCCCCGCAGCAAATCGCGTCCGTGCGCGTCTGCAAAAACGTGATCACCATCAGAATAGCGAGAAATCCAAAGATGAGATAGATGACCCGGACGGCAGCTTCCGTCTCAAAAAACTCGCGCCAGCTTTGCCTGGCGGTAGCCGGTTTTTCGGCAGGCGTTTCCGGCGTTTCGCTTATAATTTCTTGCATTTAAAGTAACTTATTGGAAAACGAATTAACTGAAAAAGTATCACGAAAACTCGCCGGAAATCTAATTCATCCCTACGCAAAGAATAAATTTCGTTTGCCAGCAATGCCGCTAAAATCTAAAATCGAAGATTCGATATGTATCCAAGAGGTAATCTATTCATTCCCGCCTCGCACGGACAGCTCGAAGCGATAATCAAGGAGCCGCCCGGGGAAATGCGTGGCGTCGGTCTCGTATGCCATCCGCATCCGCTCGGCGGCGGGACGATGCATAACAAGGTCGTATTTCGCGCAGCGGCCGGACTGATAGACGCGGGGTTGACGACTGTAAGATTCAATTTTCGCGGAGTCGGAGCCTCGACTGGAAAGCACGATGAAATCGAGGGCGGAAAAGAGGATGTGCGGGACGTATTGAATTATTTGTCCGAAAAATATCCTGACGAAGATATTACGCTGGCCGGCTTTTCGTTCGGCTCGCGTACGGGAATGGAAGTCGGCATAATGGATGACCGTGTCGCGCGGCTTATTAGCCTCGGTACGCCCGTAGACAAATACGACGATTACGATTTTTTGACCGCTGTCAGAAAGCCGATATTATTTGTACACGGTGACAGTGATGAATTCGGAAGTGTTGACAACGTGCGGCGGCTGGTTGACGAAGTTTCGAAAAATACCGACGCCGAACTAGTTGTCTTTAAACAATGCGGACATTTTTTTGACGAACATCTAAACGAATTGCGGGAGAAGATCCGCGATTGGACAGTAAGATTTTCCGGAATAGCTGATAACTGATAGCTGATAACTTTGTCACAAACTCAGAATTATCAGTTTTTAGCTATCACATATCAGCTATTTCGGTTGTAAAATATGACAAATGATCTACACAAGCTTACCCGGGATGCGGCAATACGACTGACGATGATGCCTCGCGATACGAATGCCCACGGCACTGTTTTCGGCGGCGTTATTTTGAGCTACATCGACGTGGCTGGAGGCGTCGAAGCAATACGGCACACGTGCCATAACCGGTTTGTGACGGTTGCAATGAAAGAAGTTATTTTTCACGAACCGGTATTCGTGGGCGATCTCGTCAGCTTTTACGCGAAAGCAACCCGCGTCGGAAGCACGTCGATTTCAATCCATGTCGATGTGGAAGCCGAGCGTTTCGGAACGCCCGGAGTTCTCGTTAAGGTGACCGAGGCTGAACTTACTTTCGTCGCCATCGATGAAAACCGCGAAAAAGTGAAGATCGGAAAATAGATTTTTCATTTCCGACCGTGAGACTTAGAATAGAGGAACAGGAGACTTATGATACGACATATAAAAGCCGAAACTGCCTCGGGTACCGAAGCTTTCGAAGCCGAAGAAGGCGGAAAACTCGTTCTTGCGATTGAGGACCATGGGATCGACATTCTTCACCGATGCGGTGGAAATGCAAGGTGCACCACCTGCCGCGTAGAGGTGCTTGCCGGCGATCCTGGGCCGATCGGCGAGGATGAGGTCGCAATTCTTGCGACAAAAACTGATCTGAACGACCGAACGCGTCTTTCGTGCCAGATCCGTATCATGGACGATCTGCATGTAAAAGTTATAAATCAGGCGAGCGTGATGGGCATCGATCCGGGAACGCGGCCGGAGGCCTGATGCGGTGCGGTAAACTTTATCAACGGACGAATACAAGGAGGAAAAATCATGGGTCTGAATACGACATACAAGGCAAGATCATTTGACCTCAGCGGCTTGATGGGCATTTCGGATGAAACTCTGGCGATGCACTTTAAGCTTTACGAGGGCTACGTGACCAATACCAATACTCTGAATGAGAAAATCGCCGAATTGATCAAGGGCGGTGAACTCGACTCGACAAAGACGGCGGCGTATAGCGAAATGAAACGCCGTTTCGGTTTCGAATACAACGGAATGGTGCTGCATGAATATTACTTCGAGAATATGAAAAAGAAGGGCTCGGGCGATCCTGATAAATCGTCGGCATTTGCGAAGGCAGCCGAGGAAAGCTTTGGCAGCTATGACGTGTGGAAAGCGGATTTTAATGCCACCGGCAAGATGCGTGGCGTCGGCTGGGCGGCAACGTATCAGGACCCCTCGAACGGGGAATTATCGAACCATTGGATTAACCTGCACGAAACCGGCAACGTCGCCGGATACACGCCGGTATTGATCATGGACGTATGGGAGCACGCATTTATCAAGGATTACGCCCCAGCCGACCGGCCGAAATATATCGAAGCATTTTTCTCGAATATCGACTGGGACGCCGTTAGCAAGCGCCTCTCAACCGCTGAAAAGGCATCGGCATAAGAACGGCATAGCCGCAGATAAACGCGGATGACGCGGTTCAGAATAGAATTTACTGTTCTTACCGCGTAATCCGCGTTTATCTGCGGCAAAATCCCTAATATTTCGGCACACTCGGATCGACCTCATCCGACCACGCAAGAATTCCGCCTTTAAGATTGATCAGCCTTCCCTGAAAACCAGCCGTTTGCAAGCTTTGAATAGCTGTAGCGCTGCGCACGCCGCTGCGGCAGTGGACTACCGTCGTTCGGGATGGGTCAATTGCTGTCAGGTTTGCAACTACAGCTCCGAGCGGAATGAGTTTCGCGTTTGGAATCTGAGCGATCTCGTATTCATAAGGCTCGCGGACGTCGATCAGTTGAAAATCCTCGTTTCCGTCAAGACGGGCCTTGAGATCGGTTGGGGTGATTTCTTCCATTTGGGTATTATCCTCGACCGGCGCGTTCAAGCCGCAAAATTCCTCGTAATCGATCAGCTCTTTGATTGTCGGGTTGTCACCGCATAGCGGGCAGCCGGGATCTTTGCGCAGCTTCAATTCGCGAAACGTCATCTTCCAAGCGTCGAATAAAAGCAAACGGTTAAGCAGAATGCCCTCGGCACCGAGAATGACCTTGATAACCTCGTTCGCCTGAATCGTCCCGACGATTCCCGGCAACACACCAAGCACACCGCCCTCGGCACAAGACGGCACAAGGCCGGGCGGCGGCGGTTCGGGATAAAGGCAGCGATAGCACGGTCCCTTCTCGGTCCAGAAAACCGTGGCCTGGCCCTCAAATCGAAAAATCGAGCCGTAAACGTTCGGCTTTCCCGTCAACACCGACGCATCGTTGACGAGATAACGCGTCGGGAAATTGTCCGTGCCGTCGACGATTACGTCAAAATCTCTTAATAATTCTAACGCGTTGTCGCTGGTCAAACGCGTCTCAAACGCCTCAATCTTTGTATTCGGATTAATATCCAGCAAACGGTCTTTTGCCGATTCGATTTTTGGCCGACCGATGTCCTTTGTGCCGTGAATAATTTGTCGCTGAAGATTTGACGCATCGACGGTGTCGAAATCAACGATGCCGATCGTGCCGACGCCGGCTGCCGCCAAATATAAACCCAACGGCGAGCCCAATCCGCCCGTACCGATCATCAAAACACGCGCTGCTTTCAATTTCCGCTGCCCCTCGAGGCCAACCTCGGGGAGAATTAAATGCCGCGCGTATCTGGCATATTCTTCGATTGTAAGCGACGGCAGTTCGCCCGACGCCCGTGCTTCGACCGCCGTGGCTCCGCCCGCGATCGACGGCACTATCATGACAGTCTCGCCATCGCTTACCGGCGTGTTGGGCCCGTCGAGATGCCGAATGTCTTCGTCGCCGACGTAGACGTTTATAAAATTTCGCAAATTGTCCTGTTCATTATAGAGATGTTTGCGAAGCTCGGTGTGTTCGGCCGTCAGTTTCTCCAGCGCTTCACCAGCGGTTGTCGCATCCACTTCGATCTCGGATTTGCCGCCGGTAAACTGCCGCAAGGGAGTCGGTACTATTATCGTAATTGCCATACTAGTTACTCCAAAATATTTGTCCACACATGAACACCGATAGACACAGATGAGACTCGGGAATTATCTGTGTTCATCCGTGTGCATCCGTGGACAAATCTCTTTTCTGTATCTCTTCCTCATTAAACTTGGACCGGTCGTTTTCCATCACCCACGACCTAATATCGGCGGCCTTCCCTTCCATAACCGACACGATGATATACGACCAAACCGGCAGCGCGTGATCGAGATCGTACTGCGACGGAAATGCACGGTCGTTCGGATGCGAATGATAATAACCGACGACATCGAGTTTTTTCTCGCGGGCAAGACGTTCCACCCGCATTACATCCCGGGGCAAGATCAAAACGCGGTTAGTCTGATTCTCCGTACTGGAGTTTTCGAGCGGAACCGTCTCGACGACTATTCTGTTACCATCTTCGCCAAATTCTCCAATCATCATGCCGCCGCATTCGTTGGGATAGGTGCGCGTCGCGTGGGCCTCGATTTCGTCGATAAGTTTTTGCGTCAATTCGATCATAAGATCGGTCGTGTCTATTGGATGAGAGCGTTTTCAATGTCGTATAGGATGTCATCGACATTCTCAATTCCCGCGGAAATTCTAACAAGACCATCCGTGATTCCCAGCTCGGAGCGTTTTTTCGGCGAAAGCTCGCGATGCGAAGACGTGGAGGAGTGCGACATCATAGTATAAACATCACCTAAGCTTGTTCCGCGAACGCAAAGACGCAGCGAGTCCATGAATTTGTATGCCGCCTCACGCGTGTCCTTTTTCAGTCGGATGGTCACCAGCCCACCGCCAAACGGCTGCCTAAGCACGCGGGCCGTTAGAGCTTTGTCTCCCGAAAGTGTCGGATAATAAACCTGTTCGATCCGCTCATTACCTGCCAGCCGTTCAGCCAGCACGCGCGCGTTTTGACATTGCCGTTCCAGCCGCAGGGCCAGCGTCTTCACGCCTCTCAGGATGTGATGAGCTTCCCAAACACTGAGCACGCCGCCAACCAGCTTCATCACGCCAGTCAGCGATGCGCGATCTGTTTCCTCGTTTGAAACTACGACCCCGCCGGCTGAATCGGCATGGCCGCCGAGATATTTCGTCGCGCTGTGCAGCGAAAAATCCGCACCGAGATCGAGCGGTCGGCAAAGATATGGCGACGCGAATGTGTTGTCGACAATCAGCCGTGCCGACGCCGTGTGGGCAATCTCGGCAACCGCCGAAATGTCGCAAACCTTTAGTAGCGGATTTGAGATCGTTTCGGTCAGTAGAACTTGCGGTCGCACCTCCTCTACTTTACTTTTCAAGCTGTCCAGATCATTGAAATCAGCAATATGCGACTTAATCCCAAGCGGTGCGAATATTTTGTAAAGCAGATCGTACGACGCTCCGTACAGATCTCGCGAAGCCAACACCACCGAACCGACTTGAAGTTCACAGGCCATTAACGCCCCATGAATAGCCGCCATCCCCGAGCCGAAGGCAATCGAAACCTTGCCGTTCTCCAGAGCGCCGATCGAATCCTGAAGCGCGGCAACCGTCGGATTTCCATAGCGGGAGTACACAAAATCTCCGCCCTCTCCGGCGAAAACCTGATCCATCTCGGCCATCGTCGGATAGGTGTATGTTGCCGATGTGTAGATCGGTATCGCAACTGGCTGACCGGCCGGCGGCGTTTGCCGCTCACCGGAATGCACGATTTTCGTATCGATCGAATACTCGCTCATAAACAAATGCAGCTAGACCCAAAATGCACCGTCAAGATATTTTGAGCCGCCGTCGCAAAGAATCGTAACGATCACCGACTCGCCCGCCACCCGTTCGGCAATCCTTAAAGCCGCCAGCACGTTTGCTCCGGCACTGACGCCCACAAACAGGCCTTCTTCGCGTGCAAGCCGACGCGTCATCGCGTGCGCATCTTCAGTGCCAATCTCAATATTACTATCCGCCGCGTGAGGATCATAAATTCCGGGAACGATCGCCGATTGCAGATGCTTCATTCCCTCGAGGCCGTGCAGCGGCGAGTCGGGCTGCATCGAGATTGCCCACAGCTCGGGACTTAGCTCTTTCAGCCTTCGCGTTGTACCGACAAAGGTCCCAGTCGTCCCAAGTCCGGCGACAAAGTGCGTGACCTTGCCATTCGTCTGCCGCCAGATTTCGGGGGCGGTCGTCGCATAGTGAGCCTTCCAATTTTCCTCATTGTTGTATTGATCAGGATAAAAATAAAGGTCCGGTGACTGCTGGGCGAGTTGCCTGGCTACGGTCTGTGCGCCGTCCGTGCCATCCATCGCGTCGGTTTCGATGATTTCGGCTCCGTAAAGTCTTAAGATCGCCTTGCGAGCATCCCCGGCGTTCGCCGGCAAGGCAAGCGTCACCCGATAGCCGCGGGCCGCCCCGATCATCGCGTAGGCGATTCCGGTATTTCCGCTCGTCGCATCAAGAATCGTCTTGTCCCGGGTCAAAGCCCCGGAGGCCTCGCCGGCGAGAATCATCGCAAGGGCTGCCCGATCCTTGACCGAGCCGCCAGGATTGAGATGCTCGGCTTTTGCAAAAATCTTTACATTGACCGGCAAATCGCGGGTTACAGTCCTCAGATGCATCAACGGTGTGTTGCCGATCGCGGCTTCGAGAAAGCTCGTTGCACTTGCTCCGGGCTCACCACCCTCGCTCACTCCTTTTTCCGAAACCGCTGGATGCATTTGATTAGCAATAGGATAGCAGAAAATCGTTACTTCAAACTCAAATGATAATTTTATGAACCAATGATAAAATATGCGTGTGAGCATGAAACCGAGCTCACCGAAATATGATCGAAGAAAGCGTCCTGATACAAAGTTTCGTGAAGAAGAAACGCGAGCGACTGAAAAAGCCGGATTGGCTGAAGATCAAGCTCGGCGACCCGCGCAATCAAAACGCGGTGCTTGAGTTGATAGACGGGCTTAACCTCCATACCGTCTGCCAGGAAGCACGCTGCCCGAATATCTTTGAATGCTGGACGGATAAGACGGCCACGTTTATGCTCGGCGGCGACACCTGTACAAGGCATTGCGGCTTCTGCGCGGTCAACAAAGGAAAGCCGATGGATCTCGACCCGCTCGAGCCCACGCACGTCGCCGAGGCCGTCAAACATCTCGATCTCGCTCACGCAGTAATTACGTCCGTCAATCGTGACGACCTCGCCGACGGCGGCTCAATGCACTGGGCCGAGACAATCACGAAAGTCCGTGACATGAACCCGGCATGTAAGGTAGAAGTTCTCATACCCGATTTTAACGGCGACGAAGACGCCCTAAATAATGTCTTGCGTGCCCGGCCCGATGTGCTGAATCACAACACAGAAACGATCGCCCGTCTCTACCGCCGCGTCCGCCCTGACGCTGAATATAACCAAACCCTCGAGCTGCTCGAACGCTCAGCCCACTGGCGCGACACCGTCCAGCCCGCTATGAAAACCAAAAGCGGTATCATGGCCGGCCTCGGCGAGACATTTGAAGAGGTCGTCGATCTCATGAAAGACCTCCGTTCCGTCTCATGCGACATCATGACCATCGGCCAATACCTGCAACCCTACGAAAAACGCCTTCCGGTCGAACGCTATGTGACACCTGAAGAGTTTGCCGAGTGGAAAGCTATCGGCTTGGCCATGGGATTCAAACACGTGGAATCTTCGCCTCTTACACGGAGCTCATATCATGCGAGAGAGCAGACCGAGACGTGATGATGCCACCAAATGGCAACCGTTGCCCTATCGACACAGGCAGCGTGGCGAGATAGCACCTGGCTCCCCCGAGAGTTCCGGTGCCATGAACGTCGGATAGTTGAGCGTATTTAAACGTGACACCGCGAAGTGTATGCGTCAAATAAAGAAATCGAAACGGCTAATGGTGTTGACCGTCAATGGCAAGCCTGCAATTGTTGTTTACGACGCAGCGAGTTACGAAAAGTTTGCTCGTGAACGAGATAGATATGAGGCGATTGAGGGAATACGACCGGGCCTCGAGGATGTCGAAGCCGGTCGAGTAACCGAGGCAGAAGAGTTTTTCAGAGAGTTTGAGGCAAAGTACGGGATCTCCGACGACGAATGAAACGTTACATCGTGATGTTATTCGCCGCATCGGCTCAGATCGAGATAGCCGAGTCCTTCGAATGGGGACGAAAGTATTGGGGAGAACAGGCCGCAAAGAATTGGTATAGGCCCTTAAAAGATCGGTGAGAGAATCGTTGTCTGACATGCCACTGGCATGGCCGATCGGTCTGGAGAATATCATTTACGCTGCCGAGATAAGGCAGATGTTTGTTGGACGATATTGGGTAATTTTTTCGGTTGACAAGCGAACTGTTAGAATATTGCACCTGCGAGGTGCTTTTGTAGACTCAACACAGAGGCCATTTGAGGAAGACGAATGAACGAAACCGACAAACAAAACGCGATCGAGGTTCTGAACAAAATACTCGAACTGGAACTGGCGGGCGTGGTGCGGTATACGCATTATGCTTTGATGGTTTTTGGGTATAACCGGATACCGATCGTCTCGTGGTTGCAGGGAAATGGCGACGAGAGTCTGGTTCACGCTCGAAAGGCAGGCGAGTACGTGACGATGCTGGGCGGACATCCGTCGCTGCGGATTGGGCCGCTGCTTGAGACACACAATCATGACATCGGCGGTATCCTGCGCGAAAGCCTGGAGCAGGAACGCACGACGCTCGATGCCTATTACGAATTGTTGACCGTGAGTGAGGGAAAGTCCGTTTCGCTCGAAGAATACGCCCGGGAAATGATCCTGCTCGAAGAAATACACCTCGACGAGGTCAACAAGATGCTGCGCAAGCCCGGCGAGATCGAGCCGTTTAGCGAATAAACGACGATTTGGCCAAAGCCGACACACTTCCTACCGGTCGTGTTTCTGCCTCTGGGGGAGTTGGCACACTCCTCGCTGTCCGCGTTTGCGGCCTCGATTTTAGAAACTTTCACGAAAATTTTGCCTTTAATCTGCCATTGGACTATCGTAAACAAATCAATACACAGATTCCGGAGGAGGATTAGATGATTTCAGTTCGCACTACGTTTAGATTTCGCAGCCTTACGCTCGCGTTTTTGATATTGTTCCTTGCCGCGATGCCGCTCGGCGTTTCGGCGCAGACCATAAAAATACCCGACGGCATCAAAAGGATCACCTCGGTCGAGGGCATCACCGAATATCGTCTGCCAAACGGCTTAACTGTTCTGCTTTTTCCGGATCAAACCAAACAAACTATCACGGTTAACATGACGTATCTTGTCGGTTCGCGGCACGAGAATTACGGCGAAACCGGAATGGCTCACCTTTTGGAGCATCTTGTTTTTAAAGGCTCGCCGCGGCACACAAATATTCCACAGGAACTCTCCTCGCACGGGGCACGACCAAATGGCACGACGTGGGTTGACCGCACGAACTATTTTGAAACATTCGCCGCTTCGGATGAAAATTTAAATTGGGCTTTGGATCTGGAAGCCGACCGTATGGTCAATTCCTACATTGCCAAAAAGGATCTGGATTCGGAATTTTCAGTTGTCCGCAACGAAATGGAATCTGGCGAAACCAATGCTTTCCGGGTTCTTTTCCAACGCGTCATGGGATCGGCTTATGAATGGCACAACTACGGAAAATCGACTATCGGAGCGCGTTCGGATGTCGAAAATGTGCCGATTGACCGTTTGCAGGCATTTTACCGAAAATATTATCAGCCCGACAATTCAATATTGCTTGTCGCCGGAAAATTCGATGAAGCGAAAGCCTTAGAACTGATCCAGAAATATTTCGGCCCG
>Ga0136640_10000872_pt1 | contig 11787 bp, 12 predicted proteins | sample AntDrymUQ8642106_2_FD_105498 | JGI IMG/M metagenome (GOLD analysis project Ga0136640, IMG submission 105498) | Polar desert sand microbial communities from Dry Valleys, Antarctica - metaG UQ864 (21.06) | ecosystem: Environmental > Terrestrial > Soil > Desert | place: Antarctica: Dry Valley...
CGCCGGCGAGGAGGCCCACCGCCTGAAGAAGGCCCTGAACGTGCTGGGCTCGCTGCACCTGGCCTCGGCTATCACCCTGGCCGCGGTCAACGCGGCGCTCGGTCAGGCCAACTTCCGCCGGCCGCCTGCGCGGCGCCTGCTGCGGCAGCGCTACTAGCGCTTTCGAGTTGCGGCCCGCGCGCGGTTCGGCGAGGTCCAGATAGCCCGCCACTCGTGGCTACGCTGCTCCGGTGAGTCACTCGGCCCGCGACAGCACGCCCTCGATCCGTCTGCGCGACGTGGTCAAGCGCTACGGCTCGATCACAGCCGTGGACGGCCTGGACCTCGACGTGCCGGAGGGCACGTGCGTCGGGCTGCTCGGGCCCAACGGCGCCGGCAAGTCGACCACCATGAAGATGCTGACGGCGCAGGCGATCGCAGACGAGGGCACGATCGAGGTGCTCGGCTACGAGCTGCCGGGCGAGTCCAAGCAGGCACGGGCCGAATGCGGCGTCGTGCCCCAGCTGGACAACCTCGACACCACCCTCACGGTTGAGCAGAACCTGGTGGTGTTCGCCCACCTCTACCGCGTGCCCCGCGCCGAGCGACGCCACGCGGTCGAACGCGCCATCGGGATCGCGAACCTGGGCGAGCGCCGCCGCGCCAAGGTGGACGAGCTGTCGGGCGGGATGCGCAGGCGGATGCTGATCGCCCGCGCGCTCGTGCACCAGCCGCGGCTCCTGCTGCTCGACGAGCCCACCGTGGGCCTCGACCCCCAGGTGCGCCAGGAGCTGTGGGCGCTCATCGACGGGATGCGCGCGGAGGGCGTGTCGATCCTGATGAGCACCCACTACATCGAGGAGGCCGAGCGGCTGGCCGACACGGTCACGATCATGTCCCACGGGAAGGCCGTGGCCTCGGGACGCCCCGGCGAGCTGATCGCCGAGCACGCCGGACGCGAGGCCGTGGAGGTCTACGGGCCTCCGGCCAAGCTGGCCGAAGCGGAGGCGCAAGCCCTCCAGAACGGCTTTCGCACCCGCCGCACCGGCACATCGGTGGCGGTGCTGGGTCTCGACGTGGCCAATGGGAACGCACCCGGCGGCGAACGGCGGGCCGCCAACCTCGAGGACGTGTTCGTGCTGCTCACCGGCGAGGAGATCTCATGAGCGCGGCGGCCCGCCCTCCGCGCTCCAGGCGCAGGCTGGGGCGCCTGGAGCGGCCCGCGCTCGTGGGCGTGCTGGTGCGCGAGGTGATCAACTTCTCATCCTACTGGCGCGCTACGACCTTCTCGTCGACCGTGGAGCCCACCATCTACCTGCTGGCCTTCGGCTTCGGCTTCGGGTCGCTGGTCTCGGAGGTGGGTGGCTTTCGGTACGTGGAGTTCGTGGGCACCTGCACGGTGGCCACCGCGGTGCTGTTCTCCTCGATCTTCCCTGCGATGTTCGGCACCTTCGTCAAGTACCAGTTCCAGCACACCTACGACGCGATCCTGGCCGCGCCCGTGGACACGGAGGAGCTGGTCACCGGCGAGGCGCTGTGGATCGCCACCCGCGCCGGCGTCTACGGCTGCTCGCCGCTGCTCGTCGCGATGCTCTTCGGGCTGGACCCCAGCTGGGGCATGCTGGCCGTGCCCTTCATCAACTTCACCGCCGGATTCGGGTGGGCCTGCTTCGGGATCTGCATAGCGGCGTTCCTGAAGTCGATCGAGAACTTCAACTACGTGACCAGCGCGGTGATCACTCCCCTGTTCCTCGTGGCCGGTACCTTCTTTCCGATCGATCGGCTGCCCGAATGGGCTCAGGTTGCGGCGCAGATCAACCCGCTCTACCACTGCGTCGAGCTGGTGCGCCACGCGGTATTCGGCTGGGAGGGGCTGACCGACCTCGCCCACGTGGGCACGCTGGTCGTGTTCGGGCTGGTGGCCTGGCGGGTGGCGATCGCCGGAATGACCCGCAAGCTCGTGAACTGAGGAGAAAGCCGGCGATCGAGCGTGGCCGAGTCGGGTACTCATAGGTCAAGCACCCCTGGGACGTGCAACCGGTGCGCGCAGGCTGCTGCTTTCTGCCGCCGTGTAGGGGTCGAACCCGCGACCTTCGGCTGGGAAGCATAGGGAGGCGCCACGGTTGACTTCCGTCCCGACTCCACTTCATCCCCCAACCAGGCGAGGGTCTCTCAGCCAGTGCTCGGAGCCGGCTGGACGGCGTTGCGGCGGGCCTCCTCGTGGAGGGGCCCAGGGGCCATGTCGGCTCCGTTGGGCCAGGTGATCGTGCCCCCTTCGGGATCGACACCAACACGGGCGAAGTAGGCCGGGTCGCGCAATGGCTCGAACACCCCGCGCCAATCACGACCGGTGAAGTCGACCTCGCCGACCGTGCTCGGTTTGCAGCGTTTCGTGAAAGCGGACGACGGGGGTCGAACCCGCGACCTTCGGCTTGGGAAGCCGACGCTCTACCAACTGAGCTACGTCCGCGCGGACCCCAGTGGGGGCCTCGGACCGGCGAGTGTAGCCGTGATCGGCGGCCCGGAGGTACTGGCCCAGCGGGTTGCAAAGCGGGGATGGCGCCTGACGCAGGGGGTTGACAAGGAGGGCGGCGCGTCCCTTGACTAATACCCTGAAAGGTCGGCCCATGAAGCGCTACCTCTCCCCCTTCGCGATCGCCGCGCTGATCGGCGTGCTTGCCCTGGTCGGGCTGCTCACCTACGGCCTCGTGCAGAATGAGCCCGACCGGGGGATCGACGCGGCGCTACAGCGCGGTGAGCGGCCAAAGGCGCTGGCGTTCGAGCTCGAGAAGCTGGGTGGCGGGGGTAGTGGCTCTCTCGAGGACTATCGCGGCAAGGTCGTGGTGCTCAACTTCTGGGGCTCGTGGTGTAAGCCCTGCCGCACTGAGTCGCCCTTGCTCCAGCGCTGGCACGAGCGTCTGTCGCAGAGGGGACGCGGCACGGTGCTCGGCGTGGACGCTCTCGATGTGACCGATGACGCTCTCGACTTCGTCCGCGAGTTCGACCTGTCCTACCCGATGCTGAAAGACAGCGACGAGGAGGTCTATCCCGGCTACGGCGTGGTGCAGTTCCCGGAGACGTTCGTGATCGACGCCAAGGGGCGCATCGCCTCCATACGGCGGGGCCCCGTCGACGACGAGTTCATGCGCGACGAGGTCCTGCCTCTGACGAAGGAGGGGGCGTGAGGCGCCGCGCGGCGCTCGCGCTGGCCGCGCTCGCTCTCGCCGCGCCGGCTGCGGCTACGGCGGCTGAGTGCCCCCAGACGACCTTGGCCGACGTGGAGAATGAGGTGATGTGCCCGGTGTGCGGCACGCCGCTGGGCCTGGCAACCGAGGCCCCGCAGGCGGAGCGCGAGCGCGAGTTCATCCGCCGCCAGGTCGACGACTGCCGCTCCAAGGACGAGATCAAGGCCGCACTCGTTGACGAGTTCGGGCAGAACGTGCTGGCCCTCCCGGGCACCGACGGGTTCGACCTGGCCGCCTATCTGGTGCCCGGCCTGGCCGTGCTGCTGGGAGGCGGCGCCGTGGCCGCGACGGCGGTCGGCTGGCGCCGATCGCGCCCCCGGGTCGACCAAGACACGGACGGCAGCGGCCCGGCCGACCTCGGAGCCGCCCAGCGCGACCGGCTCCAGACCGACCTCGACCGCTACGACCTGTGATCGCCCAGAGCCTCATCGACACCACGGTGGTCGCCGCCTTCGGCGTCGGCTTCCTCTCTTTCATCTCGCCGTGCGTGCTGCCGCTGGTGCCTGGTTACCTCTCCACCATCTCGGGCGTCTCGTTCGCCGACCTCCAGGAGGGAAAGGGCCGCCGCGAGGTGGTCGGACCGGCGCTGCTGTTCTGCCTCTCGTTCACGGTGATGTTCGTGGCGCTGGGCATGACGGCCACCGGCATCGGCGGCTTCCTGGCCGACCACCGGCTGTTGCTGCGCAAGATCTCCGGTGTGATCATCATCGCGCTCGGGCTGCTGTTCATCGCCACCCTGTTCGTGAACCGGCTGAACCGGGAGTGGCGCCCCGAGAACCTGCTATCGCGCGCCTCGACGGGCGGGCCGGTGATCGCCGGCCTGGCCTTCGCGGTGGCATGGCTGCCGTGCACGGGCCCCACCCTTGGCGCCATCTTCACCGCCGCCGGCAACCGGGAGAGCGTGGGCCAGGGCGGTGTGCTGCTGGCGTTCTACGCGCTCGGGCTGGCCGTGCCCTTCCTGCTCAGCGCGCTGGCCTTCTCCTCGGTGTCCGGCTTCTTTCGCTTCTTTCGCGATCACTACACGGCGATAACCGTGCTGTCGGGGCTCATCCTGGTCGTGATGGGCGTGCTGCTCTACACCAACGAGCTGACAAGGCTTAACGCCGAGGCCCTATCGCTGATGGACGACCTCGGCATCAACTTCTTCAGCGATATCTAGCTGCCCATCCTCCAGCCGGCCGAGGTGGCGGACCCCCCGTCAACCGAAGGGGCCGACCTTCCTCGTCATTCGAGGGGCCGGATGAACCGACCGGCGCGCGCGACCCGGCTGCGCATCAGCTCGCCGGAGGGGGCGCGCCAATCCACGCCATAGCGCAACTGCTCGGCGTCGCCGCGGTGCACGCGGATCTGGAAGAAGCCCGCCCGGTTGGTGCGCACCCTCCTCACCACGAAACGGCGTCCGCCGGTGCGGCGGTTGGCCTTGACGACCGCTCTCGCACGCCCGGCGGCGGGCCGCACCTGGCCCCACACCTCCACCACGCCGGGCGCGATCCTCTCCACGGTGAGCGGCAGCCGGTAGGCCCGCCATGAGGGCTTGAGACCCCCCTCGAGAAACCGCAGACCGGTGTTGAAGAGATCCAGGTCGTCGGGCTCCGGCGAGTCGTAGAGCTGGAACTGAGTGACGGCCCGGACGCGGGAGTCCTTGTAGAAGAGGCGGTCCGCCTCGTTCAGCGAACGGGCCTGGTCGCCCAGCGACAGCCCCCTGAACCGGTCAGGTGGCTTGGACTGGAAGCCGAACTCCGTGAGGTAGATCTGCCGCCCGCGCGGGATACGCCCACGGCGGGCGGCTCCATCGATCACGTCGTGGAGGCGGCTGAGGTAGCCCATCGTCAGTGAGTCACTGGAGTTCGAGCGCTTGAAAACGCCCCCGGAGGCGAACTGGCCGTACGGATGGTGGGCAAACCCGCCCACCGGAAGCCTTCGTGGCTGCTTGCAGCCCTGCAGCGCGCGCATCCGGCCGCGGAAGGGCAGCCCCTCCGGATCCAGGCAGAGCGCGGCGCGGAGGGTGTCGACGGGAGAGCTGATGGCCGCGGTCTCGCCGAAGAGCACCTTGTTGCGCATCGGCGGGTCATGGCGCGCGATCGCCCTCCAGCCGTGCAGCCACAGGCTGCGGTAGCGCTTGGCCGCCACGTCGACCATACCGAAGCGCGTTCGCCGCGCCTGGGGGAAGAGGTAGTGCTCGAGGTTGGGCTCGTTGTACAGCGAGTAGAGGCTCACGCGGCCCGCGTAGCGGCGCGCGACGGCCTCCACGAACTGGGCGAACCGCCGCGTGCTCGGCTTCCAGAAGCAGCCCTCGCCCAGCTCCGGGCGTCCGGCGATGAAGTGCGGGCACCCCTCGGGCTCCTCCGACGCCCAGTTGGGCAGAGGAGGAGAGATGGTAAAGAAGACCTTCAGGCCGTGGCGCTCCGCGCGGTCGACGAAGGCGTCGTACTTGCTCCAGTCATAGCCCGGCGAGTTGGGGTCGCTCGGGTCAAAGCCGTCCGGCATCGCCCGCGAGTCCACCCGGGGAGACACGTCCCGCCAGTACATGAAGGTGCGCACCATGTCGGCACCGAGGTACTCGACCTCGGCCATCGCGGCGTCCGCGTCATTGTCGGTGAACCCCCGCAGCACCGGCTCGTCGTGGAAGATCGACAGCTGGCGCGCGGACGCGCCCGCTGAAACGGGAAGGGTCAGGCAGGCCGCTCCCACCACGAGCAGCACGACCAGCGGTCTACATCTCATTTGGCGCCTCTACCCCCAGCAGATCCAGGCCTTGGGCGATCACCCGGCGGGTGGCCTCGCACAGAGCGATTCGCAGATCCTCGTCGCCGCCTTCCTCGCCGGCGCCCACGACCTTACAGTCGCGGTAGAAACCCGAGAATGCCTGCGCGGTTTCGGTCACGTAGGTGGTCATCCGGTGCGGCGCGCGCTTCTCGGCCGCGTCGCGTACCTCCTCGGGGAGCTCCAGCAGCCGCTTGACCAGCGCCCGCGCCGAGGGGTGCCACTGCTCGCCGCTCGCCGCCACGTCGGCGGCCAGAGCCGCCTGCACCCGCTCGGGACCCGCCTTGCGCAGGATGCCGGCAATCCGCGCGTGGGCGTACTGCGCGTAGTAGACCGGGTTGTCCTGGCTCTGCCTGCGAGCCAGATCCAGGTCGAGGTCCAGCGTGGTCTCGTGGCTGCGCTGCAGCAAGAACCAGCGGGTGGCGTCGATTCCGATGTCCTCGACCAGGTTGTCGAGGGTCACGAACTCGCCCTGGCGCTTGGACATCTGCGCGCGCTGGCCACCCTCCATCAGGTTCACCAGCTGCATGATCAGGATCTCGAGCCGATCGAGGTCCCCGCCGAGGGCCCCCCAAGCCGCGCGCATCGGGGCAATGTGCCCGTGGTGGTCGGCGCCCCACACATCGATCACCCGCTCATAGCCCCGCGCGCGCTTGTCCTCGTGGTACGCGATGTCCGCCGCCAGGTAGGTCGGCGCTCCGCTGGAGCGCATCAGCACGCGGTCCTTGTCATCGCCGAAGGTCGTCGAGCGCAGCCACACGGCGTCCTCGTGCGGATAGACGTGCTCGCGCTCCTCGAGGAGCGCGAGCACGGCGTCGACGGCCCCCTGCTCGTGCTTCTCGCGCTCGTGGGCAAAGCGGTCGATGCGCACTCGGAAGCGGCCGAGCGTGGCCTGTACGCCCGCCAGGACGATCTCCACGCCACGGCGCGCCAGTTCGTCGTCCTCAAGCACCGTTGCGTCGTCGATGGCGTGGGCGATGTCGGTCACGTAGGCACCCTGATAGCCGTCCGGCGGTAGCTCCTCGCCGCCCGCGCGCGCCCGAATCGAAGCGGTGAAGCGGTCTATCTGGCCCCCATAGTCGTTCACGTAGTACTCGCGGTCGACCTCGTTGCCGGCGAGGGAGAGGATGCGGCACAGCGAGTCGCCGTACGCGGCGTGACGCCCCGCCGCGACGGTGATCGGGCCGGTGGGGTTGGCGCTCACGAACTCGACGTTGATCCGCTCGCCGCCTGCCCGATCTCCAGATCCGTAGGCGTCGCCGGCGGCCAGGATGTCGCCGACGGCGCCGGAGAACCAGGCGTCGCTGAGGAACAGGTTGAGAAACCCGGGTCCCGCTACCTCCACGCGCTCGACCGCGTCGCTCAGCCGTTCGCCCAGCGAGTCGCCCAGGCGCGCGGCCACGTCGCGGGGCGGTTGACCGAGGCTGGGGGCGAGCAGCATGGCCGCGTTGGTGGAGTAGTCGCCGAACTCGGGCTTCCTGGGCCGCTCGAGGCTCGTCTCCCCGATCGCCCCGTTGCCACGCAGCGCCGAGGCCGTGTCGGTTACCGCCGTACTCAGATCCTGAACCGGATCGCTCACGGCCCGGAGCCTAGGGACTGCGGACTACCTGTGCGCCGAAATGGGTAGAGACCGGAAACTCAGTAGTGATACGGGTGCCCGGCCAGGATCTTGTGCCCCCTGTAGAGCTGCTCGAGCAGCACCACCCGCGCGAGCTGGTGGGGCAGCGTCATCGGACCCAGCGACAGCTTCATGTCACAGTCGTCCATCGACAGGCCGCGCGGGCCGCCGACCACGAAGCAGAGGTCCAGTGCCGACCGGCGGCGTTCCTCCAGGAAGCGGCTGAAGGCCTCGGAGTCGCAGCTGCGTCCGTCGGCGGCCAGCAGCACCGTGAAGCAGCGGTCGGGAATGCGCTTGAGCACGGCCTCGTCCTCGCGCACCTCCACCAGCTCCACCCGGGCATAGCCGGCCAGGAGCTTCTGGTAGTGCTGAACGTCGTCGGCGTAGGGCGGGCGCAGCCGACCGACGGCGAGCACGAGGATCCTCACCGGGCGGCCTCCACGGAGGCTGCGATACTACGCCCGTGGCCGAAACCGACAACAACGACCGACACTTCGACATCCACGCCGACCCAGAGGTCATGGCGGGCCACTACGCGAATTTCGCGAACGTCAGCCACTCCGACTACGAGTTCACCGTCACCTTCGCCCGCGTGGACCACGAGGTCGAGGAAGAGGCGATTCCCGGCGTGGTGGTCTCGCGCATCAACATCTCTCCCCGCTTCATGCGCGAGCTGATCGATGCGATGCAGGACAACTTCTCGAAGTGGGAGACCCGCGAGGGGATCAAGAACCTCCCGGAGTTCGGCGACTCGCCCTCGGACCCGACGTCCTAGCGCCCTTCGCGGCGCACCGCCTCCCCGAAGCCAATCCGTTCTACCGTGGTCGGATGGGTGCCGAAGAGGGTGTGAAAGAGCGCCGGCGGGTCGGGATCACCGAGGTTGCGAAGCGCCAGGCTGCGCTCCAGGGCGATGAACGCCTGCGGGTCGCCCGTCAACTCCAGGGCGTAGGAGTCCGCTCTGGCCTCCACGGGGCGCGACAGCGTGTTGCCGGCGCAGGTCAGGCCGAAGCTCACCACCCCGAGCGACAGCGCCAGTGCCGGCAGGGACGCCGGGCCGCCGGAGCGCCCGCCGATCGCCTCCGTCAGGCGCCGCACCAAGAGCATGCCCGGCAGCGCCACGATGGCCACCCACAGCAGCCCCTTTGGCACGTCGCTGTTCTTCACGTGGCCCAGCTCGTGCGCCACGACCGAGCGCACCTGCCTCTCCGGGTAGTCCTCGATCAGGTTGTCGTAGAGCACCACCCGCTTGGTGTGCCCCAAGCCGCCCACATAGGCGTTGATGGCCGTGGTGCGCCTGCTGGCGTCCACGCGGTAGACCTCGCCCACGTCGACCCCCGCGCGATCGGCCAGCCGCATCACCTCCGAACGCAGCTTTCCCGGCGGAAGTGGCTCGAAGCGGTTGAAGAGGGGGTCGATCAGCACTGGGGACAGGTAGAGCGCGATCACGGCGAAGCACGTGACCACCGCGGCCGCGGGGATCCACCAGTTGGCGGGAAAGCGGCGAATGAGCGCGATGCCCACGGCTCCCCCCGCCGCCGCGATCGCCGCCGCGATCGCGGCGGACTTGCCCAGGTCCGCAAACCAGGGCCCGAGCGATTGCGTCGACAGGCCGTAGTCCACCGCTCGTTCGTGGGCCCAGACCGACAGGGGGATCCCGGTCACGGTCAGCGTCACGGAGATGCCCGCCGCCACGAGGGCGCCGCCGCGCACCGGCTTCTCCCCCGCCCGCTCCAAGAGCCGGAGCACCGGGGCCGGCGGAGATGGCATCCAAGGGGGGCACCGCCCCCCTTGGCAACCCCCGCCGGCAAGGGCAAGCACGGCAAGCGTGGCGCCGCTGATCAGCAGGCTGCCCACTCCGATCAGCCTCTGGACGCCCCGGAAGTCCTCGGCCCTTCGGATCTCGGCCTCGCTGAAGTAGGCTCTCGGGTCGATCGCGGCCGGATCGATCAGGCCACTCCGGGGACGGAGGATCACCGTGGCCGCCCCCGCGGCGACGACCGCCACGGTGATCGCCACCCCTGTCCTAGAGCGATGACCACCCATGCTCCTGACAGTAACGACGACCCCTTGAAGATCGCGCTCCTCTCGGACGTGCACGGCAACCTGCCCGCTTTCCGGGCCGTTCTCGACGCCGTCGACGCGAGCGACGCCGAAGCCGTCTGGTTCCTTGGCGACCTGGTGGGCTACGGCGCCCACCCCGACGAGTGCGTGCAGCTGGCGGCCGAACGGTGTGACCTCTGCCTGGCCGGGAACCATGACCTGGGCGTGCTCGACCGGATCGACATCGCAGACTTCTCGCCGCCGGCGGCCGCGGCGGCGCTGTGGACGCGCGAACGGGCCGGCGAGGCCACGCTCGACTTCCTCGGCGGCCTCGAGCCGAGCCGTGACGGCGAGGCGATCGGGCTCTTTCACGCCAGCCCCCGCGATCCTGTGTGGGAGTACGTGCTCTCCAGCTCGCAGGCCGATGGGTGCATGGATGAGATGGACGAGCGCGTGGGCGCCATCGGGCACACCCACGTGGCCCTGCGGTTCACCCGCGCGGAGGGCGAGATCGACGGCGAGGCGATGCCCGACGGGGGCGTCTGTGACGTCTCTGCGGGTCAGTGGCTGCTCAACCCCGGCAGCGTCGGCCAGCCCCGCGACGGCGACCCCCGGGCGGCGTGGATGCTGCTCGACACGGGATCCTGGAGCGCGGAGTGGCGGCGCACCGACTATCCGATCGATCAGGCGGCGGATGCGATCGAGGCGGCGGGCCTGCCCCGCAGCCTCGGAGAACGGCTCTACATCGGCCAGTGACCAGGCGCGTGCGACACCTGCCCGGAGTCCTCGGTGGCTGCTTGGCCCTGGCGCTGGCGGCGTGCGGGGGCTCCTCCGAGGAGCCCGAGGGCGATCCGCTGCCCGCGGACGCCGTGGCGCAGCTCCAGCAGCGACTCGACGAGATCGAGCGCCGCCATCAGGATGCGGTGGACAACGGCAACGTCGGCGCCTGCCAGGACATCGGCACCGACTCGCTGCCCGCGGTCGAAGGCGTGATCGCCGACCTGCCCCAGAGCGTGGATCCCGAGGTGCGCACCGCCGTGGACCGGAGCTTCGCGCGCCTCGCGGAGTTGACCGACAGCGAATGCGCGGACATCAAGCCCGAGCCGGCGCCCGAGGAGACGGTGCCTCAGGAGCCCATTCCCGAAGAGCCCGTCCCCGAGGAGACGGTCCCTGAGGAGACCGTCCCCGAGGAGACCGTTCCGGAGGAGACGACTCCCCAGGAGATCGTGCCGCCCGGCAACGGTAAAGAGAAAGACAAGGAAAAGGGCAACGGCAAGGGCAACAGCGGCGGGATCGAGGCGCCCCCGGGCCTTGAAGAGGATGGCTGATGGCCACTCCCACCGAGGTCGCAGGGCGCTACCGCGTCGATGGCCGCCTCGGAGCGGGGGGCATGTCGACCGTCTTCCTCGCCATGGACTCGGTGCTGGAGCGCCAGGTCGCGGTCAAGCTGCTGGCCGAGCACCTGGCCGAGGACGACGACTTCGTGGCGCGCTTCCGGCGTGAGGCGCTGTCGGCGGCGCGGCTGCAGCACCCCAACATCGTGCAGGTGTTCGACTCGGGTGAGGATCCGGGATCGCACCGGCATTTCATCGTGATGGAGTACGTGGAGGGGCCCTCCGGCGCGGACCTCCTGCGCGACCACACGACGCTGGAGGTGGAGAACGCGGTGGCGATCGTGCGCGACGCGTGCCACGGCCTGGACTACGCGCACCGCGCAGGCGTCGTGCACCGAGACGTGAAGCCCGGCAACCTGCTGCTGTCCGACGACACGGGAGCCACCAAGCTGGCCGACTTCGGCATCGCGAAGGCGGCCGAGCAGACGCGCATCACGCAGGTCGGCTCGGTGCTCGGCACCGCCGCGTACCTCTCGCCCGAGCAGGCCCGCGGCGAGGAGGCCGGCCCTCCCTCGGACATCTACTCGCTGGGCGTGTGCGCCTACGAGTTCCTCACGGGCCGGCTGCCGCATGAGTACGTCTCGCTCACCGAGCTGGCCCTCAAGCAGCAAGAGGAGTCAGTCGAGGCGATCACGGTGCACCGGCCGGAGGTTCCACCCGCGCTGGACCGAGCGATCCGCGTGTGCCTGGAGCGCGACCCGTCGGACCGCTACGCCACCACGATCGAGATGGCGCACGCCCTCGACGC
>Ga0136640_10000873_pt1 | contig 11785 bp, 10 predicted proteins | sample AntDrymUQ8642106_2_FD_105498 | JGI IMG/M metagenome (GOLD analysis project Ga0136640, IMG submission 105498) | Polar desert sand microbial communities from Dry Valleys, Antarctica - metaG UQ864 (21.06) | ecosystem: Environmental > Terrestrial > Soil > Desert | place: Antarctica: Dry Valley...
GCCCGTTTTGCGGCGAAAGAAGCGTTTTTGAAGGCTCTTAAAACTGGCTGGCGCGGGCGCATCACGTGGCACGACATTGAAATTATTTCAAATGAGATGAACGTTCCAAATCTGAAAATTCGCGGCGAAGCGCAAAACATTTTAGAAAATCTCGGCGCCAATCAAACTCATCTGTCCCTTTCGCACACTACCGAATACGCCGTTGCGCAAGTTATTTTGGAAAAGATTTAATTTTACTTTTTTCTATTTTGTTTAATGCTTCTACGTCTTTGTTAAATTTGAGAGGAGAGGTTCGGGTGCAGATAGTTGTGGCTAATTGATTATTTTCTTTATCAAAGTAAGCATAGACAAGATAAATTTTTCCAACATCAAAGTTATAACCACAACTTGCGCTATCTTCCCCTGTAGTAACAATTACTTTATTTTTTAATCTGGTCTTCCAAGATTTTCCAACCTTAAAAGCTACTTTTTTGAAACCGTTTTTTTGTTTTTGCTCTATTTTAACAACTTTACCGGAAAATACAGCAGATGCCTCTGTAAAACCTCGGTTGACTAAAATTTCTAAGTTTGTATCTGTCAATATACCGCAACTACATGCAAAGCTTTCGCTTACATTTAAAGCGAAAAATAAAACAAAAATAAACGTAATAAAATATTTTTTCATAATTTTAATTACTGATTCTCTCTCTTTCAGAAGGGAAGACAGGTCGCGCCGCATCCGGGCTGTCGGGCGAAGTGTGTAGGTGTACGACCTTCCAGTCTTTGCCGATTAGCCGAAAAACGAGCGTCATTCTGCCCGAAGCGGTCTCGAGTTTTCCGCTGTATTCCTGCTGCTGTTTCCATTTGCAGGTTATGTAGGCGGAATCTTTGCCAAGCATTTCGACGCGCAAACCGGTAACGTCCAAACTCACGTTCTTGGTGTTGGCGTAAAGCGATTCGCGGTTTTTCTTCATCGTTTCCCAACTGATCGTCGCTGTCCCGTTATTATTAAAGAAAAGAATCTTATCAGAATTCTGATAAACGCTCATCACTTTGGCGGCATCAGCTTGTTTAATGCCTTCAACGAGTCGATCGAATGCATCACGTACGCCTTTTTCATTGGCGGCAACCGAAGTTTCTGTGACAGTTGTTGTTTTGAGTTTAATAGTTTTAGTTTTCTGGGCAAATGCGTTAAAGGCAAGCATTAATATTACAAAACTGACGAATGCGAATTTTTTCATATATTTTATAAGTCCTCACAAATAATTTAAAAAGTTTTTGACAACAAATTTACTGTCAAAAAACTGTTAGTTGCAAAACCCGTATCAAAGGTTTTAGCGATTATTATGACACAAAATTTAAGGCACTGCTTTTGTTCTTTCTTTTCAAAATCAAAACAATGTCGAAGTCAAGTTCTTTTTCAAACTTATACCAAATGGTATTTAATAAATCTTGAGTTCAACAATTTGGTGTATCAGCTTTCACCGATAATTTACGGATTCTTCCGACAGAATTTGAATCACACGCCCGCTTTCCTAAAATCTATCTCACCCGGTATAATTTTTGCTGTAAATGCGCATAAAAGTTGAAGAAATTCGATTTGTTCGCTCTTCCCCAAGGAAAAATTTACGAAAAGAGGAGAACAATAATATGCATTTGACAAGGAAAATTCTTTGGGCATTTTTCTTCGTGATGCCCCTTTTGCTCGCCGGCGCGGAATTTACTTTCGCGCAGACTACTGATGATAACGAGCCGGAAATCGAAATTAACGCCCGTGTCGCCCGCGTTAGTTTTATTCGCAGTGAAGCGCAAATTAAACGCGCCGACAGCGAAGAATGGGAACGTGCCGGGCAAAATCTGCCGCTTGTCGAAGGCGACGAAATCGCCACCGACGGGCGCACCCGACTGGAAATTCAATTTAACAGCTACACGCATCTGCGGCTTTCCGAAAACTCGCGTTTGAAAATAACGACTCTGCGCGATGAAGGCGTCGCCGTCAGCCTTCCGCAGGGAACTCTGACTTTGCGCGCGCGAAATTTTGACAAAGCCCGAGGGTATTTTGAAATTGACGCGCCGCAAACCACCGTTTCCGTACAAAAAGCGGGAATGTTTCGCGTCGATGCTGGCAGCAATAATGAAATTGAAGTTCGCGTCAGCGCGGCGGACGGCGGGCAGGCGCGAGTCTATACGGAAACCTCAGGATTTACCTTGCGCAACGGCAGAACCGCGCAAATTCAAATTAGCGGCGAATATTCAGGCGAATGGGAAACCGCCGATGCCGCGCGTTTTGCCGATGAGTTTGATAGCTTTTCGCTGGAGCGCGATGCGGTGATTGCCAAACTTCTGCAAAAAGCCGATTACGATAAATACTATGACCGCGACATTTACGGCGCGGAAGATTTAAGCGAATATGGTGAATGGATTTACACCAAAAAATACGGCTATGTCTGGAAGCCTTTCAGCAATGCCACCGCCAATTATACTGACTGGTCGCCGTATCGTTACGGGCAATGGCGCTGGATTCCGCCTTTCGGCTGGACATGGGTCAATGACGAGCCGTGGGGCTGGGCGACTTATCATCACGGACGCTGGGTTTATGACAGCGGCTGGTATTGGACGCCGTATCCGGCGCAGCGAAGCGGGCGCAGCTGGTGGCGTCCGGCACTGGTGATTGTCAATTACATCGCCGGCAATGTTTGCTGGTATCCTTTGCCGTATAATCGCGGCTACTATGATTACAATTATCACTCAACTTATATTGATCGACGTAAATACAACACAACCATTGTTAATAACACAACCGTGGTTATCAACCCGGTACCAACACCGACGCCGCTTCCGCGAAGGAGAAATATCAATGCTCGCTTATTAAATACGGACAATTTGGCAGTAACCGATGTTCCGGCGCGCGGAGTAATCGGTGTTCCGCTGAACGAATTCGGTATTCAAACCAAAAATTTCCGCCCCGCGCCGCTGGAGGTTGCAAAAAAAGTTTTGTTAAAACCGCTGACACCGGAAACGAATTCGTTGAGGCTTCCGAATTATAAAGATTTAAGCGGAAGAATCAGCAGAGAAATTCGAGCGGAAACTCCAAAGTTGGAAAAGACTGATCTTCGCGCCAGAACAGGCGCGACGGAAAGAATCGTCGGCGCGCCGCTTGATGAAAATTTGCGCAAAATCCGTGTACAGGGCGAACGAACGCCGCTTGAAAAAACTCCGAATGTTGAAACGGGAGGAACGAAAACCGAATCTGAAATACGCAGCACCGGCGCGGTAAAACGTCCGCCGCGTTCAGTTTTCGCTCCAATTGAAAATGTAGAAGAAGCAAAGCCAACTATGCGTTCGAGAAGAACTCGAATTGATGAGCTGCCCTCACGCGCAAACGGCGAAGATTCTGTTGAAAATCGAAATGAAAGAGCTGAACCTAACAACAGATCGCGCGAAAGCATTCGTCAAAGACAGCCGCCGCCGACTGAAGAGTCGCCGCAAAGACGACAGCGCGAGGAACCCAGGCAGTTGCCGCCGGTGAACGAAGTTGAATCATCACCGCGCCCCGAACCGCCGCCGAAGCGTGAAAAGACGCGCCCCGAACCGAAAAATCAGGAGGAAAAACCTCAGGAGCCGAAGCCTGTGGCGCCTTTGGAGAAAAACAAAAGAGTCAAGGATTCTCAATAGAACGGGTGAAACAAAAGGGGCGAAGAATTTATAAATTCTTCGCCCCTTTTTTAGCTTTTCTTAAACACGTTAATTTTGCAGAAAAATATTTTTATCAACGGCAAGCGGATCGCCGATGACGACGAAACGAAGGTTTTTCATATAATTTTTTGAAACCGTCTGCACGTCTTCAGGTTTTACGTCAAGAACTTTATCTAAAAAATTAAACGAATTTCGCCAGCCGCCGCCGATTAGTTCATATTTAGCAAGCTCTGCGGCTTGCGCCCGATTTGTTTCCTGTCCCTGATAATATGTTGTCAGGAAATGCCCGGCAATGCTGGAAATTACTTCGGGTAGGATAGTTCGGGTTTTCAAATTATTTATTTCATTGAGCATGACGCCGACGGCTTGATTAGCGTCCACTGCCGTAACATAAATATTTGCCGTGTTCGCCGCAAAAGATTCAAGTTCCGCATTCGGCGCGTAGGAAAGTTGTCTTTTGTTACGGACTTCTTCATTCACCCGGCTCTGCAAAATTCCGACGGCAACGCGCATTGCCGAATAATCACGGCTGTTTAACGACGGCGCATTAAAAACGCCCTGCACATAATTGGTCGGCAGAGTTCGCGCGGTAACATCAACGGTCGGCTTGGAAAAATCAAGCGCGGGGAAAGGCTGTTCTTTGTATTCGCCGCGCGGCAGTTTACCGAGGGTTGCGGCAACGCGGTTTTGTAATTCCTTTGAATCGATATCGCCGACGACAACGAGCAGAAGGCGCGAAGTCTGCATAATCTTTTGATGATATTCGGCTAAATCTTTGGCGGTAAACCCGTTAATCGTTTCAATCGTTCCGGTGACCGAATTAGCATAAGGATGTTTTGCGTAAATTATGCGGTCCTGCAAAACCTGCAAAAAATTATCGTTGTCGGTTTCCTGTTCTCGCAAACCAGTGGCGATTCTCTGCCGCGCCTGTTCCAAATCGCCAGCGGCAAATGTCGGATTAAGCGCGATGTCCGTGAAAACATTCCACGAACGGTCAAAATTTTGTCTGGTCGAAGCCAAACTCAAAACGCTGTAATCGTTAATCGCACTCGAACCCACGCTGCTTCCCGTCCGCGCCAGTTCGCGCCGCAAAGTTTCACGCGAAAAATTTTTGCTTCCTTCAGTAGCGACCTCAAGCATAAAATTTTCGATTCCGGCGTTTTTAGCGTTGATGTTACGCGCGCCGCCGCGGATAAAAAGCCCGGCAGCTACCGTCGGCGAATTAATGCGGCGTTTGACAAGAACCTTTAAGCCGTTCACGTCAAATTCCGAAACAAGTGTCGCTTGGTCGGCAATACTCGGCTTCTTGCTCACCTGCGCTAAATCCGTAATAACGAAAGACAAAATCAACAAACCTGTCAAAAACAAATGTTTACTGATCACTGACAACTGATAACTGATAACTGTCATATTATTTTCCTATTAAATCTTCAGGCGTAATTTTTGCCTGAGCTTGCGCGTCCGCTGAAATGAGAGCAATGCCGACGTGCGGCTTGTCTTGAATATAAGTTTTAACGTAGCGATTAGTATCGGCTCGGGAAATCGCCCGCAGATTTTTGTAATATCCTCGAAAGTATTCGATCCCGGTCGAACTCCACCAAAAACCGAGCGTGTGCGCGTAATCGCTGAGTTTTTCACGCTCGAACAAATCTCTGGATTCGAGAATCGTCTTGGCGTTTTCAAGCTCTTCGTTGGTGAAATAGTCAGGTTTATCGAACTGCGCGATTTCAGCGTAAACCGTTTTGAGCGCGGCTTTTGCCTTATCGGGAGTGGTAATCAAAGTCAAAATAATCGGTCCGACGTTTCTTTGCGTCAAATATCCGATGTCCACTCCGGCGGCTAAACCCGAATCAACCAGACTGCGCTGAAAACGCGAATCGGGCTGCGCCAAAATGTATGAAAAAATGTCCGCCGCATAAGTCGCCGCGTCGTCCTTGCCGACTGAAGGACCGTGCCACCCGATCTGAATTAAAACATTCTGCACGGGCTGTTCAACAATTACGCCTTCACTTTTCGTCAAAGCAGGATGCTCAACGAGTGGGAACTCCTTGAACGGCTCAACTTTTCGTTTCTCCCAGCTTCCAAAAATTTGCTCGGCTGATTTGAAAATTTCTTCGGCGTTAACATCGCCGGTGACAATCAGAGCCGCATTATTCGGCACGTAATAGCGCGATTGAATCTGGCGCATCTTATCGGTTGTCGCCGACAGAACGGTCTCGCGCGTGCCGAGCGGATTTTTGCGCGTCGGATATTTGTAATAAAGTTTATCTTTGAGCGCGCGGTCTAGATAGTAAAACGGATTTCCGAAGTTACGGTCGATTTCACCGTTCACAACTTGCTTCTCCTGTGCGAATTGTTCCTCGTCAAAAGTCGGATAACGAACCGCGTCGTTGATCAGGCGCATCGCGCTCGAGACAAACGGACTAGTTGTTGTGTAATAATAATTGACAACTTCTTCGCGCGTTGTGCCGTTGTAAATATTCAGTTGTTCTTCGTCATCCAGATACGTGACGCTTCCGATTTGGTTTTTGAGCTTTGCTTTTTCAAGACATTTTTCGCCGTTATAATAATTTACATTGCCGTATTTCAGAGCGAGTTCGCATCTGTAAAGCAAAACCGCCTGATTCGGCTTAAAAAACATATGTTCGTAAAGATGCGATAAACCGTTTAATTCCGGCGGTTCGGTAAAAGAACCGTTGCGCACGGCGAGTTCAACTGTCGCCAGCGGAACGCTTTTGTCAGCCAGAATGATAATTTCCAAGCCATTGGGTAAAATTTTACTGACGAACGGAACTTCAACGTTCTGCGGCGAAATAGTTTTTGCGGCTGTCGCCGACGCTTTCGGCGCGGTTTGCTTTACCGCTCCGGCTTGTGCGAAATTCAAATTGAAATTTAATAAAATTAGTAATGAAGCGAGTAATATTTTTTTCACGAAAAACTCCCGGAGCGAAATATGTTGTTAATTTTACGCAATATTTGCGAAAAAGTTTGCTGATAAAAATTTACCATAAAAGGAGAAACAAATTATGGAACGAGACAATATGATGCACGGAGCGCGAACCGCGTTGAATCAAAATCAGGAAATGCGCGATTGGTGCGAAAATTTTTTAAAATCGAGAGAACGCAAAATAAATCAAAATCTTTCAGACGAAGAATTTGAAAAACACTGGCGATATCATCGTCCCGAAATTATGCACGCCGGCGCAGCAGAGGCGGTCCAAGCCTTTAAACATGACAAGGTGAAAAGTGAAAAGGAATAAAAGTTGAAGAGTGGAAAGGTGAAAAAGTTTAAAAATGAAAATGTGTGTAGGTAATTTGAAAAGTTGATTGGCAGAAACTCCCTGCTTCAACGACCATCTTCTTTTTACTACTCAACTTTTACCGTTGTCTACTCGTTGAGTAATCTATCGGTCGGATTTTGCGGTGTTAATCCGTCCAAATTTAGACGAGTCATTCCGCCTGCGTCAGAAAATGTTGCCATCGTCGAGCGTTTTTGTTCGCGGACATAAAAATAAAATATGCCGGCGACAATTCCGGCAAACATTGTAAACCCAATACCGATCGCGATTAAAAGAAATGTTGAAGTGAAAAGATCCGCCGTCTGGACGACAAATTCCCGTTCAGCGCGGTGAAACAAAAAAGGATTTATGCCGAGCCATTGAATATCCTTTTCGTATTTTATCTGGTCAAGCAAAAAGTTCGCCGCCGCTTCATCACCCGCGTCGAAAACAAACGCGTTGTAATTTCCGATACGGCGATAAAAAATCGGCGGATTTTGTCCAAGCTGCGCCAGCCTTTCCTTAAATTTATTATCCGCTTCAACTGATGTCTGCGGCGACGGATACTCGATAATTAATAGTTTTCCTTCCTGATAAGGCGCGGTCACGGCTTCGGTCCCTCCTGAAAATTCAATTAGTTCAAAAACCGTACGTTCGCCTAGAATCTGACGCAAATCATTGACATTATTTGTCAATGCCGCGTCTTTTTGGACATTCTCCCAATCAGGCAAATGTTTTATCAAAACAGGGATCCCGTCGCTTTCCGAAACTTCCTGACTGACGACCGGTGAAACTTTTTGCAGCGCAAAAGTTTCAGAGGGCAGGGAAAAAACTGAAAAAATGGCGCAAATAATTAATACATATTCAACAAATAAATTTTTTCGCATCATCTGAACTTCTCTCCGCTTCGCTCTAAAATTTGCATTCAATATTCTACCACTGTCACTAAACAATAAAATAATGCGCGTCACAAAAAGGTGTATTGTTTGCGTTAAATGCTACACGCTCTCCGTCCGTGAATCTAAACTTTGATGAGTAGCGAATTTAAAAGTATGTCTTAAAAGTGGAACATTTTTAAGCTCGAAACGTGTACTAAGCTGTAAATTTTATCAAACTGATTTGTGGCACACTAATTGATATATAACTTCAGAAGTAAGGGGGAATTTGAAAATGACAACAACCACTGAAACATTAAATTATCCGGTTTGGCAGGAAAAGGCGCAAGAGAAAAAAGACACGTTGAATCTTATTAATAACGAAATTATAAAAGATGTTACCTTGAGCAGTGACTTTGATTTGACTAAAGCGGCGGCGCAGGGCAATATGGCGGCGTTTGAAGAAGTTTATCAGCGTCACCATCGCCGCGTTTATTCGATTTGTTTAAGAATGCTGCAGAACGCGACTGAAGCGGAAGATTTAACGCAGGATGTTTTTATTCAGCTTTATCGAAAAATAGGCAGCTTTCGCGGCGATTCGGCTTTTACAACCTGGTTGCACCGTCTGACGGTTAATCAGGTTTTGATGCATTTCCGTAAACGCAACGTGAAGTTTGAAAAAACTACGGAAGAAGGTGAAACTCCCGTGCAGGTCGTCGGCGGCACGGAAAATCCTCGAAAAATGCCGGTCGTTGATAAAATTGCGATTGAGAACGCGATTGAACAATTGCCGAAAGGTTATCGAAACGTTTTTGTCCTGCACGACGTCGAAGGCTATGAACACGAAGAAGTAGCAAAAATTCTTGGCTGCTCGGTCGGAACTTCAAAATCGCAGCTTCATAAAGCTCGCTTAAAACTGCGTAAATTGTTGCAAAAGAAAGCAAATCCGCGTCTTCTCGGCGCGTATTAATTGAATATAATCTTAAACAAAAAGGCTTCTCAATTTTGAGAAGCCTTTTTCATTTTTTGTTTGAAACCGAAAATTTATTATTGCCAGATTTCCTTTAAATTAATGCTTCTTCGCGCTAATTCTGCGACAAAGTTTTCCGCGTCAATCGCTTTTTCCTGCGGAGTCGCGCCGCGCATTTTGACATCGCCTTTCGCCATCATCTGCGCGATGATCGAGGCGGGAAAAGCCGTCGTCCGCATCATCGCGCTCAGATTGGTTTTTTCATCAAACTTATCAACTATATCGTAGCGTAACTTTTTCTTCTGACCGTTTTTCATACCTGCAAAATCAAGCCGCACAAGAACATAATCGGGCTCGTCGGCAGGAAGATTTCTTTGCAGAAGTTCGGCTAAAAACTTGCGGGGTTTTACTTTTACATAATCGGTGATTACTTCTTTGCTCGAACATAAACCTAAATCAATTAACGTTTTAAATTTGTCGCAATGTCCGGCATATCGAATTGTTTTGTAATCGAGTTCCTTGATTTTGTCGAAAAATGTTTCTGTCAAAGTCGAAGTTCCACCGGAAGTTTGAAAGGCTTCGAGCGCGGGAAAATCCTCAAAGGAAATCGTTTCGAGCTCGGTCATCGAATCAACTTCCAGTGTTTCGCCGCCCCGGATGACACGCGCTTTTTCGATATATTCGTTGATTAAGCCTTCGACGCTAAAAACAAGTTGATAATTGAGAGGCGGCTTCGGTTTTTGCGGCAAACCGCCAACGCGAATGTGGATTTCGCTCGTTTCATCAAAACGATTTGCGCCGTGCATCGCTAAAATTGAAACCATTCCGGGCGCGAGCCCGCAATCGGGAATAATATTTATCTCTGCTTTTTTCGCTTCAATGTCGAGCGCGAGTTGTTTATCGACAATCGAATTATTTCCGCCGAGATCACAAAAATTAGTTTTTGTTTTGATCGCCGACTGGGAAAGTTCAAAGTTATACCAATAATTGACGCAGGAAATCGCCGAATCGTGTCCGCGCATTACGGAGACGGTTTTTTCAAAATCGGAAACGTCCAGCTCAACGGTAGAAACTTTTGGACTTCTGATAATATCCGCGATAAATTTCGCCCTGGTAAAATCTGCGTCGGCAACGGTAACTGATTCGACCTCCGGCGAGTTGTGCGCCAAATCAAATGCTGCGCCGTGACCCATTCGTCCTGCTCCGATGACCACAATTTTCATATTATTAAAAAAAAACAAAAAATTATTAAAAAAAAACAAAAAAATAAAATTTAATTCGCGAAAATTGGTCGTGCTAAATATATCTAAAAGATAAGTTTAACAAATTTTATTGTCAAGAATATCTGGCAGTAGACAAGGACTGACTTTTAACCCGATTGGACACGCTCGGTTTGAAATGATAATGTACAAACATTCAAAACATTTGAAAAAACTCTTCGCGGCTTATCACCGCGTCTACATCCATTTATTCAATTATTGAAAAATAATCAAAAAAGCGAAAATAAATTTTTACTGTTTTTGCTTTGAATATTGCGGATGAAACAAACCAACAATAAGGAGACATTATTAATGATACAGACAGCTAGAGGAAGCCTTTTCTTCGGCGCAGCGATGTTTTTTGCAACTTTGTTCTGCATTCAACCAATTGCCGAAGCCAAAAGTCACTTCAATATAGCGAATAATTCGCATAAAAAATTTAACAGAAAAGAACTTATTTACAAAGATAAACAAATAAAACATAACATAAATCCACAAACGCCAGTTCAAAAACTTTCAAATAATTTAACAAAAACTTTAGAAAATAACTTTTCAGGAATTATCAAATCCAGCGGTTCTTACAGGGCAACCGCTTATTGTCTAAAAGGCAGAACCGCGAACGGCGGGGGTGTCCGGCGTGGAATAGTCGCCGCAGACCCGCGTGTTTTACCACTTGGCACACGCATCCAACTAACCGCCGGTTCATACACCGGAATTTACACGGTTGCCGACACGGGCGGCGCGGTCAAAGGTCGTATTTTAGATATTTGGATGCCAAGCTGCGTCGAGGCAGTACGTTTTGGACGCAAAACCGTCGGTGTCAGCGTAGTTGGCAGGAAAAAATCAAATTAATTCAAAATTTTCACAATACATCTTTTAACTTTTTTATTTAATTGTTTACTTTCCGCAAAGCCGTTTCAAATGAATGAAACGGCTATTTTTTTCGCGTAACTTTCTGTATTTGCAAAATATATTTCTATGCTTAAAGGTATTTTCCTCAATATTTCAATTGTTTTTGGATGGCTGACGCTCGCACTTTGGTCGGCGGCACTTTTGTGGACTTTCTATTGTTTGGAAAAACAGAAGCCGCTTAAACCATTTAAAATTGAAAATGCTGATAAAACCGATAAGCATCAGTCTGACACACGTGTTTCTATTCTCATGCCAGCCCGCAACGAGGCTTTTCGCGTTTTAAGTAAAAGCATCGCATCAATAATTAGTCAAACCTACGGTAATTTTGAAGTTATTATCTTAAACGATCGTTCAACCGACGCGACTAAAAAAATTTTAGAAGAATTTAAGAATCAAAGTTCAAAAATAAAAATTATTGACGGCGCCGAATTGCCAAAAGATTGGCTCGGGAAACCTCACGCTCTTCAACAAGCGCTGCAGAGCGCAAACGGCGAATGGATTATTACAACCGATGCCGACATAATTTTTGCGCCCGAAACTCTGCGGACAGCCGTCGGATATGCTGAAGAAAATAATTTTGACGCGCTGACTTTAGCCCCGAAATTAATTTTACATTCGTTTTGGGAAATTCTTTTTATGCCGGTGTTCGGCTGGTTTTGCGTTTTGGCGATGCCGTTTCACCGTGTGAACAACCCCGATCGCACTGAGTCGATGGGCGTGGGAAATTTCTTTATGTTTCGACGCAAAGTGTTGAATAAAATCGGCGGCTTTGAGATTGTCAAATCGCAGGTCGCGGAAGATTTAAAGCTGGCGGAA
>Ga0136640_10000874_pt1 | contig 11772 bp, 8 predicted proteins | sample AntDrymUQ8642106_2_FD_105498 | JGI IMG/M metagenome (GOLD analysis project Ga0136640, IMG submission 105498) | Polar desert sand microbial communities from Dry Valleys, Antarctica - metaG UQ864 (21.06) | ecosystem: Environmental > Terrestrial > Soil > Desert | place: Antarctica: Dry Valley...
CCGCTGCTGATGGTGTGGGGCCTGGCCATGCTCCTGCTGGTCTTCATCCGCGACCTCGGCTCGTCGCTGATGTTCTTCGGCGGCTTCCTGGCCCTGATCTACGTGGCCACCAACCGTCTCTCGTTTGCGGCCATCGGCCTGGGGCTGTTCGCCGGGGGCACCTGGTTCTTCGCCAGCACCGTCGGTCACGTGCAGGATCGCGTCGCCACCTGGCGGGACCCCTTCGACGACCGCCTCTACGACCAGGAAGGCGGCTCGTACCAGATCGCCCAGTCGATCTTCGCCCAGGCCGACGGCGGCCTGTTCGGGGAAGGGCTCGGCCAGTCGCTGCTGACCACGCCCGACGGCACGGCGCTGCTGCCCGTCGCGGAGACCGACCTCATCTACGCGGTCATCGCCAGCGAGGTCGGCCTGTTCGGCGCCGTGGCCCTGCTGTGTATCTACCTGCTCGTCGTGGAGCGCGGGTTCAAGACCGCGCTGCTGGCCACCGACTCGTTCTCCAAGCTGCTGGCCACCGGGCTGACCGCCGTCTTCGCGCTGCAGGTCTTCGTGATCGTGGGCGGCGTGACCAAGCTCATCCCGCTGACCGGCGTGACGCTCCCCTTCATCTCCTACGGAGGCTCGTCGGTCGTCGCCAACTTCATCCTGCTCGCGCTGCTGCTGCTGGTGTCCGACCGCGCGCGCGGCGAGGCGAAGGCGGCCAGGTGAACGCTCCGATCATCCGGTTGTTCGTGGTGTTCATGGTGCTGTTCGCGGGCCTGGTCGGCGCGACGTCGTGGTGGACAGTGCTGGCCGCCGACTCCGCCCGGGACAACCCCAAGAACAAGCGCGAGCTGTTCAAGAGCCTGGAGGTGCGCCGCGGCGCGATCACCTCGGCCGGCGGCACAGAGCTGGCGCGCTCGGTGCAGGGCCCCGGCGACACCTTCGCGCGCGAGTACGGGCCCGAGGCCGAGTCGGTCTCCCACCTCCTGGGCTACTACTACCCGCTGGGCATCGGCGACGCGGGCACCGAGCGCTTTCGCGCCGACGCGCTCAGCGGCGTCTCGGACGAGCTGGACACCCTCTTCGAGCAGATCGTCGGCGGGAGCCCCGACGTGGGCGACGACGTGCGCACCAACATCGACCTCGACGCCCAGCGCGTGGCCATCCAGCAGCTCGGCGGGCGCAAGGGCGCCGTCGTGGTCATGGAGCCCGACACGGGCCGCGTGCGGGTCATGGCCAGCGTGCCCGGATACGATCCCGCGGCGCTGGAGGACGACGACGTCTACAGCGATCTGGCCACCGACGACGAGAACTCGCCGCTGGTCAACCGCGCGACGCAGTCGCTCTACCCGCCCGGCTCGACCTTCAAGGTGCTCACCGCGGTGGCGGCGATCGACTCGGGGGAGTTCACGCCCGACAGCGTCCTGGACGGCAGCTCGCCCCAGACCGTCTCGGCCACGCCGCTGAGCAACTTCGGCGGCCAGAGCTTCGGGCCGGTCACGCTGACCCAGGCGTTGACCAACTCGATCAACACCGTCTGGGCCGAGGTCGGCGTGCGGCTCGGCGACGAGATCATGACCGAGTACATGGAGCGCTTCGGGCTCTACGAGGAGCCGCCGATCGACTACCCCGCCGGCCAGGTCGACGTGTCGGGCGCCTACGACGAGGACGGCGAGCCGGTCAAGCCGGCCGGTGCCGGGCTGGACCTGGGGCGCATCGCCATCGGCCAGGCCGGCCTGCTCACCACGCCCCTGCAGATGGCGATGATCGCCTCGGCGGTGGGAAACGACGGCGTGCTCATGGAGCCGCGCATCGCACGCGAGATCACCGATCGTGACGGACGTACCGTGGAGGAGATCGAGCCCGAGCGCGTGCGCCGGGTCATGTCCGAGGAGACCGCGGAGCAGGTCACGGCCATGATGCGCAACGTCGTCGAATCGGGCTCGGGCGTCGCGGCGGCGCTGGAGGGCACGGGCGTGGCCGGCAAGACGGGCACGGCCGAGATCGACATCGCCAACAACATCAACCAGCTCTGGTTCATCGCCTTTGCCCCCTCCGACGATCCGGAGGTTGCCATCGCGGTCACCGTGGAGCGCGCGGTGGGCGGCCAGGGGGGGCAGGTCGCCGCGCCGATCGCCCGTGCGGTGCTGGAAAGCCTGCTCGACTGATGCGCGACATCACCGCCGACACGGTCATCGACGGGCGCTACCAGGTCATCGGCAAGGTGGGCTCGGGTGGCATGGCCGAGGTCTACGGGGCCGAGGATCTCCAGCTCGGGCGCAAGGTGGCGGTCAAGGTTCTGCACCGGCGCTTCACCGAGGACGAGGAGTTCGTCGAGCGCTTCCGCCGCGAGGCCCAGAGCGCCGCCGGCCTCCAGCACCAGCACGTGGTCTCCGTCTACGACCGCGGGGAATGGGACGGCACCTACTACATCGCCATGGAGTACCTCGAGGGGCGCTCGTTGAAGGACGTCATCCGCGAGGAGGCCCCGCTCGAGGCGCTGCGCTGCGTGGACATCGCCATCCAGATCCTGCGCGCCGCGCGCTTCGCGCACCGCCGCGGGATCATCCACCGCGATCTCAAGCCCCACAACGTGATCCTCGACGACGATGATCGCGCGAAGGTGACCGACTTCGGCATCGCCCGCGCTGGCGCGTCGGACATGACCGAGACGGGCTCGATCATGGGAACGGCGCAGTACCTGTCGCCCGAGCAGGCCCAGGGCCACGCGGTCAGCGCCCAGTCCGACCTCTACGGGATCGGCATCGTCCTCTACGAGATGCTCGCCGGCGAGCTGCCCTTCGACGCCGAGAGCGCGGTGACCATCGCGCTCAAGCAGGTCAGCGAGGCGCCCCCGCCGCTGACGGAGCCCCGCCCCGACATCCCGCCCGATCTCGAGGCGGTCACGATGCGCGCGCTGGAGAAGGATCCGGCCCATCGCTTCCAGGATGCCGACGAGTTCATCGGCGCGCTCGAGGCGGTGCGCGCCCAGCTCACCGGCGCCCCGGGCGGCGACACCTCGAGCTTCCTGCCGCCGCCCGCGGTGGTCTCCGAGGAGTGGGAGCAGATCGCCGAGCCGGAGCGTCCGCGCCGGCGGCGCTGGCTGTGGGCCGTGCTGGCCGGCCTGCTGGTGGCCGGCGCGGTCATCGCCGCGCTGCTGCTGGCGGGCGGGCCCGACGACGTCGCCGTGCCCGACGTGGTGGGGGCCGACATCGAGGTGGCCCAGCAGCGCCTGCGCAGCGAGGGCTTTGACATCGAGGTCACGCAGGCGCGCAGCCGCGAGTCGGCCGGAGTGGTCATCGGGCAGGACCCCGCAGCCGACGCCCAGGCGCCGGAGGGGTCCACCATCAACCTCACGGTGTCCGCGGGCCCCGGCGACGTCGCGGTGCCCGACGTGATCGGCGAACCGCGCGACGAGGCAGTGGAGACACTCGAGAACGCCGGGTTCGAGACCCGCGAGGAGGAGGTCTTCTCGGCCGACGTGACGGCCGGCCGCGTCGTCGACACCCGGCCGGGGCCGGGCGAGCAGGTCGAGCGGGGGTCGCGGTTGACCCTCATCGTCTCCCGCGGCCAGCAGACCGACGCCGTGCCCGCGGTGGTGGGCCAGGAGGAGAGCGCGGCGGCGGGCGAACTGCGCTCGGCCGGCTTCGGCGTCGAGGTTGCCCAGGCCGAGGGCGGTGGTCCGGCGGGCACGGTGGTGGCCCAGGATCCCGCGGGCGGCACCGAGGCGGCGGCGGGCTCCACGGTGACCATCACCGTGGCCACCGAGCCCGAGCAGGTGACCGTCCCCGACGTGGAGGGCCTGAGCGAGTCGGAGGCCTCCGAGCGCCTGTCGGCCGGCGGCTTTGGGGTCGACATCCAGGAGCGCGACGTGGACAGCCCCTCCGACGACGGGACGGTCCTCGGCCAGAACCCCGAGGCCGGCCGGGAGGTCGACCCCGGGGCCACGGTGGCCATCACGGTGGGGCGCTTCGTCGAGGAGGAGAACGAGCCCGACGAGGACGAGAACGAGGACGACCCCGAAGCCGACCCCGGCGGCGAACCCGGCGGTGGTGGCGGTGGGCCGCCCGGCGGTGGTGGCACCGGTGGCTCGGGGGCGCGACGGTGAAGGTCGCCGTCCTGGCGGGCGGCCGGTCGTCCGAGCACGACGTCTCGCTTGCCTCGGGCGCCGCGGTGCGAGCCGGCCTGGACGAGGCGGGCCACGACGCCCTGGAGGTCGAGCTGGCCCGCGAGGGCACCTGGTGGTGCGACGGCGCCGAGGTCGAGCTGCGCGCGGGGCACGGGCTGCTGGGAGCGGACGTCGCCTTCCCGGTGCTCCACGGCCCCTTCGGGGAGGACGGCACGGTCCAGGGCCTGCTCGAGCTGCTCGACGTCCCCTACGTCGGCTCGGGGGTGCTGGCCTCGGCGCTGTGCCTGGACAAGGTGGTCTCCAAGGAGCTCTTCGCGCAGGCGGGCGTGCCTCAGGTGGCCCACGAGGCGGTGACCGCCGCGGGCTGGTCGGCCGACCCCGATGGCGTCGTCGCGCGCATCGGTGCCCTGGGCCTGCCCGTGTTCGTCAAGCCCGCCCGCATGGGCTCCTCGGTGGGCATCGCTCGCGTCGGCGCGGCCGGAGAGCTGGCCGGCGCGCTGGAGGGCGCCTTCCTCCACGACCACCTCGTGGTCGTGGAGGCGGCGAGCGACGGGCTGGAGGTCGAGTGCTCGGTCCTGGGCCACGCCCACGACGCGACGGCATCGCCTCCGGGGGAGATCGTCCTGCCCGGCCGCGAGGACGGGCGGTGGTATGACTTCGAGGCCAAGTACGCAGCGGGCGGGATGGATCTGCGCGTGCCCGCGGGCATCGGCGACCAGGCGACCGATCGCGTGCGTGCCCTGGCCGTCGAGGCCTTCGCGCGGGCCGGCTGTGCGGGGCTCGCGAGGGTGGACTTCTTCGTCGAGGAGGCCGGCACGGTGCTGATCAACGAGATCAACACGATGCCCGGCTTCACGGCCACCAGCGTCTACGCGAAGCTGTGGGCCGCCGCCGGCCTGGCCTACCCGGCCCTCTGCGACCGGCTCGTCGCGCTGGCCGTCGAGCGCTTCGGCGCCGAGCGGGCCCCAGTGTCCTGACCGGCGCGCTTGAGCAGGACGACCTCCGCGATCTCCACCGAGTCCGCCTCCTGGGGGAAGCCCTCGATCCATACCAGGTAGTAGCGGAAGGACCGTCCCTCGGTGGCCAGCTCGACCTGCTGGGTGGCCTGCGCGCCGTCGATCCGCGCGAGCTCGACCCAGCCGGGGTCGTCGATCTCCTCGGGCGGTCCCTCGCGGGCGGCGAGGACCCGCCCGCTCCACCCCGTGGTGTTGCTGAGGATCTGCATCTCCATGGCCTCGACGCCGGGCTCGGCGTCGACGTAGATGCCCACGCCGTCCTTCTGGTTGTTGAAGTCCTCGTAGGTCTCGGTGTCCCAGAACGTGTTGGGGTCGCCGTCCACCACGCGCCCGGCGTCCTCGGCGCTCTCCCCGTCGCCGCCGATGGGGTCGTAGTCGCTCGCGCCACCGGCCTTGAGTGACTCCGGCTCCAGGCCGGCGGGCTGCGGCGCGACGGGCTCCTGGCTCGTGCCCCGCTCGGTGCGATCGGCGGCCAGGGTGATCAGCCCGCCGCCCACGATCGCGCCGCCCAGCATGATGGCCCCCAGCACGGCCACCGAGGTGCGCAGGCGCAGGGGAAGGCGCCGACGCGCGCGCCCGGGCAGGGTGCGCAGGACGGTCGTCGCCTCGCCGGTCGAGTGGCCGGTGCGCGCTGCCTCGATGGCCAGCACGTCCTCCAGGTCGCTGATCAGCGTCACGTCGTCGGCGTAGCGACGGCCCAGGTCCTTGGTCGTCGCGCGATCGACCACGGCGCCCAGCGCGGCTGAGATCTCCGGCCGGCGCACCGCGACGTCGGGGAGGTCGTCGCGCACGTGCTTCATGGCCACGGCGATCTGGTTGGGGCCCTTGAAGGGGACGTCGCCGGTGAGCATCTCGAAGAGCACCACGCCGAGCGAGTAGAGGTCCGACTGGCCGGTGACCGGGCTGCCCACAGCCTGCTCGGGGCTGACGTAGTCGGTGGTGCCCAGGACGCGCCCGTCGGCGGTCAGGCCCTGCTCCTCCAGGGTGCGGGCGATGCCGAAGTCGGTGACCTTGGCCGTCCCCTCCTCGTCGATGAGCACGTTCTGGGGCTTGACGTCGCGGTGGACGATCCCCCGGTCGTGCGCGACGCCCAGAGCACGGGCGATCTCGATCGCGTAGGCGACCGCCTCGTCCACGGGCAGACGGCCCAGGCGACGGATGCGGTCCTTGAGCGTCTCCCCCTCGACGTACTCGAAGACGATGAACGGCGCCCACCCGGCCTCGGGACGCTCGGGGTCGCCCTCCTCGCCGGCATCGATGACCCCGACGATGTGGGGGTGGTTGAGCCGGGCCACGGCCCGCGCCTCGCGGCGGAAGCGCTCGAGCTGGTCGCTGTCGCCGGCGATGTCGCGGTGCATCAGCTTGACGGCCACCTGGCGCTCCAGGACGGTGTCGAAGGCACGGAAGACCGTGGACATGCCGCCCGTCCCGATCCGGGCGTCGAGGCGGTAGCGGCTGGCGATCAGGGTCCCGACGGGCGCCGTCATGAGGTCTATTGTGGCGATGCGCGTGCTCTTCGTGACCTGTTCCACCGATCCGGCGTGCCCGTGGTCGTGGGCCGCCGAGCCCGCGGTGCGTGCTCTGGAGGCCAGATTCGCCGGGCGGGCGGCGTTCACCTACGTCATGGGCGGCCTGGCCCGCGAGTTCAAGCGACCAGTCGAGACCCTGGCCCACGTGCTCGACGCCGGCGCCGCGAGCGGCCAGCCGGTGGATGGCCGCCTGTGGCTGGAGCGCCCGCCGCGCAGCTCCCACCCCGCGTGCCTGGCCGTCAAGGCGGCGGCCGAACAGCGCCTCGACGGGCCCATGCTGCGCGCCCTGCGCGTGGCGCTGATGTGCCGCCGGCGATCCTGCGACACGTCCGACGGGCTGATGGACGTGGCGCGTGGCGTGGCCGGGATGAACGTCGACCGCTTCGCCGTCGACCTGGCCTCCAACGCGATCGTGGAGAGCTTCGGCGCCGACGTGGAGTACGTGCGTACCGCCGCGCCCGAGCAGCACGGCGACCGCGGGCGGCTGCCCTTTCCCTCCTTCCAGCTTCGCTGCGAGGGCGGCGAGGAGGTCGGCGTCTTCGACGAGTGGCACGTCGCGCCTGTGCTCGACGCCGCGCGTCGGGTCGGGGCGGGGGAGCCCGACCCGCCGCTGGGCCTCGACGAGGCGCTGGCGAGGTTCGGCCTCCTGACGACCCCCGAGGTCGCAGCGATCTGCGACCTTCCGGGCCCCCGCGCACCTGCCGAGCTGTGGCGCGCGGCCGCGGAGTGGCGCGCCCGCGCCGAGCCCGTGGCGGGCGGCGGCACGCTCTGGTCGGCGGCCTAGCCCAGCAGCGGCCTGCGGCGATGATTGGTCGATCGGCACCGCATATGCGGGGTGGATCGACCAATCGTTCGTTAGGTGATGTGCACGCCCTGGGCCGGCACGGTCGCCTCGCCGGCGCGGTCGGTGACCTCGCCGATGACGCGGGCGCCCGGGTGGTGGGCGGCGAGGGTGGCGGCGGCCTGCTCGGCGTGCTGCGCCCGGACGGCGGCGACCAGGCCGACGCCCATGTTGAAGACCTCCCACGCCTCGGCGGGGCCGATGGCGCTCTCGCGCACGGCGAGCGCGATGACGGGCGGGACGGGCAGCGGGTCGGTGATTGTGAAGCCGACCTGCGCGTTGAGGCGCAGGAGGTTGGCCAGCCCGCCGCCCGTGATGTGCGCCAGGCCGTGGACGGGCGTGTCGCCGCGCAGGAGGTCCAGCGCCGCGCGGACGTAGATGACGGTGGGCTCCAGCAGGGCGTCGGCGACGCTGGCGCCCTCCAGCTCGCCCGGGCGGGCGTCGAGGCCCAGCGGCTCGAGGACGCGGCGGGCCAGTGTGTAGCCGTTGGAGTGCAGGCCGCTGGAGGGCACGCCGACCAGTGCGTCGCCGGGGCGCAGAGCGTCGCCCGTGAGGATGGCGTCCAGCGCGACGGTGCCCACGGCGGTCGCGCAGAGGTCGAAGCCGTGGGGCGAGGGGTGGCCGCGGATGAGCTCGGGCAGCACGGCCAGTTCGCCGCCGGGGATCTCCACGCCGGCCGCCTCGGCGCCCGCCTTGAGGCCGCGCCCGATGGCCTCCAGCGCCGCCGGGTCGGCCTGCTCGACGGCCAGGTAGTCCAGCAGGGCGATCGGCTCGGCTCCCACGCAGACGAGGTCGTTGACGTTCATGGCCACGCAGTCGATGCCCACGGTGTCCAGCCGGCCGGTCTGCTGCGCCACCACCAGCTTGGAGCCCACGCCGTCGGTGGCCAGCGCCAGGCCCAGCGTGTCCGTGAGGCGCAGCACGCTGGCGAAGTGGCCCGGGAGGTCGACCACCCGCGACGGGCCGCCGGTGTCGATGGTGCGCAGCACGCCGACCAGGCCGGCGACGGCGGCGTCAGCCTGTGATGTATCCACCCCGGCGGCGGCATAGGCGTCGCTCATCGCGCGTGATCCTCGCGCATCCCGCGGCGCAGCAGGACGGCGGCCAGCCCGAGGCGGTAGGCCGCGTAGGGCCACAGCGGCGCCCCCCGTTCCGTGCGGTGCACGAGCGGCACGGCGGCCAGGGTGGTCGCGAACGAGGCGCCGACGCCAGCGGCGAAGGCCGGCAGCTCGGAGCGCGGGACGCCGCGGCGTGCCAGGCGCACGCCCTTGAGCACGCTCGCCCCGGCGATGATGGGCAGCGCGACGTGGCGGGAGAGCACGCCGGCGTCCTGGCGAGCGAAGCCGCGCGCGCGCAGCGCGGTGAGGGTGGCGCCGTTGCGCGAGATCCCGGGCCACAGCGCGGTGGCCTGGGCGGCGCCGAGCAGGAGGGCGTCAGTGAGGCCCGCGTCGTCGCGGCGGCGCTCGGCGGGGCCCAGTCGTTCGCCGGTCGCGCGCGCCCCGCCCCGCCGCCGCTCGGCGCGTGCGTCGGCCCACCACAGCGCAAGGGCTCCAGCGGCGAGGCCAGCCGCCGTCGTCCCGGGTGTGCCCAGCCGGCGCTCGATCGGACGCTCCAGCGCCAGCCCCACCACGGCCGGCGGCGCGAACGACCCGGCCAGCAGCACCAGACGGCGAGCGTCCAGCCCCGTGGCCGCCTCGGCGACCTCGCCGCGCAGCGCGAGCAGCAGCGCCGCCGCGGTGCCGGCGTGCAGCGCGACCTCGAACGCCTTGCGCAGCTCGGGGTCGGGCTCGTCGTGCAGCAGCGCGACGTGGGCCGACGACGAGACCGGCAGCAGCTCGGTCGGGCCGTGCAGCGCGCCGACCAGCGCGGCGCGAAGCGCCCTCACTCGGCGGTGGGCTGGGGCGCGCGGTCGCGCCGCGCCGCGGGGCGCCGCGTGCGCCACCACCACACGCCGACGGCCAGGGTGGCCAGGCCGACGACGGCGACGATGATCGGCGAGGCGGTGCCCATGAAGGCCTCGACCTCCTCCCACCGTTCGCCCAGCGCCCAGCCGGCGCCGATGAGCGCAGCGTTCCAGACCAGCGAGCCCAGGAACGTCAGGACGCTGAACTGAAGCAGGCCCATGCGCATGGTCCCCGCGGGCAGCGAGATGTAGCTGCGCGCGAGGGGGACGACGCGGGCGCCGAGCACGATCGCCGGCCCGTAGCGCTCGAACCAGCGCTCCGCCCGTTCCAGGTCGCGCTCTTTGACCTTCAGCCACCGCCGGTCCTTGAGCACCAGCGGCCGCCCACCGCGTCCGAGCCAGTAGAGCATCAGCGCCCCCAGCAGCGAGCCCACGGTAGCCCCGAGCACCGCGCCCGGATAGCTCAAGCGTCCCTCGCTCACGAAGAACCCACCCAACGGCAAGATCACCTCGGAGGGCATGGGCGGGATGAACGTCTCGCCGATGAGGGCGAGCGTGAGCCCGAACGGGCCGAGAGTGTCCACGATGTCGCGGATGAAGTCCGTGATCACGGGCGGGAGGGTAGCCCCCGTCCGTGACGGCCGGCCCGAGTGGCTCCCTGGCTCCGACCGACCGCCTCCGTACACTTCCGCGGATGCGCCGCCGGATCCGGTCCGCGGCCCCCTCGGTCCATCGTTTTGCGCTGGTGCAGCTCGCGGTGGACGGGCTGTTGGTCGCCTTCGCGTACGTGCTCGCCTATCGCCTGCGCTTCGACGGCGCGCTCGGGGTGCCGCCGCGCTACGTGGAGCTGCGCGACGCGACGCTGATCCCGCTGGTGGGCGGGGCACTGGTCGTCTTCGCCCTGTTCGGCCTGTACGGGAAGTCGTGGCGCTACCTGACCGGAAGCGACTACGTGCAGGTGGGCTACGCGGCAGCGGTGGCCACGCTGGTCCTGCCCGCCTTCAACGCGCTCTTCCAGCCCGTGGTGCTCGACCTGGCCGTCGGCTCCACGGTGGTGGGCGTACCGACGAGCATCATCGTCCTGCACGGGCTGCTGTCCCTCCTGCTCGTCGGCGGCGTGCGCTTCGCCGTGCGCCGGTTCTACGAGCGCCCGCCGCGGGGCTTTCATGCGCGGCGAGGCGCGCGTGGGGTGCTCATCGTGGGCGCCGGCGACGGCGGGCGGCTCGTGCTGCGAGAGATCCTGCGCAACCCGGGCCTGGGGCTGCGCCCGGTGGGCTTCGTCGACGACGATCCGCGCAAGCGGCGCAACCGCGTCGAGGGCGTGCGGGTGCTGGGCACGACCGACGACCTTGCGCGCATCCTCGACGAGGCCGAGCCCGACGAGGTGACGATCGCGATCCCCTCGGCGCCGGGCGTCCTGCGCGCGCGCGTCGTGCGCCCGTGCCGCGAGCGCGGGATCCCGGTGCGCACGCTGCCCACGGTCTTCGAGCTGCTCCAGACCCAGGGCCAGCTCGTGCGCCAGGCCCGCGAGGTGCGGGTGGAGGACGTGCTGGGGCGCGAGCCGGTGCGCATGGAGCTGGACCGCGTCGGCGCCTACCTGACCGGCGAGGTCGTGCTGGTCACGGGCGCGGGCGGCTCGATCGGGTCGGAGCTCTGTCGTCAGATCGCGCGCGTGGGGCCGCGGCGGCTCATCCTGCTCGACCACGCCGAGGACAACCTCTTCGCGATCCAGTCCGAGCTGGCCGACGACCGGCACGTGCACCCGGCGCTGCTGGCCGCGGTGCTCGGGGACTGCAAGGAGGAGGAGCGCATGCGCGAGGTCGTCGCCGAGCACCGCCCGACCGTCGTCTTCCACGCCGCCGCCTACAAGCACGTGGGCCTCATGGAGGCCAACCCCGTCGAGGCCGTGCGCAACAACGCGATCGCCACGCGCGTGGTGGCGCGGGTGGCCGGCGACGCCAGCGTGAAGGCCTTCGTGCTCGTCTCCACCGACAAGGCGGTCGCGCCGGCCACGGTCATGGGGGCCTCCAAGGCACTGGCCGAGTTCGCCGTCGAGGCCGAGCAGGCGCGCTTCCCGGCCACGCGCTTCAACGCCGTGCGCTTCGGCAACGTGCTGGGCTCCTCGGGCTCGGTGGTGCCGATCTTCCGCCGCCAGATCGCGCGGGGCGGCCCGGTGACCGTCACCGACGCGCGCATGACGCGCTACTTCATGACCATCCCCGAGGCGGTGCAGCTCATCATCCGCTCGGGCGCGCTGGGCCAGGGCGGGGAGATCTTCGTGCTGGAGATGGGCGAGCCCGTGGCCATCATGGAGCTCGCCCGCGCGATGATCGAGCTGTCGGGGCTGGTGCCCGACGACGACGTGGCCATCG
>Ga0136640_10000876_pt1 | contig 11763 bp, 8 predicted proteins | sample AntDrymUQ8642106_2_FD_105498 | JGI IMG/M metagenome (GOLD analysis project Ga0136640, IMG submission 105498) | Polar desert sand microbial communities from Dry Valleys, Antarctica - metaG UQ864 (21.06) | ecosystem: Environmental > Terrestrial > Soil > Desert | place: Antarctica: Dry Valley...
GCCAGGGCCCCGCCGGAGTCTGGTGGCCGGGGTCAGGGGCGTGCATGATCGGCGGCCAGTCGGCAGATGGCTTCAGCGGATCGCTCGAATGCCTCAGCGAGCCTCGCCGCGCGCCCGCGCTTGACCCGGGACGGGCGGGCTTGGGTGCTGCGGTCGTGGGCCGGACGCTGTACGTCGTCGGCGGGTACGCGGCCGGCTCTCACGGAAGCCGCTCGCTGGAGGCGCTGCCGCTTCCCGAGTCGTAGGGCGAGCGAGGAGCGCGAACACGTGCATCGACGGAGGCAGGCTCGCCGCGCCGAGCGTCACCAGCGCCCACACGTGCGTCACCTGAAGCGAGCCATGCACGCGCAGACTGAGGAGCAGGCCAACCGCGAGCGTCCCCATCCAGGCAAAGTGACGGCCGAAGGTGTGCAACTCGTCGGGTCGTGCGGCGCGTCCTTTGCGGGTCACGTGATAGGCGAGCGGCCGCTGAAGTGCCGCCCGCGCGACGGCCGCCGCATAGATCGGAGCCGCGCACAGGGTCGCGACGGCTCCCAGCACGCCGAGCTCCCGCCGCTCGTGCTCGGCGATGTTGAGCCGGCGCAGCCACAGGAACAGAACGAGCGTCGTGGCGACCGAAGCGGTCCACAGGGCACCCCAGACGCGTGGATCGAGCGCCGGCGGCGATGCGGCCCCCGACAGGTAGGCCAACGTCGCCAGCGTCCCCAGCGTCCACGTAGCGGCGACTCCCGGATAGAAGGACTGCAGGAGCGCATAGGCCACGCGCTGCGACCAGGACAGCCGCCTTCCAAGCCGTCGCGCGTGGCGGAGCGCGATCTCCGTGGCGCCGTAGGCCCACCGTCGCTGCTGGGAGAAGAAGTCGCCCCAGGTGCTGGGCGCCCGGCCGATCGCGAGCACGTCGGGCGTGTAGACGCCTTTCCAGGGCCGACCCGTGCGCGGGTTGGTGGCCGCGTGGATCGTCATCGACGTGAGGTGGTCCTCGATGATGCAGTCCTGGTACCCACCGACCTGAATCCAGGCCGCGACGCGGTAGACATGATTCGTGCCGATGAGCAAGGGCGCTCCGAGCCCGTTGCCACCTCTCTGCACGATGCCGTGGAAGACGTAGGCCTGGGCGGCAGCGCCCCTGGTCACGAAGCCGGCGCCCGCGTCGCCGTAGACCTGCGGTGCCACGACGAATGCGATGTCGGGATCGCGAAAGTAGCCCAGGGTGCGCTCGAGGAAGTTCGCGCGCGGCACGTGGTCTGGATCGAGCTGAGCCACGACGTCGTAGCCACGACCGTGTTGCGCCAGCCAAGCGTTGTGGTTGCCCGCCTTGGTGCGGGCGCGGAACGGACCAGACCGCGTGTTGTAGACGGGCCGCCCGTGACGGCTGAAGTGATGAACCCCAAGCGAACGGGCGGCCTGTCGTACGCGGTCGTCGTCGGCCTCGTCGAGGATCCAGACGTCGACCGTGCCCGCCGGGTAGGCCACCCGGCGCATGGCCGCGAGCGTCGCGACGACCAGCTCCACGGGCTCGTGACTCGGCACGATGGTGGTCAAGATCGCCACGCGCAGCCGAGGCGGCGGATGCATCGGCACGGGGTCGCGCGCGAACAGGCTGAAAGCCCAGAGGCACCCGCACTGAATGAGTCGCATCAGCTCAACGCACGCGACGGCGGCGAACGCTGCGACGCTCAGCGTAGCGCCCGCTTCGGTGCCTGACGCCAGCCCGGTCCAGTGTCCCGGCGCCAGCAGCCATCCCAGATACGAGAGCTGCGCCGCCGCGTTGAGGGCGACGAGCATGAGCAGCGTGAGACGCGGCCGGCCGACGAGCACCGGCCGCATGGCCACCCGGGAGCAGCTCCCCTGCGCGGGCGGCCCCGCGATGTGGCCACAGGCTTCGTAGTCGATGTCGTTGAGATTGGTCGCGGCGACGACGCGCCGGGTGCTCAGGTCGTGACGCAATCAGGTCGTGCGCGAGAGGTGGCTACCACGAAGACGGTCTTTGTGTAGTTGGGTTGGTTGATTGTAGTTGGAGAGAGAGAGAGTCGCAACTGGCCCGCCTTGGACGGTCCGCTGGTCGAGGAGCTCCCCGACCCGCCAGACTCCGCCGATGAAGCACCTCGCGCAGGTCGGCCCCGGGGCCCCGTCGCAGCAGCCCGCGCAGCGCCGGCAGGTGTCTGGCAGGCCGAGCAGTTGGGTCCAGCGCAGCATGTTGTGCGCGAGCGCGGCGATGACCGTCCAGGCGGCGTTGGCGGCGTAGTGGGCGGACGGGAAGTGCGCGAGGGCTTGATCTTTGAGGTCGGCGATGACCTGCTCGACGACCGCGTGCTCGCGGTGCTCGGCCTCCACGATCGCGAGCTGGTCGGTGCGGTTGGTGATCAGGCAGAAGTGACGCCAGTCGGGCCACAGGTCGGCCTGCGGTCTGAGCAGCCGAGTGCGGCGGACGATCAGCCTGCGCCCGGAGTAGGTGGTCTCGGCGATCTGGGCCTGCCCGCCTTCGGGGTACTCGATCGACTCCCAGGCTCTCTGAGATCGTGGCCAGTGCGGTTTGGACCTTGGTGATGTTCCGGATGGCGATCGAGTACTTCCAGCCCTGCTTTTCTAGGCGCTTGAAGACCTTCGTGTTCCGAAACCCGGAGTCCGCGCGCAGCAGCACCGGGCCCCGGGCGCCGGCGCGCTAGACGCGGGCGATCAACTCATCGCAGAAGCGCTCCACCCCGCGCTGGGTGTTCGCCGAGCCCCGCCGACCGGCGCCCGAGCGGCGTCAAAGCCCCCTAGCGATCGGGACAAAACCGGCACAGATTGAGGCCACCCGCTACTGCCTCAGAACCCATGCCCGCAATCTTCGTCGCAACTAGACACGAACGGATGGTTTGTGAGACGGTGTCGTCATGGCGGCGCTGCTCGGCTACGCGAGGGTCTCGACGGGAGCGCAGGACCTCGCGCTGCAGCACGACGCGCTCAACGCAGCCGGCTGCCTGCGGATCTTCGAGGACACCGCCAGCGGCGCGCTCGACGACCGACCTCAGCTGGCCGAGCTGCTCGACCATCTGCGCGAGGGCGACACGCTGGTCGTCTGGCGCCTGGACCGCCTCGGCCGCTCCCTGCGGCACCTCATCGACACCGTCACCGCGCTGGCCGACCGCGGCGTGGGCTTCCGCTCGCTGCGGGAGAGCATCGACACCACCACCCCCGGCGGACGCCTGGTCTTCCACGTCTTCGCCGCCCTGGCGGAGTTCGAGCGCGACCTGATCAGCGAGCGCACCCACGCCGGCCTGGCCGCGGCCCGCGCCCGCGGCCGCATGGGCGGGCGGCGGACGGTGATGACCCCGGCCAAGCTCGCGGTCGCCCGGGAGATGTACGACTCGCGTAAGCACACCACCGCGGCGATCGCCGCCGTCGTCGGCGTCAGCCGCGCCACCCTCTACCGCGCACTGGCCCCGCCCAACACGTCCGCCCACCGAGACCGCCCCGCCGCCACGCGCCCCGAAGACCGAACGCCCGCTGTTCACGTTCGCGGTCGACGCAGAGAAGTCTGTCGACGAGCACGCCGCTGGCCCGGGGTCCACCCCCGCTCGCGTGCCGATACCGGCTCGCTCGGCGGCTAGCACCCGGCGGGCGCGCGCAGCCCGGCGCATCGAGCTGCCCAGCGCCGAGGCGGCGCTCGGACGGCGGTGCCCGAAGTGCGGCGCCGCGCCCAGGGTCATGTGCCGCGACACGTCCTCGCGAGCGAAACGCAAGCCCGCCGCCTCGGAGATCCATGTCGCGCGGCTGTGGCTCGACCGCGCCTGCCCTGCCTGTCGCGCAGCGCCCGGGGAGCCGTGCCGCACCCCGAGCGGGGCGAAGGCCAAGGACATCCACGCCGCCCGCCGGCGCCCCTCGCGGGCCGAGAACGACGCGCGCGCGCGGGCGGGCAGTCGATCATCACGACGTCGTAGGGCTCCTCGACCTTCTTGAGCGCCTTGCGCAGCGTGAGCTCGCGCCCCATCTTCCCCGCGAGGGTCAGCTCCGCCTCGGCGAGCGCGAGGTTCGCGGGCATCAGGTCGTCGTGGACGGCCTGCTTGGCCGACGCCCGGCCCGCGAGCACGTCGCCGATCTCCGGCCGGGAATGGGCGCTGTCGGTGGCGTCCTGTCGGTCAGCTGACCTCGACTTCCTTGATCATGCCGCGCGAGAGGTGCTGCTTGCCCTTGCCGTCGCGGTCGGTGAGAAAGCAGACCAGGGCGTAGGGGCCGGGCTTGCGCAGCTCGAGGTCGGTGACCTCTGCCGCATCGCCGTCGAGGACCGCGGTGCCCGCGGCCTTGGCGAAGTCGACCGGCGGGGGCCCGGAGGGTCGCTCGCTGGCGAAGAACTTCTCGACCTCCTCGAGCGACTTGCCGGGCAGGATCGGGAACATGACGACGTGGTGCGGCTCGGTGCCCTTGGTCGCGAACCGCAGCCGGTTCTTGCCGAGCTTCAGCCCCGAGGCCTCGAACTCGTGGTCGGGCGGGCCGATCTTGTTGTCGATGCCGGTGACCGTCGCGGTGCTCTTCGGCAGCTCACCGGGAGCACCCTCGGTGACCTCGAAGCTCGCTAGGGCGCCGCGCTCCGAATTCACCGGCCCCATGAAGTCGGCGTCGTCGAGCATCGCATACGTGCCCGGCTCGAGATTCAGCGTGGTGGTCGCCGTCTGTCCGGGACCCGCGATCCCAGCCCCGCCGGTCAGGCGCAGCCAATCGGGAAGCGCGCCCTCCTCCGCGGAGTAGGCCTTGACCGCCTCGTCGGTGGTGTGATCGCCGTCGATGCGCACGAGCTGGGCCTCGTGCGGATCCCTGCCCTCGTTGGTGAACGTGAGCTCGACGAGGCCGCCCTTGATCGACTTGGTCGCCACGGTACGGAAGCCCTCGCCCGCGTCGGAGGTCGTGATCTTCAGCCTGGCGGGTGCCGCGGGTGCCTTGGCCGCCGTGCCGTCCTTCTCGGCGTCGTCGGCCCGGCAGGCGGCCAGGCCCAGAGGCACGATCGCGAGCGCGAGCGCGACGCTGCGCCGGACGCTCGAGCGCCGTCCTCTTGCTGATGTGCTCATGTCGGTCGGTCCTCTCGTGTCGGGTGCCGTGGGGTTGCGATCGGGTGGGGCGCGTCGGGAAATCTGCGGTCCCAGCGCAGCGCCGAGCCGAGGCGGGCGACCAGCGGCATCACCAGCCGCCGGACGGGGAGAGGGATCTCCAGCATGTCGAACTCGTCGCGGTAGCGGGACAGCAGGAACGCAGCGTCGTAGAGCCCTGGGCGCTTGCCACCGTGCTGCCGCGTGGACTCGTAGATCCGCGTGAGGAAGTACTCGAAGTTCTCCGGCGGCCGGACGTAGCCCACCAACGACAGCTCGTCGGTGCCCGCGTTCCAGAATCTGTGCGCCACGCCCGGCGCGAAGGAGACCGTGGTGCCCGGTCCTGCGGTCTCGGGCGCCTCTCCCTCGGTCTGATAGCCGATCGTGCCGCTGCGGACGGTCAGCGCCTCTTCCTGGCGATGGTGTACGTGCATCGGAGGACCCGCTCCCGGAGCCGTGAGGCTCTCGATCTCGAGCAGCTCCCCGCGCTCGTCGCGCACCCGCCCGACGAACGTCAGGTTGCTGCCCGCACCGTCCTCGATCGTGTGCGGATGGTCGTACACGGCAGTCATTCCGGCGCGCTCGCCGTGTGAGCCTCCGGGGCGCGGTGCAGGAGGAGGGCGACGGCGGCGATCGCCACCCAGACCTGGAAGGCGATCATCGCGAGAAAGTTGATCGGGGGGATCAACAGCGCGACCCCCAGCGGAACGCTCAGGATGCCGAGCCAGCGCGGAAGGGCTGCGGTCCGCAACGTGGCGACCGCGACCGCGAGCACGAAGACCGCCATGGCCATCGGCGCCGCCAACCCGTAGAGGATCGAGCTCAAGTCCCACAGGGCGGCGGCCACTTCGGGTGCGATCCCATCGTTCTCGTCCGCGCGCAGCGCGCCGACCGCGCCCGCGGCGGCAGCGGCGAGCATCATCGAGACGCCCGCGACCGCGCCGGCGAGCGCGACGATGGCGGTGTGACCGTGTGGTCGTTCCGCGCTGCGCAGCGTCGCGTACATACCGCCCGCGAACCAGAGCACCAGCACCGCGCTCAGCAGGTACAGCGTGTGGCTGGCCAGGACGGCTCCGAAGTCGTCCTTCAAGTACGCGGCGATGCGTGCGGGATCGCTGACGAATCCCGGTGAGCCGGACGACACGGCTGTCCCGATCAACCCGAGTACCAGCGAAAGCAGACCTGCGAGCGCAAACGGCCGCCGGTCGAGTCTCTCCGTCATGTCCCCTCCCCTGCGTCGGTTTCTGCCCAGTAGCGGGGACGCTCCCAGCCGGGCGTTGCCCGAACGTTGCCGCGGCGGCGCAGTGCGGTCAGGCCGGGCTCGGCGTCGGCTGCCAGCAGTCGGCGAGCAGATCGACGATCCTCCGCACCCGGCGTGTGCCGAGCGCGCCCGCCGCGTCGGTGGCCTGCGTGGCCAGGCGCTCACCCTCGGCGCGCTCGCCGCGCATCGTCAGCAGCCGCCCTCGGTGCGCCGTGGCCAGGGCGACCGCAAGCGGGTCGCCCCAGGCGCGGGCGAGCTGTTCGGCGCGCGCCAGGCTCTCCTCCGCGGCCTCCGAGCGCCCCAGCGTCACCTCGAGCGCGGCGACGCAGAGGTCGACGGGTCCGTTCGTGACGCACTGCTCGCCGATCGCGCCGTTCAGCCCCGAGTACGGGACGAGCATCGCGTGCAACACCGGCGCCCGGTCGCGATCATCCAGGTACGAGCACGCGAGAGCCGTCTGCGTGAGGCCGATCAGGAAGAACTCGTCCCGCTCGAACGCGAACCCGTTCGTGGCGAGCCGCTCGAAGCGCGCGCGTGCCCGGGCCGGCTCGCCCGCCTCGCAGTGCAGCAGTGCCAGCAGCCCGTGGAGCGGGAGCGCCTGCGGGGCGACCGCGAGGACCGCCTCGACGTCGGCGATGATCTCGGCGTAGTGGCCGGCCTCCCACGCCGGCATCCAGCCGTGCGCGCCGAACGCCGCGGCGGCGGTGGCGGGATCGGGAGCCGCCGCGATCGTCTCGCCGCGGATCCGCTGTGCCTCCTGCGAGCGTCCCTCGAAGCGGGCGCGACCGGCCTGGAGCACCGCGAGCCCGAGCTCCTGGGTCGCGTCCCCGTGACTTGCGACGAGCGCTTGCATCCGTCGCATCTGGTGGTCCATCGCCGCGATATCGCCCCGCACGAAGTGCAGGCCGCTCAGCGACCGCCGAGCCGCCCACTCGGCGGACGTGTCGTCGAGCTCTGCGGCCAGGCTCGCGGCGCGCTCACCGGCCTGGATCGTCTCAACCAGATCGTCGGGCCCTGACAACGAGGAGGCGGTGCGCGCGAGTGAGCCCAGCAGCTCCCCGCGGACGTCTCCGAGCCGCGCCGCCGCCGCGACGGCCTGGGCGGCGAACTGCCGCCGCTCGGATGCGGTGAACGCCAGCCGTTGCGAGGCGAGCTCGGAGAGCACCCGGACGGTGAGCAGCCCCTCGCTGCTGTCGAGCGCCGCGTGGGCCTCGGTCAGGAGCGCTGAGGATTCGCGCGCGTGCTGCATCTCGAAGGCGTCCACGGCGAGGCTGGTCCGCGCCGCCGCATGGCTCAGCGCAGCCCGTGCCAGCCGGCTCGGATCGCGCGCGTGCCGGGCCCCGACGGCCGCCTGCCGGGCGGCCGCGCGCGCGGTGTCGAGGCTGCCGGCCAGTCGCTCGGCCCGGCTGAGTGCGAGCAGCAGTTCCGTGCGTTCCAGCGGAGCGAGCGTCTGCGCGCCGGCGTCCAGGGCGACGCCGTAGGAGGTGGCAGCCTGCTCGAACGCCAGCCGTGCCGCGGCGCGCTCCCCGGCTCGGCGGCTGTGGGCGACGACCCGCTCCGGGTCCGATCGGTCGCCGGCAAGCGTCCAGTGGTGGGCCAGGCGATCCGGGTCGCCTCGCCAGGGCTCGCGGGCTTCGAGCTCGTCGGCGACGCGGCGGTGGACGTCCTCCCGCCGCGCCGGAAGCTGCGCGTCGAGCAGCGCGTGACGAACTAGTGCATGGCCGAAGGCGCACGTCTGCCCGTCCGCCCGGTCCTGTCTGAGAATCCCGGCGTGCACCGCGGCCTCCAGATCCTCCAGCAGCTCGGTCCGTCCGCGCCGGGTGACGCGCTCGAGCAGGTCCAAATCGACCTCCCTGCCGATCACGGCAGCGACCGCGAGGGTGTCCTGCGCCGGAGGGGGCAGGCGGGACACCCGGCGCATCACGACGCCCCGTACGGCCGCCGGCAGGTCAACACCCGGCTCTTCGCTCCACGCGCGACGATCGGTTCCCGACTCGATCAGGTGCCGGGCGAGCTGGACGGCGTAGAGGGGATTGCCACCGGTCACCTGGTGCACGTCGTCGAGGAGCGCCGGGGACGGGAGCACGAGATCGTGCCTGACGAGCGTGGCCGCGAGCTCCTCGCGCCCGAGTCCCTCGAGGTGCATCACCCTCCCTTCGGCGTCCTCTCGGTCTGCGAGCTCGAGCAGCGGGCCGCCGGCCACCTCGGTGCTCCGGTACGTCGCGAACATCGCGATCGGCCACGTGGCCGCGGCGGCGAGGTGGCGGACGAGGCCGAGAGTTGCGCGATCGGCGCAGTGGAGGTCGTCGATCACGATCAGCACCGGCGCATCGGCGGCGAGCCGGCCCACGAACCGCTCCGCGGCCCTGTAGAGGCGCCAGACCTCCGCCCCCGGAGTCGACGCAGGGCGATCGTCGCGTAGCGCGACCCCCGGCAACAACGGCGCGATCGAGGCGCCCGCCGCCAGCGCGAGGCGCGTGGCGACCTCTTCTCCCAGTGCCTCGACGACGCCGTCAAACGCCTGGACGAGCGCTTGGTAGGGCAGCGCCGCATCGGGTTCGCAGCGCCCGTAGAGGACCGCCCATCCGCGCGAGCGGAGCTCCGCCGCCGCTGCCCCCATCAGGCGGGTCTTGCCCACCCCCGGCTCGCCTCCGATCACCGTCAGGCCGCCGGCTTCGGCGCTCGCGGCGAGGGTTGCGAGCTGCGGGGTCCGACCGATGATCGGCCCGGACGGCGAGAGCCGGCGACCCAGGCGCCATCCCGTTCCCGTGGCCGGCGCGGTCGGGGCCGAGGCGTCGAGCAGGCGAGCATGAAGGGCGCGCAACTCCGAGCTGGGGACGATGCCGAGCTCGTCGCGAAGCAGCGTGCGCAGTGACTCGTACTCGCGCAGTCCCTCGGCGAACTCTCCGCGCACGAGCAGCGCGCGGAGCACCAGGCGACGACCGGATTCGCGAAACGGCGCGCGCGAGATGAGTCTGCGCGCCGCGGCGAGGGCAGTGCTCAGATCGGGCGGGGCGAGCGCCAGCGCGGCGGTGGCGAGCAGCTCGAGCGAGCGCAAGTGGGTCTCCTCGACGGCGGCGCTGGCGCTCGCGATCCAATCGGCCTCGAGGCCCGGGATCAGCGAGCCCTCGACCAGCCGCCCTGCCGCTGCTGCGTCGCGTGCGCAGGCGTGCCAGTCGGCCGCCGCGGCGGCCGACTCCGCCCGTGCCAGCGACGCCGTGGCGAGCTCGACGTCGACGACCGCGTCTGGCGGGAGCTTGAGCCGTATCTCGCCCCTGCCCTCGAGCGTCGCGGCGCCCAGCGCCGCTCGCAGCCGGGAGAGGTGGACCCGCAGCGAGGCCGGGGCATCGGTCGGCGGGGCGTCGAGCCAGAGGGCGTGGACCAGCTCACTGCGCGGGATCGCGCGGTCGCGGTTGAGCACGAGGTAAGCGAACAGCATGCGTCCGTGGCGCCCACGGAGATCGCGCCGGGCGCCGTCCACCTCGACGATCAGCTCGCCGCAGAGGGTGATCCGAATCTCCACGCCGAAATCCTACGTTGCGGTCGGGTTAAGAGCGACTAGCTTTTTCGAGTAGGAGTCGATAGGCCCGCACCGTCGCGTCGCGACGAGCACCGCGACGTTCGCGACCCAACGCGGGCGCGCGCTTACGGCGCTGCGGGAGCTGCCGCCATCGGCAGCGGGCCGTCTCGCTCGAGCGGGGACATCGCAGTCAGCACTCCTTCGGGTAGGGGACGAGTGGAAGTGGAGGCGCGGGGTACATCCGGGGACGCTCAGCGCCGGAGCCCTCGAAGCGGCGGAACCCCCAGACCGTCGACGGGTCCTCGACGCCGGCCAGGAGGTAGGGACCGTAGGCCCCCCAGGCGGCCTCCAGAACCTCGTCTGAGGGACGCGGAACAGCGTCTGAGGGCTGGGGCGGTGGCCCGATGGTCAGGGCCAAGTGGATCGCGGGAGTCCACGGGGCCGCAGAGCGGCGCTGGCGACGAGGACGGACGGCCACTACGACCGCGCCCGTTCGGCCTCGGGATGCGGGGCTCGCCCGGCCCGCCGTCAGCATCGAGCGACAACTCACGGAAGGCGCGCATGGCGGCGATCCGGGCGTCGCGTTCGATCGCGACCGCCGGATGAGCCTTCGGCGTCCCGAAGCGGTCCTGGATGATCGCGCCGTCGCGGGCGACCGCCCGTCGAGGTCGCAACGGTCCAGGGCCTCGCACGCCAGGCGCAGCACCTGTAGCGCGTGCGCTTCGCTATCGAGTCCGTAGTCACCGACCGTCGACCGGAAGAGAGCCTTCGAGGACCGGCTCAGGTGCTTGGGGACGGCAACAGTCACGCCCACAGTGTGGACGTGCAACCGGATGGTTTCGCCCCAACCGGGCTCGCGGGCCCGTCAACCCGGCCACAGGGTGGTGGCCCTCGGAGGCCGGAAGGGGGTAGAGGGGGTCCCTTTGGCCGCAAAACCCGATGTGCACGCCTAGCTGGCTCAGAGCTGGCTCAGAGCTGGCGCTGCCATAGCGCTGCCATGAGCCGATCAAGGTGGCGACTGCGCCTCACGGAGTCAGTGGCGAAAGTGGCGTGTATGCAGGTACTTCTGAGCGGAGAGAGAGGGATTCGAACCCTCGGTACGCGTAAACGCACACACGATTTCCAGTCGTGTGCTACGCGCCAACTCCCTCGCATTTGGCGGGGAGCTGCACGTCACCGCGCTCCAACGGATGGCGACGCTGCTGGAAATGAACGAAGCGCGACTGCGACTTGACGGCCCGCCGCGGCCTGGCGTCAAACCGAGCGCCCCAGGCATCATCTTCCCGGGCTGAAGCTCTGGTCAACGGCCACTCAGCGTCGGCGCCGGTGATCGCGCGCGAGTGGGCTCGGTCCGCGGTCGCGGGCGGTTGCGTCGGCTTCGAGCTCGTTGGCGGTGGTGTGCAGGTACTGCGCGGTGGTGTCGATCGACGCGTGCCCCATGAGCCGCTGCAGGTGCTCGAGGCGCGCGCCGTCGCGTCGCATGTACAGCGTGGCGAAGGTGTGCCTGAGGACGTGGGGGTGGCAGAGCTCCTCCCCCACGCCGGCGGCGCGCATCACCGGGGCGACGATCTTGCGCAGCGCTTCGGAGGAGACACGGCCGCGGTCCTCCCGGGTCGGGGGGGTCGGGGCGGCGCGGGCGTAGCTGCCGTCGGCGTGCCTTGTCCCGCAAGCCGATCGGCTCGCGGGACGCAACCAGCGGGGACGGTGGAGCGCTCGCCGCTGACCGTTCGAGCTGCGCTCACGGATACGTGAACGTCGCGGTGAGTGTCCTTAACACGGGCGGCTGGTCGCAGCGCGCGTCGAGGGTCGAACGGTACGGCGCCCAGGTCGTGAGCTCGGACAGCAGGCCGGGTTGGTGGCCCGCGACGACGTCGACGAAGGTGACGCCGTCCTCGAGCCGGAAGCTCTCGTAGCGGAAC
>Ga0136640_10000877_pt1 | contig 11762 bp, 14 predicted proteins | sample AntDrymUQ8642106_2_FD_105498 | JGI IMG/M metagenome (GOLD analysis project Ga0136640, IMG submission 105498) | Polar desert sand microbial communities from Dry Valleys, Antarctica - metaG UQ864 (21.06) | ecosystem: Environmental > Terrestrial > Soil > Desert | place: Antarctica: Dry Valley...
GTCTCCGGCACGTCGGCGGGCGCGTTGAACGCCGCGGGCATGGCCGCCGGGCTCGGCGCTGACAGCCTGGCGACGTGGTGGGGGTCGATCGCGGACGCACAGGTGTACCGGATGCGCCGGGACATTTGGCGCCTACTGCGGCCGGCCGGTCTGCTGGGACCGGGCAATGTCGCCGCACGCCTCCTGCGCTCGGTCGGCTGGACCTGGTTGTGGGACATCGAGCCGTTGCGGCGCACCGTGATCGAGGCGCTGGGCGGGCAACGCGTACCTTCTCGCGACGACCTGGTCCTCGCGGTGTCCGCCGTCGAGGTAACCAGTGGCGAGCTGGTGCGCTTCGTCAGCGCCAGGCCACCACCTGAGCGCCGCAGTGACCGCTACCGCGCCGTGGACATTGACGTGGATCACTTGCTGGCCAGCGCAGCGGTACCGCTGTTGTTCAAGCCCGCACGGGTGGGCGGGGTGCTGCATTGGGACGGCGGGATCGTGGCGAACACGCCCATCGCGCCTGCGCTGGCGTTCGAGCCGGATGCCGTGATTGTCGTCATGACGGCTCGGCGCGACCGGAAACGCCCCGAGCCGGCGAGTCTCGCCGACGCGGTCGGGCGCTACCTCGACGCCGTGCAGCGCTTCTCGCTGGAGGCCGACCTTGCCCGCGCGCACACCATCAACGAGCTGGTCCGTTCAGCGCCGCGGGCCACGACCAAGCGCTTCGTCGACCTGCTGGTGGTGGAGCCCGACGTCGCCGACCTCGGCGACGCGCTGAACTTCGACCCGGCGACGGCACGCCGGTTGATCGCCGCCGGCCACGACGTCGGGTCTGCCGCGATCGCCCGCTGGCGTTCGCAGGGGAGGCTGCCCGAACCGCCGGCTCGCGACACCGCCTGATCTGGTGATGCGTCGCATGCGGCGAGGGCGCACAATGGGCAGGCGCCGATCCCGCGCGCCCAGACCTGCCCCCGACCACAGAGCGAGTCCTTGCCCAGCACGACCAGCGTGAAGACCACCGTCCCCGACCATCACGCGATGGTCAGCCTCCTAGGCACCCGCGACGAGCTGCTCAAGCTCGTGGAGTCGGCGTTCGATGTCGAGATCCTGGTGCGGGGCAACGAGATCACCGTCACCGGGCCGGAAGCGGACATCGCGAAGGTGGTGCATCTGTTCGACGAGCTCGTCAAACTGCTGGACCGCGGCCACGGGCTGGACGAGGCGAACGTCGGTGCCACGGTCGCCATGGTGCGCGGCGGCGATCATCCCTCGCCGGCGGAAGTCTTGTCAGACGAGGCGCTGACCCACCGCGGTCGGGCGATCCGGCCCAAGACGGTCGGGCAGAAGCGCTATCTGGACGCGATCCGGGCGAACACGGTCGTGTTCGGCATCGGTCCCGCCGGCACCGGCAAGACCTACCTCGGCATGGCCATGGCCGTCCTGGCGCTGCGGCGCAAGGAGGTCAACCGGATCATCCTGACGCGGCCCGCCGTGGAGGCCGGCGAGCGGCTCGGCTTCCTGCCGGGCACGTTGTACGAGAAGATCGACCCGTATCTGCGGCCGTTGTTCGACGCGCTGTACGACATGATGGACGCCGAGCAGATCCAGCTGTTGATGGAGCGGGGAACCATCGAGGTGGCGCCGCTGGCGTTCATGCGCGGGCGCACGCTCAATGACAGCTTCATCGTCCTTGACGAGGCGCAGAACACCACGCCGGAGCAGATGAAGATGTTCCTGACGCGCCTGGGCTTCGGGTCAAGGGCGGTCGTCACGGGCGACGTCACGCAGGTCGACCTGCCCAGCGGCCGGCACTCCGGGCTGCGCGTGGTGCGCGACATCCTCACCGACATCAACGGCGTGGCGTTTTGTGAGTTGACCGGCCGCGACGTCGTCCGCCACCGCATCGTGCAGGAGATCGTCGAGGCCTACCGGGTCTTCGACGAGCAGCAACCCTGATGGCGGTTTTCGTCGCCGACGAGCAGGGCAACCCCGTCGACGTCGACCGGCTGCGGCGCCTGGCTGGCTTCGTCCTCAGCGACCAGCACGTGCCCGAGGCCATGGAGGTGTCGGTGCTGTGCGTCGACCGTGACGCCATCGCCCGGCTCAACGCCCACCACATGGGCACCGAAGGGCCGACCGACGTGCTGGCATTTCCCATCGACCTGCCAGGCGAGAGCCGCAGCGGCGAGCCGGCGATCCTCGGCGATGTCGTCGTCTGCCCCCAGGTGGCGGCCGAGCAAGCGCCGGCACACGGGACCAGCCCCGAGGCCGAGATGGACCTGCTGGTGGTGCACGGCCTGCTGCACCTGCTCGGTCACGACCACGCCCAACCCGACGAGCAGGCGGCGATGTTCGGTCTGACTGACCGGTTGCTGGCCAGCTTCCACGAAACGTCTCGGGCGGCGCGGTGACCCCCCCGGACGTCTACGCGCTGGTCGGCGCGCTCATCCTCGTCCTTGCCGCCGCCTTCTTCGGCGCGGCGCAGACGTCGCTGTCGCGGATGAGCCTGCACAAGGCCCAGAAGCTGGTCGACGCGGGACGTCCCGGCGCCGAGCGCGTCGTGCGGCTGATGGAGGAGCCCGCGCGCACGCTGAACATCCTCGCGCTGCTGGTCTTGGTCGTGCAGGTCGTCGCCGTGGCGCTGGTGGCGGTGGTCGTCGCGCAGTACCTGGACGGCGGCTTGGCGGTCGCCGTCGCCGGCGTCGTCGCCGCCGCCGCGTTGTTCGTCGGCGCCGAGGTGGCGCCAAAGACGCTGGCGGTGCAGCGCACCGAGATGGTTGCCCTGCGCACTTCCCGGTGGGTGCTGCTGCTGGCCCGACCGCTGTCGCCGGTCGCCTCGCTGCTGATCTGGGCCGGCAACGTCATCGCCCCCGGCAAGGGCCTGAAGCAGGGCCCGTTCGTCACCGAGGACGAGATCCGCGAGATGATCGACGTCGCCGAGTCCGACGACGTGATCGAGGAATCCGAGCGGGCGATGATCCACTCGATCTTCGAGCTCGGCGACACCGTCGTTCGCGAGATCATGGTGCCGCGCCCCGACATGGTGACCGTGTCTGCGGACGCGTCACTGGGTGAGGTCCTCGACACGATCCTGCGTGCCGGCCACTCCCGAGTGCCGGTCTATCGCGAGGAGCGAGATGAGATCTGCGGCCTGATCTACGCCAAGGATGTCCTACGGCGGCTGCACACCTCCGGTGACGAGGAGGGTCCTTGGGAGGACCTGCTGCGCAAGCCGTACTTCGTGCCCGAGCTCAAGCCCGTCGACTCACTGTTGCGCGAGCTGCAGGCGGACAAGGTGCACCTGGCCATCGTCGTCGACGAGTACGGTGCGACGGCGGGGATCGTCACCATCGAAGACATCCTCGAAGAGATCGTGGGCGAAATCGTCGACGAGTACGACCGCGAGGAGGCTCTGGTCGAGGAGCTGGCCCCCGATGCCTGGCGCCTTGACGGCCGCCTGCCCGTCGACGAGCTGAACGAGCTGCTTGACGCCGACCTGCCGCGCCAGGAGTGGGACACCGTCGGCGGGCTGCTGTTCGGCCTGCTCGGGCGCGTGCCCAACCCGGGGGAGCGCATCGAGATCGAGGGCCTGCGGCTGACCGCCGAGCGGGTGCGAGGCCGGCGCATCGCCAAGGTGCTGGTCAAGCGCCTGCCGGTGAAGACGGGATAACCCGTGAAAACGAGATGACCGCGTTCGACGAGGCGGAACTGCTGGCCGCGGCGCGGGCCGCCCAACAGCAAGCCTACGCGCCATACTCGAAGTTCCGGGTGGGCGCGGCGCTGCTGGCCGCCGACGGTCGCGTCTTCGCCGGCGCCAACGTCGAGAACGCGGCCTATCCGGCGACCATCTGCGCCGAGCGCGTGGCCCTGCCGGCGGCGGTCGTCGCGGGGGTGCGCGACTTTATTGCCCTCGTGGTGGTCGGCGACGGTCCAGACCCGTGCACCCCGTGCGGCACCTGCCGCCAGGTGCTGTTCGAGTTCGCGCCTTCCCTGCAGGTGGTGGCCGCCGGCACCGGCGGATCGGTGGCGCGCTTTGTGCTGGAACGCGACCTGCTGCCGCAGGGATTCGGTCCTGAACGGCTGCCGTAGAAGTCGTCGCGTCGCTGAACGGCTGACGCTCGACAGCGAGGAGCGCACCGATGGCCTTCGTCAGCCCGCGGCAGCGCGAACAGACCGCTGAGCGGGTGGCGGCACTGCTCGCGGCAGACGCGCGCATCGAGGGTGTCGTGCTCGTCGGCTCGATGGCGGGGATCCCGGACCGCTGGTCGGACATCGACATCGAGGTCGTTGTCGGCGACGCCGCCGATCCGTCGGTTCTCGCCACGGAATGGACCAGCCGGCTGTACGACGAGCTGCCCGTCGTCCACCACTTCCAGGTCGCGTTCGGCGCGACACTCGTCCGTGGCTTCCTCCTCGACAGTCTGTTGGAGGTCGACCTGTCGTTCACACCGGCTGCCCAGCTCACCATCTGGGGGCCGGCGCAACCCATCCTTGATCGCTCCGGGCGCGTCGCGGCGGCGATGGCCGAGCCGACCGAGTGGGCGCCTGGTGAGCCCGACTGGCCCGTGAGGCCGGCTTCGCCTGGCACGACGTGCTGCATGCCGGTGCCGCGGTGCGCCGCGGTCGGCTATGGCAGGGTCTGTGGTATCTGACCCGGGTGCGCAACCGAGCGCTGGCCCTGGCTCAGCAGCGCCACGGCTACGACGCCGACTCCTTCGACAACGTCGACGACCTGCCCGACGAGGAAGTTGCTGCCTTCCATCCAACGCTGGTTGCTTCCCTCGAGCCGGCGGCGTTGCTGGAGGCGCTCGAGGCGGCCATGCGCTGCCTCGTCACCGAACTCCGACGCGGCGACCCTGAACTGGCCGACCGCCTCGAGCAGCCCCTGCTGGAGTTCGTCGCGGTGGTCCGGGACCTCGATCGTGACCCCGGCTTTTGATGATCACCTCACCTGCGCTCTTGGCCTCCCTAGATAACCCGGGTCAATGGCGAGGAGGGGGTCGGTGCCAACCAGCAACGCGTCGCCCGTCGTCACCATCTCCGGCTGGTAGGCGGTCAGGGGTGCTCGCGGCAGGAAGCGCCAACGATCTCGGGTGGGGTCGTAGCCGAGGACGGTGGTGGTCGTGGCATGACTGCCGCTGAGCGCCCCGGCCCAGACGAGCATCTCCCGCCCGGTCCACACCGCGACCTGGCTCCCTGGCGTGCCCTCGAACCAGTCGAAGCGGGGCAGTGGATCATCGGCCATCGCCCTCCAGCGGCTGTCGTCTGGGTCGAAGCGGGCGCCGGTCCACACCGCCTGCCCCTGCCGCTCGATGACTGTGGGCGCCGGCGCCAGCAAGCTCCAGCGGTCGGTCGCCGGGTCGTACGCGACCGTCTCATGACTTGCTCGTGAACCCCCTTGCAGGACTCCGCCGGTGACCAGCATCTGGCGACCGGTCCACACCGCGGTCAGAAACTCCACCGCGTCCACCGGTGGGTCCGCGATGCGCCGCCAGGTGTCGCTGGCTGGATCGTAGGCGGCAGCTCCGGCTAGGCCGGACTCCACGCGCCCGCAGCACACGAGTACTTCCTCGCCGCTCCACACCGCGACGTGCTCGCTGCGCGGCCCCAGCGGCTATTCCCGGCCGGTCCAAAGCTCGATCGAGAAGGCGCGACCATCTGCGGGCCCTCGGGGCAGCCGCACCCAATGGTCCTTGACGACCTCTACGGCGTGGTCGGATGGCTGGAAGCGTTGCGGGCGCGGGGGCTTGTTGGCGGGCGCAGCCTGGGGCTGCACCGGCGCCGAAACCCGTCCCACCGCTGGCGCCGCTGCCGGCCTTTGCCTCGACAGGACTGCCGACAGGGCCACGACGGCGATCACGGCGGACACCATCACCACAGGATGGGTGGTGAGTTTCCACAGCCGGCCGGGCACGGCAGCTCCTCGCGTCGCAGACGCTCCTGCCTGGTAGACGGATCTCGGCGCGGCTTGGTTCATCCGATCCGAGCGCACACCCCGAGTGGCCCTAGCCGAAGGGAACCTACAGTGTGGCCATGCGGTCCGGGTTCTGTGCCATCGTCGGTCGGCCCAATGTCGGCAAGTCGACGCTGCTCAACGCGGTCGTGGGCCACAAGGTGGCGATCATCACACCGGTGCCGCAGACCACCCGCCACGCCATCCGAGGGGTACTGCACCGCGCGATGGGCCCTGACCAGGACGAGGTCCAGGTCGTATTCGTCGACACGCCTGGGCTGCACAAGCCCAAGACCCTGCTCGGCTCGCGGCTCAACGAGGTGGCGCGGGCGACCCTGTCCGACGTCGATGTCCTCGTGTTCATAGTCGACGGCTCGGCCGAGATAGGGCGTGGCGACGCCTACATCGCTGGCTTGCTGCAGGCCGTCGAAACGCCGACGATCGCAGTGGTCAACAAGGTCGACCGCATTTCCAAGACCCGGCAGCTGCCGCAGCTGGCCAGCGTCGCCGAACTCGCCAACTTCGACGAGATCGTCCCCGTGTCGGCGACCACCGGCGAGGGGACCACCACGCTGGTCGAGCTCATCGTCGCGCGGATGCCGGAGGGCCCGGCCTACTTTCCGTCCGGCCAGGTGTCCGACCAGACGCCCGAGCAACTGGTCGCCGAGGTCATCCGCGAGAAGGCGATCACGCTGATGCGCGAGGAGGTCCCGCACTCCATCGCCGTGACGGTCGACGAGCTCGGTCCGGGCGAGTCCGAGGGCGTCACGGCGATCTCGGCGACGTTGTACGTCGAGCGGGACTCGCAGAAGGGCATCGTGATCGGCAAGGGCGGCACTGTGTTGCGCGACATCGGCAGCCGCTCGCGCGAGGAGCTGCAACGCAGCCTGGACTCACGGATCTTCCTGGACCTGCGGGTCAAGCTGAGCAAGGAGTGGCAGCGCGACCCCAAGAAGCTGGAGCGGCTCGGCTACTGAGCGCATCCGAGGCCGCCCATCCGTTGAGCCGGCTGCTGCGCGACGCGGCCGCCGGTCGCTTCCCGCCGCCGGACGGAACCGTCACCGTGGTTGGCCAGCCGCCTGGCCACCTGGCTGCTGTGGTTGCCTTCACCGCCCACCACGTGGTGGCAGCCGACGTCGACCCCGGCGAGGTGGCCGATCGGCTGGCGCCGGCCGATCTGTCGGCGCCGCTGAGCGCGCCGTTCCTGATGTGGCTCGGTGAGCGGATCGGGCGAGAGGCCGGCAGCCTCGACGCCGTGCTGGTGGCCTCGTCCACCGACCGCGCCGATGCCGAAGCCCTGGTCGACCTCGACGGTTCGGACCACCCGCGGGTCCTGCGCGCGCACCGCTACCGCGGCGACCTCCGCCTGCTGTCCGACCGGCAACGATGGGCCGTCGTGGTGATCGGGCGAGGGCTGGCCGGACGTTGGGAGGTCAGCCTCGAGATCGACCCGTCGCAGCGCGGGGCGCGGCTGGGTCGCTCGCTGCTGAGCGCGGCGCGCGGGGTGCTACCGCCTGGCGAGCCGCTGTTCGCTCAGGTCGCACCCGGCAATGCGGCCTCACTGCGCGCCTTCCTGGCCGCCGGCTTCGTGCCGATCGGCGCGGAGGTGTTGTTCGGCGAACCGCGCCCCCAGGACACAGGCCGTCCTCAAGCAGCGAAGCGGTACGACACAACGCAGGGTGGACACCGCCGGACCGCAGGGGCACTCTGAGGGTGACCATGTTGCGCACCTACGTCGTGAACGGGATCGTGGCGACGGCCGCCGCGGCGGCGGTGCTGGCCACCCTCAGCCTGCTGGTCCGGAACAACCCTCGCCTGCGCCGCCACCTGGCCACGACCCCGCTGACGCTGGTGTGCGGCATCGCCGGTGCCGTGACCCTCGTCGTCACCCTCATGATCCTGGCGGTGCTGATCGCGGTCCTGCTGGTCGCGGTCACGGTGACCGCCTGGTTCCCGCTCGATCTGACTTTTTAGTAGGCCACGAAGCGAGAACGAGCGCTACGAGATCGGCCCAGGAGCTGGGCCTGAAGGGTCTTGTGCTCACGGTGATCGGCACGGTGGCGCTTGGCCTGCCGAGTGCCTTCGTCGGCTACCTGCTGGCGGTCTGCTGGCGCTGCTGGTGGTCCCGTGCGCGCCGGTGCTCGCGCGGCTGTCTGGCCTGGCCCTGAGCGGGCTACCGACGACGTAGCCTGGCGATTCCATGGCGCTGTACCGCGAGCAGGGTGTCGTCCTGCGCACTTACAAGCTCGGCGAGACCGACCGGATCGTCCATCTGCTGACGCAGGGCCGGGGCAAGGTGCGAGCCGTGGTCAAGGGTGTGCGTCGGCCGGGGTCACGGTTCGGGGGGCGGTTGGAGCCGTTCAGCCACGTCGACCTGCAGCTGTACTCCGGCCGCAACCTCGACATCGTCACCCAGGCCGAGCTGATCACCTCCTTCGCCGCGATCCGCGCCGACTACGCCCTGTCGGCCTGCGGCTCGACCATGGTCGAGGCCACCGACCGTGTGGCGCAGGAAGACGAGCGCGCCAACTCGCTGGTGCTGCTGTTGCTGGCCGGCCTGCGCGCCCTGACGCGGGAGCCGGCGCAGCCGTCGGTGGTCCTCGACGCCTTCCTGCTGCGGCTGGCCTCGGTCGCCGGCTACCACCCGTATCTGGACGCCTGCGCCGCGTGCGGAGCGCCGGGGCGCCACCGGGTCTTCGGGGTGTCCGCCGGCGGGGTGCTGTGCCCGGCCTGCGCGCCGCCGGGCAGCCGGCCGTTGGACGCCTCGGTGCTGGCGCTGCTGGGTCAGTTGGCCGGAATCGGCTGGGACGGGCTGGATGCCGCCGCGGCCGAGCCTCGAGCCCGCCGCGTCGCGGCCGCCCTGGTCCACAGCTTCCTGACCTACCACCTCGAGCGGCCGCTGCGGGCGTGGGAGTTGGTGCCCCGGTGACCGAGGACGTCGCCGACCTCGACCGCACTCGCTTGCCCGCCCACGTCGGCATCATCATGGACGGCAACGGCCGCTGGGCCGCGGCGCGCGGCCTGCCGCGCAACGCCGGCCACGAGCAGGGCGAGTCAGCCCTGTTCGACACCGTCGAGGGCGCATTGCAGCTGGGCCTGCGCTGGCTGACCGTCTACGCCTTCTCCACCGAGAACTGGAAGCGGCCACCTTCGGAGGTCGCCTTCCTGCTGAACTTCAACCGCGATCTGCTGCTGCGCCGCGCTGACGAGCTCGACGAGCGCCAGGTGCGTGTCCGCTTCATCGGCCGGCGCCGGCGCCCCGTCCCCCGGCGGCTGGTGAACATGATTGAGTCCACCGAGGCACGGACCGCGCGGCACCGCCGTCTGACGCTGCAGGTGGCCTTCAACTACGGGGGTCGCGCCGAGCTCGTCGACGCAGCCCGGCGCGTCGCGACCGACGTCGCGGAGGGACGGCTGCGACCGGACAAGGTCAGCGAAAAGTCCATCCAGGCACGACTGTACGAACCGGAGGCGCCTGACGTGGACCTGCTGGTGCGCACCTCCGGTGAGCAGCGGCTGTCCAACTTCATGCTGTTCCAGGCCGCCTACGCCGAGTTGGTCTTCACCAACGTGCTGTGGCCGGAGTTCCGCCGCGGCGAACTGTTCGCCGCGGTCGCGGAGTTCCAGCGCCGGCAGCGTCGATTCGGCACGGTCTGACACGATGCCCTACCGCTTCGCTGCTTGAGGGCCAGGCGACTGCGGCGGGACACGGCGGTGGGCTTAGCTCCCCCCGCCGCCTGGGTAGACAGGACCTATACATCAAAGGAGTGCTTCATCATGGCAAACGAGTTATCCGGTAAGACCATCGCCTTTCTCGTCGCCCCAGAGGGTACCGAGCAGATCGAGCTGACCGAGCCGTGGGAGGCCGTGCAGCAAGCGGGCGGCACGCCGCAGCTGATCTCCACCGACTCTGGCCAGATCCAGGCCTTTAACCACCTCGACAGGGGCGACACCTTTTCTGTTGACCACACCGTGAGTGAGGCCGGCGCCGATGACTTCGACGGGCTGGTACTGCCCGGCGGCGTTGCCAACCCCGACTTTTTGCGTACCGACCGAGACGCGGTGGCGTTCGCAAAGTCCTTCTTCGACCAGAACAAGCCGGTGGCGGCGATCTGCCACGCCCCCTGGACCCTGGTCGAGGCCGACGTCCTACGAGGCCGCACCGTGACCTCGTGGCCGAGCCTGCAAACCGACATCCGTAACGCCGGAGCCACCTGGGTCGACGAGGAGGTCGTCACCGACCGCAACCTCATCACCAGCCGCAAGCCAGACGACCTGAAGGCCTTCAATGCCGCGCTGGTCGACAAGTTCGCCGAGTCGGCCTAGCGCCTCTGGTTTCAGCCTCCACCCCCGGGGTGGTGGGCATCCGCTACCGAATCGGTACTGGATCCCCACTATCCCGGTTACGTTGCTGGCGTGAGCAGCTGATCGACGGGGGCGAAGTCGTCGGTCAGGACCTGGGCATCGCCGATGAAGGCGTCCAACCGCGCGCTGGCGGCCACCTCGTCATCGTCGCCCCGCTCTTGGTTGCGTGACTGGATCGCCTCGACGTCGATCGGATCGTCGGAGGCCACCAGCACGAAGTTGCCGCCTTCTTGTCCATCGAGGCGCGACGCCGGGGCGATCACGGCCACATGGTCGAAGACCGCCCGCAGCGTGGCGGCCTCGGCTCGGGCGAAGCCAAGCGGTGGATAGTCGATCAAGTTGATGGCATAGGTGCCGCCAGGCCGGAGCGTGCGGCGGATGCCCTCGGTGAACTCCCGAGTCGCCAGATGCCACGGCACTGCCTGCCCGCCGAAGGCGTCGCCGATCACCAGGTCATAGGCCCCGTCGGGCTGGTCGCGCAGGCCGAGGCGCGCGTCGCCGACCCGCACGCGCAGGTCAGGACCAGTCTCCAGACCGAGTTCGTCGCGCGCGATCTGCACCAGCGTGGGGTCCAGTTCCAGCACCAGGCTGGACGAGCCCGGCCGCGTCGCCGCGATGTAGCGGGGCAGCGAGAAACCGCCTCCGCCGACGTGCAGGACGTCCAGCGGCTCGCCGGAAGGAGCGATCGACGCGATGACGTCGCCCATAATTTGGGCGTAGCTGAACTCCAGGTAGGTGGGATCGTCGAGGTCGACATAGCTGTGACGCAGCGTGTCGAGCACCAAGGTCCGCCCCGAAGGTCGCTGCGGATCGGCTACCACGCGGGCGCAGAAGTAGGCGCTCTCGTGCTCGCAGACCGACACGGAGACGATGGTTAGCAGCCCGCCGACGCCGGCGAGCACCAGCGGCAGCAGCAGGGACGGTCCCCGGCGGCGTCCGAGTAGGAACCAGCACGCCAGGCCGACGGCGATCAGTACGATGCCGACGGCAATGACGATCGGGCGGGTCGGCAGCGCGGCCACCAGCAGGAATCCGGTGGCGAACGTCCCCAGGATCGCTCCCGCCGTCCCGAGCGCCGACAGGCGGCCGACCACCCGACCCGTCTGGCCGAGGTCGCCCAGCTGCAGCTTGACCACCGTGGGGCTCACCGCCGACAGCACTGTGGCCGGCGCGAAGAACCCGACCAGCGCCAGCGTCACGATGGCCACGGGACCGGCGCCGAGATTGGTGCCGCCGACCAGCCGGATGCTGGGGATGGTGCACAACGCCAGCGCGCCACCCAGCACCAGCATCGGACCGAGGATGCGGCGCGGGTCCAACCGGTCGGCCAGCCGCCCCCCGTACCAGGTTCCCACCGAGATCCCGGCCAGCACCACGCCGATGATGCCGGTATAGGTCTCCAGCGTCACCCCGACGTAGGGTGCGAGCAGCCGCCCGGCCAGGATCTCCAACACCAGGA
>Ga0136640_10000878_pt1 | contig 11756 bp, 11 predicted proteins | sample AntDrymUQ8642106_2_FD_105498 | JGI IMG/M metagenome (GOLD analysis project Ga0136640, IMG submission 105498) | Polar desert sand microbial communities from Dry Valleys, Antarctica - metaG UQ864 (21.06) | ecosystem: Environmental > Terrestrial > Soil > Desert | place: Antarctica: Dry Valley...
GACATGGACTTCAAGGTCGCCGGCACGCGCGAGTTCGTCACGGCCCTGCAGCTCGACACCAAGCTCGACGGCATCCCCGCCTCGGTGCTGGTCTCAGCCCTCAAGCAGGCCCACGATGCGCGGATGACGATCCTCGATGTGATGGCCGAGGCCATCGACGCTCCGGATGAGATGGCGCCGACCGCTCCACGCATCATCACCATGAAGGTGCCGATCGACAAGATCGGTGAGGTGATCGGTCCCAAGGGCAAGGTCATCAAACAGATCCAAGAGGACACCGGTGCGCAGATCAGCATCGAGGACGACGGCACCATCTACGTCGGTGCCGACAACGGCATCGCGGCTGAAGCCGCCCGGACGACGATCAACGCGATCGCCAACCCGCAGATGCCCGAGATCGGCGAGCGCTATCTCGGCACCGTGGTCAAGACCACGGCCTTCGGTGCCTTCGTGTCGCTGCTGCCGGGCAAGGACGGCCTGCTTCACATCTCGAAGCTGCGTGCCCTGGCCGGCGGCAAGCGTGTCGAGAACGTCGACGACGTGGTGTCAGTCGGGCAGAAGTTGCAGGTCGAGATCGGTGAGATCGACGACCGCGGCAAGCTGTCGCTGGTCCCGGTCGTCGACGAGGACGAGTCCAGCAGCGAAGCGGCGGATTCGGTCGGCGCAGACGCCTGACGCCTGACCGTGGGTTACCTGCCTGCCGCAGACCAGCCGCTCGGCTCTACTCGCACGCTCCTCAAGGAGGGCGGTGTTGGCGGCTCCGTAGTCTCTACGGTCCGCCGCACCGTCCTGCCGGGCGGTTTGAGGGTCATCACCGAGTCGATGCCGGGCGCCCGCTCGGCAACGCTGGGACTGTGGATCGGCGTGGGGTCCCATGACGAGACCACGTCTCTCGCGGGGGCTACCCACTTTCTGGAGCACCTGCTGTTCAAGGGCACCAAGCGGCGGACGGCGCTCGACATCTCGGCTGAGCTGGATGCCGTCGGGGGAGAGCTCAACGCCTTCACCGGCAAGGAGTTCACCTGCTATCACGCGCGGGTGCTCGACTCTGACGTGCCGCTCGCCATCGACGTCATCTGCGACATGGTGACCTCGTCGTTGATCCCGGCGCACGAAGTCGAGAGCGAGCGCGAGGTCATCCTCGAAGAGATCGCCATGCATGACGACGATCCCGACGATGTCGTACACGACGCCTTCGTGTCCGAGCTGTATGGCGACACGCCCCTCGGGCGTCCGATCACCGGCAGCGTCGAGTCGATCGAGGCGTTGTCCCGGCGTCAGATCGTCGGCCACTACAAGCGCCGCTACACCGCCGACAACCTGGTGTTCGCCGCTGCTGGTGCCGTTGACCATGCCCGGGTGGTGCGGCAGGTGCGCAAGGCGTTCTCGTCCGCTGGGGCGCTGGGGCACGTGGATCGCGGCCCAGCCGACATACGCCGGGTGGCCAATCCGGTTGCTCCGCGGGTGGGGACCCGGTTTATCGAGCGGCCCAACGACTACGCGACGTTCGTTCTGGGCATGCCGTCGTATGCCCGCAACGACCCTCGGCGGTTTGCGCTCGGAGTGCTCAACGCGACGGTGGGCGGTGGCACCTCCAGTCGACTGTTCCAGGAGATCCGGGAGCGGCGAGGGCTCGCCTATTCGATCTACACCTTCACCAGCCAGCACGTCGACACCGGCTATCTCGCTGTCGCCGGTGGTTGTATGCCGAAAAAGGTGGCCGACGTGCTCGGCATCTGTCGCGACGAGTTAGCCAAGGTCGCGGCGAACGGCATCAGCGACGAGGAGTTGCGACGCGGGCAGGGTCAATTGAGGGGCGGCCTCGTGATGGGGCTCGAGGACTCGAGCACCCGAATGACCCGGCTCGGCAAGTCAGAGCTCGTGCCGGGTGGGTTGATCGGCGTCGACGAGTCGCTGGCTTCCATAAACGCTGTGACGCTCGACGAAGTGGCCGCCGTTGCCGGCGAGGTGCTCTCCGCCGAACCCACCCTCGCCGTGATCGGCCCTAAAAGCGCTCTCGACCATCTCCACTAGAGTCGCGGATATGATTCGGGTGGGAGTCGTCGGCGCGCAGGGAAAGATGGGCTCGCAAGCATGCCGGGCAGTTCAGGCAGCTGATGACCTGGAGCTGACGGCCCAAGTGGACATGGACGGTGACCTAGCCGCACTGGCCGGCGCCGACGTAGCCGTCGACTTCACCCATCCTGGAGCCGTGATGGACAACATCGCCTGGTGCGTTGCCCACGGAGTGAGCGTGGTGGCTGGGACTTCAGGCTTCACGGAGGACCGGCTCGCGACCGTCGGAAGCCAGTTGGCCGAGGCACCTGACGTGGGCGTGATCGTCGTACCGAACTTTTCTGTTGGCGCAGTCTTGATGATGCGGTTCGCCGCCGAAGCGGCGCGGTTCTACGAGTCAGTGGAGATCATCGAGCTCCATCACCCGACCAAAGCCGACGCTCCGTCGGGCACCGCTCGACGAACGGCAGCACTCATCTCGGCGGCTCGCTCGGAGGCGGGCGCCGGCCCGATCCCTGATGCCACGGCCGACCAGGTCGATGGGGCGAGAGGAGCGAGTGTCGAGGGGATCGCCGTACACAGCCTGCGGATCAGTGGCCTCGTGGCACACCAAGAGGTGATCCTCGGCAGCGCGGGCGAGATCCTCACCATCCGACACGATTCCCTTGATCGTGAGTCCTTCATGCCCGGGGTGCTTGCGGCCGTGCGGGCCGTGGTCCAAACCCCCGGCCTCACCGTGGGTCTCGACTCGGCGCTCGGCCTGGCGTGACGAAAAGTCGCGGGGCTTGCCGGTCTCCAGGAGACTGCTGATGCGCGCGCGCAACGTGGTGGTGGCGCTGGTCGTGCTGCTGGCCATGTATCTCACGCTCGTGGGATATCAGGCGTCGCTGCTGATCCGGGCTGGAGGGCTCATCCCCGTGACGCTGGGTTTGGCCATCTTGGTGCTCCCACTGATCGGCGCCTATGTCGTATGGCGGGAAATCCAGTTCGGTGCCGCAACCACGAGACTGTCGGCTGAGCTGGCCGGCAACGGACACTGGCCGACAGAGGAACTGCCACTGCGACCCTCGGGTCGACCTGAGCGGCTCGCTGCGGACGCGCTTTTCGCTGAACGCCAAGCCGAGGTCGACGCAGCGCCGGATGACTGGGCCGCTTGGTATCGGCTCGGTTTGGCCTACGACGACGCCGGTGACCGCAGACGCGCCCGGGCCGCCTTGCGCTATGCGATCGACCTGCACGACGGCCAATACCGCTAGGCACGCGCAGCTGATCTCTCGGCGGTCGAACGGTCAGTCGCCCGGCCGCAGATCGGTGTGCAGCCTGACCTGCTTGACCAGCACGGTGCCATCGCCATGCAGGTCGAGCTCGCGATGCGCACCGTCCGGTGCCCAGCCTTGCTCCGTCAAGAATCCGCGAAGGTGGTCATCGACGGCGTTCAGCCACATCGTCGCCCGCTCGAAGCGGTCTGACCTCATCGTGTCCACCGCCGCATGCAGCAGACGGGACCCATGCCCGGCGCCGCGGTGTGTGGGGTCGACCACGAACTCGGCAATCTCAGCATCTTTGCCGGGGTCGGCATCGGAGTCCGTCGCCGACGCTGTGGCCGCGAATCCGCGCACGGTTGCCCGCTCGAGCGCAACCAGCACCCGCTGCCTGGCATCTCGAGGACGTGCGATCGACTGCTGCCACTGTTGCTCGAACTGCTCGACCGGCAAGGTCGTGAGGATCTCAACAGGGAGTATGTCGGCGAAGGCCTGCCGCCAGGAGCGGACCTGGACGGCAGCGATCGCCGCCGAGTCCTGAGCCCAAGCCGAACGTACGCTCACGTCCGCGGTCGGAGTGGTCATGGACCCGATTGTCTCAGCTAGATGGCTGCTGCCGACAGCACACGCAGCGCTGGGCCGGTCTAGACGAGCACAACCTCCATGCCGACGTCAGTCAGAGCTGCCACGGCGTCATGATCTGCTTGGTGGTCGGTGATCAGCACGTCGATAGAGGCGACCGGGCAGATCCGGGCCAGAGCGGTCCGGGTCAGCTTTTCGGCTATACCGACCGCGACGACGCGTCGAGCGCTGGCCACCATCTGGCCGTTGATGCCGGCCTCGCCCAGATGTCGACACATTGCGCCGCCCTCGACGTTGAGGGAGTGGACTCCCAACATGAGCAGGTCGAGTCGCAGGTCGTCCAGGAAGCGCGAGGCATAGGGCCCATACAGCTCGTAGGACTCGCGGCGGGCAACCCCGCCGATGCACACCGTTCGGCAGTGGGGACGCAGCACCATTTCGGTGGCGACGTTCAGTGCATTGGTGACGATGGTGATGGCGTCCTGCCCGAGGCTCATCAGGTCGCGTCGCGACGCGATGGCGCGTGCGGTCAGAGTCGTGGTGGTGCCGCCGTTGAGCCCTACAACCATGCCGGGGTCGACCATCGCTGCTGCGGCGCTGGCAATCCGATCCTTGGCGCTGGCGCCCTTTGTGGACCGGTACCGCGCCGGAAGGTCGTATGCCACCGACGTTGCAACCACTCCACCATGGGTGCGTGTGGCGAGCTGCTGCTGCTCGAGCGACGTGAAGTCCCTGCGCACCGTGGCCGCTGACACACCCAGCTCTTGTGCAGCATCTCCGACGCTCAAGGTGCCGCGGTCTGCCAGCAAGTTCAGCAGCAGACGCCACCGCTCGGTGCGTTGCTGCGGATGTTCGGTGGTCGTCATGCGTCAGCTCCCCCACCCGACCACTGCGGTCACTTGACGCTTCCAGCAGTCAGACCCCCGACCAGTCGACGCTCGATCAGGGCGAACAGGATGGCGACGGGCACGATGCTCACCACAGAGATGCCGAACACGTAGTGCCAGGATGTGGCGTACTGACCCACGAACTTGGTTAGCGCCACCGAAAGTGGCTGGTTGGCGTCGGTCGTCAAGATCACCAAGCTCGCGGCGAACTCGTTCCAGCACGCCACGACGGTGAAGATGGTGGCCGTGACGATGCCCGGCCAGACCAGCGGCATGGTGATCTTGCGCAGCACTTGCAGGTGTGACAGCCCATCGAGCATCGCAGCCTCCTCGAGCTCGACCGGAATGGTGGCAAAGAAGCTGTGCAGGATCCAGACAGCGAAAGAGAGGTTGAACGCGGCGTTGACCAAGATCATGGCGAGCCAGGTGTCGTGTATGCCGATTGCCAGGAACTGTCGGACCAACCCCACCGCGAGCACGGTGGGCTGCAGCATCTGCGTGATGAGCACGAGGAAGAGGAAGGCAAGGCGGCCGGGAAAGCGTCTCCTCGAGGTGTAGTAGGCCGCAGGGACTGCCACGAGCAGGACGAGCACGGTGGCGGCGGCCGAGATGGCAATCGTGCTGATGAGGTTCAGCGGCAAGGGTGTCTCGGGTGTGTCCCACATGGCCACGTAGTTCCGCGGTTGCCAGTCCGTGGGCAAGTATGTGGGCTCGATACTCAAGATCTCCTTCTTGGTCTTGAACGAGCCGAGCAGCATCACGACGTAGGGGATCAGGAACAAGAAGGCAATGCCGGCTCCGACGGCCGTGAGGCCCCAGCGACGGCGCGGTGCGGCGATCCGGTGCGGCCGGCCTGCAGACGTCGGGACCGGCGGAGCGGGCGCCAGCGGCACCTGGGTCGCCATCGCTCAGTCCTCCCGCAGTGGCCGGGTGACGGCCATGTATACAGCGATGATGACGAGTACCAGCCCGAAGTTGAAGACCGACAGTGCCTGCGCCAGAGCGGGTTCGCGGTAGAGCGTGAGCAGCTTGAAGGTCAGCGATGTGGTGGTGTCTGCCTCGATACCCGGCAAGTCGCCGGTGATGACGCGCAGGATGGGCAAGGAGTTGAAGACGTTGATGATGTTGATGATGACGGCCACAGCCAATGCGCCCCGCAGCTGCGGGAGCACGATGCGGGTGTATCGCTGCCAGTGGCTGACCCCGTCGACGTCGGCGGCTTCGAGGATCTCGGCTGGAATGGTCTGCAGTCCGGCAAGAATCGTGTACGTCGTGAACGGCACGGACACGAAGACTCCAACGCCCATAGCCACCGCGAGGGCTGAAGTGGGCTGCTTCGTGAAGCCGAAGGTCTCGTCGAGGACGTGGATCTGGACGAGGAACTTGTTGAGGATGCCAACGTTGGGTTCGAGCATGTAGTAGAAGACGGTGGTGGTCATCACGACGCTGGCCGCCCACGGGATGAGGATGGCCAGTCGGATGGCTCGACGTCCGGGGAACTCCTTGTTCAGAAACTGAGCCAGGGCAAGGGAGACCAAGACCGTCACCAGCACCACGCCGGAGACCCAGATCGCGGTGTTCACCAGGACCCGAGGCACGCCGTCGTTCTCGAAGACCTGGCGGTAGTTGTCCAGACCGACGCCACCGCGATCGACCCCGCTCAACGACAGGTCCCGCGTAGAGGTGTAGACCATAACGCCTGCGGGGAACAGCACGATAGCCACGATCAGCGCCAGCGCCGGAGAGATCCAGGGCAGCGCAGAAGCAGTCTGCCTCAGGCGCGAGCCGTTGCCGGCAGTCGCCATGGGAAGCTCCTCGACAACTAGTTGGGGAACCGCGGGGTGGGACCCAGTAGCCTCGGCCCCATCCCATCACACGACCTCAGAAGCCGCCTTCGGCTGTCGCTTGAATCTCGGTCAGTACCTTGGCCGGGTCAGCGCCTTGGCCGATGGTGCCGATCTGTTGCTGGATGGCGCCCTGGATAGTTGGCCACGCCGGGTTAGTGCTCGGATAGAACTGTGCCGAGGGCAGCAGCTCGAGGAAGGTCTGTATTGACTCCTTGTCAGCCAGCGCGTCTGACCCGGACTGGGTGGTCGGCAAGAAGCCCTCGGCGTCGACGAACGTGGTGTAGACCTCAGGCGAGAAGAAGAAGTCCATGAACGCCGTGATGGCTTCTTGGTTGTCGCCGTCGTTCTTGAACGCCATCAGGTGGTCGGCAACCCCAAGAGTCACCGGGGAGCCGTCGGCGGTGGGAATCGCGGCCGTGCCGTAGTTGAGCTCTGGGAACTCGGCCTCAATCTCGGTGACCGTGGGCGGAAGGCCGACCATCATGCCGATCTTGCCTTGCTTGAAGACGTTGAGCAGCGGCGTGCGGTCCTGGGATCCGGGGTCTTCCTCGGTGAGACCGTCGTCGATCATCTTCTTCATGAACGTGACTGCCTCGACGTTCTCCTCAGTGTCGACCGTGATCTCTTCAGCGTCACCCCACGACCCGCCGTTGCCGAAGACGAAGATCGAGGTCTCAGCCTGGGCTTCCTCACTGCCCAAAGGCATGCCGTAGCCAACGACACCCCCGCCCAGCGCGGTGATCTTGTCGGCGGCGTCATAGAGCTCATCCCATGTCTTCGGGGGCTCCGCGACACCGGCCTGCTCGAACAGGTCCGTGTTGTAGAAGAGCGAACGGGCCGACGCGATGAGTGGCATGCCGTACATCGTGCCGTCGAGGGATGCGTTCTCCGCGAAGGAGGGTTGGAAGTCCTCCAGCACCTCTGGGGACACGACCTCCTCAACGGGGTAGAGCAGGTCATCGGTCGCGTAGCTCGCATATGCGTCGATGTTCAAGATGTCGGGGGCATCGCCGGACTGCACCTTGGTCTGGATCACCTGGTTGATGTTGTCCCACGACTCGACTTGCAGCTCGACGTTGACGTCGCCGTTCTGTTTCTCGAAGTCACTGATGATCCCCTCCCACAAGCCCTTCGTCTGATCGCTGTAGGCCGGCACGAGCAGACTCAGGTCGCCGGAGGCCCCGCCCCCACCGGCGGGCTCCGTGCCATCGCTCGACTCTTCGCCGGCCGGCGCCTCGCCGCTGCTGTCGGAGGAGGAGTTGAAGCCGCATGCGGTCAGCGCAAAGGCAAACCCTGTCATTGCCGCAACCAGCTGGGAGCCTCGTCGGGTGGAGTTCATGAAAATTCCTTCCGGCACACGATAAGAAACTAGTGATCAAACCTGATCGACATAGCACTTCAGTGGTCAAGTCCGTGCGTATGGCGGATCATTGTGCTCGGCTGTTCTGCCCCCGTCAAGGCCTGGCAGGCAAATGGTTCCAGGTAACCAGCATGATTGACTGCGCTTGCTTGGATCCAGTTATTGACTCAATCGAGCAACGCCTCCATGCTTAAAAGGTGCCAGATCCTGCCGCCGAGCCATCTTCTGCCGCCGCGCGGCCGAGCCATCTCGCGCGTGAGCTGGCCAGCCAACCAGAGAGCTGGGCAAGAGCGGTTGAGATCGCCGCTGAGTTCGCGAGTCTCCTGCCCTCGCCCGGAGAGCGGGTAGCGGTCATCGGCTGCGGTACGTCGCTCTTCATGGCTCGGGCGTTCGCAGCACTACGCGAGGCGCAGGGGCAGGGCCCGACGGATGCATGGCCACCAAGCGATCATCGGCTGCATAGAGGCTACGACCGGGTGGTAGCCATCAGCCGCTCGGGTACGACGACAGAGGTCCTCGACACGCTCCAGGAGTATGCAGGGGCCGGCCTAGTCACCGTTATCACCTCGACCGAGGCGTCGCCGATTCTCGAGCTAGGCGACGCGCTGCTGGTGCCTGAGTTCGACGAGCAGTCAGTGGTGCAGACCCGTTTCGCCACCTCGGTTCTCGCCATGCTCCGCACACACCTGGGTGAGGACCTCTCCACGCCGATCAGACAAGCTCGCCAGGTGCTCGCGGAGAATGAGCAGTCGTTGGCTGTAGCTCGCAGGGCAGAGCAGATTACCTTCGTCGGCATGGGGTGGGCCGCCGCCTTGGCAGACGAGGCGGCACTCAAACTCAGGGAGTCGACGCAGTCGTGGGCGGAGGCATACTGGGCCACCGAGTACCGCCACGGGCCCATCAGCATCTCCGCGCCAGGGCGGGTCGTCTGGGCTTTGGGAGAGCTCGTGCCGAACTTCGCCCGCGACGTCGGTGCAACCGGCGCTGACCTCGTTTCTCACGACATCGACCCGATGGCCGAACTGGTGAGGGTGCAGCGGCTGTGTACCCTCCGCGCCGGTGACCGTGGCTTGGACCCGGACAAGCCCCGCAACCTCGAACGTTCCGTCATTCTGGACTCGTGATCGCCGCAGTCGACAGAAAGTCACGCCGCCTCAACCAGAACTACGTGCTGGCCTGCGACGTGGGTGGCACGACGATGAAAGCGGAAGTAACCGACGGCCGGGGCCTCGTCGTCGAGTCGGGATCCACACCCACACCGCACGGTGAGGCAGCCCTCGCGGCGTTGAGCGCACTAGGCAAGGAACTCCTCGATCGCCTCGATCGCGAAACCGGCCAACGGCCCTCGAGCGCCGGCGTGGCGTTGCCTGGCAGGGTGGACCGACAAGGTCGGCTTGGCGTTAGCAGCGTCAACATTGGTTGGCGTGACCTCGAATTCGGGTCTGTGCTCGACGAGGCATGGCAACTGCCGGTGGTAGTGGACCACGACGTCACCGTGGCCGGCTGGGCCGAGTGGCTCGAAGGTGCGGGACGAGGGTATGACGATGTGGTGTTCGTAGCGCTCGGCACCGGGGTTGCCGCGTCCTTGGTAGTCAACGGTCGACTTGTGCGAGGCGGCGTCGGCCAAGCAGGGGAGTTCGGTCACCTAGTCGTGCGCCCAGGGGGCCGCTTGTGTGCCTGCGGTGCGCGTGGGTGCCTTGAGTCAGTCGCGTCGGCCTCAGCGATTGCTCGCGCCTACGCCGAGCTGTCGGGACGCCAAGTGGCAGGGGCACATGACGTTCTCGAGGCCCTCGAAGACGACCCCCAGGCGCAAACTGCGTGGCAGGGCGGGATCGATGCTCTAGCCGACGGGTTGGCCGCGGTGACCGCGCTGTTGGCGCCCTCTCTCGTTATCATCGGGGGAGGGATGGCCGATGCTGGTGAGGCGTTGTTGGCCCCGCTGCGCAAAGCGCTGAGGGAACGGTCGTTCGTCACGCAGATGCCTGAGCTGTCGGGGGGCATGTTCGGCTCTCGAGCCGGCCTCGTGGGCGCCGCTATGCTCGCGCGGCGCGGAAGTCCCGAGTCCTGATGGACCGGACCCTCCAGGTTCTGCGTGGTCGCGTTGTCACGCCGTACGAGGTGTTCGACGACGGTGTGATCATGGTCCGGGGGGAGCGGCTGGTCTATGTCGGCCGGCCTGGTGACATACCGATCGAGTTCTCGACCAGCGAGCTTCCTGAACCGGGAGGCGTCCTGCTGCCAGGGCTCGTCGACATCCACTGCCACGGCGGAGGTGGGCACACTCTCGTCACCAGCGACGTCGCGGAGTCGCGGGCGGCAGCCGCTCACCACCATCACGCTGGCACCACGTCCGTGGTGGCGAGCCTGGTCAGTGCGCCGGGAGAAGAGATGGTGAGCCAGGTACGAGCGCTGTCACCGCTCGTACACCGCGGTGAGCTGGCCGGGCTTCACCTGGAGGGGCCTTTTCTGTCGCACAGTCGCCGCGGCGCCCACGATGCGCGTTTCCTCCGGCTGCCCGACACACAGCTGGTGAAGGCATTGATCGATGCCGCGGACGGGGCGATCAAACACATGACCCTCGCCCCAGAGCTACCCGCCGCCGACGAGGTCGTCGCGGTCCTGGACGAGACGGGAGTTGTGGTGGCGTTCGGGCACAGTGATGCCGACTACGCCACTTTCAGTGCCGCGCTGCGGAGCCGCATTGGCGGTGCTCTCGTCACGCACCTGGCAAACGCCATGCCTCCGCTGCACCATCGCGCTCCGGGCCCGGTGGCTGCCACCCTGGTCGAGCTAGCAGCGGGTAACGTGACCACCGAGCTCATCGCTGATGGGACGCACGTTTCGGACGGCTTTGTGGCGCTGGTTTTCGCGACGGCATCCACCGCCAGCGACAGCATCGTGCTCGTGACCGATGCCACCGCGGCCGCTGGAATGCCGGACGGGGAGTACGTACTGGGTGCGCAAACGGTGCTGGTGCGCGATGGAGTGGCGCGGCTCGAACCGGCGCATTCGGCGGACCAGCTCCCGTCCCTGGCGGGCGGCACCTCGTCGCTGCTCGACGGAGTGCGACGTGCCGTTGAGGGAGCGGGGGTCGGTTTGGCCTCCGCCGTCCGCGCGGCCTCGCATTCCCCGGCGCGAGTGCTCGGTCTGGCGGATGTCGGCGCACTCGAAGCCGGTCGGCGGGCCGACGTCTTGTTGGTCGACGACGACCTGGGTCTGCAGCGCGTCATGCGGGCCGGGGAGTGGCTCGGGTGATCGTCGGGTGATCGTCACTGTCACGCTCAACCCGGCCTACGACGTGACGTACACAGTGGGCGAGCTCCTTGTCGGGCGCGCGCACCGTGTCACCGAGGTGCACGAGCGTGTCGGCGGCAAGGGCATCAACGTTGCCAGGGTGCTCGCGCTGCGCGCGGAGCCCGTGGTGGCGGTGACGTTCGGCGATGACGAATTCGAGGCTGGTGCGCGAGCCCTCGGATTCGAGGTCGAGTGTGTGCGTGGGCTCAACAAGATCCGCCGGACTCTGGTGGTGCACGACGAGCTGGGCTCGACAACGTCGTTCTGGGAGCCCGGTCATCGGGTCGCGGCCGGGGCAGCTGAGCAGCTGTTGTCCATCGTCAAGCGGCGGCTCCCGCGTACGACGGGACTCGTGGTCTCGGGCAGCCTGGCCCCCGGCGTGCCAGCGGACCTGCCCGCGCTGCTAGCACAGGCTGCCGTGCGGTCCGGAGTGCCGGTCATCGTCGACGCCGACGATGAGGCGTTGCGGCTGGCCGCCCAGGTCAGTGGCGTTGTCTTGATGCCGAAC
>Ga0136640_10000880_pt1 | contig 11750 bp, 8 predicted proteins | sample AntDrymUQ8642106_2_FD_105498 | JGI IMG/M metagenome (GOLD analysis project Ga0136640, IMG submission 105498) | Polar desert sand microbial communities from Dry Valleys, Antarctica - metaG UQ864 (21.06) | ecosystem: Environmental > Terrestrial > Soil > Desert | place: Antarctica: Dry Valley...
CGCCGCCGAGCCGGGCAGCGTGGCCGGATCGTTATGCATCCGCGGGTGGTGCCCGCGCGGGCCTCGAGGCATGCATGCCTTGGCGCTGTGTGTCGGTAAAGACTACGTTGCGCTGCATCGGCCGGGGGATCCGAGCACGGGATGGTCGACATCCGAGGCGTCGCCGACGCCTGATGATCTTGGGCGGGGCTTGCACTTCGCCGGAGTGACGTCCAGTTCGGAGATCATCATCACCGCCCCCCTCGGATTCTTTACCCAGCCCCTGGTCCTCGGGGTTGACGTCGGGTGGATCTACCCGCCTTGGCCGCCCGAGGCGGCCCCGATAATGGGCGATGCCGCCTGCCTTGTCGGCGATCAACTGCTTACGCTGCCAACCCCTGCCATCGTCAGTGTCTTGTCCTTGGCGGACCTGGGGGCCACGGACCGGACTCTCGCGGAGAGCGCGACTACGTCCGAACCGCAGGCGTTCTGCCGGCCGGATGAGACGCCGTTCGTCCAGACCGGATTTGAGCAACCAAACTTGCGGGTTATCGGCAGCGAAACGAGTTCGCTGCCCACTCCTACCGCGATTGGCGATGCCAATACCTACGTGAGCGTGTCCAGCGAGTTGGTCGACGTCGGCTCGGGACTGGTGTCACTGGGGATCGACAGCAGCTGGTTTCTGGACCCCGAAACCGGAGAACTGACGCCCCTGTCGAACGGGCCGTCGATGATGGTCTCGTCCACTGTCTGGACTGGCGAATCACCACTACCCCTACCGGTGAATTGAGTGATGCAACCACGATCCGCCGCTGCGCGCACTGGTAGGTGAGAGGATGGCCCGCCAGGCGGTCGTACTGGTTCGGGTGTCCTGAGGCTCGGGTCAGTACTCTCTCAGGATGCCACCCCGTCGCGGAGGCACCGTGCCAGAGCCAACTCCTTTCCCGCTCCCAGTACCGTCGCCTTGCCATGCGCGGCCCGTTCTAGTTGCCGTGGCACATGGTTCGCGGGACCCGCGCGCGGGTGAGGTTCTCGATCACCTCGTTCACCGGATGCGCTCGCTGGCCCCAGACACCGACGTGCGACTGTCCTATGTGGACCACACGAGGCCGTCGATCTCCCAAGCCTTGGACGCGGTGGCGGAGCAGGCCTCTTCTGCTGTCGTCCTGCCGCTGCTGCTCTCGGCCGCGTCGCACAGCAAGGGCGACATCCCGGGGTCGATCGCGGCGGCGCGGACCCGGCATCGCGGCCTGACGGTCAGCTATGGCCGGGTCCTGGGGCCGCATCCGCTGCTCATCGATGCTCTGCAGCAGCGACTGACAGATTCCGGCGTCGAGCTCGATAGCGCCCTCGTCCTGGCCAGCGCCGGCTCGGCCGATCCAGAGAGCAACGCCGAGGTGGCCAAGGTCGCCCGGCTGCTCTGGGAAGTGCGCCCCGGCGGACCGGTCGAGGTCGGCTTCGCCTCGGCAACGACTCCGACGGTCTCGCACGCGTTGTCTCGGTTGCGCCGTCTTGGGTACGAGCAGATAGCCGTCGCGGCGTACTTCCTGGCGCCGGGTCAGTTCCTCGACGGAGTCAAGGCCGCAGCGATCGGGCCGGCTGGCGTGGCCGCGGCGGACACAGTGACGGTGACCGAGCCGCTGGCCGACACCGACGCTGTCGCACGGCTCGTGCTCGATCGTTACGCCGAGGCGCTGGCCGGTCAGGCGAGGATGAACTGTGACTGCTGCATGTACCGGGCCCCCTGGCCGGGACACGAGCAGCGCGTCGGCCAGCATCAGGTCCCACACGCGCATCCAGCGGAGCGGCGGTGAGCCTCTATCCGGTGGCGCTGCGCCTTGCCGGACGCCGCGTCGTGGTCGTCGGCGGTGGACGCGTCGCCTCCCGACGCGTCCGCGGTCTGCTCGACGCCGAAGCCGACATCGTCCTGGTGTCACCGACGGTCAGCAGCACGGTGGAAGCACTGTCGGATGCCGGCCGGATCACGTGGCTGCCCCGGCCCTACGCCGAGGGTGACCTCTCCGGGGCCTGGTATGCGATAGCTGCCACCGACGATCCTGGGGTGAACACCGCGGTCACGCAGGACGCGCAGCGAGGTGGGGTCTTCTGCGTCCAGGTCGATGATGGGGACGCCTCGAGTGCATGGACACCGGCCGTGGGTCGGTACGACGGGATCACGGTTGCAGTCTCCGGCGACCGCGACCCGAGCAGGGCGGCCTCAGTCCGGGACGAGGTGGTCCGCCGTCTGCAGGACGGGTCACTGGCCACCCCGCGCCACCGTAAAGAGCCCGGTGTCGTTCTGGTCGGTGGTGGTCCCGGCGACCCCGGCCTCATCACGGTTCGTGGCTGGCAGGCGCTGCGCGATGCCGACGTGGTCGTGGCCGACCACCTCGCGCCACAGGCACTGCTCGACGAACTCGGGCCCGAGGTCGAGGTCGTGGACGCCTCGAAGCTGCCCTACCGCCGATCCATGTCCCAGGAGCGGATCAATGAACTACTCGTCTCGCACGCGCGGGAGGGCAAGTACGTCGTGCGGCTCAAGGGTGGTGATCCGATGGTGTTCGGGCGTGGCTACGAGGAGCTGCTGGCCTGCGCGGCGGCTGGTGTGCGCTGCGACGTGGTTCCTGGGCTGAGCAGTGCCTTTGCCGTACCGGCGGCGGCTGGCATACCCGTGACCCATCGCGGGGTCAGCCATGAGGTGGTAGTCGTATCCGGGCACGTTCGGCCCGACGACCCCGCGTCACAGGTCCACTGGGAAGCCGTCGGGCGGCTGCGCGGAACCCTCGTCCTGCTGATGGCGATGACGCACCTGACCGCGATCGCCGAGACGCTGCTCCGCTTCGGCCGCGGCGCGGACACGCCGGTCGCGGTGATCTGTGACGGCACCAACGCAGAGCAGCGGACCCTACGTTGCGCGCTGGCCGACGTGGCGACGGTCGTCAGCGACGAGGGGCTGCGCTCTCCGGCCGTCGTCGTCGTCGGTGACGTCGTGGCACTGGCCGCGCAGCGCCCTGACGCCGCACGGGGGCTGGATGTAACACCGAGGTGACGGCGATGTCACCGGTTCGCCCTTTAGGACGTGGACAGTGACCGGAATGGACGCCACCGAGAAGCAGCCTCCATTGCACTCGCTGCGAGTAGCCATCACGGCTGATCGAAAGGGTGCTGAGCTGGCCGCGTCCTTGGAACGGCTGGGCGCCACGGTGACCTGGGGCTCGACCATGACCGCGGTCCCTCCGGAGAAGGACACCCTCCTTGAGGTCGAAACCAGGGCGATCCTGTCCTCGTCTCCGACCTGGATGGTGGTATCCACCGCCAGCGGACTGCGAGCCTGGCTGCACGCCGCGGAGGGTTTCGGCCTGCGCAAGGACATCGAAAGCCTGCTCCAGCGCACTCGCTCGGTCGCGCGGGGATCCAAGAGCCACGGTGCGCTACGCGCGTTGGGCATCGAGCCGGACTTCGTCTCACCGAAGGAGACGATGGACGACATCTGCTCATGGCTGCGCGAGCGGCTGGGAAGTGGCGACGTACTGGCCGCCCAGGTGCACGGAGGCGAGGTGATCGGCACCCTCGATGCACTGCGCCCGAGGGTAAGCAGCGTGCTGACGGTGGCGCCCTACCGCTGGGTGCTGCCTGACGACCTGGGCCCGGCTCGAATTGTGGTGCAGCGCATCGTGGCCGGTGAGATTGACGTGCTGGCCGAGACCAGCGCACCCAGTGTTCGCAACCTGTTCGCGGTAGCCGACGGCATGGGCGCTCGCTCCGCACTGCTGCGCGTCCTGCACGGCGGCGTGTGTGTGGTCGCCGTAGGGTCGGTGACCGCTCGAGCCTTCGAAGAGGTAGGCGTTGCCGTGGACGTCATGCCGACCCGTCCGCGCACCGCCGCCCTGCTGCGCTCCATCGCCCATTGGGCGGCGACCCGGGACAGGGCTGGCCCGCCTACGTCCGCCGCCGAGATCGAATCAAACTCCGCGGCTGCGCTGGTGATCGAACTCGTTCCCGGCGCGAGCGCCGTACGAATCGGGCCGCACGTAGTTCGGTTGGGCCCCAAAGAGTTCGCGGTGCTCGCCGCACTGGTACGCCGGCCCGGTGTCGTGCTTCGCCCCGACGATCTCGCCCTGCAGGCCTGGGGCCATCGGGTACCCGACGACACGACTCAGGTGCGTCATCAAGTAGCCCGGATCCGTCGCAAGCTCGGGGATCAGGCGAGCAGACTGCAGACCGTTCGCAACGTCGGCTACCGCTACCAGCCGCTGACGTACTCAGACACCTGATCGACCGCGGCCTCCGCAGCCTCGGCCGGGCAGCGCCAGTGACCGGCGTCCTTTGTGCCGCCGCAACACGACGAGGACTTCCCACGCCCGACGTCGCCGCAACACACGGATGAAACGTGGCTGTCCGACTCTCGAACGACATCAGCCCGCGGGTGGGCAAAGACGAATGAGGGGACTCACGCCCATGACCAGCAGCCCCACCACGGACACCGAGGTCGGCACGAAGGTCGCCGACCCCAGCTCCGCGGCCGCCTCGCTCGCCGGAAAACGATGGATCACCGACTGGCGGCCGGAGGACGAGGCCTTCTGGGCTGAAACCGGGAAGAAGATAGCTCGACGGAATCTCATCTTCTCCATCCTGTCCGAGCACATCGGCTTCTCGATCTGGACCGTCTGGTCGGTACTGGTGCTGTTCATGGGTCCTGAGTACGGCATCAGCCCGGCGGACAAGTTCCTGCTGACAGCCGTTCCGGCGTTGGTCGGTTCGGTTTTCCGCGTTCCCTACACATTCGCCATCGCCCGCTTCGGCGGCCGCAACTGGACGATCTTCAGCGCCCTGTTGCTGCTCGTCCCGACGATCATGGCCGCCGTCGTCCTGGAGCCCGGCGTCTCGCTGAACACGCTGCTCCTGGTCGCGGCATTCGCCGGGGTCGGCGGTGGCAACTTCGCCTCGTCGATGGCAAACGTCAACGCCTACTACCCGGATCGGGCCAAGGGTTGGGCACTGGGACTCAACGCGGGCGGCGGAAACCTGGGCGTTGCCACCGTGCAACTGGTCGCGCTGTTGGTGTTGGCGGTCTGGGGTAAGGACCACCCGCGTTTCGTACTGGGCATCTACCTTCCGCTGATCATCCTGGCTGCCGTTTCGGCAGCGATGTTCATGGACAACCTCAGCGGCGTACGCAACGACAAGCGGGGCATGCGCGACGTGCTGGCCTACAGCGATACCTGGGTCATCTCCCTGCTCTACATCGGCACGTTCGGGTCCTTCATCGGTTTCGGTTTTGCTTTCGGCCAAGTGCTGCAGGTGCAGTTCGCCGCCGACTATCCCACCCCGATCGATGCTGCCTACATCACCTTCATCGGACCGCTGATCGGCTCACTCATCCGGCCGGTGGGTGGCAGGCTGGCTGACCGTTACGGCGGAGCGATGATCACGTTCTGGAATTTCATGGCGATGGCGGCATCCGCGGCGCTGGTTCTCTTCGCGTCCATACAGGAGTCGCTGCCGCTGTTCTTGACCGGCTTCATCGCGCTGTTCGTCTTCAGCGGAATCGGTAACGGGTCGACGTACAAGATGATCCCGGCGATCTTCAGGGCCAAGGCAGGGGACGACATAGTCGCCGGCGCCGACACCATCGCCTCGCACGCACAGGCCCGCCGCTTGTCGGCCGCGCTGATCGGGCTCGCCGGGGCGATCGGCGCGACCGGCGGCGTCCTGGTCAATCTGGCCTTTCGCCAGTCGTTTCTGGAGACCGACAACGGCAACGCCGCCTATGTCGCCTTCCTCGGCTTCTACGCACTGTGTTTCGTGGTGACCTACCTGGTCTATGTGCGCCCCGCACGCGCCATCGTGCCCGGTTGAGGATGGCCGACCCGACCGTCGAGACCGCGCCGGTCGTGGGGTCGGTTTCGACGCACTGTCCGTACTGCTCCCTGCAGTGCGGGATTACCCTGGACCCGACGGTCGCGCCTGCGGTCCTGAGTGCCCAGGAGGACTTCCCAACCAATCTCGGCGGACTGTGCGGCAAGGGCTGGACGGCCGCCGAGCTGCTCGACCACCCGGAGCGGCTGATTCAGCCGCTGGTCCGCGACTCACGGGACGAACCGTTGCGACCGGCGAGCTGGGACGAGGCGCTGAGTCGGGTCGTCACCGCGATCCGAACTGCGCAGGGGACCTATGGCGCCAACGGGGTCGGGTTGTTCGGCGGCGGCAGCCTGACGAACGAGAAGGCTTATCAGCTCGGCAAGTTCGCCCGGGCCACGCTGCGAACGGCAATGATCGACTACAACGGCCGATTCTGCATGTCCTCCGCGGCCAACGCGGCCACCCGAGCTTTTGGCATCGACCGCGGGTTGCCCTTCCCGCTGGCCGACATCGCCGGCACTGACGCGCTGATGCTGGTCGGCAGCAACCCGGCCGACACCATGCCACCGGCGATGCAGTTCCTGGACGCGGCCCGACAGCGAGGGGCGCAATTGATCGTGGTCGACCCACGCGCGACCAAGACCGCCGCGACCGCCCACCTGCACCTGCAACCGGCACCGGGCACCGATCTGGCCCTGGCCAACGGCCTGCTCAATGTGGCCGTGCGCGAGCGCCTGATCGATATCGACTACATCGACAGGCGCACCACCGGATTCGACGCGGTACGGCGGGCAGTGCGGCTCTACTGGCCCGACCGGGTCGAACGGATCAGCGGCGTCCCCGAGGCGCTCATCGTGCGCGCCGCACACCTGCTCGCCGAAGCCGAGCACGCGATGATCCTCACCGCCCGCGGCGCCGAGCAACACAGCTCGGGCTCGGACACCGCACTGGCGTTCATCAACCTGGCCCTGGCCCTCGGCCTGCCCGGACGGCCAATGTCGGGCTACGGCACCGTCACCGGTCAGGGCAACGGCCAGGGCGGACGCGAACACGGGCAGAAGGCCGACCAGTTGCCCGGCTACCGTCGCCTCGACGATCCGCTGGCGCGGGCCCACGTCGCCGCCGTCTGGGGCATCGACCCTGCCGAGCTGCCCGACCCGGGACTGTCGGCCTACGAGATGCTCGACCGGCTCGGCACCGCTGGTGGCGTCCGAGCGTTGTGGGTGGTGGCCTCGAACATCGCGGTCTCCGCCCCGCGGGTCGGCCACGTCGTGCAACGACTTCAGGCGCTTGATCACCTGGTGGTGTCGGACTTCTTCCTGTCCGAGACCGCGGCGATGGCCGACGTCGTCCTACCCAGCGCTCAGTGGGCCGAGGAAACCGGCACGATGACCAACCTCGAAGGGCGGGTCATCCTGCGCCAGGCCGCCTTGTCCCCACCCGCGGAAGTCCGTACCGACCTGTGGGTCATGCGCGAACTGGCCGAGCGGCTGGGGCGACCGGCCCTGTCCGACGACCCGGAAGAGATCTTCACCGAACTGCGCCGGGCCAGTGCCGGCGGCAAGGCCGACTACGCCGGAATCACCTACTCGCGCATCCGCGCGGAGAAGGGTGTGTTCTGGCCATGCCCGTCCGAGCGTCACCCCGGCACCCCGCGGCTGTTCACTCAGGATTTCCCGACGCCACACCGGCAGGCACATTTTCTGCCGGTCGAGCACCAGGGTCCGGCCGAGATCCCCGACTCCGAGTTCCCCTACTACCTGACCACCGGTCGGCTGCTTCGCCACTACCAGTCGGGGACCCAGACCCGCCGGGTGAGCTCCTTGGCCGAGGCCGAGCCCGACGCCGTCGTCGAGATGCACGGCAGCGTGGCGCAGCGGATCGGCGTTGGCGCCGGGGACCTCGTCACCCTGCGCACCCGGCGCGGCAGGGCGATCATGCGCGTACGGATCGAGAAAGGCATCCGATCCGACACCGTCTTCGCCCCGTTCCACTACGGCGGCGACGTGGCCGTCAACCTGCTCACCAATCCCGCGCTCGACCCGTACTCGCGGATGCCCGAGTTCAAAGCATGCGCGGTCGCCATCGAGCCGATCGCACCCAAGCCGGATCACTGACCCCCATTCAGGAGGAAATCCCATGCACGACGGCAGCACACCCAGGTTTCTGCAAGGCGTCTTCCCCTACGAAGGGCAGGGCCTGGACGCGCCGTTCCTGCTCGACCCGTCGCTGGCCTACGCGGTGCCACCCGGAGCCTCGACGCAGCCGGTGTACTTCCGGGGCGGAAACAGCGCCGAGGACATGATTTATCTGATCCTGATGCGCAACGGTGCGCCCATGCGGTACTTCCCGATCGCCACCAAGGGATCCACCCACGTCTCACTGCGGGTGGTCGAGGACCTGTTGTCCGACACCGTGCTCGAGGTCTTCCTCGGCGCGCCCAAGGGCCTGTCCGGCACGGTCGTCGTCGATGTCGGCCTCGTCGAGATCTGAGCAAGCCGTGACTGCGAGGAGTGAGCAGAAATGACCCTGACCGAAGATGCCCCGTCACTGTCCGCCGGCGCGCCCGCCGACCTGGCCAAGCTCGTCGTGGTCGGCAACGGCATGGCCGGCGCCCGGGCGCTGGAGGAGATCCTGGGTCGCGGCGGTGGCGACCTGTTCGACATCACTGTCTTCGGGGACGAGCCCTACGGCAACTACAACCGGATCTTGCTGTCCAACGTGCTGGCCGGAATCGAGGACACCTCGGAGATCTACCTCAACCCGATCGACTGGTACGCGGAGAACTCCATCGACCTGCGGTCGGGCGTGCGGGTGGTGCGCATCGATCGGTTCGCCCGACTCGTGCAAGCAAGCGACGGAACGTCCATGCACTACGACCGACTGGTCATCGCGACCGGTAGCCGGTCCTTCTTCCCCCCCATGGACGGCATGTGGGCCGACGACAAGACACTGACATCAGGCGTGTTCGGCTTCCGCAGCATCGACGACTGCCAGGCGATGCTCGCATACGCCCAGGGCCGCAGCAGCGCTGCGGTGATCGGTGGCGGTCTGCTCGGGCTGGAGGCTGCTCGAGGTCTGCAGAACCACGGCCTGCAGGTGCAAGTCGTGCATGCGCCGCCCACCCTGATGAACGCTCAACTCGATGATGCCGCGGGTGCGATCCTGCGCCGCTCGGTGGAGAAGCTCGGCATCACTGTGCACACCAATGCCCGGACCAAGGCCGTAGTGGCACCGAACGGGACCGTCACCGGGCTCGAGTTCGCTGACGGAGTCGTGATCGACTGCGAGATGCTGGTCGTCTCAGCGGGTATCCGGCCCAACGTCGGTTTGGCCCAACGCGCCGGTCTGACTGTGGAGCGGGCGATCGTGGTGGACGACCACATGCGTTCCATCGACGACGATCACGTGTATGTGGTCGGCGAGTGCGCTCAACACCGCGGACAGGTTTATGGCCTGGTCGCCCCGTTGTGGGAACAAGCCGCCGTACTTGCCGATCATCTGACCGGAAAGGACATGCGGTCGGTCTATCAGGGTTCTCGGATGGCCACCAAACTGAAGGTTGCCGGCGTCGACGTCGCCTCGATGGGATTGAAGGCACCCGAACATCCAGACGATGAGTTCGTGCAGTTCTCCGAGCCCAAGCACGGCATCTACAAGACCATCATCGTGCGGGACGGCAAGCTGGTCGGCGCAACGTTGCTCGGCGACACCAGCAAGGTGGCCTTCCTGGTGCAGGCTTTCGATCGCGGCCTGCCGTTGCCCGAGGAGCGCATGTCGCTGATGTTCGATCTCGGCGGGCCGCCGATCGAGGTCGGGACCGCCGAGCTGGCCGATGAGGCGCAGGTCTGTAATTGCAACGGGGTGACCAAGGGGGACCTCGTCGCGTGCGTTCGTAACGGCGAGAAAACGGTCACCGGCGTGATGGGCAAGACCCGCGCCGGAAAGGGCTGCGGGTCCTGCAAGAGCCTGGTCGCCCAGATCGTGGAGTGGGCCGCTGACGGTGCTGTGGAAGTGGACCCGTCGGCCAACTGGTACGTGCCGGGCATCCCGTTCGACAAGCCCGAGCTGATGAGCCAAATCCGCGAGCTGCAGTTGCACTCGGTGTCCTCGGTGTTCGCCGCCCTCGCGCCGGAAGGCAAGGAAGATGCCAACTCCAAGATGGGGCTGGCCTCTTTGCTGCAGATGATGTGGGCCGATGAGTACGTCGATGAACTCGATGCCCGCTTCATCAACGATCGCGTACACGCCAACATCCAGCGCGACGGGACGTTCTCTGTGGTGCCGCAGATGAAGGGCGGCGTCACCTCGGTCGGGCAGCTGCGCACCATCGCTGATGTCGCCGAGAAGTACGACGTGCCGATGATCAAACTCACCGGGGGTCAGCGCATAGACCTGCTGGGCCTGCGCAAAGAGGACCTACCCTCAGTCTGGGCCGATCTGGGGATGCCCTCGGGCTACGCGTACGGCAAGAGCTTTCGCACCGTAAAGACCTGTGTGGGGCAAGACTTCTGCCGGTTCGGGTTGGGCGACTCGACCTCGCTCGGAATCCGGATCGAGGAGCGGTTCCAAGGGATCGCCGGGCCCGGCAAGATGAAGCTGGCCGTAGCTGGCTGCCCCCGAAACTGTTCCGAGGCGTTGTGCAAGGACCTGGGCGTCGTGGCCGTCGAAGGCGGCAGGTGGGAGATGTACGTCGGAGGTGCCGCGGGGGCGCACATCCGCAAGGGGGACCTGCTCGCCACCGTCGATGATCCCGACCTGGTCGTGACCCTGACCGGCAGGTTCCTGCAGTACTACCGAGAGAGCGCCAACTGGCTGGAGCGCACCTACGCCTGGGTTCCACGGCTGGGAATCGAGAAGATCCGCGGAGTCGTCGTCGAGGACAGCGAGGGAATCGGCTCGCGCCTCGACGCAGAGATGCAGAAGGCCGTGGAGGCCTACCGTGACCCGTGGCAGGACGGCGCCGATCCCGTGACACCGGGGCAGTTCCGTACCGCGTTGCCGTTGACGCCACTTCCCCAGGTGGGCCGGTGATCAACGTCGTGGACATCCCGGTCGGCGAGGGACGAGCGTTCGCCGTCAACGGCGAGCAGGTGGCTGTCTTCCGGTTGCGGGACGGGAGCCTGCGCGCGCTCGGCGCCGTGTGCCCGCACAGAGGCGGGCCGCTGGCCGACGGGCTTGTCGACGATCGCGTGGTGGTGTGTCCCCTGCACGGGTTCACCTACGACCTGACCAGCGGGGAGGAAGTGAGCAACGGAGGCGCCCCGGTGTGTGCCTACGACGTCAGCCTCGATTCGAATGGGAATGTCCGGGTGGGGTCCCGCGCCACCGGATGAAGCGGCACGTGCGTCAGGTCGGGTATGCGGGCGGCCGAACGGTCGCGTAGCGCGACGAGCGGTCATGACACAGCGGGCGTGCGCGCCGTCGGTGGACTGGAGTAGTTTCGCCGACGGAGGCGTGAGGGCGCCTGGTGGCCCCCGCGGTCTTCAAAACCGACGTGGCCCGGTATCCGGGTCAGGCGGGTTCGATTCCCGTCCGCCTCCGCACAACTACATGACGTGCTCCGCACGTACGCGCCCTTCGGGCGCTATCGGTGCCTGCGCTCCTCCCTCGCTGGCGCTCGGTCGATACTCGGCTCCGGAACCTGACGTGCGCTGCACGTAGCTCGTGTTTCTTCTTAGGAAACCGTGTCCCCTCAGGTGAGCTATCCTCGCCATGCGCCCACGATCTACGTCTCGTACCGACGAAAGGCCTCGCTCATGGCTCGACGCAGACGGCCGGCCCTACCCCGGCTCACCCAGCCGCTGGTGCGGGAGAACGGCGAGCTCCGTCCGGCCACCTGGGATGAGGCACTTGACCGGGTAGCAGCCGGGTTCGCGGCCGCGCGGGATACCCATGGGCCCAACTCC
>Ga0136640_10000881_pt1 | contig 11748 bp, 9 predicted proteins | sample AntDrymUQ8642106_2_FD_105498 | JGI IMG/M metagenome (GOLD analysis project Ga0136640, IMG submission 105498) | Polar desert sand microbial communities from Dry Valleys, Antarctica - metaG UQ864 (21.06) | ecosystem: Environmental > Terrestrial > Soil > Desert | place: Antarctica: Dry Valley...
GAATGTCTCGGCGTGATCGCCGGACGTGACGAAAAAGATGCGACCTCCGCAGACGTTCCTGTTCCGGATTACACGAAATTCCTCGAACACGATATTTCTGGCAAGACCATCGGCATTCCGCGCTCACTTCTGGGCGAGGGCCTCGACGACGAAGTTCGCGAGAGCATTCTGCACTCTATCGAAAACTTCAAATCGCTCGGCGCAAATATCGTCGACGTCGAGCTGCCGCACGCAAAGTACGGAATCGCCGTGTATTACATCATCGCGACGGCCGAGGCGTCGTCAAATCTGGCTCGTTACGACGGCGTGAGATACGGCTTTCGCGCCGAGGGTGCGCATAATCTGCGCGAGATGTATTTTGCGACTCGCGAAGAAGGCTTCGGTGAGGAGGTAAAGCGTCGAATTATGCTCGGCACATATGTGCTCTCGAGCGGCTACTACGACGCTTACTATACGAAGGCTCAGAGAGTACGTGCGATGGTGAAACAGGATTATGTTACTGCTTTTGAAACTTGCGATGCGATCCTCACGCCGACTTCCCCGTCGGTCGCCTTTAAGCTCGGTGCGAAAAGTGACGATCCGCTCGCAATGTACCTAAATGACATCTACACAGTATCCGCCAATCTCGCGGGCGTGCCGGCGCTCAGTATTCCCAGCGGCCTATCGTCCGAGGGCCTGCCGATCGGGCTGCAGCTTATCGGCAATTTCTGGTCCGAGCCGACGCTACTTAACCTCGCCCACAAATACGAAACCGCGCATCCATTGAATGCGCGGCCCATAATCTTTTGCCGTTAGCGATGATGATTTTCGGGCGGGTGATGGTCTCGCCTTCGCGAGACTTTCAGGAAACTAAGCGGTAGAATCTAGCGTAATAATCGGAAGAATTCGATTTTATTTACTAATTTTAATCAGGAGTCACCCTCTATGAAAGGCCTAGTCGCCCTTGGTATTGTTTTCATCGTCATCGTTATCGGCAATACCGTAATCGTGGCGCAGACAGATATGAAACCACCCGTCCCGAAGAAAGTTCCGAAGGTATTAAAGATCCACGGCTATGAGGTCACGGACAACTACGCGTGGATGCGCGATCGCAATACGCCGAAGGACGCTGCGGTCGTCGCTTACCTCACGGAGGAAAATAAATACGTCGAGACTTTCATGGGCCAGCACAAGGGCTTCGTCGATTCGCTCTATAAGGAAATGCTCGGCCGCGTAAAGCAGACCGATCTCAGCGTGCCCACACGGATTGGCGAGTACTGGTATTTCAATAAGACGGAAGAGGGCAAGCAGTACGCCACATATCTGCGCAGTAAGGCCAAAGACGGTACAGCCGCCCAGGTGCTGCTCGACGTCAATGAGATGGCAAAGCCGTATAAGTTCTACTCCGTAGGAGCATTCGAAGTCTCTGATGACGGCAACATGCTCGCCTTCTCGACCGACACCACGGGATATCGTCAGTACACGCTGCAATTCAAGAACCTAAAGACGGGCGAGATACTCCCGACAAAGATCGAGCGTGTCACCTCGACCGAATGGTCGGGCGATGGCAGGTATTTCTTCTACGCACAAGAAGACGCCGTCTCAAAACGCAACGATAAGATATTTCGCCACAAGGTCGGATCAACCGAGGCGGACGTCCTTGTTTACGAGGAGAAAGATCCCCTCTTTGGCGTCGGCATCGGCCGCTCGCGCGATAAGAAGATGATGTTTATGGGCTCGGGCGCGGCAACCATGAACGAGTACCGCTACCTGTCCGCTGACAATCCGACCGGCGAGTGGAAAATGCTTGCGCCGCGAACCGAAAATCATGAATATGCTGCGACGTTTGATCGGGGAGAGTTTTACATTCTTACCAACAAGAACGCTGAGAATTTTAAGGTCGTAAAAGCTCCCTTGAAGGACCCGAGCGAGAAGAATTGGGCAGATTATATCGCTCATAATCCGGCGATCAAGATCGATAACATCAGTTTTTTCAAGGATTACGCGGTCGTATCTGAGGTAGAAAATGGTCTCGAATACGTCAAGGTCATGGACCTGAAAACGCGCCGCGCTCCTGTGCGAATCCCGACAGCCGAGAGCGTCTATACGATGGGCCTCGGCGGAAATCCGGAATACGACACGCCGTCGATTCACTACAACTATTCGTCGATGATCACTCCGAACACGACGTATGAATTTGATCTGAAATCGCGCCAGAGCACCGTCCTCAAACAGCAGGAAATCCCGAGCGGCCACGACAAGAACAAATACGAGACGACACGCGTCTGGATCGCAGCGCGCGACGGCGTGAAGGTCCCCGTTTCACTCATTATGAAGAAGGGCACGAAGCTCGATGGGAAGGCCCCGATGCTGCTCTACGCCTATGGATCGTACGGAAATTCGATGACGCCGAACTTCTCGACGGCGCGGCTCAGCCTTGTCGATCGCGGAATGATTTATGCGATCACACACATTCGCGGCGGCTCGGAGCTCGGCGAAAAATGGCGACAGGGCGGAAGGATGTACAAGAAAATGAACACCTTCCACGATTTCATCGACTCGGCGAAAGGTCTGATAAAGATGGGCTATACCTCGAGTGATCGCCTCGTCATCCAGGGCGGCTCGGCGGGCGGCCTGTTGATGGGCGTCGTTGTAAATCAAGCACCCGAAACCTTCAAGGCCGTTATTGCACAGGTGCCCTTCGTCGACGTGATGAACACGATGCTAGACGACACGCTGCCGCTCACCACCGGCGAATGGATCGAATGGGGCAATCCGAATGAGAAAAAGGCGTGGGACTACATGGTCACCTATTCTCCCTACGACAATATCAAGCCGCAGAAGTATCCGAATATGCTGATCGAGGTCTCGCTAAACGATTCGCAGGTACCGTACTGGGAAGGCGCGAAATGGGCGGCTAAACTCCGCGAAATGAAGACGGACAACAACGTCATCCTTCTCAAAACCAATATGGGCGCCGGTCACGGAGGTGCCTCCGGCCGTTATGACCGATTAAAGGAAATCGCATTCGACTACGCCTACGCGTTGACACAGGTCGGCATCACCAAATAGGCTTTCCCAGAACATCACCCTTAAGGTCGCGAAGCGAAAGCTCGCGGCCTGTTTTATTTTTAAGGCCGGGTTTGGTCTCCTGTCAGACAGATGATGGGAGCACCGATAGATAGGCTTGATCTCGGAGGGTTTTCTCAATATGAATGCAATTGAACTATTAAAAGCGGATCATAAGGTAGTCGACGGATACTTCCAACAAACTGAGGCCACGGAAGAGAATTCCGAGAAAAAAGCGTTATTCGAGAAGATAACGCCGAACTCACCGTGCATGCCCACATCGAAGAAAAGATCTTCTATCCTCGCCTACTCGAAGATGGCGATGAGGAACTGCAAGACATCGTAAAAGAAGGCCTCGAGGAGCATCATCAGATGAAGATGTTTCTTCGCGAGATCGCGGACCTTGCCGACGGGAGCGAAAAGCTGGATCCGAAACTCAAGGTGCTGATCGAGGACACACGCCATCACGTGATGGAAGAGGAAGGCGAGATGTTCAAAATGGTGCAAGAGCAGTTCGACGCTGAGACACTCGAGAAACTCGGTTCTGAGATGGAGTCCGAAAAAAGGTCCTTTGCAAAATCTGGTGCGGCTAGCGGATAGCCGCGATCAGGTGAATAGAATTTGTTAGACGAAAACCAGAAAAGCGGCGTGCCCGAAAGCGAGCCGGCCTCGGTCGAGAGCAATATCGTGCGTATCGCGAGGATCGAGGCTGATCATCAGCGCTCGCGCACCTATACGGAACGGATCGCGATGGCGATCACCAAGCTCGCGGGCAGCATGCCGTTCCTGTATTCTCACCTCTTCCTCATCATCGCCTGGGTCGTCGTCAATACTAAGTTCTCTGAATTCGACCCCTTTCCATTCTTCTTCCTGGTCTTCATTATCGGTGTCGAAACCCTCTTCCTGTCGATTTTCATTCTCATCAGTCGCAACCACCAGGATAAGGTGGACAGACGGCAGAATCATTTGCATCTGCAAATAAACATGCTTGCCGAACAGGAGAGCACCAAGACTCTCGAACTATTGCAAAAAGTTGCCGAAAAGGTCGGTGTTGATGCGAGCGACATCGTAACGGATGATCTGGTCGCGGACATACATCCCGAAGATCTGGTCGAGCGGATCGTCGATGCGACCGATGACCCCGCTAAGCCTTAGAAATAGAAAAGGCCCCGTCATTGCTGGATCGTCAAAATTTGCATCATTCTCCAAAAAAAAGGCCGTCGTCGCCGACAGCCTTTCACCGTAAGTCGAAGTAGAATTATCTCCCGTCGATCGGCACGTACTTCTGATCGCGTTTACCGATGTACTCGGCACGCGGACGGATGAGTTTATTATTCGAGTACTGCTCGAGGATGTGGCCGGTCCAGCCCGAGACCCGCGAGATCGCAAAGATCGGCGTGTAGAGATCGAGCGGAATGCCCATCAGGTAGTAGGTCGAGGCAGAGTAGAAATCGACGTTCGGGTACATTCCCTTTTTGTCGAGCATCATCTTTTCGATGGTCTGCGACATCTCGTACCATTTCGTCTCGCCCTTCTTCTCGGCCATCTGCTTTGAATATTTACGGAGCCAGGTCGCACGCGGATCTTCTGTCTTATAGACCGCGTGGCCGATGCCCATGATCTTTTTCTTACTCGTGAGGGCTTCGTCGACCCAGGCCTCAACCTTGGCGGGATCGTCGATCTCGATGAGCATCTTCATCACGTTGGTATTCGCACCGCCGTGAAGCGGCCCCGCAAGTGCGGCTATCCCGGCCGTCACTGCACCGTACATATCGGCAAGCGTGCCGGCGACAACACGCGTTGTAAATGTCGAGGCATTCAGTTCGTGATCGGCATGTAGGATCAGGCAAACGTCGAACATCCGCACTTCGTCAGCGTCGGCCCGCTCGCCGCGAAGCATGTATAAGAAATTGTCCGCGATCCCGAGCGATTTATCCGGTGCGATCGTCTCCTTGCCGTTTCGAATTCGTTCCCACGCTGCTGTCAGCGTACCGATCTGACCCGTTAATTTAATCGCAGATCGCATCGCATTCTCGCGATCCGTCCCGTGGCCCGTCTTATCGTAAAAATCGAGTGCCGAGACCGACGTTCGCAGCACATCCATCGGATCGGCGTCCTTAGGAAAGGCCTTCATCATCTCGATGACTTCGGACGGGGCATTGTAATTGACGCGGATGTCGCTCGAAAGCTCTTCGAGCTCAACCTTTGATGGGAGGCGGCCGTTCCACAATAGGAAAACAACCTCTTCGAAAGTCGAATTCTCGGCCAGATCGTGAATGTCGTAGCCTTGGTAGATCAGTATTCCCTGCTCGCCGTTGACGTCGCCAATCGCGCTCTGGGCAGCGACCACGCCGCGAAGGCCCGCAGCTGAAGCCGCAGCAGCAGATGTTGTGTCAGTTCCTGTGCTCATATTTCGTATAAAATCCGCAAAAATCTCTTAGATAGACGAATAATGCGTGCGGTTGTCAAACTATGATTTTATAGCACGGGGGCGACCTAGAACAAGTGGGACGTAAGGAAAGCGGCACTTTAAAATGCATTACCCGCGTTAGCGGCGGCGAGCTCCCAAAGGAGAACCAAACAGAACTCCGACCGCACCCTAACGCGGGTAAAGGTTACTGATTCTACGATGCGGCAACGCGCACAGGCGGTTGCCGGGATAAATTATCGAATCTGACTTTCGTAGCTCGTCTTGATCCTAATCTGCTGATTTTTGTTAAGGCTAACGTGTTTTCCACGTTCGATTACGACCGCGCCCACTCCGAAAGCCGCGCCAAGCGATGCGCCCACGGCAGCGCCTACGGGTCCGCCCGCAATGGCCCCGACGACCAGGCCGGCCCCTGTGGCTCCGCCGATCTTTGTAGCGTCCCCCTTGAGCGAGCTTTTTCCCACCGCAGTTCCCTCGTTATCCACGCGTTTTACGTTATCGCCCTTCACCGGCATAACTTCAGTGAGGATTGCGCTGAAGTTCGTCCATCGCTGATCGCTCAATACGATGCGGTCAAAGGTCAGGGTCATTTCGCTTCTCCGCTTGAGACGTCCGGGCTTTGTGATTTTGCTGACGCGTCCCTCGATGATCGCACCGGCGATCTCGGAGGGGCCGACAACCTTTGCGGCAAACTTATCGCCTTCGCGATTTTTTTCAGTTGAAAGGTCCTCGCTCAGCTCGAGCATCAGTTCCGTCTCTTTCGGAATTAGGACGATCGCATCGTTGGTCGGCGCGTAAGTGCTCTGCGCGACGGGAGCCGACGCCGAATCGGCCGCTGGCACACTCGCCGATGGGTTTTCGGGTGCAGTCTGCACCGGCGTCTCATTTGTCGCCAAATTGGTCGTGGATTGACTCTCGGTCGTAACAGCTCCCCGTTTCTTCAGGGACGTGGGCAGGCTTGCTTCAAATGACCGCTTTTCGAAGCCCGTGGCATAACCCGTCTCAAAGCCCTGCTGATATCCGTCCCGATAGTCCTCGACCGTTCCATAGTCTTTGCTATACGCTCGGTCGCCTTTTGAATACTCGCCGTGTCGATCAAAACCTTTCGTCTGATTGTCGATCACATCACGATAGCCCGCCATGTATCCGTCCGAATAACCCGTCCGGTATCCCCGCTGCAGCGCTATGTTTAGGTTGGCATCCTGGGCAACGATCGAGAGGCTTATGCTGCTTAAGAACAGACCGAAAACGAGAGCACAAGTACTATTGCGTATCTTCATTTATCTCCTATTGATTTTAACGGAATGGATAGAACTTCAACGACAGCTTGTATTTATAACTTACATCTTAAGTAAACACAAGAACTATCTTGGACTTGCCGCGGCGCATAATCGGGCTAAATCAAGTGTTTAACCTGATATCATAAAAAGCGGCGCCGTCGTCTCGCGGTTCGTTACACTGAATGACAAAAAAATTGCAGTAAAATTTCGCGCTCACCCGTGGTCCCCGGCATCAAAGCCCGATGATACATTTGGGTTAACGTATCTAAATTCAGATTTACTTCTCGCTATTCATTTGATACTTATTAATGTTTAATGTGGGGCCGAAAAGGCTGCCGTAAACGATGCAATTAGAAAGAACAAAGCTGCATTTCCTGCGAAAAAAGGGCACTTTGACCGACCGTGCCCGCGTAGGAATCTCTTTGCATGCGCACACCGAGCACTCAAAAGAGATGCTTGACTTCATTCCGCATTACGCCGAGCAGCTGCCGATCATTTCGTACTTCTGGAAGAAGGAAAAGGTCAAATACGTCGAACGCTATGGGCGTGAAGTGGATTGGACCGGCGCCTTTTGGTCTCCGCCGCTGACTGGCCAAATGGTTTACGATATCGAAAAATCGCAAATCAATGATACCGGGCTCGACGCTTTCGTCTCCCTTACGGATCATGACGAGATCACCGCCAATCTCGCGGTCGTCGATACTCAGGAAGGAAAATCTGTACCAATCTCACTCGAGTGGACGGTCCCGTTCGAATTCGGTTTCTTCCACGTAGGTGTTCACAATCTGCCGCGAGAGAGCGCAGCCGAAATAACTAAAACGCTAATCGATTTCTCCTTTAATACAGAGCGCCAAACCGAAGAGAATCTGAAAGAGTTGCTCGTTATGCTCAGCGACATTCCTCAAGTGCTCGTCATTCTCAATCATCCGCTCTGGGACATTGAAATGGCCGGCAAAGAGAGGCACCGCGAGCTGCTGATGAGTTTCCTGCGCACGCACAGCAGATACATCCACGCTCTTGAGGTCAATGGTTTTCGCAAGTGGTCGGAGAACAAGGGAGTGATAGAAATTGCGGAGAGCTACGGCATGCCCGTCGCGACGGGTGGCGATCGACACGGCTGCAGACCTAATACCGTGATCAATCTTACGGACGCCCGCACGTTCGACGAGTTTGTAGAGGAGATTCGAGTAGATAAGAAAAGTCAGGTCGCGTTTATGCCGGAATACGAGCTTCCGATTCATTCGCGGCAGCTTGCTTCTTTTGCCGATATACTCAAAACATATCCGGACTTTCCCGAGGAGCGCCGTCGTTGGTTTGACCGTGTGTCTTTCGACACCGGCAGTGGACTCGGCGTTGTGCGGCTTTCGGAGCAGGGCTGGGACAACGCGAAACGCGTGTGGCTTCGCGTCGCTATCTGGACGCTCGCAGTCCTCGGCAGCCCGGTCGCGCGTCCGATTTTTCGTGCGGCGCGCGCGACGAAGGACCGCGTTCCTCGCGATGCAGATTTTACGGAATTTGAGATTCCGCGCCTCGAGGACGTGCCCGCTGAGTTTTCTTCGCGGACGGTTTAGAATTTTAGGAAATCGATGATCTAAGGCGGGCCCCTCCCGCCTTTTTGTAGTTAGTCGGAACTTTTCAGGTGAAAGAAACTCCACGCGTTGCATTTTTTGCGGACTCCTACCTTGAGGTAAACGGCGTCGCGATGACATGTAACCGTTTCGTAGAATTTGCTAAGCGACGTTCGCTTCCCTTCCTCTGCATCTACGCCGGGCCTCAAACCGAAAAGCGAATCGACGGCAGCGTCTCGCATCTTGCTCTAAAACGTTCACCCGCATCTATTCCACTCGACGAGGACCTCGCTTACGACCCGTTTTTTCAACGGCATACAAACCGTGTCCTGCGCGAGTTGATGGAATTCAAACCCGACGTGATCCACATCACGGGAATAAACGACGTCAGTATCATCGGGGCCTATCTCGCCTGGAAGCTCGAGCTCCCGCTCGTCGCTTCATGGCACACGAACGTTCACGAGTTTGCCGCGACGCGTGCTCGCAAACTGTTGCGATTTCTTCCCACATATATACTCGACCCGCTCGCCCGCACCATCGAACGCCGCATAATGCAGGGAACGGTCCTTTACTATAGAATGCCCAACGTCATCCTCTCGCCGAATCAGGAACTCGTGGCGGAACTCGGCCGCCGGACCAAGCGCGAATCGCGAATAATGGGACGCGGCGTGGATGCGAATTTCTTTTCGCCCGAGAAGCGGACCGCGAGTGACGGTATCTTTCGAATAGGATTTGTCGGACGGCTAAGGGCTGAGAAGAATGTTCGCGTCTTGGTCGATGTCGAAAAGGCTTTTCTCAAAGCCGGCGTTGAGGGCTTCGAAATTCTCATTGTCGGCGAGGGCAGCGAGCGAGCCTTTCTCGAGGCACATTTGACGCACGCTCGGTTCACGGGTTTTCTTGACGGCGAAGCTCTAGCCGAGGCCTACGCGAATATGGACGTTTTCTTGTTTCCGTCCGAAACGGAAACCTTCGGCAACGTCGTGCAGGAGGCGAATGCCTCGAGCGTGCCGACAATAGTTTCGGATAAAGGCGGCCCCAAATTTATCGTGACCGACGGCGAGAACGGTCTCATCGCCCGCGACCGGGACGATTATGCGAGATACGCGCTCGAGCTTTACCGAGATCGCAGCAGGCTCGATAGAATGCGGTCAAAATCGCGGCAGTTTGCTCTCTCGCGATCGTGGGATGCAATATTCGAATCGGTCTACGACGCTTACGACTTTGCGATGACGCCGCGCGTCGAAGTGCCGAAACAATAAGCTATGTTAGAAGCCCGCGATACGACGATGTTTGCCGAGCCGCCAATGCCGACCACGGTGCCGGGCGTCGTCTCGCGTCTGCTTCGGCATCCGTACCGTTCGATTATCCTGCGTTGGAATTGGAAGTCCGCCGTCCTGAGCGCCGCCCTGCGGGCCCCGATATTTTTCTTTGTCTATCTATTCAAGAAAGACGGCCTTCGACTCGCGATCGGAGCCTTCGTCGTCCAGGCGATTTTCCGGATAATATTTGGCGGCATCAACGGTGCGATCATTCAGTCGTTTCGCGGTGTCGAGCCGGCCTGGCATGCGGTCATGACGGTTCCGCTCGTGCTCGCGACGATGAGCCATATTTTCGAATTTGGCATCCAGACGGTTTACGATTCTCAGACGGGCGTCGACGGCCGAACGCGGGCAGTCGGAATTTCGGTTCTAATATCGGTAACGTCCGCGCTCTTCAATCTGTTTGCGATGCGGCGCGGCGTGCTGCTCGTTAAGGACGAGAGCCAGCTATCGATCTGGCGCGACCTGTGGCGAATGCCGCGGATTGCTCTCGAATTTATTTCTTATCCGCTCACCTGGACGCGTCGAAAAAATAACGCGAGAAAAAACGACAGCGACACGTAACGCCAGATCGCCAAAATCCGATGATCGACAGCCCCGTGACAGAGGCCTTTGTGCGGCCGCCGCCAAAAAGTATTACGAGCGCGTGGTTGGGCGTGCTCCGCGATCCCGCGCAACTCGTCTGGCATTGGAATTACAAAGGCGCAATTCTCTCCGCCGCTTTCCGCGCACCGATTTTCCTGATAACGTATCTGATCGGTCGCGAGAGCGTCCGGCTCGCATTTGCAGCCGCGGGCGTGCAGTTCATTTTTCGTTTCTTTTTCTCAGGACTCAGCGGAGCGTTTATTCAATCCTTCCGTCGGGTCGAACCGCCGTGGAAGGCATTCGCTTCGATCGCGCTTCTTGTTCCCGTCGTCAGTCACCTGATCGAGTATTTCGTCCAGGCGGCGTTCGTATGGGTAACGGGCACGACCGATCTTACAAATCGGGCGATCGTCCGCTCGGTCTGCGTCTCGGTCATCTCGGTCCTGTTCGTTCTATTTATCATGCGCCGCAACGTAATGACCGTTGGCGAACGCACGAGCAAATCTCTCGCAAGCGACCTGCGAAAAATCCCGTGGCTGATCTTCGAATTCATGATGTTTATCCCATTCGAGATCGGCCAAATGATCCGTCGCAAACAGTTTCTCTATGCCATCGGCGCGCTTTTCGGCTTCGGCCTCTTTGCACAAACAATAGTCTGGGGCGTCACCGAAAAATCGCACTGGACGTACAGCGGCGGCCAAACCATCCATATCCTAAACCTCTGGGGCATCGACGGCATCATCATAATGCTCCTCGCCATCGCCCTCGTCTCCTTCGTCTTCCCTAGAAAATGGTTCACCCGCGATAGCTAAGCACCTCAGGCTCCCCTCCTTACCAAGGAGGGGTGGCCCCGATACTTTTTATCGGGGACGGGGTGGTTCTTCCCTCGGCCCCGCGGGCCGCGGCAGCGGCACTGAGAAAATACCCGGAGGCGAAGCCTCTGGAAATCGTGTATTGGAGTCCCGCCGCGGTGGAGCTGCGAGAAGAGATTCGTCGTGCGTCTTCAACGCACGGGAGAATTTGTTTACATTTGACCTGACGCTTCGCATCTGGCTATTGTCTTTATGCGTCTCCGACGCCCGGGACGATATATCATCTATTCGAAAGCCTGAAACGCGGTGAAACGGCGCAATCGCAGGCTGACCCCGACCGTCGCAAAATACGCTTGTTATGCGGAATCATTCCGCATAAGCATAGTTGGGCTTCTACGTGTATCGCTAAAGGTATTCCATAATCTGAAGATATTTTTTCAAAATGGAGGTCTGGCATGGCAAAGTACCGAAACAGACTACCGCAACTATACGATGGAATCTTTCTCACCGACGGCGGGATTGAAACTACTCTCATCTTTCATGAAGGTCTGGAGTTGCCCGACTTCGCCGCCTTTCATCTATTGAGGGATAAGGAAGGCTATGAAGCTCTCCGGAAGTATTTCCGCCCGTATGCCGCCCTTGCCAGAAATTACGAAGTAGGATTCATCCTTGAAAGCCCAACATGGCGAGCTAACCTCGATTGGGGCA
>Ga0136640_10000882_pt1 | contig 11748 bp, 11 predicted proteins | sample AntDrymUQ8642106_2_FD_105498 | JGI IMG/M metagenome (GOLD analysis project Ga0136640, IMG submission 105498) | Polar desert sand microbial communities from Dry Valleys, Antarctica - metaG UQ864 (21.06) | ecosystem: Environmental > Terrestrial > Soil > Desert | place: Antarctica: Dry Valley...
CGCCGCGCTGGAGAACGGTATCGGCGCGGTCGCGACCGCATCTGGCCAGTCCGCGCAACACCTCGCGCTGTTCACGCTGATGGAGGCCGGCGACGAGTTCGTTGCCTCTCGCAGCCTGTACGGCGGGACGTTCCAGCAGTTCGACGTGAGCTTCCGCAAGGTCGGCATCAACGCCAGGTTCGTCGACGGGACCGACCTGGATCAGTGGCGGGCAGCGGTCACCGACAAGACCAAGGCGTTCTACGCCGAACTGATCGGCAACCCGACCATCGACGTCGTCGACATCGAGGCGCTGGCGGCGCTGGCCCACGAGGTCGGCGTACCGCTGATCATCGACAACACGTTCGCCTCGCCGTACCTGTGCCGCCCGTTGGACTGGGGGGCGGACATTGTCGTGCATTCGGCCACGAAGTTCATCTGCGGGCACGGTACTGCGATCGGCGGCGTCATCGTGGACAGCGGCCGTTTCCCCTGGGACAACGGGAAGTTCCCCGGTATGACCGAGCCGTCGAAGGGCTATCACGACCTGCGCTTCTTCGAGTACTTCGGCGACTTCGGCTGGCTGCTGAAGTGCCGTGCGGAGACGCTGCGCGACTACGGCGCGACGATGGCGCCGTTCACCGCCTGGCTGATGCTGATCGGACTGGAGACGCTGCCCGTCCGGATGGAACGGCACGTCCGCAACGCGATCGCGGTCACGGAGTTCCTCGACCAACACCCGGCGGTCGAGTACGTCAACTATCCGGGGCTGCCGGGCAACGCCTACCACGACCTGGCGGCCAAGTACCTGCCGAAGGGCGCCGGCTCGATTTTCACGTTCGGCGTCAAGGGCGGCCGCGAGGCCGGGCGCCGGTTCATCGAGTCCGTGCAGCTGCTCAGCCACCTGGCCAACGTCGGCGACGCCAAGTCACTCGTCATCCACCCCGCCTCGACCACGCACCAGCAGCTCACCGACGACGACCTACGGGCGGCGCGGATCGGCCCGGAGATGGTGCGGGTGTCTATCGGTATCGAGGATGTGGAGGACATCGTGTGGGATCTGGACCAGGCGCTCGCAGCGTCGCAGGGCGAGTCACCGGCGCGGCCGGCGTACGACGGCCAGGGGCATTCGGTGCTGGCCAAGGCGTTCGGCGCGCCCTACCAGTCATGAGTGCCGTCGGAGAGCGCAACGACCTCGGCCAGTCGCCCGGGGAGCGCTACCACATCCTCACCTCGCACCGGACGATCGCGATGGTCGGGCTCAGCTCGAACTACTACAACCCGAGTTCGTTCGCCGCTGTCTACCTGGACGCGAACGGGTACGACATCGTCCCGGTCAACCCCGTGCACGCGGGTAAGCGGGAGATCCTGGGACGTCGGGTGTACGCCGACCTGCGCGAGGCCGCAGCGCATCACCCGAGGCCGATCGAGATCGTCGACGTGTTCCGGCCCGCGCATGAGGCGGTAGGGCTGGCCGAGGAGGCGATCGAGATCGGCGCCAGGGTGCTGTGGCTGCAGCTGGGCGTGATCAACCCCGATGCTGCGGCGCTGGCGCGGGAGGCGGGACTGTCCGTCGTCATGGACCGCTGCTGCAAGATCGAGCACGCGCGCTTCTTCGGCGGGCTACGGACGATCGGCCTCAACACCGGCGTGATCACGAGCCGCCTGGCGATGCAGCTCCCCCGCGGCTGATCAGCGCTGCTCACTCTCGTTCGCAGGCGCGATCGCTCCCCGTGCAGAATGCGGGGAAGTGGACGTCTCGGAGCAGCGGGAGAGGTCCACTTCCCCGCATCTCGAGTCAAGAACATGAGTCCGCACGGCCCGCATCCGTTGTACGTGCTCCCAGTCGATCTCGTGCCAGCCCGGGATCCCCCGAACTCGTCCCTCGACGCGGCTGCGATGGACCGCATCGTCGCTGCACACGCAGGTGATGAAGAAGATGCGACCACCGGCTTGTTCGACTCGCGCGCCCCAGAGATCGGCCGTCTCGTCGTCGATGATGCAGTCCAGGATGGCGGACTGTCGCAGCAGCAGCTGCCTCGTCATGAGCGTCCCCAACAGGTTGCGGTACAGCGCCAGGGAGGTCGGCCGGGGCAGGTCGTTCAGCACGCCGTACGGGGCTAGAGCGCCCAGGAGCCAGTCGCCGGCGAACGCGGGAACTCCGAACTCGGTAGCCAGCCGGTCGGCCAGCGTGGACTTGCCTGTCCCGGGCAACCCGGTGAACACCACGACAAGCGGCACGCCCACAGTCCGGACCCTAGCCAGGGGGATCTCTGCGAAGACGTCTGGGCTAGAGACAGGATGCCGGGGTGGAGTGCTACGCTGTGCCACGCTATGGATGTGTCTGTTCGAGAACTGCGTAACCACACGGCCCGGGTGATCGCCGCCGTCCAGAGTGGGGAGCCGGTGGTCCTCACCGTGCACGGTCGCCCGGTCGCCGACATCGTTCCTCGGCACACCCGCAGCGAGCGCCGCCCGACCGAGCAGATCCTGGCCGACCTCGAGGACATCCGCGCCTTAACACGAAGGCGTGGCACCGAGTCGCCGGCCGAGGACTTCGATACCGGACTTACAACAGATGACATGCTGCCGTGACCGGATATGTCGTCGACACGAGCATTTTCATCGCCGCTGAGCAGGACCGACCTGTCAAGGACCCTCCGGACGGCGAGGGGCGAATCTCGGTCGCCACGCTGACCGAACTGGGTATCGGCGTGCGCCGCGCGAGCGACCCGGACCTGCGCAAGGACCGTCAGGTCACATTCGATCGGGCGCGGAAGTTCATCGCGCTGCCCTACGACGAGGCAGTCGCCGAACGGCTGGCCGATCTGCTCGCTGCCGCCCGGACACAGCAACGACGCGCAGGTGCCATGGACGCCATCATCGCTGCCACCGCGCTGGTTCATGACCTCACGGTGTGGACCCAGGACGACGACTTCGACGTACTCGCCGAACTGGCGCCCAACCTGCGGCTGCAGCGCGGCTGACCTTCGGGACGCCTTACCCGCTCATCGGATGCGGATTCGGTCAACGAGCAGCCACTCCCGCATCCAATGCGACCGAATCAGCGGCTGCGGTGGCTCACTGCCGGCGGCGACTCAGCTGCGGGCGGCGGTGCCGTGGTAGTCGTCGTCGGAGCGGACCCAGCTCATCAGTCCGCGCAGCTCCCGGCCGGTCGCCTCGATCGGGTGGGTCTCACTCTTCTCGCGTAGCGCCCGGAACTCCGGTGCGCCGGCGTCCTGGTCCGCGATGAACCGGGCGGCGAAGCTGCCGTCCTTGATCTCGGCCAGCAAGTCCTTCATGGTCTGCCGGACCCGGTCGTCTATCACCCGGGGCCCGGACACGTAGTCGCCGTACTCCGCGGTGTCCGACACCGACCAGCGCTGCTTGGCGATCCCGCCCTCGTACATGAGGTCGACGATCAGCTTGAGCTCGTGCAGGCACTCGAAGTAGGCGATCTCGGGCTGGTAGCCGGCCTGGATCAGCGTCTCGAAGCCGGCCTGGACCAGCGCGCTCGCCCCGCCGCAGAGCACCGCCTGCTCGCCGAACAGGTCGGTCTCGGTCTCCTCGGTGAACGTGGTCTTGATGACGCCGGCGCGGGTGCCGCCGATCCCCTTGGCGTAGGACAGGGCGAGTTCCAACGCCGACCCGCTGGCGTCCTGCTCCACCGCGACGAGGCACGGCACCCCCTTGCCGTCGGCGAACTGCCGGCGTACCAGGTGGCCGGGACCCTTGGGGGCGACCATCGCAACGTCCACGCCCGGTGGCGGGGTGATGTAACCGAACCGGATGTTGAAGCCGTGGCCGAAGAACAGGGCGTCGCCCTCCTGCAGGTTGGGTTCCACCGCCTCGGCGTACAGGCCGCGCTGCTTGTGATCGGGCGCCAGCATCATGACCAGGTCGGCCTCGGCGGCGGCAGTGTCCGGCGTGACGACCCGCAGACCCTCGGCCTCGGCCTTGGGCCCGCTCTTCGACCCGTCCGGCAACCCGACCCGCACGTCGACGCCGGAGTCGCGCAGGGACAGCGCGTGCGCGTGCCCCTGGCTGCCGTAGCCGAGCACGGCGACCGTCCGACCCTGGACCACCGACAGGTCGGCGTCGTCGTCGTAGAAGATCTGAGCAGCCATGGGCGTCCTTCCGGAGGGGATTGTCAGGCTGGGCGGTCGAGCGTTCGTACGGCGGGGTTGGCGGCGATGGCGCGGGGGCCACGCCCGAGGGCGACGGCGCCGGACTGGACCATCTCCCGGATGCCGATCGGCTCCAGCACCCGCAGCAGCGCGTCGAGCTTGTCGGGGGTGCCGGTCGCCTCGAGCGTGAGCGACTCGGTGCCGACGTCGACCACCTTGGCGCGGAACAGCTCAGCAGTCTCCAACGCCTGCGTCCGGGTCGTCGCGTCGACCTTGACCTTGACCAGAAGCAGCTCGCGCTGCACCGACGTGGCGGCGTGCAGTTCGACGATCTTGATCACGTTCACCAGCTTGTTGAGTTGCTTGGTGACCTGCTCGAGCGGCAACTCGTCGAGGTTCACTACCAGCGTGATCCGGCTGATGTGCTCGTTCTCGGTCGGCCCGACGGCCAGGGAGTCGATGTTGAAGCCGCGGCGGCTAAACAGGCTCGACACCCGAGCGAGCACTCCGGGCTTGTTCTCCACCAGGACCGAAAGGGTGTGTACGGACACCTCACACCCCCGCGTCGAAGTCGGGCCGCACGTCGCGAGCGGCAAGGATGTCGTTGTTGCTGGTGCCGGCGGCGACCATCGGCCACACCTGGGCGTCCTCGCCCACTATGAAGTCGACAACGACCGGCTGGTCGTCGATCTGCATCGCCTTGTCGATCGTGGCGTCGACGTCGTCTCGGCTCTCGCACCGCAGTCCCACGCACCCCATCGCCTCGGCGAGCAGCAGGAAGTCCGGAATCCGGCGGGTCGCCTGGGTTCCGAGGTTCGTGTGGGAGTACCGCTGGCCGTAGAACAGGTTCTGCCACTGGCGCACCATGCCGAGGTTGCCGTTGTTGATGACCGCCACCTTGATCGGGATGCCCTCGATCGCGCAGGTGGCCAGCTCCTGGTTGGTCATCTGGAAGCATCCGTCGCCGTCGATCGCCCAAACTGTCGTATCGGGACGGCCCACCTTGGCGCCCATGGCCGCTGGTACGGCGTACCCCATGGTGCCCAGCCCGCCGGAATTCAACCAGGTGCACGGGCGCTCGTACCGGATGAACTGGGCCGCCCACATCTGGTGCTGGCCCACGCCGGCGACGTAGATGGCCTCGGGACCGGCGATCGCACCGAGGCGCTCGATGACGTACTGCGGCGCGAGTGAGCCGTCGGGCGGCCAGTCGTAGCCCAGCGGGTAAGTGGCGCGGTAGCCGTCCAGCCGGGACCACCATGCAGCAATGTCGTGGCGACGGCCGGCTTCGTGCTCCTGGCGGACTGCCACGATCAGGTCGGCGATCACCTCGCGGCAGTCCCCGACGATAGGGACGTCCGCGACGCGGTTCTTGGAGATCTCGGCCGGGTCGATGTCGGCGTGCACGATCGTGGCGTCTGGCGCGAACGTGGACAGCTGACCGGTGACACGGTCGTCGAAACGAGCGCCGAGCGCCACAATCAGATCACTGCGCTGCAGCGCGGTCACCGCTGTGACTGTGCCGTGCATGCCGGGCATGCCGAGGTTCTGCCGATGGCTGTCCGGGAACGCGCCACGCGCCATCAGCGTCGTCACGACCGGGATTCCGGTGACCTCGGCCAGCACCATGAGCTCAGCAGTGGCGCGGGCCTTGAGCACCCCACCCCCGACGTACAGGACGGGCCGGTGCGCTGCGGACATCAGCCGCGCCGCCTCCCGGATCTGCTTGCCGTGCGGGCGCAGCACCGGGCGATAGCCGGGCAGGTCCATGGTCGGCGGCCAGCCGAACGTCGTCGTCGCCTGCAGGACGTCCTTCGGGATGTCGACGAGGACCGGACCCGGGCGGCCGGTGGCGGCGATGTGGAACGCCTCGGCGATGACGCGCGGGATGTCGACGGCGTCGGTGACGAGGTAGTTGTGCTTCGTGATCGGCATGGTGATGCCGCAGATGTCGGCTTCCTGGAAGGCGTCCGTGCCGATCGCCGCGCTCGGCACCTGGCCGGTGATCGCAACGAGCGGCACGGAGTCCATGTGTGCGTCGGCGATCGGCGTGACCAGGTTCGTTGCGCCAGGACCGCTCGTCGCCATGCACACACCGACCCGCCCGGTTGCCTGCGCGTAGCCGGCAGCTGCATGCCCGGCGCCCTGCTCATGCCGCACCAGGATGTGCCGTACCGCGGTGGAGTCGTAGAGCGGATCGTACGCCGGCAGGATCGCGCCGCCAGGGATGCCGAAGATGACCTGCGCCCCCACCGCCTCGAGGGAGCGGACGAGGGACTGTGCTCCCGTCAGGGTTCTGGCCGGTCCAGAAAGCCCGGGTGGCGGTCCGGGGCGTGGTGTCGGGCTACTGCTCATTGCTGGCCTTTTCGGTTCGGCACGGGGTCGGCGGGCGGGCGGCGCATGAAAAGACCCCTCGTGCCGGAGCACGGAGGGGTCGGCGCGACGGTCGTGGTGACCGGTCGCGCTAGCTGAGTACGAGGATGCTGGATCGCACGGACCCACCCTTGCCCATGGCGGGGGGTTGCGTCAATTCCGGCCGGTCGATCTCGTGATCATGGACTCCGGCCGGTCCTGACCGGCGCAACTCCATGATCACACGCGTGGAGTCACTTCACCCGGGGAGCCCTAGCCGCAGACGGCGCCGGAGGAAGCCGAGCCGACCAGCCGGGCGTACTTGCCGAGAACGCCGGACGGGTAGCGCGGCGCTGGCGGCGTCCAGGCGGCTCGCCGCCGGTCCAACTCGGCCACGTCCACGAGCAGATCCAGGCTGCGCGCGGCCACATCGAGGCGAATGCGGTCGCCCTCGGCGACCAGCCCGATCGGTCCGCCGCTAATCGCCTCCGGAGCAACGTGGCCGACGCATAGTCCCGTCGTACCGCCGGAGAACCGGCCGTCGGTCAGCAACAGGACGTCCTTGCCGAGTCCGGCGCCCTTGATCGCCCCCGTCACGGCGAGCATCTCCCGCATGCCGGGACCGCCGCGCGGCCCCTCGTAGCGGATGACCAGCACGTCGCCGGGCCGCAGGGTGCCCTCGGTGACGGCGTCCATCGCACCCTGCTCGCCGTCGAAGACCCGGGCGGTGCCCTCGAACACCGCGGCATCCACGCCGGCAATCTTGACCACGGCCCCCTCGGGAGCCAGTGAGCCGCGCAGGACGAGGATCCCGCCGGTGGCGTGAATCGGGTGTGCGAGCGCGCGGATGACCGCGCCGTCAGGGTCCGGCGGCGCGAGGTCTGCGAGGTTCTCCGCGACCGTCCGGCCGGTGACCGTGCGCGCGTCGCCGTGCAACAGGCCGGCGTCGAGCAGGGCCTTCATGACGACCGGTACGCCGCCGATCCGGTCGACGTCGGCCATGACGTAGGGCCCGAACGGCTTGACGTCGGCCAGGTGCGGGGTACGGTCGCCGATCCGGTTGAAGTCGTCCAGGGTGAGGTCGACGTGCGCCTCGGCGGCCATGGCGAGCAGGTGCAGTACGGCGTTCGTTGAGCCACCCAGAGCCATGACGACCGTGATCGCGTTCTCGAATGCCTCCCGGGTCATGATCTGCCGGGCGGTGATGCCTTCCTCGATGAGGCCGACCACCGCCTCGCCCGAGCGGAACGCGATGTCGTCGCGGCGGCTGTCGACCGACGGCGGGGCCGCGCTTCCGGGCAGCGACATGCCGATGGCCTCGGCCGCAGAGGCCATCGTGTTGGCGGTGTACATGCCCCCGCACGCGCCCTCGCCGGGGCAGCTGGCCCGCTCGATCGCATCCAGTCGGTCCGCGGTCATCAAGCCGCGGGCGCATGCGCCGACGCCCTCGAAGACGTCGATGATGGTGAGACGATCCTGGTCGTCCAGCCGACCGGGCAACGTCGTACCGGCGTACACGAAGACGGCGGCGAGGTCGAGGCGGGCCGCGGCCATCAGCATCCCGGGCAGGGATTTGTCGCACCCGGCCAGCAGCACCGACCCGTCCAGCCTCTCGGCGAACATCACGGTCTCGACCGAGTCGGCGATCACCTCGCGGCTGACCAGGGAGGCGCGCATCCCCTCGTGCCCCATCGAGATCCCGTCCGACACCGAGATCGTGCCGAACTCCAACGGGAACCCGCCGGCCGCCCGTACCCCCTCCTTGGCGCGCTTGGCCAGCCGGTCCAGGGACAGGTTGCATGGTGTGATCTCGTTCCAGGACGAGGCGACGCCGATCTGCGGCTTGTCGAAGTCGTCGTCGCCCATGCCCACCGCTCGGAGCATCGCGCGGGCCGGCGCCCGCTCGTACCCCTCGGTGACCTCGTGGCTGCGTGGCTTGCGCGTTCTGACGTCCGGCACGGTGCCGAGCCTAACCATCGTCTCTGCGACGATGGCCGCGTGAGTTCCCCGACGACGAGTGCCCGGCTGCGGATGTCCCGCTCGGCGCTGCTCGCCGTCGGGATCTTCGTGATCTGCACGATCCCGCTGGTCTCGGTCAGCCCGTGGTTCCTGGCTGTGCTGGCGCTGCCGGTCCTCGCCGGGGTTCACGTATGGCGCAGCGGCGTGGACATCGGTGCCGACGACGTCACGGTGCGAGCGGCATTCAGGAGTGTGACGGTGCCCTGGGCGGACGTCGCGGGCGTCGAGGTCCGGCGCCAAGGCGAACTCTGGCTGGTACGGCGCAACGGAGCGTCGCTGCGGTTGCCGACGCTGCGGGTCAGGGACCTGCACCGGCTGCACGAGGCCAGCGGGGAACGTCTCGGCCTGCCGGCCGACACCTGAGCGCCGCAGCTGGCTCAGTACTCGCCGACGAAGTTCTGCAGCTCCTGACCGCTCAGATGGCGCAACAACTGTTCGCGCGCCACGGCGTACGCCCGCGGTGTCCCGCCCGGAACGCTGCCGGCAATGTGCGGCGTGAGGAGCAGCCCAGGGACCGTCCACAGTGGATGGCCCTCGGGCAGCGGCTCCGGATCGGTCACGTCGAGAGCAGCTCGCAACCGCCCCGACGCCAGTTCGGCGACCAGGTCGTTGGTAACGGCGACCGGACCACGCGCGGCGTTCACGAGCAGCGCCCCATCGCGCATCCGCGCCAGGAAGGCGGCGTCCACCATCCCGCGGGTCGCATCGGTGAGCGGGACGAGCACGACGACCACGTCGAAGTCGGGCAGCAGCGCCGGCAGCTCGTCCTCCCCGTGGACGCCGTCCCTCGCGGTACGACCGACGAGTTCGACGTCGACGTCGAAGCCGGCCAGCATCCGGCGTACCCGGTCGGGGATGTCCCCCGCCCCGACTATCAGGACACGGCGGCCGGCCAGCTCCTCGTTCACCGCGTAGTCCCAGCGTCCCTCCAGTTGGGCGGCGTGGAAGCGCGGGAACATCCGGTACGACGACAGTATCGCCGCGACCACCCATTCGGCGGTCGGGCCGGTGTGGGCGCCGCGGGCGTTGCACAGGGTCACGCCCTCTGGCACGCCATCGACGAAGTTCTCCGCGCCGGCAGACAGCAACTGGACCACCCGCAGGTCCGGTAGTTCGGCGTACGCCCGGGCCATGTCCGCGCCGCTGAGGAACGGAGGCACCCAGAACTGCGTCGTAGTCGCCGAGGACGGCAGCGTGCCGGTGCCGTCCCACACCTCGACCCGGACGTGCGACGGAAGTTCACCGAGCAGCTCACGACCGCGCTCCTGTGGGACGAGCACGACGACTTCGGCGTTGGCATCCATGGGCGCTGACTCTAGGCAGCGGCCCGCGGACCGGTCCGGGCGGCCGACGTAGGGTGGAACGCGACGAGTTCAGGGGGACATGACGATGCGCAACCTCGGGCGGCTGGCGGCGGCCGGTCTCGCGCTGGGTCTGCTCGCCGGATGCAGCTCCCCCGAGTACGTCGCCGCCGGCCCGTGGCGCCCACAACTCGAGGGCCCGCCACCGGTCGTCGCTCCGCCGGAGGACACCGACCTGCCGCTGCCGGACCCCGGTGAGCCGTCCCCCACGCCGGAGCCTGGCGCCGAGGATCCCAACGTGGTCGCCTCCGGGCTGGACACGCCGTGGGGGCTGGCGCTGCTGCCCGACGGTTCGGCCATCGTCGGCGAGCGGCGTACCGGACGGATCGTGCAGGTGTTCCCCGACCGGTCCCCGCCGGTCGAGCTGATGACAATCCCCGGTCTGGACGCGAGCGGCGACGGCGGCCTGCTCGGGGTGGCACTGTCCCCGACGTACAACGAAGATGCCCTCGTCTACGCCTACGCGACCACAGCTACGGACAACCGGCTGCTGCGTTTTACCCTCGGCGGCGTACCGCAGGCCATCGTCACCGGCATTCCCAAGGGAGCCACCGGAAACGGCGGGCGGATCGCGTTCGGTCCGGACGAGCTGCTGTACGTCGGGACTGGCGACACCGGCGCACCCGAACTGGCCGAGGACTCCGGAAGCCTGGCCGGGAAGGTGCTGCGCTTCGACATCTTCGGCGCGCCTGCGCCGGTGGATCCGCTCGGGACATCGCCGGTGCTGACCCGGGGACATAGCAACGTCACCGGGATGTGCTTCGACGCGGCGGACCGCCTGTTCATCACCGAGTCGTTGAGCGACGAGTTCAGCCTGCTCGAGCCCGGCGCCGACTACGGGTGGCGGGACCGACCGGGTAACGAGGAGGTGCCGCAGCGGGAGTTTCCCGACGCCGGTCTCGGCGGCTGCGGGATTATCAACCGGGTGGCTTTCCTCGGGGCGGTGGACGGCGAGCGGATCTGGACCACCATCCTGGACGGGAACGGAGACACCGTAGGCGAGCCGGAGGAGTTCCTGGCCGGCACCTATGGACGGCTGCGAACCGTCGTCGTCGACCCGCTGGGTGCGCTGTGGATCACCACATCCAACCTCGACGGTCCCGATCAGCCGGCACCGACCGACGACCGCGTGCTGCGGGTGCCGCCCCCGGCGGAGGCCGGCGGCGGCGTCAGCTGAGCGACTCTGCCCGCCCGCCGAGCTGACTTTGCCTGCCGGATGGCCGCCGTCAGCGCCCCCGCTGAGCGACTTTGCCTGTCGGATGGCCGCCGCGGCGCCCGTTTTGCCCGATTCGCGCGACCACCCGGCAGGCAAAGTGCGGGGCAATGCGGGTGTCAGTGGCCGCCGTGGGCCAACCGCGGCGGGATCAGCCTTGGTCGAGTCGCGCCAGGACGAGTTCGCGGACCAGCTGCGCGTCGGCCTGACCACGGGTCGCCTTCATGACCGCTCCGACGAGCGCCCCGGCCGCTGCCACCTTGCCGGCACGCACTTTCGCGGCGATGTCAGGGGCCGCCGCGATCGCCGCGTCCACGGCGATGCCGAGCGCACCGGCGTCGCTGACGACCTCGAGACCGCGGGCGAGGACAACCTGCTCCGGATCACCCTCCCCCGCCAGTACGCCGGACAGCGCCTGCCGGGCCAGCTTGTCGTTGACGCGGCCTGCGGCCACCAGTCCCGCGAGCTGCGCGACTTGGGAGGGAGTGACCGCCAGCTCGCCGAGCTCGACCCCCGCCTCGTTCGCCCGGCGGGACAGGTCGCCGAGCCACCACCTCCGGGCGTCCTCCGCCGACGCCCCGGCCGCCACGGTCGCCTCGATGAGGTCCAGCGCTCCGGCGTTGTGGACGGCGTCCATCTCCGAGTCGGACACGTTCCAGTCGCCTTGTAGCCGCCGCCGCCGAGCCGAGGGCAGCTC
>Ga0136640_10000883_pt1 | contig 11736 bp, 10 predicted proteins | sample AntDrymUQ8642106_2_FD_105498 | JGI IMG/M metagenome (GOLD analysis project Ga0136640, IMG submission 105498) | Polar desert sand microbial communities from Dry Valleys, Antarctica - metaG UQ864 (21.06) | ecosystem: Environmental > Terrestrial > Soil > Desert | place: Antarctica: Dry Valley...
CCCGTCGCAGTGGTCGGTTTCATGCAGAATGCAACGCGCCGTCAGTTCCGTAGCGTCGAGTTCAAACCAATTTCCGTCAAGGTCTTGTGCACGGACAATCGTTCGCATATTTCGCTGAATTTGCTGGTAAAGACCGGGAAACGAAAGGCAGCCTTCATCGCCGATTTGCTCGCCTTCCTGCATTATGATTTCGGGATTTGTGGCGGCAATTTTCTGTGTTTCATCCTCGCCGCCTGAACAATCCATAACGAACAGACGGCTTGATACAGCCACTTGCGGTGCAGCAAGACCGACACCTTTGGCTGCATACATAGTTTCAAACATATCTTCGACCAGTGTTTTTAACGTTGCATCAAATTCCGTAACCGGTTTGCCGACGGCGAGCAACACAGGTTCGGGATAACGGACAATCTTGAGAACCGACATAACAACTTATTTTGCCATAAGCATTATAAAAAAATGAAATCGACATTTTTGATAACTCGAAATAAATCTTAATGAGAAATTCAAATTTTAAAATTAAAAAGCTGAATCCGTTCATAACAAACAGATTCGGCTTTTTCTGAAAAATTAATTTAGCTTAAACGAGAAATTTTACTTGCCGGAAGCAAGCTGAAGACGAGCCTGTGCTTTGTCCAGCCGGGCATTTTCAATTTCAAATTCTTCTTCCGAACCTTTCCATGCTCCTAAAGATTTTTCAACCGCTTCACGCTCCGAGCGGGCAGCTTCGACATCAATTTCGTTGGCTCTTTCGGCAATATCCGCTAAAATTGAAACATTGTTAGCGCTGACTTCGACAAATCCACCCGCAACAATCATTCTTTCGGTGGCGCCGGATTTTGAAAAAGACAAAATGCCGGATTTGAGCGATGAAATAAGCGGTGCGTGGTTGGTCAGAATGCCGACTTCCCCACTGGTTGTCGGAATCGTTACCGCATCTACGGTTTCACTTAGAATCCTCTTTTCAGGTGTAACTATTTCTAAATTCAACATACTTTTCAGTTATCAATTATCAGCTTTTGTTCACTGATAGGTGTTGATTGTTATTATGCGCTCGCCGCCATTTTCTGCGCTTTCTCACGCGCTTCTTCGATAGTTCCGACCATATAAAAGGCTTGCTCCGGCATATCGTCACAGTTGCCGTCGATGATTTCGCGGAAGCCTTTGATGGTTTCTTCCGTTTTGACGTATCTGCCTTCTAAACCGGTGAATTGCGCTGCAACAAAGAATGGCTGCGAGAAGAATCGTTGAACTTTCCTCGCTCGCGAAACAACCAGCTTATCTTCTTCGCTCAATTCATCTAGACCTAAAATAGCAATAATATCCTGCAAATCTTTGTAACGTTGCAGAATACGTTTTACGTCTTGCGCCGTATTGTAATGCTCTTCGCCAACGATATCAGGACTCAAAAGCGTCGAGTTGGAGGCAAGCGGGTCAACCGCCGGATAAATTCCAAGCTCGACGATTTGACGTGAAAGCGCGGTTACCGCGTCCAAATGCGCAAATGTAGTAGCGGGCGCGGGATCTGTATAATCATCCGCCGGTACATAAACAGCTTGAATCGAGGTAATAGCCCCAACCTTTGTAGAAGTAATTCGCTCCTGCATTTCGCCCATTTCTGTTGCCAGATTCGGTTGATAACCAACCGCCGAAGGCATTCGACCGAGAAGCGCCGAAACTTCCGAACCCGCTTGCGTAAAGCGAAAAATATTATCAACAAAGAAAAGCACGTCGTTGCCCTGGTCGCGAAAATATTCGGCAACCGTCAAACCCGACAGCGCAACTCTCAGACGCGCTCCCGGCGGCTCGGTCATCTGTCCGTAAACAAGAGCTACTTTCGAGTTTTTAATCGCGCCTCTGTCAACTTTGGTTAAATCGAACGCGCCGGTTTCTTCCATATTATGGTTGAAATCTTCACCATAAGTAATAACTTCGGACTCAACCATTTCTCGAAGCAGATCGTTTCCTTCACGCGTTCGTTCGCCGACTCCGGCAAACACCGAATATCCTTCGCGCGCTTTAGCGATGTTGTTTATCAGTTCCATAATCAGAACCGTTTTTCCAACGCCCGCGCCGCCGAACAAACCGATTTTTCCGCCGCGTTTGAACGGCTGAATCAAATCAATAACCTTGATTCCGGTTTCGAACATCTCGAGTTCGGTTGCCTGCTCGTCAAAACTCGGAGCGTGACGATGAATGGAGGCGCGCGTTTCGGATTTGACTTCACCGAGTTCGTCAACCGGATCACCGATAACATTCATTACGCGTCCCAAAGTTGCTTCGCCCACCGGAACAGTAATCGGACCGCCGGTGTCTATAACTTTCATTCCGCGCACCATTCCGTCGGTCGGAAGCATCGAAACCGCACGAACGCGACCTTCGCCGAGATGCTGTTGAACTTCCGCTATTACATCGACTGATGTTTCAACGTCAAAACCCTCGCTTGTAACGCGCAGCGCTTGATAAATGGGCGGCAGATAATCGTTTGAAAATTCTACGTCAACAACCGGACCGATAATCTGTACAATCTTTCCAAATTGTCCGTTTTCATTATTAGCCATTTTTAAATTTACTCCTCGTAATAAACGACAAAAAAGGTATGATTACAAAGGAAAAAGAATATCATATTCAATTTGGGAATGGCAAAGACGGCTTGTGAAAATTGTTGCTAACTTTTTCAAAGATTAGTTTCGCGCTTTGGCTCAACAGTTTTTATTATTGTATGCAACCATTTATAATTAGCGTTAATAAAAACAAAGAATATCAAAACGCTCTCAGGATTGATTTTTAATGAACAAAATCAAAATTTTATCGGATAATCTGGCAAATCAAATCGCGGCGGGTGAAGTGGTCGAGCGTCCGGCTTCAGTAATCAAAGAACTCATTGAAAATGCTCTGGATGCAGGAGCAAAACGCTTGAGCATTGAGGTCGAACTCGGCGGCAGACGACTTATGCGAGTTACCGACGATGCGACGGGAATGAGTCGTGATGATGCAATTCTGTCGTTTGAACGCCATGCAACTTCTAAGATTAAAAATTTAGAAGATTTGAGCAAAATCGCCACGCTCGGCTTTCGTGGTGAAGCGCTTGCCTCAATCGCTTCGGTCGCCAAAGTCGAGCTTGTGACAAAAATAGCGGAAGACACGGCGGCAACCCGCGTTTATATGGAAGGCGGTAAATTAGTTGACGTCAAAGAGGCGGCTCGCCCGCAAGGCACAACCATTACCGTTAGAGATTTGTTTTTTAATACGCCCGCGCGCCGGAAATTTATGCGCTCAGAAGCCACTGAAAATTATTATTTGACAAATATCGTGACGCACTACGCGCTCGCAAATCCCGCAATCGCTTTTACTTTAACAAATAACGGGCGTGAAATCGTTCGTGTTTCGCCCGCCAAAGATTTACGCGAAAGAGCTTACCAATTATTTGGCGCCGAGCTTTTTGAAAGCCTTTTGCCTGTTTCGGGTGGACGTGAATTTGTCGCTAATATTTCCGGTTTTGTTTCCGCGCCGCGGGAACGCCGTTCAACACGCGATGGTCAATACTTTTTTATTAACCGCCGATTTGTTCGCGACAAAATAGTTTCCGGCGGTCTGCTCGAAGGCTTTCGGTCGGTTCTTCCGCACGGAGTCTATCCGGTGGCATTTTTGTTTTTGGAAATTCCGTTTGAAGAGCTTGATGTTAATGTTCACCCGGCAAAAACCGAAGTCCGCTTTCGCCGTCCTGAAGCGGTCAAGGAAGTTATCAGCGAAGCGATTCGCGGCGCGTTAAGAAACGCGGGAATTTTGCAAATCGAGAGCCGAGAGTCGAGAGTCGAGAGCCAATCGGAAATCAGTTTGCCAAACACATTGCAGGAAGCCCCAAAAACCTTTCAGCCGGCAATTGAATATGTGGTAGAAAATCCAAATCAAAATTTGGAAAACGAAAATCCAGATTATCAAACAGTTAGTCGAGAAGCAGAATTGCCGCCCGTCGAAAATCAACCGCCAAACTTTGAAATTCCGATTTCCTCAATTGATTTTGAAGAATCGGCGCAAGAAAAGCGCCGAGAGGTGAGCGTTGATAGTCAAGAGTTAAATAGCGAAATCCCAATATCTGACGAAAAGAGTGCAGCGAATTACGTACAACCGACAAATATTAAAGACTATGTCTCGACTTCCAACCCTCAACTCTCGAGTTTAGACGCTCGACCTCTGACTTCTCCAGTTGTTGATTCAGCAGTAAAAATTCCTAAATCAATTGAAGTTGAAAGTTTGTCATCCGCGAAGATTCGCCCAATTGCCCAACTGCACGACAGTTTTATTATTGCCACCGACAACGAAGGCTTGCTACTGATTGACCAACACGTGGCGCACGAGCGAATTTTGTTTGATAAATTCAGGCAAAAAGAATCTGATAGACAAATCGAATCGCAAAACTTGTTGCTGCCTGAGACTTTCGACTTAACACCGGCACAATCAATTGCCTTTGACCAAATGGAACCGGAACTGGAAAATCTCGGCTTTGGCGTAATGCGTCTATCGGGCAGAACAATTGCCGTCAAATCCGTGCCGACCGATTTGCCCCCGTCGGAGGTGCGAAATCTTCTCGCCGAAATTCTCGACTCTTTTGCCGGCGATAAACGCGGACACGCGAAATCAACTTTGCGCGATTCAATTGCCGCGTCCCTGGCTTGCAAAGCCGCCGTCAAAATCAATATGAAGCTCACGCCCGAAAAAATGCAGTGGTTAATTGATCGCCTTTTGACGACATCTTCGCCGACCACTTGTCCCCACGGGCGACCCATAATTTTGCGGCTGACAATGAAAGACATCGAGCGCGGCTTTCATCGCACATAAATTTTTGAATTTTGAATCTTAAATCTTAAATTTATTTCATTCTATAATTGCCAAAACATCACCTGCGTTGACAGTTGCGCCTTCTTCAAAACAAATCTTTTTGACTACTCCGTCTTTTGGCGATTTCATTTCGTTCTGCATTTTCATTGCTTCGACCACTAAAATGCCATCGCCTTTTTGCACCTCAGCGCCGATTTCGACTAAAACGCGTACGAGTTTTCCGGGCATCGCGGTTTTGATTTCAGCTGCCCCGTCGGTTTCACCGGCTGCCATACCTTTCCCGCGCAGTCGCTTCGGGTCAAGGATTTTAATTTCCAAATTGTGATTTGCGATGCTTACTTGAAAAGGCTCATTTGATTTCTCATTGGGCGAAACAAGAAATTCATAAATTTTGCCGTTGTGTTTCAGCAGGTAAATATTTGGTTCAGGCTGCGAGGCTTCAAGTTCGTAGCGGCGACCATCAATTTCAGCAGTTAGATGTTCACCGTTTTGTTCAAACGTAATTTGATAGTTTTCATTGTTAAATTCGGCGAGTAATTTCATTGCAAAAGTTTGTAAGCACGCAGGCGCACCCTACATTTATCTTCGGGTTGACTTTTTATATTCGTCTTTCAAAAGTTGCATAAACTCGGCGCGCCGGTCAAACAATCTTTTTGGCTCGCGCGGTTCATGTCTGGCTAAAGAATAGGCTGTGATTATTGGTAAAGCGACGGTTGAATCAACGTAAGCGACAACCGCATCGGGCAGTTTGTCCGGGTCAACTTTACCCCAGCTCACCGCTTCTCCAGGAGTTGCGCCGGAAAGTCCGCCCGTGTCGGAACGGGCGTCAGTGATTTGCAAAAAATAATCGTGTCCTTTTTCGTCAATGCCGAGAACTTCTTGGATTTGCGGTTCGGTTTGCAGCGCGAAGTTTTTCGGACTTCCGCCGCCAAGAATAAATATTGCCGATTTGCCCGCCTTTTTCGATTTTTTGCCCGCGTGAATAACACCGCGCTTTGCCGCTAAAACAATTGAAGCAGTTTCATTTACATCTAAATTCGGATTTAAAATCAATTTACTTCCCTGCAATTCTTTCGCAGCGATGTTCATCCCGATTGACGAATCGCCGGGCGAAGAAGTATAAATCGGAACGCCGTATTCATACGCCACGCCCAAAAGAGATTTTTCCTTGATTCCGAGTTTATTCTCTCTTTCACGCACATATTTACCGCACAAATAATGAAATTCAGCAGATGACATCGTGCGTTGAAATTCTTCGCCTTCGATGACGCGGCGAAAAAATTCGTCCGTATCAAGAAGAACCGAATAATCGAAAAAGATGTCATAAATCCGCACGACTTCTTCATTGCGCAAAACTCTATCGTCCATTTTCGCGTCGCCCTGATGCAATGACAAACCAATGCCAAAATGCGTGTCATGATAGAGGTTCGCGCCCGTCGAAATTATCCAATCAATAAAACCTGCTTTGATAAGCGGAATAATTGCGGAAATCCCCAAACCAGCAGGCGTTAGCGCGCCGGTTAAAGTTACACCGACGGTTACGTCGTCTTCGAGCATTTTATTGGTAAAAAGGCGACACGCTTCCCGAATCCGCGCCGCGTTATACGCCATAAAAGATTCATCAACTAAATCAGCGAGCGTTGTTTGTTTATCAATCGGCGTCGGGTCAATACGTTTACCACTTAAAAATTTACTTTTCTTTTTTGTCATTATTTATTCTATTTTATTTCAGTTATATTTGATTTGAGTTCCAAGCAGTCTTTACACAGACAATTCTTAAAATCCTCACGCAAATCCGCTAAAGTTTCAGTTTTCAATTCGACTTCAAAACACCAACATTTTCCAGCCTTCTCGCCGCAGGAAAATTCCTTACCGCACGATTCACAAAACATTTTATCCGAAATTTCAGGAGTATTTTTTTCAAGAAAACTATCAGACATTTGAATATTAAATAACACTAAAATTTATTGTCTTTAGACAAAACAGTTAAACTCAGTATAAGCTCTTGAAAAGGTCTTTACTTCTTAGTCGCAGAAATTAAACACTTCTATTTTGTTCTACTTACAAAGCATTTACTGATTAGATGTTTTCGAAAAACTTTCAATTGTTGAATCCTCAGCCTTATGCCTGAGGCGCACTAGAGTCAATCTTTTTTCATCAGCCTGCAGAATCTCGACATCCAACCCGTGAACATTTAATTTCTCACCAATTTTCGGAACATAGCCGGCTTCGCTCGTCACAAGTCCGGCGATTGTTGTAAAATCGTCATCCTCAATCTCTATATCAAAAAGCCGCTCGATTTTTCCGATGTCGGTTGAACCGAGGACGTCAAAATAACTTTTATCCGAACCTTCGATAATCTCGACAATTTCTTCTTCTGTAGTGTCTTCGTCCTCTATCTCGCCGACGATTTCTTCCAAAATATCTTCAACGGTTATTAACCCGGCAACGCCGCCGTATTCGTCTATGACAAGAGCCACCTGAACGTGACTAAGCTGCATATTTTTGAGCAGTTCGGAGACGGACTTAGTTTCAGGAACGAAATATGCCGGACGCAGAAGACCGTCAATTTTTTGATTTTCTCTGTCTTCCGACCAAGCGTTGAGAAGGTCGCGGACGTAAATAACGCCTTCAACATTATCAATCGTTTCGCGGTAGATTGGCAGGCGAGAATATTTTTCTTCAATAATTAAATCACGCGCCTGTTTGACGGTTGAATCAATCGGCAAAGCAACAATTTCCGTGCGCGGCGTCATAATCTCGCCCGCCTTTATCTCGGAAAACTCAAACATGGTTTCGATCAATTCGCGGTCTTTTTCTTCGATAATTCCTTCTGCTTCGCCAACCTGGATAAGCGCCTCGATGTCGTCGGCAAAATCTTCCTTTTCTTCTTCGGTCAGTTGGTTTGAAATGATTGTAATCTCGCTCGGCGAATTATCTTTGGTAAAAAAGTGAAAGGGGTCAGACAAAGTCGACAGTATACCGTAAAACGGACGCACGAACGGAAGCATTCGGAGAAGTTTGGTTTCGGGATTTCTCCAAGTGAGCAGGCGCGGGATAAATTGTCGGAAAATTACTGATGCGACAATACATAGTAAAAGTGAAACGGCGAGAAGTTCGAGCTGTGTGGAATAAAACCGTAAAATTACAAGGGTGATCAAAACCGTAAAACTGATCAGGAGAATCTGAATTGCGGTTGAAAGCGCAAAGCGAAAACGCGGACGGTTTTCCAGAATCTCCTGCAGCAATGCGATGGATTTTAATTTCGCGCTTCCTTCAGGGTCAGACGAAAGTTTTCGCAAACTAATGTCGCTCAGTTGCGAAAAAGCCATATCGATCGTTGCCAAAAAAGTAAGCACAAACAAAATCAAAATGGCAATAACTAATTCAATCTCCATATTTCTCTAATGGTAAATGCTAAACGGTAAATGGCAAACAGAAGATTAATACTTTATTTGAGATTTTGCGCGGCTTTTTCATCAAGTAACCATAAAAGATTACCGCTTTTTAATTTTACATTCTGGGCAGGAAACCTTTCGGGCTGAACATCGCCTTCTAAAATTTCGCGCAAAACTTCGGCTTTTGCCGAGCCGACGATTAGAAACATAATATTTGAAGCATTGTTAATTGTTGTAAAAGTGAAGGTGAATCGGTTAGTTTTCAGTTTTTGAACCCAATTTGCAACCGCAATTTTTCTGGTTTCGCCGAGCGCTTTGGTCATTGGAAAAAGTGAAGCGGTATGTCCGTCGTCGCCCGTTCCAAGTAAAATCAAATCAAAACGCGGAAATTCATTTTCCGTTAAATCAAAAAATACTTTTATCTTTTCTTCATAATCTTCGGCGACTCTCTCTGCATCTTCAATTTCCGTTTGCCAACGGAAAATTTGATTTTCGGAAATTTGCAAAGGCTTCAACAGATTTTCACATGCCATTTGAAAATTGCTCTCCGCATTACCTGGCAAAACATTTCTTTCATCACCGAAAAAGAAAAAGACTTTCCGCCAATTGATCTGCGAACAAAATTTATCGGTTGTTAATAGTTGATAGAGCGATTTCGGTGTTGAACCACCCGCGAGCGCCACGGTAAATTTGCCGCGTTCTTCGAATGCTTCCGTGCCGATTTCGATGAACCTTTCAGCGGCAAAGTGATTTAATGAATCAAGATCTCGGAAGATTCTTATCATTTCTGTAATTTTAAAATTTTTGAAGCTCGGTTTTTCAATCAATTGTGTTTTTCCACTTACGCCTGTCGTTTGCCAGAAGTTCGTCAGATTCGATTGGTCCCCAGGTTCCCGCTTCATAATTTGCGAAATCACGCGCAGGAATTGCCTGCCAAACGTCCAAAATAGGTGAAACGATTTGCCAACTCGCTTCAACCATATCAGCGCGTTGAAAAAGCGTCGCGTCGCCTGTCATACAATCATATAAAAGCCGCTCGTAACCGGTGCTAATCGTGTTGCCGAAGTGGTCAACGTAATTAAAATCCATCTCAACCGCGCCCATATTAACAATTGGACCCGGAACTTTTGCTCCGAAATGCAAGGTAATTCCTTCGTCGGGTTGAATGTGAATAACGATGCGGTTGGTCGTCAATTTTTCAATTGGCGTATCACGAAATAAAACGAACGGCGCTTTTTTAAATTGAATTACGATTCTTGTATGCTTTTCCGGCATGCGTTTTCCCGTGCGGACGTAAAACGGCACGTCCGCCCAGCGCCAATTATCAATCGAAATTTTCAAAGCGGCGTAAGTTTCGGTGTTAGTTTCAGGTGCAACATTTTGTTCGCTTCGATAAGCGATGACTTTTTGATCGTCAATTGCGCCGGCACCGTATTGCCCGCGCACAGCTTCGTGCAGAACCCCTTCGGGCGAAAACGGCTGAATCGCGTGTAGAATTTTCGCCTGCTCATCTCTGACGGCATTGGCTTCAAACGAAACCGGTGGCTCCATCGCGGTCAAAGTAATCAGTTGAAAAATATGATTCGGAATCATATCGCGCAGCGCCCCAGCCGTATCATAATAACCGCCGCGCTGCTCAACTCCGAGTTTTTCCGCCACCGTAATTTGAACGTGGTCAATAAAATTTCTGTTCCAAATCGGCTCGAAAATGCTGTTGCCGAAACGAAAAACTAAAATATTTTGGACGGTTTCCTTCCCGAGATAATGGTCAATGCGGTAAATTTGATTTTCCTTAAGGATTTTTAAAAGTTCGTGATTGAGATTTTTGGCAGATTCAAGATTGCGCCCAAACGGTTTTTCAAAAATAAAGCGTCGCCAATTGCCGTTTGTTTCGTGACCTAAGCCGTTTTTGCAAATCTTTTCCGATACATTTGCAAACAGCGACGGCGGCGTAGCGAGATAGTAAAAGTAATTTTCGGGAATTTTATGAGTTTTACCAACTTCCCCGAGTAATTTTTTCAAATCCTTGAATAACTTTTTATCGTCGTCAAAGTCCCCGCCCGTATAATAAGTTCTTTCCTCAAACCACTTTATTAACTCTTTATCAACCGGACCGACGATAAACTCTTTCAGTTCACGAATAATTTTCCCCCGAAAATCTTCGGTTTCCATCTCTTGTCGTCCAACGCCGACAATGGCAAAATTTTCCGGCAAAAACTTCTCTTTCGCTAAATTATAAAGGGCTGGGAAAAGTTTGCGCTTGGTTAAATCGCCCGTTGCTCCGAAGATCACCATCACGCACGGGTCAACTGTTCGCTGTGTTTGGTTCATATTTTTTTTCACCACAGAGGCACTTCAGAACACAAAATTTTTTTGCCGCGAATAATAGAATTGTTGTATATCCTGTCGTTTATTTTATTTTTTCTTTATGTTCTGAAGTGCCTTTGTGGTGCAATTTCTAAATCCCAAGTTTATCACGAAGTTCGAGTTCTCGCCGGTTCATTTCGCCAGCATCTGTCTCGTGGTCGAAACCGCAAAGATGAAGAATTCCGTGCAAAATCAATTGTTTAATTTCCGCTTCAAAATCTAAATTATTTTCCGATGCTTGTTTTTGGGCTTGTTCAACTGAAACGACGATGTCACCCAAATTATCTTCGCCTGTATCAAATTCATCAGCCTCAAAAGGAAATGATAAAACATCAGTGGTTGAATTTTTTCCGCGAAAATTTTTGTTGAGTGATCGCATTTTCCGGTCGGAAACAAACACAATCGTAGCAGTTTTACCTTTTACTTCAGAGGTTATTTCAAACGCTTTTCGGCTGAATTCACAAAATAATTTCACATCAAATTTGATTTTTCGTTGATGATTGACGACTTCCAGCATTTGTTTTTAATTGACGAATCGAAACCGAACAAGATTCTCCTCTTTGTTTAATCAATATCTTTTTGTATCGTCTAAACTATCCTGTTGGTTTGTATAGCTTTCGTAGGCTTTGACAATCATTTGCACGAGTTTGTGGCGCACGACATCCTTGTCATTAAAATAAACAAACTCGATTCCGTCTAAATCCTGCAAAACTTCCTGCGCTTGGCGCAAGCCACTTTTTTGCCCGCGCGGCAAATCAATCTGCGTTATATCGCCGGTAACGACCGTTTTTGAGCCGAAACCGATGCGCGTCAGAAACATTTTCATCTGCTCACTGGTCGTGTTTTGCGCTTCATCGAGGATAATGAAAGCATCCGCAAGCGTTCTGCCGCGCATGAATGCCAGTGGCGCGATTTCAATAATCCGTTTTTCGAGCATTTTTGTCACTCTTTCCGCATCAACTAAATCGAAAAGCGCGTCGTAAAGCGGTCGCAAATACGGGTCAACTTTATCTTGCAAATCGCCGGGAAGAAAACCGAGTTTTTCGCCCGCTTCCACCGCCGGACGGGTCAAGATTATTCTTGACACTTGTTTTTGAAAAAGCGCGTGGACAGCCATCGCCACACAAATATA
>Ga0136640_10000884_pt1 | contig 11734 bp, 5 predicted proteins | sample AntDrymUQ8642106_2_FD_105498 | JGI IMG/M metagenome (GOLD analysis project Ga0136640, IMG submission 105498) | Polar desert sand microbial communities from Dry Valleys, Antarctica - metaG UQ864 (21.06) | ecosystem: Environmental > Terrestrial > Soil > Desert | place: Antarctica: Dry Valley...
GGGCGCGCCCGTCGCGCGATCCGCGGCGACGATCCCGTGGGGAAGCGCACCCGGTGGCGCGAGCGGCTCCGGGCCGGCTGCCGGCGACGGTGGCGCGAACGGCAGCCCGCTGCTGGTCGGCGGGTTTCTGACCTTGACCCTGCTGGCGGCGGGCTCCGTGCTCGTCGGTCGCAGGAACAAGCCGATGCCGGTCGGCCTCTAGCCGCTCAGCGATCGATCCTCGGGGATGTCGCGCGTGAAGCGTCGGTCGAGCCTTGCCGCGGTCGCGGCGGCCGCGGTGCTGGGCTTGGTGCCCGGCGCCCAAGCCGACGTCCGGGTGAGCGAGAACTTCCGGGTGACCGCGGACGCGAACGCCTTCCGCGGCAAGGACCAGGTGGCCGTTGCGGTCAACCCGGACAACGCGCGGCACATCGTGGTGGTCAACGAGGACAAGCTGGAGGAGCAGTGCGAGGGCGCGCGCAGCCTCGACGGCGGGGCCACCTGGAGTCCTGCGGCTCCTCTGCCGCTTCCGGCCGGGTCCGCCCAGACGTGCCGGACGTTCCAGACCGTCGAGTTCGGCACCGGGCAGAACGTGTACGCGATCTCGGCCTCCTCGGGAAAGGCGCTGGTCTACCGGTCCTCTGATGGCGGAGGGACGTGGAGCACCGGCGTCGTCGCGAACGCGACGGCTTCCAGTCAGCCCACCCTCGCCGTGGACCGCGGAGCGGGAACGAACGGAGCGGATCGCGTCTACACGGTCGCCCGCGGTTCGGCGGTGTCGGTAGCCGTCTCCAACGACGGCGGGCAGACCTTCGCCGCCCCCGTCAATGCGAGCCCGTCCGGGATCTCTATCAGCGAAGTGACGCAACCGGTCCTCAACGCCGGTTCGATCAGCGTCGCCTGGCGCACTTCCGGCATCGTCGTCGGTCCCCCCTTCACGACCATTCCGGGTCCGGAGGGCTCCCTTCAGATCGCCCGATCGACCGATCAGGGCAAGACGTGGGGAACCCCGGTCACGATCACCCAGGTCACCGGGCAGGGCCTGAGCCCGACCTCTCACGTCGTTCCCGCCCCTTCGACCGGCTCCACCTTCCCGCGCCTGGCTGCGGACCGGCGCAACGGCAACGTCTACATCGTCTACGGCTCGGGGAACTCGCCCGGGCCGGGGGCGCCGATCGGCGGCTACCAGGGCGCCGACCACTTCATCGCCCCGGACTCGCACGTGTTCTTCCAGCGCTCGCTGGACGGGGGCGCGAAGTGGTCGGCGCCGAAGAAGGTCAACAACGCGACCACCTTCCCGGGCACCCCGACCGTGCAGACCCGTCATCCCGACGTGGACGTCGCCCCGAACGGGCGCGTCGACATCGTCTGGCAGGACCGCCGCCACTGGTACCAGGGCCCGGGCGAGCGCAACTGCCTGCACACCCACATCGCCTGTGACGACGCCCGTCTCGGGGACACCTACTACGCGAACTCGAGCGACAACGGCAGCACGCTCTCGCCCAACCGCCGGATCTCCGATCACGCGCAGAACAACGACGTCGGCTACGACTACCGGTCGAACGCCTACTGGGACTACGGGCCGCAGATGGCGGCGATGGGCAACGACAAGCTCCTCGTGGGATGGATGGACTCGCGGGAGGGAAGCTCGGACTCGGACAACCTGGATGCGTACCTGGCCACGGTCGACCTGAACGCGTCGGGTGGCGCTCCGCAGACCAAGATCGATCGGCCGGACGCCGTGTCCCAAGCGATCGCGATGTCGAACCTCGCTTACCTGGGCGGCAACGAAGGCGTGCTGTCCGGCACCTTCGCCACGCGCAACGCCACCCGGACGGTGATCGTCAACGAGGGTGACGTCGCGGGCGCCCTGGCGGCCGGGGTGCTGGCGCGGGCGAACCTCGCGTCGGTCCTGCTCTCGCCGGCCGGCGGGTTGCCGGACACCGTGAAGGCCGAGGTCAACCGGATCGGCCCCGCGGGCGCCTTCCTCATCGGCGACGCGGCCAAGCTCTCCCAGCAGGTGAGCGCCGACCTCGTGGCGGCCGGCGTCGAGCCGGCTCAGATCACCCGACTCTCTGGCGACGGGGACGCCGGGACGGCCGCGGCGATGGCGGGGCAGATGGACCGCCGGACCGATTCGGAGAAAGCCGCCCGGAGCCCGGCGTTCGACGCGGCCGTGATCGCCAACCCCGCCGGGCCCCATGCCGTCGCGGCGTCAGGTCTGGCCGCAGCGCGCCGGCTCCCGATCCTCTACGTGAGCGCCAATGCCGTCCCGCCGGCGACATCAGCCGCGCTGGCCTCCTTGAACATCAACAAGACGCTGGTGATCGGAGGATCCGACCAGGTCAGCGAATCCGTCAAGAACCAGCTCCCCGCCGCTACGCGCCTGGGTGGCGCCAACCAGTTCGAGACGTCGAAGGCGGTGGTGGCGGAGTCGCTGACGCGCGGCCTGCCGGGCAACATCGTGTACGCGGCCGACGGAGCCAAGCCGATGGACGGCGCGCTGCTGGGCGGGCTGGCCGGCCGCGCGACGGGTGTGATGATGCTCGCGCCGGCGCCGCTGTCCTCCGCGGCGCCCGCCCAGGCTCCGGCCTTCGAATTGACGGCGGTCGACCGGTTCGTCCTCGTCGACACCGCAGCGGCTCCGGGACCGGGCTCTGAGCCGGGTACGCAGCCGGGGGCCCAGCCGGGGGCCGGTCCCGGCACTACTCCCGGCAGCGGCAGCGGCAGCGGCGGCGGCAGCGGCAGCGGCAGCGGCGGCAGCGGAGCCGGTCCAGGGTCGGGCTCGGGCTCGGGCCGGTGCCCGCATCTCGTCCGGGGCACCCGCCGCGCCGACACGCTCCGCGGCACCCCGCGAGGAGACCGCTTGCTCGGGCGTGGCGGGCGCGACCGGCTGTTCGGTCTCGGCGGCCGCGACTGCCTCGATGGCGGACCGGGCGCAGACCGCCTGCGCGGTGGCCGCGACCGGGACACGCTCACGGGGCGCGGCGGCAACGACTTCCTCCACGGAGGCGGCGGGCGCGACGTCCTGCGCGGCGGCGCGGGGCGGGACCGCGTAGTGGCGCGCGGCAATGCCGCTGACGTCGTCGACTGCGGGCGCGGCCGCGACGTGGCCCTCGTCGACGCCGCCGACCGCGTGCGACGCTGCGAACGCGTGCGGCGGCGCTAGTGGGCGTAGTCACTCGATGACGGCGAGGACCGTGCCGGTCTGGACCTGCGCGCCCGCGGCGACGCGCAGCTCGGTGAGCGTACCCGCGGCGGGGGCGAGGATCTCGTGCTCCATCTTCATCGCCTCGAGCACGAGCAACGGCTGGCGCGCCGCGACGGCGGCGCCCGCCTCGACCATCACCCGGATGACGGCAGCGGGCATGGGCGAGACAAGCGTGCCCGTCTGCGCTGCCTCGGCCGCATCGGCGAAGCGCGGCAGCTCGCGCAGGTCCACCTGGCCGTCGGCGGTGTTGACCACGCCCTCGGCCACGCGGTAGCGGCAGCGGACGCCGCCGACCTCGAGGTCCACGAGCTCGGGCGTGCAGGCGTGCAGGCGCGCGCCGGGTTGGGGCTCGCCGTCGACGAGCAGCTCGGCGAGGCGGCCGTGGCGATCGAAGCGGTAGTCGACGTCGACGCCGTCGTAGCGCGCCGCCTGCGGCTGCGACGGGTTGTTGCGCCAGCCGCTGGGAAGGCTCTTGCCCGCGCGCCGCGCCGCCTGCCCCGCGAGCGCGTGCGCGGCCGCCGCGAGCCCGCGGTCGGCGATCAGCGGCGCCGTGCAGTTCTGGCGCTCCAGGAAGGACGTGTCGGCTTCCCCGGCGAGGAACTCGGGATGGCGCAGGACGCGGACCAGGAAGTCGCGATTGGTGGTCATGCCGTGGAGGCGCGCGCGGGTCAGCGCGCCGGCCAGGCGCGCCGCCGCCTCCGCCCGCGTGGCGCCGTGGGCGATGACCTTGGCGAGCATCGGGTCGTAGTCGGGGCCGATCACCGACCCGTCCTCCACGCCGGTGTCCACCCGCACGCCGGCCGGCACCTCGAAGCGGGTGAGCGTGCCGGTCACCGGGAGGAAGCCGCGGGCGGGGTCCTCGGCGTACAGGCGGGCCTCGATCGCGTGGCCGGCGAGCGGGGGCGCGTCGGGGACGGCGCCGCCGGAGGCGACGTGCAGCTGCAGCTCGACGAGATCGAGGCCGCAGACGAGCTCGGTCACGGGGTGCTCGACCTGCAGGCGGGGGTTGACCTCGAGGAAATGAAACTCCCGCTCGGCTGTGAGCAGGAACTCCACCGTCCCGGCACCGACGTAGCCGATCGCCTCCCCCGCCTCGACCGCAGCCGCGCTCATACGCGCGCGCAGATCGTGGTCGACCGCCGGCGAGGGCGCCTCCTCGATCACCTTCTGGTAGCGGCGCTGAACGGAGCAGTCGCGCTCGCCGTAGGCGACGACGCGCCCGTGCGCGTCGCCCACGATCTGGATCTCGACGTGGCGCGCGCGGGGCGCGTAGCGCTCGAGGAAGACCGTGTCGTCGCCGAAGGCCGCGCCGGCTTCGCGGCGCGCCCCCTCCACCGCGGCGTCGAGGTCCTCGGCGCGCTCGACCAGGCGCATCCCCTTCCCGCCGCGCCCGCGCTGGCCTTGACCAACAGCGGGAAGCCGACCCCGTGCGCGTCGGCCACATCGGTCGCGCCCGGCAGGACTGACACGCCGGCGGCCTGCATCCGGGCGCGCGCGCCGGTCTTGGAGCCCATCGCCTCGATGACTCCCGGCGGCGGGCCGATCCACAGCAGCCCCGCGTCCTGCACCGCCCGCGCGAACACCGCGTTCTCGGCCAGGAAGCCGTAGCCGGGGTGGATCGCGTCGGCGTCCACGCGCCGGGCGGCGGCGATGATCGCCTCCCCGTCGAGGTACGCGCGCGGGCCGCCGGGCAGCGCGACGGCGACGTCCGCGTCGCGCACGAACAGAGCGTCGGCGTCGGGCCCGGCGTAGACGGCGGCCGTCGCGATCCCCAGGCGGGTGCAGGTGGCGAAGACGCGGCGGGCGATCTCGCCCCGGTTGGCGACCAGCAGGCGGTTCACATCCGAAAGACGCCGTACCCGTCGGCGCCCCTCACCTCGGCGTTGTCGACCACGCTCAGCGCGAAGCCCAGGACCGTGCGGGTGTCGCGCGGGTCGATGATCGCGTCGTCGTAGCCGCGGCCGGAGTTCGACAGCGCGGTCTGCTCGCGCTCGATCTGGTTCTCGACCGTCTCCCGCAGCGCCCTGCCGTGCTCCTCGTCGAGCTCGGTCCCGCGTGCGGCCGCCGCGCCGCGCGCGACGATGTCCAGCACGCCCGCGAGCTGGGCCGGTCCCATCACCGACGACTGGGCGTTGGGCCAGGCGAACAGGAAGCGCGGGTCGTAGCCGCGGCCCGACATCGCGTAGTTGGCCGCCCCGTAGGAGCCGCCGACGAGCACGCCGAGGTGGGGCACCGTCGAGTTGGCGACCGCGTTGATCATCAGCGCACCGTGCTTGATGATCCCGCCCTGCTCGTAGTCCGTGCCCACCATGAAGCCCGTCGTGTTGTGCAGGAAGACGAGCGGGACGTCCTTCTGGTTGGCGAGCTGGATGAACTGCGCCGCCTTCTGGGCCTCCTCGGAGAACAGGATCCCGTGCGCGTTGGCGAGCACGCCGACGGGGTAGCCGTGGATCGAGCTCCACCCCGTCGTGAGCGCGGAGCCGTAGAGCGGCTTGAACTCGTCGTAGCGCGACCCGTCGAGCACGCGGGCGAGCACCTCGCGCGGCTCGAAGGGGACCTTGGGGTCAGACGGCACGAGGCCGAGCAGGTCCTCCGGGTCGAAGCGGGGGTCAACCGGCGCCTCCGATGGCCCGGGGCCGAGCTTGCGCCAGTTGAGGTTGCGCACGATCTCGCGGCCCAGGCGCAGCGCGTCGCGCTCATCGACGGCCAGGTAGTCCGACAGACCCGAGGTGCGCGAGTGCATCTCCGCGCCGCCGAGCGCCTCGTCGTCGGCTTCCTCGCCCGTCGCCATCTTGACCAGCGGCGGCCCGCCCAGGAACACCTTCGCGCGATCCTTGACGAAGACGGTGTAGTCCGACATGCCCGGGACGTAGGCCCCGCCGGCCGTGGAGTTGCCGAACACCAGCGCGAGGGTCGGGATGCCGTGCGCCGACAGCCGCGTCAGGTTGCGAAAGACCGCGCCGCCCGGGACGAAGGCGTCAGCCTGCGTCGGCAGGTCCGCGCCGCCGGACTCCACCAGGTTGATCGCCGGCAGGCGGTTGACCAGCGCGATCTCCTGCGCACGCAGCGATTTGCGCAGCGTGAAGGGGTTGCTCGTCCCGCCGCGCACCGTCGGTTCGCTCGCGCCGATCAGGCACTCCACGCCCTCCACCGTTCCGATTCCGCAGACGCTGGACGCTCCGACGTGAAAGTCCGTGTGCCAGGCCATGAACGGCTGCAGCTCGAGAAACGGCGCGTCGCGGTCGAGCAGCAGCTCGATGCGCTCGCGCGCCAGCAGCTTGCCGCGCCGGCGATGGCGCTCGACCTTCTCCTTCCCCCCGCCCGCGCGCGCCTGGGCGAGCAGGCCGTCGATCTCCTCCAGCCGGGCCAGCAATCGCCTCGCGATTGGCCTGCGCCGCGGGCGAGGCCGGGTCGAACGTCGACGCGAGGGCGGACACCGCGCGGACCCTATCTTCCGGGGCATGGACCCCGTCCTGCTTCGCGCCTACGCCACAAGTCTGCTCGTGCGCGGGCTCGTGAGCCTTCCCGTGCCGGTGCTGCGCAGGCTCGGCGGCCGCCCGCCCGCCGTCGCTCGCGAGCTCGAGCCCGAGGCGTGGTTCCTCGCCCGGCTCGCGACCCTCGCCGAGAGGCTCGCCGGCGGGCACTCGATCCCGCCGCTCGACGAGCAGCGCGTGATCGCGGACGCCGAGACGCGCTTCCTCGCCGTCGGCCCGCGCCGCCCCGTCCATACCGAGGACCGCACCGCGGACGGCATCCCCGTACGCCTCTATGTGCCCGAAGGGGCGAACGACGAGGGTCCGCTGCTGGTGTTCTTCCACGGGGGCGGCTGGGTCCAGCGCTCGATCGCCAGCCACGACGCCTCCGTTCGCCTCTTGGCCCACCTCTCCGGGATCCGCATCGTCTCCGTCGAGTACCGGCGAGCCCCCGAGCACCCCTTCCCGACCCCGGTGGACGACGCGCTTGCCGCTTACACCCACATCGCCACCCACGCCGGCGCCTACGGCGCAGACCCGACGAGAATCGGGGTCGGAGGCGACAGCGCCGGCGGCAACCTCGCCGCGGGTGTCGCCCTAACGGCCGATCCCCGCCCGGCGTTCCAGTGGCTCCTGTATCCCGCCGTCGACGCGGTCAACCGCCATCCGAGCGCGAAGGCCTTCGCCACCGGCTTCTATCTCACCGAGGCCGCGATGGACAAGTACATCGACCTCTACCTGCCCGATCGCGACCGCCGGGCCGACCCGCGCGCCTCGCCCCTGCTCGCCGCCGACCTGAGCGCCATGCCACCCGCCTACGTCGCCATCGCCGCCGCCGATCCGCTCCGCGACGAGGGGGAGGCGTATGCCCAGCGCCTGCGCGACGCGGGCGTCCCGGCTGTGACCCAGCGCTTCGGGCAGCTACACGGCTTCTTCAACGTCACCGTCATGCGCTCCGCGCGCGAGGCGGTCGCCGTGACCGCCGGTGCGCTGCGCCACGGGCTGAGATGATCGGCGCCGCATGGACCTGAGGCACATCATCACCGTGCCCCTCCAGCGGGCCGGCGCCGCAGCCCAGAACGCGCTCGAGATCGCTCGCTTCGGCGGCCTGGACACCGGTGAGGAGCCCTCTCCCTTCGACGTCGTCGAGCACGAGCGCATGTACCGGCTGCGGCGCTACTTCGCCGACGCGGCGACCGGTCCCCCGGTGATCCTCGTCCCGCCGATGATGCTCGACGCCGACGTCTACGACGTCTCGCCGTCGGCCACCGCCGTCGGCGTGCTACACGAGCACGGCGTGGACCCCTGGGTCGTGGACTTCGGCGAGCCCTCCCAGCAGGAGGGTGGGCTGGAGCGCAACCTCGCCGATCACGTCGTCGCGGTCTCCGAGGTCGTCGACCAGGTGCGCGAGCACACCGGCCGCGACGTGCACCTCGGCGGCTACAGCCAGGGCGGGATGTTCTGCTACCAGGCCGCGGCCTATCGCCGGGCGGAGGGCATCGCGTCGCTGATCACCTTCGGCAGCCCCGCCGACACGCGCGCGGCCATGCCGTTCGGCCTGCCCGAGGCGTTCGCCACCGGCGCCGCCGAGCTGCTCGCCGGCACGCTCTCGCACGTCGCCGTGCCGGCCTGGGTGAGCCGCACCGGCTTTCGCCTGCTCGACCCGATGAAGTCGCTGCGCCAGCGCGTCGCCTTCATCATGCAGCTGCACGATCGCGAGGCGCTGCTGCCGCGCGAGCGCCAGCGCCAGTTCCTCGAGGCCAACGGCTGGGTCGCCTGGCCGGGCCCCGCGCTGGCGGACTTCCTGCGCCAGTTCATCGCCCACAACCGGATGCTCGAGGGGGGCTTCGTGATCGACGAGCGCCTGGTCACCCTGGCCGACATCACCTGCCCGATCCTGACCTTCGTGGGCGAGGTGGACGAGATCGCGCCCGCTCCCGCGGTCAGGGCCATCCGCCGCGCGGCGCCGCAGGCGGAGATCTTCGAGACGACGCTGCGCGCCGGGCACTTCGGCCTGGTGGTCGGCTCCACCGCCGGCCGCCTGACCTGGCCGACCGTCGCCCAGTGGATGCTCTGGCGCGACGGCGACGCCCCGCCGCCCGAGAGTGCGTGGCCCGTCGGTGACGAGGGCGAGAACCTGCCTGCGGTGCGGGCGGAGGACGGCGGCGGCGGGATCGGGGTCGAGCTCGCGCTCGGCGCGGGCGTGGGCATCGTGCGCGCTGTGGCGCACTCGGCCAGCACCACCGTCCACGGGGTGCGCGAGCTCGGCCGCGAAGCCGGCGCCCAGCTGCCGCGCCTGGCGCGCCTCGGGCAGATCCAGGCAGGCACCCGGATCTCGCTCGCGCTGCTGCTCTCCGAGCAGTCGCGGCACAACCCGGACGGCGTCTTCTTCCTGTGGGAGGACCGCGCGCACACCCACGCCGCGGGCAAGTTCCGCATCGACAACGTGGTCGCCGGCCTGCTCTCTCTCGGTGTTCGCCAGGGCGAGCCCGTTGGCGTGCTGATGGCGACGCGGCCGAGCGCGCTGGTGGTCGTCGCGGCGCTCAACCGCCTCGGCGCCGTCGCGGTCCTGCTGCGCCCGGACGGCGACGCGGCACTCGAGGCGCGGCTGGGGCGCATCACGCGGGTCGTGTCGGACCCCGATCACATGGAGGCCGCCGGCCGCACCGGCGCCGAAGTGCTCGTGCTCGGCGGCGGCGGCGACGAGCGCGACCTCGGCGCCAACGTCCTCGACATGGAGCGCATCGACCCCGGCGCCGTCGAGCTCCCGAGCTGGTACCGGCCCAACCCCGGCCGTGCCCGCGACCTGGCCTTCGTGCTCTTCACCGGCTCGGGGGAGGGCACGCGCGTCAACTCGATCACCAACGGCCGCTGGGCGCTGTCGGCCTTCGGCACCGCTTCCTCGGGTTCGCTACGGCCCAGCGACACGGTCTACGCCGTCACGCCGATCCACCATTCCTCCTCACTGCTGATGACCCTCGGCGGCGCGATCGCCGGCGGCTCGCGGATCGCGCTCGCGCACGGCTACGACCCGTCGACGTTCTGGGACGAGGTGCGCCGCTACGGCGTGACGGTGGCGTCCTACACGTGGACGATGCTGCGCGAACTCGTCGACGCCCCGCCGCATCCCAACGAGCGCCACCACCCGCTGCGCCTGCTGGTCGGCTCGGGTCTTCCGGTCGGCCTGTGGCAGCGCGTGCAGCAGCGCTTCGCCCCCGCCCGCGTCGTCGAGTTCTACGCCTCCACCGAGGGGGACGCGATCCTCGTCAACCTGACGGGCGCCAAGGCCGGCAGCGTCGGGCGCCCGCTGCCCGGGGCCGCCGACGTGCGCATCGCGGCGTGGGACGCGGAGGAGGACCGGCTGCTGCTGGGCCCCGACGGCTTCGCGGTGCAGACGCCGCGCGGCGAGGTCGGGATGCTGCTCTCGCGCACGCAGCCCGGTAGCCGCGCGATCCGCGACGACACGCTGCGCAGCGTCTTCCGCCGCGACGATGCCTGGGTGCCGAGCGGCGACCTCTTCCGCACCGACGCCGACGGCGACTTCTGGCTCGTGGACCGCGTCGACGCGCTGGTGCGCACCGAGCACGGGCTCGTGGCGCCGTCGGCGGTCCGCGACGCGCTCGGGAGCCTCGACGGCGTCGACCTGGCCGCCGCCTACGGCCTGCCGGTCGCCGGGCACGACCACGAGATCCTCGTGGCCGCCGTCATGCCCAGGCCCGGCTGCGAGATCCGCCCGGGCCAGGTCGCCAAGGCCCTGGCGGCGCTCGAGGTGTCCCGGCGGCCGGCGGTCGTGCACGTCGTCGACGCCATGCCGGTCACCAGCTGGTACCGCCCGGACGTTCGCGCGCTGCGCGAGGCGGGCGTCCCGTCACCGGGCGGCGACCGCGTCGTGCTCTCGCGCGCAGCCACCGGCGACGGCTACCGCCCGCTCACCCAGGCGGCGTACCGGCGTCTCACGGCTTAGGACTGCGTTCTGCTGTGCTTCGTGCGGCCAGGGCGGGCGCTTACAGCCGGGCTGGTAGGGGGAGGGCTTGAGCGTTCACGCGCTACGTCGGCCACCCTCCACGGCAAATGCATCCATGAGATGCATGAGGCGTGGAGGCTGGGCGTCAGGCGGGCTCCGCCAGGCGCGTCGGGGCGCTGCGGCCCCGGAGCACGACCTCGTCCCCCAGTTCCCAGCGTCGCGCCTCCTCGGCGCTCGCGCGGCGCACCGCCGCCTCGGACCCCAGCAGCCGGCCGGCGCGCTCCTTGGCCAGCTCCGTCAGGCGCGAGGCCTCGTTGACCGGGTCGCCGATCACCGTGTACTCGTAGCGGTCGGCCGTGCCGACGTTGCCGGCGACCACCGTTCCGGCGGAGATCCCGATGGCCGCGTCGAGGCCTTCGATGCGCGCGCACATCTCCCGGCCGGCCGCAAGCGCCGAGCCGGCGGCGTCCTGGCGGGCCAGCGGCGCGCCGAACACGCACAGGGCCGCGTCCCCGGCGAACTTGTTGACCAGCCCGCCGTGTGACTGCGTGACCTCGACCACGATCGCGAAGAAGCGATTGAGCGCCTCGACGACCTCTCCGGGCGGCCGGTCGGCGGCGAAGGCGGTGGAGCCGATGATGTCGACGAAGAGCACTGCCGCCTCGCGCTCCTCGCCGCCGAGCGTGACGCCCTCCTCCAATGCCCGCCGGGCGACGTCCTCCCCGACCTGGCGCCCGAACAGATCGCGCAGCTGCTCGCGCTCGCGCAGACCGGCGACCATGCGATTGAAGCCCGCCGCCGCGTAGCCGACCTCCGTGACGTCGAAGACTGGAACCTCGACGTCGAGGTCGCCGCCCTCGACGTCGTCGAAGGCGTCGCGCAGCCGCCGCAGAGGATCCGAGATCGACCGCGCGAAGACGATCATCGCCACCAGGCCGACGGCGAGGGCGACGGCGCAGAGCACGATCGTCGCCCGCGCAAGCTCGCGCGACCCGATGTCGGTGACCAGCGCGAAGACCGCCAGGGTGAGCGCGCCGGCGACCGGCACGGCCGTGCCCAGCGCCCACGTCAGCAGCGCGCGGACGCCGACGCCGGCCACCTCGAAAC
>Ga0136640_10000885_pt1 | contig 11725 bp, 14 predicted proteins | sample AntDrymUQ8642106_2_FD_105498 | JGI IMG/M metagenome (GOLD analysis project Ga0136640, IMG submission 105498) | Polar desert sand microbial communities from Dry Valleys, Antarctica - metaG UQ864 (21.06) | ecosystem: Environmental > Terrestrial > Soil > Desert | place: Antarctica: Dry Valley...
AAAAACGTCTCGAAACATTGAAATTCTTTGCCGGAACGTAGACGAGGAGATCGTCAATTGATGGTGCAATACTAATTTATTTTGCCCCCCGGAGCCTTTCAAAAGGCACAAAAAAAAACTTAACGCAAAGTCCGCAAAGGCGCAAAATTAAGAAGAAAGATGCCCCGAGAGTTACAAACAAAACCGAATTTTTGCGACTTGGCGGCTTTGCGTCTTTGCGTGAAAATTCTTCACTAGGTGCGAATCTTTGAAATCAGATACACGCCCAAAAAAGAAAATACCACGAGCGGAAACCAGACAGCGAGCGGCGGACTGAGTTGACCGTTAAGGCCAAGTTGTGCAAACACCGTCGTTGTTCCGGTAAAAAGCAGCCATAACCCGATCGCATAACCGACTGTTGCAGCCTTCCCTTTTCGGCTTAGACTCAACGAAAACGGCGCCGTAAATAATGCCATCACAAACGGCAGAAACACGGTGGTGTATCTTTTTTCGAGAGCGATCTTCAGATTACGCTGCTCCACCTCTGACTCCGCCGCGTCGATACTATTTTTGATGCCTGCCGAATCAAGATGGTGGGGCCGTGTGCGTAATTCGGCAAAGGGATTTGCATTTTCGACGATTTCAAGTCCTTCCAGAACCGACGTCGTGATTCTCCCCTCTTCCATGACGCTTTTTTCCACACCATATGCAAAACGCAGGCGGCCATCTTCCCAACCCGCCCGACTGGCGCGGTACACGGCTTGCAGTTTCATACCGTTGTCTGCGAACTCGTAAACTGCGAGGCGGTTGACACAACTGGCACAGGACAGATCTCGCTTCTCGTCATCAGACGCAAGCAGAATTGTGTCTGGCGGAAGATTTTTAGATTCATCGGACTCCGAATCTAGATTGAAAGAATAGATGCGATTATCGTTTGCAACCCAGTATCGACCGGCGGAGTTGAGCGGAATGCCGCGATTTCTAATTAGTAGGCGTGTCTCGTCCTGACGCTGATTTGCTCTCGGTAAAACCCTTTCCTGGACAATCCAGTTTATTCCGCCGAGCACGATGGTTAAAAGAAAACACGGCAGTAGCAGCCGGTAGACGCTCTGGCCGGCCGAAGTCCACGTGATGATCTCGTTCTGTCTCGACTTGATGACATAGGTCGCGAGAATTGCAATCATCGCCGCTGACGGAGCTATCTGGAGATAGACGAAGGGAAGCAGATAAAATAAATATTTTCCGAGCAGATAAACGCCGCCATCTATCGCGCCAGCAAATTTCCAGAGGTCAAAGGCCGTGAAAATGACGAAGATCGTCGCGAAAAAACACAGCGTAAGCAAAAAATTCTTGAGCAGATTGCGTATAAGGTCGAAGTCGCGAAGCCCGGTTGTCAGATCGACGAACAGATTTCGAGCCTGAATCTTATTCGGCGTCGACTTGAACCGCTTCAGGGTCGGCCGCAAGTATTCGGCTATTCCCCTCCAAAAACCGATTTTCCGTGAAACGCTGAACCAAGCGATGATGATGAGACTGCCCGCAATCGGGATCAGGCTGCTAAAAAACACGCTGATCGTACCCACACGTGCAAGCTGTTCTCCTAGGAAGGTAAGCAGATAAAAACCTATGAGGACAAACAGAGCGAGAGAAATGCCAAACCCGCGTCCTCCGCGGTTAAATCGCAGCACGATCGCGGTGCCGAGGAGACAAAATATCAGCGGCGTAAGCGATAAGATGATCCGCCGCTGCCACAAAATTTGCGCTTCTGTCCGCTCTGTACCATCTTTCCCTGCCGCATATTCCGAAAGCTGCTGTAGCCCGAGCTCTTCTGGAGACAGTTCAGAACTAGTCAATTTATCAATCAAATCGCCGCGCTTTGTGCGTATCGCGAGACGGACCTGGCCAATATTTTCGGAAACGTATTTCCCTTGCCCCGGATTCAGCGGCAGAGTCGAAACGGTGGCATTTTCCAGAACAAGTTCCGATGCCTGGCCGGTTGTGTCGATGCGGCCTTCGCGTGACGTTATCAGTCGCAGACTTTTATTCGCCGCGTCTTCGCTGTAGATAAATATATTTTTCCAACGGCCGGTTTCAAAATCCCCGCCCTTGACATATATCGTGTATCCGGCAACCTCCGAATTAAAAACGCCGGGTTCGATAGGGGATTCGAGCTTTTTTATAGCGGTTTCAAGCGCGACGTTCCGAACCATGGTAGCGGCGAGCGGCACGCCTTTTAGGTTCACAAAGAAGGCAAAGGCCGATAAGACGATACCCAGAATCACTATCGGCAGGGCGATCTGCAGATTGCCGACACCCGACGCCCGAATCGCGACCAGTTCGCTGTCACCCTGCATTTTTGTCAGGCCGATTATCGTACCGACCAACATCGCCATCGGGCATGTAAACGCGACGACATTGGGGATCAAAGCTAACGAGAGCTGCCAAACCAGATTTGTCGGGATGTTGACGCTAAAAAATATATCGGCATAACGGCTCGCCTGCTGGACGAAAAGGATCACGCTCAGCAACAGCCAAGCGAACGCAAAATACGGAACTATGGTTGTGAGAAGGTATCTTGAAATGAGCCAGCTAATTTGCTTCATAGCACCGAAAATTGGAGCGCGGGCGTATCGCCCGCCTGTGTTACCGCCGGGCCGGTTGAGAGCTCTCCAGGTGAATCGCGAGCGATGTCTCGCCCAGGACTTCGCGACCGGCTGAGCGGGAAATTAGCCGCTTTAGAATTGAAGAGAGATTTCGCAGGCCATCGCCGGATTCGCCAGTATTTTTTGCAAATTCTATCGGGGAAAGCCGCCTCGCGGCCCCGGCGATCCGGCGTCCGCCGGCTTCAAAAGCGTAACCCGGTTCAGGTTTTCGGCACAACGAACAGATCAGGTGAAAGTTTGCTCTTACACTCGTTTCATCGCGGTCATTCAAGGTTCGGCCGCACTGGTCGCATTTGCTCCAGTCGGGCATGAACCCCGACAACCTCAGAAGCCAAAGCTCAAAATAAACGCCGACCGCTAAGAGACTCTCAGGATCGTCGGCCGCGGTTTCTACACACGCCTTCACCATCCGATAGAGCGCTTCATCGGGGTCGTGGGGCGGCGAGAATATAATCAACAGCTCAACGAGATAGGAAAACTTTTGCAGAAAGTCGGGATTTCCCGCTGCGGTGAAATTTGACTTGATCAAATCCACCTGCTGGATTGAAACGAGTTCAACCGCCTCTTTCTCGAAATAGGTTGAGCGAACAATCGAAAAGGGTTCAAGACCACTCCCAAACTTGCTCTTTAAGCGCTTGGCCCCTTTTGCGACCCCTCGGACGACGCCGTGACTTCGCGTTAAAAGGACGACGATCTTATCCGCTTCAGCCAAATTGTAGCTTTTCAGAACCAGACTCTCGGTCTCGATCAGCGGCATTGTAAATCCTTTAATGGGTAATCGGTGGACTTACCAGGGGATGAAGTACAACAGCCACGCGAGAACAAGACTGACCAGTACAAACTGTGCAAATGTTTTAAGCCCATAAATCACGCGTTCGCGCGTCGTCCCGCCGGAATAGATCGCAAACGCAACTGAGACGAAAAAACCGAATCCGACCAGGTAGAGAAAATGGATCATTTTTTCCTCCCTAGGGCAATATCCACGGCGTCGACAGCTGCGAGATAATTCAGCAGTCCCGCGACTTCGAGGAACCGTCCGCCATATTCAAACGTTGCTAAAGCCGCCACCTGAGGCGAAGGCGTGCCAGCCATTATAAAGCTCACAAGTGCACCCAGACCATTGCCCAGTCTCGCAAAAACGTTAAGCAGATAGAGCAGCTGGCCGTCCTTGAACTCAAATCCAGGATAGTGGGCACCGCCGCTCACTATTGCGATTACAAACATTATCCAGATAACGGAAGCGATGATCGCCCCTCGTGTCACCTTTCCCTGAACGAGATGTCCCGCCCCGGGAAATAGCCAGGAAATTACTCCAATGATTACAGGATTATCCATTTATTACGTCTCAATCTTTCGGCCGATCGAACTTTCAATACGTTCAATCAAGAGGAATAGTTACCGACTTTTAGTAGCACTCGGCCATAAACTTCTCGAAGATTTCGCGCGACAAACTATCTTTGCCGAATGTCAATTCCGGATGCCATTGTACGCCCAAAGCAAATCGTCCCTTTCTCGTCTCTTCGATGCACTCGATCACACCGTCCTTCGCCCAAGCGACGGCCTTCAAATTCTTCCCGATCTTTGCCACCGCCTGATGGTGTGAAGAATTCACGCGGTTTTTGTCCTTTCCTGATGGCAGACGGGAAAGAAGACTGCCTTTCTCGATATTCACGCTATGAGACGTACGCGTCGAAGGCATTCCCTGCTCATGTTTGATGCAGCCTTTAACCTGAGATTCAATATCCTGGAGGAGTGTCCCACCACGAAAAACATTCAGAGCCTGCATCCCAAAACAGATTGCGAGCAGCGGTAAATTGAGTCGCTCGATTTCGGCCAATACGAGTCGGTCCGTCTGATCCTTTTCGGGAATTACGGTGCCGAGTCTCGGATGAGGTTCTTCGCCGTAATACTGCGGGTCCACGTCGGTATTGCTGCCGGGCAATAAAACTCCGTCGAGACCAGCCATCGCTTCGGCAACGTAGTCAGCTTTTGGAATCAGCCCTAGATGAACGGGTACACCGCCGCAGGTCTCAATCACCTCGCTGTAGTCACGCCCGAGATAGAATCGGTGCGTTTCGATTTCCAAACGCATTGTGATGCCGATTCGAGGACGCTTTGCCATAAACCCTTTTATGTTCAGACATATGAACCATTTATGTCAATTTGAGCATTTGAAAACAAAGCCTTACTATTGTGCTTCTATGGTCAGCCCGATAATCAGGTCGACAACCGTCTTACTCGTAAAACGCGACGGACAGATCGCCATGGCCGCCGATGGACAGGTGACGTTGGGCGAAACCGTTATCAAAGGGAATGCTCGAAAGGTGCGAAGGATATCAAATGGGCAGATTTTAGCGGGCTTTGCCGGCTCGACCGCCGACGCATTCGCGCTTCTGACAAGATTTGAGACTAAACTTGAACAGTTTCAGGGACAACTCGAGCGTGCCGCAATCGAGCTGAGCAAAGATTGGCGCACCGACAAATATTTGCGAAATCTTGAAGCCCTTCTCATCGTCGCCGACAAGACCGATGCATTCCTAATCTCGGGCAAAGGCGACGTTATCTCTTCCGATGACGGCCTGCTGTCCGTAGGATCCGGCAGCATGTTTGCCCTTTCGGCGGCAAGGGCCTTAATGAAACACACCGAGTTGACGGCGAGAGAGATCGCAGAAGAGGCCCTCACGATAGCCTCTGAAATCTGCATCTACACAAATTCAGACATCGTCGTCGAGGAGATTTAGCGTGCACGAGCACGCGCGTGAGCAAGGGCAAAACCGGCAATGTTGAGTATCTCACCCTTGCTTACGCTCGGGCTTGTGCATTTGAAGCAAATGGCTATTTATTTGGGCGGCGAAACTGCCGTTGAAAAACCAAATCTCGATGAACTAACGCCGCGCGAGATCGTGGCGGAGTTGGATAAGTACGTCGTCGGGCAAAACGCCGCAAAAAAGGCTGTCGCGGTTGCTCTGAGAAACCGCATCCGCCGTCAAAAGCTGCCGCCCGAAATTGCGGAGGATGTTTTGCCAAAAAATATTCTCATGATCGGCACTACGGGAGTCGGCAAAACGGAAATCGCCCGACGCTTGGCGCGACTTGCGAATTCACCGTTTATCAAAATCGAAGCTTCGAAGTTTACTGAGGTTGGCTACGTCGGCCGCGATGTCGAAAGCATGGTTCGTGAATTGGCCGATGTCGCAGTCGATATGGCGAAACAAGCCGCTTTTGAGGATGTGCTCCCACGTTCGGAGCAAAACGTCGAGGAACGCCTTCTCGATCTCCTGATTCCGCCGTCGGACTCGGTATATCAGATGCAGTCGGGAGACGAGAAGACGGATAAGGTAGAACCGCCAACTTCGCGAACCAGAGAAAAACTGCGGGAGCAGCTTCGCCGCGGCGATCTCGACGGTCGTCTCGTCGATATCGAAACTCAAGACCGGTCAAGCGCCACTATCGATTTCATCGGCGGCCAGGGCATGGAGGAGATGGGCGTCAATCTGCGCGATATGATGGGAAATATGTTCCCCACCAAGACCGTTACGCGAAAGCTCACCATTGCGGAGGCCCGATCCTATCTAATCCGCGACGAACAGGAAAGCCTCGTCGATATGGAGCAGATAACCCGCGGAGCTCTCGAAAAAATGCAGTCATCCGGCATTATCTTCCTCGATGAGCTGGACAAAATTGCCGGTCGCGAAAGCGGTGGTAGTCCTGACGTTTCGCGCGAAGGCGTTCAGCGTGACCTTTTGCCGATTGTTGAGGGTACAAACGTCAACACCAAATATGGAATGGTCAGCACGGACCACATTCTTTTCATTGCCGCCGGAGCGTTTCACGTTTCTAAACCGTCAGATTTGATTCCCGAACTCCAGGGCCGTTTTCCAATCCGGGTAGAACTCGAATCTTTAACTATTGACGATCTTAAGCGCATCCTTACCCAGCCGAAAAATTCGCTTATTAAGCAGTATCAGGCCCTGTTAAACACTGAGGGAATTAACCTGACGTTTACCGAAGACGCTATCGACCGCTTGGCGGAAATGACTGAGGAAATCAATAAAGCCACCGAGAACATCGGCGCCCGGCGGCTTCATACGTTAGTTGAGAAATTACTTGAAGAGATTAGTTTTCTCGGCAGCGAGATCGAAGAAAAAGATCAGAGGATCGACGCGGCGTATGTCAATGAGCGTTTAAGCAGTTTGATCGAAGACAAGAATCTGCGGCAGTATATTTTGTAATTAAACATATGCTAAAGCCAGTCTCATCGATGAACTCCGTGTCCGCACTGTGTGATCTCTGGGTTATAAAGTCTCTTCCTACAAACCTCGTATTTCTGCTTCTGATTGGACTGATAGCATCCGCAAGCATCGGCTGCGGGAAACGGGGTGCCCCGGTACCGCCGAGAGAGAAAGTTTTACAGCGTGTCGCAGTTTCCGGCTATCAGCGGGGCAATCAGGTCCTACTCTCCTGGGAGATGCCGACCGCCAACGCACCAAAAGGCAGTACGCTCAACATCAGCCGTGCCGATATTTATCGTCTTGTTGAACCCGCGAATTCCCCGCTGCAACTCTTGGAAGAAGAGTTCGCCAACCGCAGCACCTTGATCGCGGCTTTGACAATAACGGACGAGGATTTCGGCGAGAAAAAGATACTTACCTATAAGGATACGCTCGAATTTGCCGGTCAGGCGGCCCGTTTACGGTATTCGATCAGATTTGTAAACGCCTCGGGTCAAAAGGCTGGCTTTTCGAACGCTTTGCTGATCGAGCCGACTTCGCGAGTCGCCGGCGGCCCGACTTTCCTCTCAGCCGACGCAACGCAGGACGCGATTCGTCTAAAATGGCAGGCCCCGCTTACCAATGTCGATGGGTCGACCCCGCTCAGTATTCTCGGCTATAACATCTACCGCTCAGCGTCAGAAAAAGAACCTGCAAAATTGCTGAACGAAACTCCGGTAGCAGCGAACGCCTTTGACGACGAGATCTTCGAGTTCGAGAAAGACTATTTCTATTTTGTCCGCTCAGTCTCGTCCGGAACCCAGACCGAGCCGGTCGAGAGCTCCGAGTCGAACATCCTCAAATTCAAAGCCCTCGACACCTTCCCCCCGACCGCCCCGACCGCCATCACAGTCGCCGCTGCTCCCGGCATTATCTCAATATTCTTCGCCATAAACCCCGAAGAAGACATCGCCGGCTACAAAATATACCGCTCAACCGACCTCACCCAGGATAAAGTAAACTGGCAGCTTATAACCCCCGACTTATTAAAAACAAACACCTTCCAGGACACCAAGGCCGAACCTGGCAAGACGTATTACTACTTCCTAACGGCAACCGACAAATCGGGCAACACTAGTGAGCGTTCCGAAGTCCTCTCCGATACCGCGCCCTAGAGTGTGATAGGCTTCGAAAAAGGCACCTGAAAGGGTAATTTTGGGTCTATGTTATATCGATTCAACTTGTTGTCGTATGAAGATTGAAATTGAGAAGGGTTTTGCACCGTCCAAGATAATTTGTGTCGGGCGAAATTATGCGGATCACGCGGCTGAGCTTGGAAATGAGGTACCGAATGATCCTCTTTTGTTCTTGAAGGCTCCGTCGGCGATTGTTTTTGACGGAAGTAAAATTACCATCCCGAAACAGTCAGCTCAAGTAGAACATGAGGGTGAGCTTGCCGTAGTTATTTCAAAGACCTGTAAGGATTTAACTGATGATGGTAATCCTTTTGATTATGTGCTGGGATACACCTGTTTGAACGATGTTACCGCCCGCGATCTACAGAAAAAGGACGTACAGTTCGCGCGGGCTAAATCGTTTGACACGTTTTGCCCGATCGGGCCGCATATTGAGACGGAGCTGGATGTTTCGGATACTAGTGTCAAGGTGCACGTTAACGGCGTCTTAAAACAGGATGGGCGAACCTCGGAAATGGCCTTTTCGGTTGATTTTCTGATACGATATATCTCAAATATGATGACGCTCAATCCCGGCGATGTGATCGCCACAGGAACGCCAGCCGGCGTTTCCAAACTGAGTTCCGGCGATGAGTGTGAGGTTGAGATTGAGGGGATCGGGACGCTTCGAAACCACGTCGTTTGAGTAATTTCACGCGAAGTCGCAAAGAACGCAAAGAGAAAGGGTAAGACGCTGGAACCATTCAGACGAGACATTTAACATGAAATTTTTTATTGACACAGCAAATTTGGACGAGATCAGAGAGGCCAACGAGCTCGGGATGATCGATGGGGTGACGACTAATCCCTCGTTGGTCGCGAAAGAAGGCGATATCGACTTCAGGGAACGCATTGCCGCGATCTGCGAGATGGTCGAGGGCGATGTTTCGGCCGAGGTGACGGCCTTGGATACCGAAGGGATGCTTAGGGAAGGGCGTGAACTCGCTAAGATCGCTCCGAATGTTGTCGTTAAGTGCCCGCTGACGCTGGATGGGCTGAAAGCTACCCGTCGGTTTCGCGAAGAGGGTACGAAGGTGAATGTGACGCTATGCTTTTCAGCCGCTCAGGCGTTATTGGCCGCGAAAGCGGGTGCGTCGTATATCTCGCCCTTTATCGGACGCCTCGACGATATCGCTCAGGACGGTATGCAGTTGATCCGCGATATTGTGCAGATCTATGAAAATTACGGCTTCGAGACGGAGGTTCTGGCGGCGTCGATTCGCCATCCCGTTCACATCGTCGACTGCGCTCTGGCCGGTGCCGATGTGGCGACTATTCCCTTCAAAGTTATTCAGCAACTTGTAAAACATCCGCTCACAGATAAGGGTTTGGAAGGATTTCTCTCGGATTGGAAGAAGAGCGGGCGGTCCTAGCCGCTGTATTTGCTCCAGGTTCGGTAAAGCGGTTGGAGCAATGAGAGTCTACTACTCTCGCAACATTGCTTTTAGCTCACCTTGACGAGAAGCCGCGTCCGAATTGTGTTGAATTCCCGCTTCATATTTCGCCCTAAAATTTTCTTCAAAATCTTTCATTTCTACCAGTTCCTTAATCTTTACGAGATTTGCGTCGATCATCTCGGCCGAGATGCCGTCCTTCAGATCAAACATCTCATCAATCTCGACGATTAGAATGGAGAATTTTCGCAGCCATGCGAACTGCAGATCTTCCAACAATAGGTTTAAAAATTCGCCCGAGTTAAGCGGACCATTCGTGTTCTCGTACACTTCCCGTTCGCGATCGAGCAGCGATTTGTGAAGTTTAAGCAGCAGATTACGTGCGTTTTTGAGCTTTTCACGACTTTCCATTAATTTATATTAGCCCACTTTGCAACTTAACGAAACCATGCTAACTTTTGCCTATTAGCTCGCTAATTAATTACCATTAGCATGCTATCCTCTTAACGTTCGTACGCTAATCATAAATAATGACGAGGCTAATTATTTAACGGCGGTACATGACTGAGCCCATTGAATTCGAAAAAACAGCCACCTTTCTTCTTGCACGAGTCACGACTGCATACCGAAACGCGCTCGAGCATCACATGGGTCGGATCGACTTGCACGGCGGGCAGGTTTTCGTTCTTATCGAGCTGTGGAAAAAGGACGGCCTGCGACAGGTGGACATCGCGGAGCGTTTAAGCCTAAAGGCTCCGACGGTAAACAAGATGGTCAAGGGGTTGTTGGAAATCAATCTCGTCATGCTAAAGCGTCTCGATGACGATGCTCGAGCGTCGCGGGTGTTCCTGACCGATCGCGGATTCGCAATGCGGGAAAAGGTCGACGATCAATGGGTCGAAATGGAAACTGAATACCTTTCCGGCCTGACGGACACCGAACGGCTAATACTTCCCGATTTGCTGGGAAAACTCAGAATCGCCTACACCGGACGCAGCGATGCGGGCGAGGATTGAATCGGATCGCGGGCATCCCTGCCGCATGTTTTATACTAATCGCTGGCGGTCAGGGATGCCCGCGCTCCCATTGGACGGTTCTTATGAAGATTCTTGTTGCTACGGATGGCACGAAATACGGCGATGCTGCTGTACATATGCTCGGGAATTTCACATTAGACGGAGACGATGAGGTGAAGGTCGTTTGCGTAATTGATCTCGCATTGCCGATGGCGGTCGATATCTACGGCGGGTATCTGCCGGACACCTCGGATTTCGAAAAGGGCGCCGGTGAAAATGCCTCGAAAATAGTGAATCAGGCGGTGGATAGGATTCGTGAATTTGGAGCGACGAATATCTCAAGCGAGGTCCTGTTCGGTACGCCGGATGGCAGGATAGTAGAAACCGCGGAAGAAATGGCGGCCGATCTGATCATCGTTGGCTCGCATGGATACAAACAGTGGGAGCGTCTGCTTCTCGGCTCCGTATCCGACTCGGTTGTACACCACGCTCATTGTTCGGTGTTGGTGGTCCGATCTCCGGCGAAAGATTCGCAAGCATAAACGTGTCAGGTCAGCAAGTTACAGTCAATTCACGAAAGTACGACCTTAACATTCGGCGCAGCTGGAAATGCGAACTGGTCGAGCAGAACGCTTCCTACCTCATATTCGTCGGTGAATTCGACGAAGCCGTTTCTCATCCGGGTTTAGGCGATATTCAGCGCGGGACAGTCTCATACGAATACTACTGGCCGGGCCGTTGGTACAATGTTTTCCGGTTTCACTCACCGGACGGCGAGTTCCGAAATTACTACTGCAATATCAGCATGCCCCCGACATTTGAGAATAATGTGCTTGATTACGTGGATCTGGATATAGATATCGTCGTCGCAAAAGATTTCAGTTACGAGATACTCGACCGTGATGATTTTGAGATTAATACTTTGAAATATGGTTACCCGGAAGCTCTGCGGGCAAAGATTGAAGAAACCGTTTCTCAGTTGGTCATGCAAATCGTCAATCGTAGTTTCCCCTTCGATTACGTCATTAACCCTTAACATTTTCCGGAATCGGCGCTACATTCGTTTAGAAACCTCGTCGCAACCAAACTCAAGGAGAACTGTTATGAAGATATTGGGATCGTTTTGCTTCGTATTTCTAGGCTCCGCTACACTGATTTCGGGGCAAGCTCCGTCGACACAGGGCCAAACAGTCGATCCACTTGCAAGCATCGCGGCCGATCTGTCTA
>Ga0136640_10000886_pt1 | contig 11722 bp, 14 predicted proteins | sample AntDrymUQ8642106_2_FD_105498 | JGI IMG/M metagenome (GOLD analysis project Ga0136640, IMG submission 105498) | Polar desert sand microbial communities from Dry Valleys, Antarctica - metaG UQ864 (21.06) | ecosystem: Environmental > Terrestrial > Soil > Desert | place: Antarctica: Dry Valley...
GCGGCCACCGACGCCGAGCTCGAGGCCGTCGAGGGAGTGGGCGACCTGCGGGCGAAGGACATCCGCGAGGGCCTTCGCCGTCTACAGGAGATCAACCTCGTGGACCGCTACCTGCAAACGTGAGCGCCAGCGCGCTCGAGACCAAGGAGGCAGTTATTCAGCAGGTGACCGAAGGCTGGGAGCAGGACGTCGAGGATCTCGAGATAACCCGTGAGGTCGTGGACATCGAGTACGAGATCGGCGACCACGTCGTCTATCCGCACCACGGGGCGGGCAAGGTCCTCAAGAAGGAGATGAAGACGGTGATCGGCGAGAGCCGCGAGTACCTCACCATCAAGATCCTCCACAACGAGATGACCGTGATGGTCCCGACCGAGAACGCCGGTCGCGCGGGCCTGCGACGGGTGATCGACGAGGAGGCCGTCGCGCGCGTGACCGCCGTGCTGTGCGACGAGACCAGCACGATGCCGAAGAACTGGAACCGGCGCTTCAAGCACAACCGGGACAAGATCAAGACCGGCGACGTGTACGAGCTGGCCGAGGTGGTGCGCAACCTCGCCATCCGCGAGTCGGACAAGGGCCTCTCCACCGGTGAGAAGCAGATGTACACCCGGGCCAAGAAGATCCTCGCCTCCGAGCTCATGTATGCACTCGAGCTGGAGGCCGATCCGGCCGAGGAGCACATCGACCGGCTCATCGACGACGCGCACCAGAACCGCAACGGCGACGGCCACGCCGTCGCGGCAGTCTAGGGGCGTCGCGCGCCCACGCGCGGCGTCTTCGCCCGGTATCCGGCGGGCGGGCGCAGGACGGTGGCGGTCGTGGGGCTCGTGCCCGCCGCAGGCAGCGGCGAGCGCCTCGGGGCGGGCGGCCCCAAGGCGTTCGCCACCTGCGCGGGCCGGCCGCTGCTCGAGTGGAGCCTCGACGTGCTCGAGGCGGTGTGCGACCGCGTCGTGGTGGCCGTTCCCGCCGGCTACGAGCACGGCGCCGACCGCGTCCGGGGTGCGGCCTCGCGCTCGGCGTCCGTCCGGGAGGCGCTTCGGGCCGCCCCCGAGGCCACCGTGGCCGTGGTGCACGACGCTGCACGGCCACTCGTCTCCCGAGAGCTCGTGCAGCGCTGCCTCGACATGCTCGCCGCCGGCGGCTGCGACGCCGCCGTGGCCGCCGCGCCGATGACCGACACCGTGAAGGAGGTGGCCACCGACGGCAGCGTGATCCGCACCCTTCCCCGGGCGGGACTCTGGAGCGTGCAGACCCCGCAGGTGTTCGACGCCGCCGCGCTCCACCGGGCCCTGGGAGCCGACGACGCCGTCCTGGCCGCGGCCACCGACGACTCCTCGCTCGTCGAGGCCGCCGGCGGAGTGGTCAGGCTCGTCGAGGCCCCACCGGAGAACCTGAAGGTCACGAGCGCCGTCGACATGGCGCTGGCCGAGGCCCGGCTGCTCGACCGTGAGCTCCGCGCCCCCGCTCGCGGCTGAACCCCGGCCGCCCGACGATGCTCACCGATCTCCACGTCCACCTGCGCCGCGACGATCTGGGCGCGACGGCAACGGAGCACTTCACCCCGGCCAACGTCGACCGCTACACGACGGTGGCCGCCGAGCGCGGGATCGAGGCGCTCGGGGTCTCCGAGCACGTGTACCGCTTCGCCCAGGCCCTCGACGTCTGGGACCACCCGTTCTGGCGCGAGAACGCCGTCGACGACCTCGACGAGTACTGCGAGTTCGTGCGTGATCGCACACCATTGGCTCTCGGCATCGAGGCCGACTTCGTGCCCGGCCGAGAGGACGTCACCGCGAACCTGCTCGAGGGCCGGGACTTCGACTACGTGCTCGGGTCGGTCCACTTCCTCGGCGCCGAGGCGGTGGACATGGCCGGCGACTGGGACGTCTGGCGCGCCGGCGCCAACCCCGAGCGGGTGTGGCGACGCTACTTCGAGACGCTGGCGGAAGCCGCCCGCAGCGGGCTGTTCGACGTGCTCGCCCACCCCGACCTCGTGAAGGTATGGGGAGCGCAGCGACCGCAGCCGAGCGGCGACCTGCGCCGCTTCTACGATGTCGCGATGGAGGCGATCGCGGACTCTGACGTCGCGATCGAGGTCTCCACCGCCGGCCTGCGCAAGCCGGTCGGCGAGATCTATCCGGCCGTCGGCTTCCTCGAGATGTGCCTCGAGGCCGGCCGTCCGGTCACCCTCTCCTCCGACGCCCACGCCCCGGACCAGATCGCCCACCGCTACGAGGAGGCGGTGGAGATGCTGATGGAGGCCGGGGTGGAGGAGGTCGCGGTCTTCGAGGGGCGCCGCCGGCGGATGGAGCCACTCGGGTGAGCGCCCGGGCCGGGATCGGGTACGACTCCCACCGGCTCGTGGAGGGACGCCGACTGGTGCTCGGGGGAGTGGAGATCGCCGAGGCGCAGCGCGGGCTCATCGGCCACTCCGACGCCGACGTGCTCGCCCACGCCGTGATCGACGCGCTGCTCGGCGCCGCGGGGCTCGGCGACATCGGCCAGCACTTCCCGGACACCGACGAGCGCTATCGCGACGCCGACTCGATGCTGCTTCTGAGCGAGGTGTGCACGTTCCTCGACGACCACGGATGGCGGATCTGCCACCTCGACGCGACGGTGATCGCCGAGGCGCCGAAGCTTTCGCCGCACCGCGACGCGATCCGTCTCTCGCTGGCCGAGACCGCCGGGCTCGCGCCGCTGTGCGTGAACGTGAAGTTCTCCACCAACGAGGGGATGGGCTTCATCGGACGGGGCGAGGGCATGGCCGCCCAGGCCGTCGCGAGCCTCGAGCGCGCGGACTGACCAGATGCTCGATCCCACCATCTAGCAGGCGGCGTGCGGAAGATCCGCCTCCACGACACGTTGAGCGGCGAGCTCCGCGCGCTCGAGCCCCGGGAGCCGGGTCGGGTCGGGATATACACCTGCGGCCCGACGGTCTACGACCGGGTGCACGTCGGCAACGCGCGGCCGTTCGTCGTCTTCTCCCTGCTCAAGCGCTTCCTCGAGCACGAAGGACACGAGGTGCTGTTCGTGGAGAACGTCACCGACGTCAACGACAAGATCTACGCCGCCGCGCTGGCGGCTGGAGTCCCGAGCGCGGACCTCGCACGCGACATGACCGCCGCCTTCGTCGCGGACACCGACCGCCTCGCCCTCGGCCGCCCCGACGTCGAGCCGCTGGCTACCGAGACCGTGCCGGAGATAGTCGACCTGATCGCCGCGCTGGTGCAGCGCGGCCATGCCTACGAGGCCGGCGGCGACGTGTACTTCCGGGTGCGCTCGCATCCGGGCTACGGAAGGCTCTCGAACCGCCCACTCGAGGAGATGGTGCAGGCAGAGGACGACGACCCCGCGCGTCCCGGGCTCAAGGAGAGCCCGCAGGACTTCGCACTGTGGAAGGCGCACAAGGAGGGTGAGGACACCGCCTGGCCGTCACCGTGGGGGGAGGGCCGCCCGGGATGGCACATCGAGTGCTCGGCGATGGCCGAGCACATCCTCGGCCTCGACTTCGAGATACACGGCGGAGGGTCCGACCTCGTGTTCCCCCACCACGAGAACGAGATCGCCCAGACCGAGGCCGGCCGGGGTGCGCCGCTCGCCCGACTGTGGATGCACAACGGGATGATCCGCTTCGAGGACGAGAAGATGTCGAAGTCCGTGGGCAACATCCGCTCGCTGGCGGGCGCGCTCGACGAGGCGGGGCGCGATGCGCTGGTGATGTACATGGTCGGCGGCCACTACCGCCAGCCGATCGTGTTCTCGCCCGGCGCCCTCGAGGAGGCGCGACGGGCGGTGGGGAGGATCGAGGAGCTGGCTCGGCGCCTCGACCCGGAGGGGCCCGAGCCTCAGGGACTCGACGCCTACGTCGATCGCTTCTTCGACGCGCTGGCCGACGATTTCAACACCCCGGCCGCCCGCGCCGTGCTCTTCGACTGGGTCGGGGAGGCCAACCGCCGCGCCGACGCCGGCGAGCGGCTGGGGGTGGGCCGGCTGCGCGACATCCTGTTCACCATCGGGCTCGAGGGACTGCTCGAATCGACCGGAGCGCAGACCGGAGCTCCGCCCGAGGTCGAGCGCCTGCTCTCGGCCCGCGAGGAGGCACGGGCCGCACGCGACTTCGGGGCGGCGGACGACCGGCGCGACGAGCTGAGGGCGCTCGGCTGGGAGGTCCGCGACACGCCGCAGGGCCCGCAGATCGTGCCCGTACGGTGACCGGGCTCCCTTCCCGTCCGCCGGTTGCCGGGCGGCCCGACACCGGGCCGCCCGTCTGATCGTCTACGGCCGCAACCCGGTGTACGAGGCCCTCCGCGGGCGCCGACGGGTGCTCGAGGTCTGGGCCACCGACCGCGCGGCCCGCGAGCCCTGGCTGCCGGCGGGCACACGGCGTGCGGGCGCCGAGGAGATAGACGCGAGGTGCGGCTCGTCCGAGCATCAGGGCGTGTGTGCCGAGGTCGAGGCCTACCCCTACGCCCAGGCTGAGCGTCTCCTCGAGCCTGAGGACGCGCTGGTGGTGTGCCTCGACGAGATCCAGGACCCCGGCAACCTGGGGGCGATCTGCCGCACGGCCGAGTGCGCCGGGGCCGCGGGGGTGGTGATCCCCGAGCGGCGGGCGGCCGAGGTCACCCCCGCGGTCTGCCGGGCCTCCGCCGGTGCGGTCGAGCACCTCGAGGTGGCGCGGACCCGCAACCTGGCCGACTTCCTGGAGCATGCGAAGAGGGAGGGGGCGTGGTGCTACGGCGCCGCCTCCGGCGCCGCCGTGCCGTGGACGCGGCCGGACTTCGGCGGGCGTGTGGTGATCGTCCTCGGCGCCGAGGGCCGGGGACTGCGCCCGCGGGTGGCCGCCGCCTGCGACGAGCTCCTGTCGCTGCCCCTCCGCGGGCGGGTCGAGTCCCTGAACGTCTCGGCCACCGCGGCCGCGCTTCTTTACGAGATCTTGCGAGCCCGCGGACTCGGCGGTTGACAGAACCACGACCAAGGCCCATACTGCTGCGCGTAGCTCAGGTTGGACTAGAGGGTTAGTCCAGCCTCGTCCAGTGTTAACTGGCGTCATAGGGGAGGTAGTTGCGCCGCGTCTTCAGGGCCCGAACGGGTCCGGAGGGAGTGTCTGTGGCCGTCTCCGCCGTCTCACCCCGCTCGGTCGAGGTCGCCCTCGACGATCGGTACCTCGTCGCCCTCGCCAAGAGCGGGAAGACCGACGCCTACGACCGCATCATCCGCCGCTACCACGGCTTCGTGCGCCTCAAGGCCTCGTCCTACTTCCTGATCGGCGGCGACTCCGACGACCTCATCCAGGAAGGGCTCGTCGGGCTGTACAAGGCCGTCCGCGACTACCGCACCGACCGCGAGTCGAGCTTCCGCAACTTCGCGGAGCTATGCATCACCAGGCAGATCATCACCGCGGTGAAGACCGCCACGCGCAACAAGCACACTCCCCTGAACCGGTACGTGTCGTTCTCCTCCACGCCGGCCACCTCCACCGGTGAGGAGCCGAGTCTCGACGAGACGCTTCCCGGGCCGACGTCGCGCGATCCGGTCAACCAGGCGATATCCACCGAGGAGCTGCGCAGCCTGATCGGCTGCCTGTCCACCGCGCTGTCCGACCTCGAGAGCTCCGTGCTCTCGTTGTACCTCGACGGACACCCGTACGAGGACGTCGCCGAGCGCCTCGGCTGCGACACCAAGACGGTGGACAACGCCCTCCAGAGGGTGAAGCGCAAGGTGGGGGCGCACCTCGCCACCCGTGCCGTGCCCGCGTAGGTGAACTGAACAGTCACACCGCGGCCGTATTGACGGTGCGATACGGTGGAGGTGACTTCACCGCGAACCGGAAGGATTCCGTATGGCAGAGACCGTGAGCCGGATGTTGAGTGAGCTGCGCTCGAGGCGTGACGAGCTGCGTCCCATGGTCGAGGAGCTGACCCAGATCGAGTCGGCGATCACGGCCCTCGAGCAGCTCGAGCCCTCGAGCGGCGGTCCCGGACGCCGTCGCGGCCCCGGGCGCCCTCGAGGCCCGGCGCGGGGCGCGACCCCGGGGCGGCGCCGCGGGCGGCCCCCGAAGGGCCAGCCCACGCGCTCGGACCAGTTCCTCGCCCTCGTCGAGCAGCGACCCGGGATCTCGATCTCCGAGGCCGCCGCGGAGCTGGGAATCGAGCCGAACTACCTGTACCGCGTCTCGGCCACCCTTCAGCGCGAGGGCACGATCCTCAGGGACGGCCGCGGCTTCAGGTCGGGCGTGGCCGCCCCGGAGGGCGGCGAGGCCGCCCGGGTCATCGAGCCGCCCGTCTCGGACGGCGCCCCGGCGCCCGAGGCTGCCGGCACCGACGATGCCATCGACGCCGTCGAGGCGCTCGACGCGGCCGAGGCCGTCGAGCCCCCCTCGGAGAACAGGCTCACCTAGATGTAGCTCCCGAGCCGGCGGCCCGGAGCGCGCCGTCCGGCGCGTGCCGACCGTGGGTCGCGCCGGCCGAAGGGGCGCTCAAGCCCCCCGGGAGCGCTGACGATGGCAACGGGACATGCTCGCCGTCGCCGAGACGCCCGGCAAGTTCATCGGCGAGTCGGAGAGGAACTTCCGCCGGGCGATTAGGAGGTGTTCGTCGTGGCCACTGCGAACGACCTGTCCGCCCTTCCCTTCGGGGCAGGCCGTGATCGCCGCCATGTACGCCGCGCTATACGAGGGCCGCGAGCTCGACGCCGACTCGCTCTCGAGGAGGTGGCCGCTACCGTGCCACCCTCGGTCTCCCGTCGAGAGGACGTCGAGCATCTGCGCGAGCTTGCGCGCGGGCGCTTCGTGCCGGTGCGCTGAAGCGATCCGGCGGGCCGAGGTCGTGCTCATGAGGTCTCGCTTCGCTCACATCCCCTCCGTTCTCGCCGGCGCCGCCGTGGTGTTGCTGGGGGCCTCGTGCGGTGCGGAGCCGCCGGCGGCGATTCCGCTCGGTGCGCCGCCGGCGGCGGTCTCGCCCTCGGAGGCACCACGGGCCCGGGACCGCAGCCCCGAGCCCTCAGGGGCCCTCCCGACCGCGGAGCCCCGCTCGTCCGACCCGCGGGCCCGACCCCGCTCATCCGAGCCCTACCGCATCGCGCGCTTTCGCGGCCGGCGTCCGATCCGCTACGCCACGGCCCCCGGCCGCCCGATCACCCGCCGGCTCAACATCCGCACCCGTTTCGGCACCCGCCGCGCGCTTGCGGTGGCCGGCGAGCGGGACGGATGGATCGGCGTGGCCGTCGAGGACCGTCCGAACGGACGCCTCGCCTGGGTGCCGGCGAGCACTCCGAGGGTCGCCCTTTCGACCACGCCGCTGTCGGTGCACGTCGACCTCTCGCGCCGGCGTCTTCAGTTGCGGCGCGGAACGCGCGTCCTCGAGGCCATGACCGTGGGCGTCGGCCGTGCGGACAACCGCACCCCGGCCGGGCGCTACGCGGTCACCGACAGGCTCTCCGGGCGCGACTTCCCGGACCTCTACGGCTGCTGCATCCTCGCGCTGACCGGCCACCAGGCCCGTGTACCGGACGGCTGGAAGGGCGGCGACCGCTTGGCCATCCACGGCACGAACGCCCCGGACTCCCTCGGCCGGGCCAGCTCCTCCGGCTGCGTGCGCTCCCCCGAGCGCGGGATACGGCGGCTGATCCACACCGTGCCGGTGGGCACGCCGGTGTTCATCCGGCGGTAGTCCGCCGCCGAGGCGCACGACCTGCCGAGAGCCGGAGGGGGGAGTCGAACCCCCGACCCACGCTTTACAAGAGCGTCGCTCTACCGCTGAGCTACTCCGGCCCGGAGGGCGAGTCTAGGCTCGGGAAAGGGACGCGCGACGGGCGTTCAGGCGCCCCTCGAGCACGCCGAGCACCGCGCCGAACAACAGGTGGCGCCACAGGGCCTGGAGGAACGCGCGCGAGTTGCCGGCCAGCGTGGTCATCTCCCGCCGCGCGGGGTGGTGGCGGTCGACGAGACGGGTGAGCGGCCACAGGCCCACGTGCTCGACGACCCCGGCGGCAAGGCCGTGGGCCACCGGCGGTCCGGGTACGCGTGCTCGCGCAAGTGCGTACACCGCCCCGAACAGCGCCCCGTTGCCGACGTGCAGCGCGGCGCCGAGCACCGGCCACGCCACTCCGCGGGTGACGAGCTTGCCGAGGATCTCGACGTCGTCGTAGCCGCACCGGAAGGCCCGCTTGTCGAGCGGCTGCTGGAGAGCCCAGAGCCCCGCGGCCGCGCTGCCCGCGAGGGCTCCGTTCGCGGCGCGGTGGGCATCCATCTGGCCGCGAGGATAGGGAGGAGGGTCCGACGCCTCGGGCGCGCTCTCGAAGAATGGGGAGCCCCGCGTAACGCCGCCGCGGTAACCGCGTAGTAACAACTCGTGCCCCGCCGCCGCCTCCTGCGCTCCCGCGACCTCTCGGTCTACCACGAGCGCATCCGCCGCCGTGGGGTCCACCCGATCGTCTACTGGGTGGCCCGCGCCTTCCTCGTCCCGCTGATCCGCATCTGGTTCCGGGTCGAGGGCGTCGGTCGCGATCACCTCCCACGCACCGGGCCGGTGCTCGTGGCCTCGAATCACCGGTCGTTCCTCGACCCCTTCGTACTCGGCAGCCTCGTGCGGCGGCCGATGTACTTCGTCGCGAAGCAGGAGCTCTTCCGCAACCCGATCAACGGGTGGTTCCTGAACTGCCTCGGGGCCTTCCCGGTGTGCCGCGGCGCCTCGGACGCCGAGGCGCTCGCCACCTCGCGGATCCTGCTCGAGCGCGGGCGAGTGGTCACCGTCTTCCCGGAGGGCACCCGCGTGCGCACCGGAGCGCTCCGTGATCCGCGCCGGGGGGTGGGGCGCCTGGCGCTCGAGACCGGCGCGCAGGTGGTGCCGGCGGCGGTGATCGGATCGGAGCGGGCGCGTCGCGGCTGGCGCATCCGGCCGTGCCGGGTGAGGGTGCGCTTCGGCCGCGCGCTCACCTTCCCGCGGGTCGAGGCCCCTTCGCCCCGGTTGGCCGAGGAGGTGACGGCCCGAATCTGGCCGTGCGTGGCGCTCCAGTGGGAGTGGCTGGGCGGCCTCCCGCCGCTTCGCCGCGCCGCGGTGGTGGGCGCCGGCTCGATGGGCACCGCGCTGGCCGCCGTGCTGGCCCGGGCCGGGCTCGAGGTCGAGCTCGGGTGCCGCACGCGCGAGCAGGCTCAGGAGATCGCCCGCTCGCGCGAGAACGAGCGCTACCTGCCCGGCGTCCTCCTGCCGGACACGGTCGCCGTCTCATCGGTGACGGACATCGAGCTCGGGGGCGTCGACCTCGTGGTGCTGGCGGTGCCGAGCGGGGCGCTGCCCCAGGCCGTGGCCGCCGTCGGAGACCGGGTGGGTCGCCGCAGTGCCGTGCTCGTGGTCTCGAAGGGCCTCGCGGGACCGCTCGGAACGGTTCCCTCGCAATACGTCGCGGAGCGCCTCCGCACCCGAGGGGTGGCCTGTCTGGCCGGACCCGCCCACGCGCGCGAGACGGTGGAGGGCGGCGCCGCGGTCGTGCTGGCCAGTGCCGACGCCGACCTCCGCGACCAGCTTGCCGGCGTCCTGGCGGGCGGCGGGCTCGAGGTCGAGTCCTCCGCCGACGTCGCCGGCACGGAGCTGGCCGGGATCGCGAAGAACGCCGCCGCCATCGCGGCCTCGGCCGCGGTCGGGGCCGGTGCCAACCGCGCCGGGGCCGTGGCCGGACTGGTGTTCTCCGAGGTCTGCGAGCTCGCCCGGCGGGAGGGGGCCGGGACCGAGGCCTTCGTCGGCCTCGCGGGCGCCGGTGACCTCGTGGGCACGGTGATGGCCGCGGGCAGCCGCAACCGCCGCGCCGGAGAGATGCTCTTCGCCGGGGTGCCCCCGGCCGAGGTGAGCCGGGCGCTCGACCAGGCGGTCGAGGGACTGGCCTCGGTGCCGCTGCTCGCCGAGCGTGCCCGGCGGGACGGGGTCCCGGCCCCTACGCTCGAGGCGTTCGCCGGCCTGATCGCCGGCGAGACGACGGCGCACGAGTGGATCGACGGCATCGCCTCCCCCGAGCGGGCCGCCGGACGCCGGGCCGCCTGACGAGCGATGCCCCACACCCCCCAGGCGCGCGTCGGGGCCCCGCGGGCGAGCATTACGCTCCGGGAGTGGAGGCTCGGCCCTCGAAGCCGCTGCTCGACGAGGAGTTCAGCGAGCTCTACCGCTCGCACCTGCGGGACGTCTACTCCTACTCCTACTACCGCGTCGGCAACCACCACGACGCCGAGGACATCACCGAGCAGACCTTCCTCCAGGCTTACCGCCACTTCGAGCGGGCGCAGCGCGAGTCCGACGGCCGTCCCCTGCGGCCCTGGCTCATCCGCATCGCCCACAACCTGGCCGCCAACCACTACCGCGACCGCTCACGACGTCCCCAGACCAACCTCGAGGACGCCACGCGGCTGTCGGCCGTGCACGCGACCGAGGACGTGGTCGAGGGCCGGGAGGAGCTGGCCGCCATCCTCGACGGCGTGGCCGCACTCCCCGACGATCGTCGCGACGCGCTGATCATGCGCTTCGCGCTCGACATGGACAACCGCGAGATCGCGCGTGCGCTCGGCCGCTCGGAGGGGGCGACCAAGGTCCTGCTCCACCGGGCGATCCGGCAGCTCGAGGGCTCGCTCGAGGCGGGAGACGGCCATGAGTGACCTGGAGCGCCGGCTGCGCTTCGCCCTCGCCCCGGTCGAGCCGCCCATGGCCCTCACCGACCGCTTCGAGCGCACTCTCACCGAGCTCACCGACGCCGCCGTCGAGGAGCTCGCCGACACCGAGCTCCGCGCGATGCGCGACCCCCGCAACTGGGCCCGTCCGGCCGCCGCGGTGCTCGTGGGCGGCGTGGCCGGGGGCACGCTGATCGTCGTCCAGGCGCGTCAGCGTCAGCGCCGCCGCCGGCCGCGGGGCCTGCGCGGGCTCGAGCGGCGGGTGCGGGAGACGGCGGGCAGCGCCATCAGGGCCGTCCGCCGCTAGGAACGACGAAGCGGGGCCCGAGGGCCCCGCTTCGCACTGCGCTTCGGATCTCCCGCGACGGCTACGCCGTGGTGGGGGCCGGCTCCCGTCCGGAGGCCAGGCCGGCACCGATGCCGGCCAGCGCGATCAGCAGGTGCAGGACGTTGTCCGCACCGTTGATGGGGAGGAGCCCGAGCAGCGGGTCCATGAACAGCCCGAGCAGGAAGACCAGGGCGTAGACGGCCCCGAACCCGAGGGCGAAGAGCCGCGCCGAGGCCGGCGTGCCGGCCATGGCCAGCCCGACGATGCCGCTCGCGATATGGACGATGTTGTGCCACCCGTTGACGTCGAAGAGGATGAGCGGGTCACGCTGCACCGATTCTCCGACGGAGAACGAGGCGTTGACGAAGAAGCCGAGTATCCCGACCAGCAGGAGCACGGCTCCGAACACGAGCGAGTACAGCTGGGCAGGAGTCTTTCCACCCATGATGCGACCTCCTTGTTGGCCTGAGCGTCCACCTGGGTGTTCGCCCGGACGATGAGACCGGATCACGGAAGCTGATCCGGTAAGTGGCCTGAGTACGAATAACCCTACCCGTGGTTACACCGCCGACCCCAGTTCTCCTGCTTTGAGCGACCCCTCGACCGGAGAGCTCCACCGCTTCGCGGACGAGGAGCTCATGTCGCTCGTGGCCAGGGGGAGCACCGCGGCCTTCGAGCTGGTGTACGACCGCCACGGGGCCGTCGCGTTCTCGCTCGCCTACCGCATGGTGGGCAGCCGC
>Ga0136640_10000887_pt1 | contig 11718 bp, 15 predicted proteins | sample AntDrymUQ8642106_2_FD_105498 | JGI IMG/M metagenome (GOLD analysis project Ga0136640, IMG submission 105498) | Polar desert sand microbial communities from Dry Valleys, Antarctica - metaG UQ864 (21.06) | ecosystem: Environmental > Terrestrial > Soil > Desert | place: Antarctica: Dry Valley...
GGCGAGGAGTACGCCCCCCTGGGCAACACCGATTACGCGACCACGATCAACAAGATCAAGGACGCCAACCCCGACGCGGTGTTCCAGACGATCAACGGGGACTCCAACGTCGCGTTCTGGAAGCAGTTCACGGACGCAGGGCTGGACGCCGAGAAGCTGCCGGTGATCTCCGTGTCGACGGCCGAGGACGAGGTCCGCGGTGTGGGGATCAAGAACATCGTCGGCCAGTACGTCGCGTGGAACTACTACCAGACGACGCCGGGCGCCAAGAACGAGGCGTTCGTGAAGGCCTACAAGGCGAAGTACGGTCAGAACCGCGTCACCGACGACCCGATCGAGGCCGGCTACGTGGGGGTCCACCTGTGGGCGATGGCGGTCGAGAAGGCCGGCACCACCAACGTCGAGAAGGTCAAGGCGGCGTCCAAGGGCCTGACCTTCGACGCACCGGAGGGCAAGGTCACGATCGACGGCTCCAACCAGCACATCTCCAAGACGGCGCGCATCGGGCAGCTCCAGCCCAACGGACTCATCAATCAGGTCGGGGGGTCCAAGGAGCCGATCAAGCCCGATCCGTTCCTGAAGAGCTACCCCTGGGCCAAGGGCCTGTAAGGGGGACGGCCGAGCGAGCGGCGGGACGACACGGTGGAAGTCCTCTTCAACGAGCTCTTCGTCGGGCTCAGCATCGCGTCGATCCTGCTGCTCGTGGCGCTCGGGCTGACGTTCACGTTCGGCCAGATGAACGTGATCAACATGGCGCACGGCGAGTTCATCATGGCCGGCGCCTACACGACCTACGTGCTGCAGACGGCGCTCGGGACCGGGCTGATCACCCTCTCGTTCGGTCTCGCGCTGCCGGCTGCGTTCCTGGTGGCCGGCACGCTGGGCCTGATCCTCGAGGCCACCGTGATCCGCCGCTTGTACGGCCGGCCACTCGACACGCTGCTGGTCACCTGGGGCGTCGGCCTGATGCTCCAACAGCTCGCCCGCGACCTCTTCGGCGCCCAGAACGTCAACGTGGACGCGCCGTCGTTTCTCGACGGCGGCGTCACCGTCGCCAGCGTGACGCTGTCCTACCCGCGCCTGTTCATCATCGGCGTAGTCGTGCTCGTCGTGATCGCGATCGCGATCTACATGCAGCGCACGCCCGCCGGACGGCGGATGCGCGCGGTCATGCAGAATCGCCCGCTCGCGTCCGTCAGCGGAGTGCGGACCACGCGCGTCGACCGCACCACGTTCTTCATCGGGTCGGGCCTGGCGGGCCTCGCGGGCGTCGGCATCACCCTGCTCGGACCGGTCGGCCCGACGCTCGGCCTGGGGTACATCATCGACGCGTTCCTGGTCGTCATCGTCGGCGGGCTGGGGCAGCTGCGCGGCGCGATCTTCGCCGCGCTCGCGCTCGGGATGGCCAACTCGTTCATCGAGTACAACACCACCGCGAGCATCGCCAAGGCGGGCGTGTTCCTGCTGATCGTGCTGTTCTTGCAGGTGCGCCCGCAGGGATTGATCGTCCAGCAGCGTCGGGGGCTCGCGTCGTGAGCGCCGTCGCGAGGCTGTTGCCCTCGAGTGCGCCCAAGCCGTCGGCGTTCGCCGTGCGCTTCGCGCTCGCCGCGGCCGCGCTGCTGCTCCTCGCGCCGGCGGTGCTGTCGGACTTCCGCCTGTCGCTGCTGACCAAGTTCCTGTGCTTCGCGATCATCGCCATCGGCATCGGCCTGGCCTGGGGCCAGGGCGGGATGCTGGTCCTCGGCCAGGGGCTCTTCTTCGGGCTCGGCGGCTACGCGATGGGGATGCACATGAAGCTCGCCGAGGCCGGCGAGGGCCAGCTGCCGGACTTCATGACCTGGAGCGGCGTGGAGAACCTGCCGGTGCTGTGGGAGCCGTTTCGCTCCGCGTGGTTCGCCGTCCCGGCGGCGATCCTGTTGCCGATGGCGATCGCGGCGGTGCTCGGCGCAGCGATCTTCCGCCAGCGCATCCGCGGGGCGTACTTCGCGATCCTCAGCCAGGCGCTCGCGGCCGCGTTCGTGATCGTGCTGGTCGGCAACCAGGGACTCACCGGCGGGACCAACGGCCTCACGAACTTCCAGACCTTCTTCGGGCTTCCCCTGTCGAATCCCGAGAACCAGCAGCTGCTGCACATCACGGTCGCGATCACGCTGCTGCTCGTCTTCCTGGCCACCCGCGAGCTCGTGATCGGGCGCTACGGACGGCTGCTGATCGCGGTGCGCGACGACGAGGACCGCGTGCGCTTCCTCGGGTATGACCCGACGCGCGTCAAGCTCGTCGCCTACGTGCTGGCCGCCGGCATGGCGGGGCTGGCCGGCGCGCTGTTCGTCCCGGTCGTCGGCATCATCTCGCCCGCGCTGCTCGGAATCGTGCCTTCGATCGAGATGGTGATCTGGGTCGCGCTCGGCGGGCGCACGGCGCTCGCCTGGGCGGCGGCCGGCGCGGTGATCGTCAACTCCGCGAAGACCACCATCTCCGAGCAGTTCCCCTCGACCTGGCTGTACCTGCAGGGGATGCTGTTCGTCGTCGTGATCCTGTTCCTTCCGAAGGGGATCGCAGGCGGGATCGAGACCCTGCGGGGGCTGGCCTCGCGCCTCCCGCTGCTCGGCGGGCGGCGGATGGCGGCGCGCAGCGGTCCGGCGGCGTCGCCGAGTGAGGAGGCGACATGAGCGCGGAGCTGCTGCAGATCCGCGACCTGGTGGTCGCCTTCGACGCGTTTCATGCCGTGGACCACCTGGATCTGGTTCTGCACGAGCACGAGGTGCGCTTCGTGATCGGACCCAACGGGGCCGGCAAGACGACGCTGATCGACGCGATCACGAACCTCGTCCGTCCGACCAGCGGCTCGATCTGGTTCGCCGGCTCCGAGCTCGCCGGACGAGCGGAGCACGCGATCGTCCGCGCCGGCATCGGCCGGACGTTCCAGACGCCTTCGGTCTTCGACGAGCTGACCGTGCTCGAGAACGTCGACATCGCCGCGTCCTTCCGGCTCCCGTTCCGCTCGCTGCTGCGGCGGCGCAAGGGGATCTCCGACGCCGTCGCCGGGGCGCTGGACTCCGTGAAGCTGACCGACCAGCGCGAGGACGCGGCGGGAGCACTGTCGCACGGCCAGAAGCAGTGGCTCGAGATCGCCATGGTCGTCGTCCAGCGACCGCGCCTGTTGCTGCTCGACGAGCCCGTGGCCGGCATGACCGGCAACGAGCGGCTGCGCACCGGCGAGCTGATCACGGAGATCGCGAAGGACGGCACCACGGTGCTCGTCGTCGAGCACGACATGGACTTCGTGCGGCGCTTCGCGCACCGGGTGACCGTCATGCACGAGGGCAAGGTCCTGACGGAGGGGACCGTGGCCGAGGTCCAGCGCGACGAGACCGTTCGCGAGGTCTACCTGGGGCGGCCGCGCGACGCGCGCGGCGCCGCCGAGGTCCCCGCATGACCGCGGGCGCCCAGATCCTGAGCGTCGAGTCGCTCGAGGTCTCCTACGGCCCGACGCAGGTGCTCTTCGGCGTGTCGCTCGACGTGCCCGAGGGCGGGCTGTGCTGCCTGATGGGTCGCAACGGCGTCGGCAAGAGCACCCTGCTGCAGACGATCGTCGGCCTGCAGCCGGCGCGGCACGGCTCGATCTCGCTCGGCGGGGAGCCGATCACCAAGGCGGCGCCATACGACCGCGTGAAGGCCGGCATCGCCTACGTCCCGCAGGGTCGCGAGGCGTTTCCGTACCTGACCGTGTTCGAGAACCTGCGCGTCGTCGCGGAGGCGTCGGAGAAGGGGGGCGCGGATGTGATCGAGGCGGCGCTCGAGCGCTTCCCCCGCCTGCGCAGGCTGCTCGAGCGGCCGGCCGGCTTTCTGAGCGGGGGCGAGGCGCAGCAGCTGGCGATCGCACGCGCGCTCGTCACGCAGCCGCGGCTGCTGCTGCTCGACGAGCCGACGGAGGGCATCCAGCCGTCGATCATCCTCGAGATCGAGGATGCGATCGCCGAGCTGAAGGCCGGCGGCATGTCGATCCTGCTCGTGGAGCAGTACGTTGAGTTCGCGATGCGCCTCGCCGACACCTACGCCGTGATGGACGTCGGCCGGATCGTCACCGCCGGGCCGATCGTGACGTTCGAGCGCGAGCGCGTGCAGGAGCTCATGGCGGTCTGACGCCAGGCCCATGCGCCTGACGCCCTCCGATCAAGAGAAGCTCCTCCTGTCGGTCGCGGGGATGGTCGCGCGCGACCGGCTCGCGCGCGGGGTGCGGCTCAACCATCCCGAGGCCGTCGCCCTGCTGGCGACCTGGGTCATCGAGCGAGCCCGCGAGGGGGCGAGCGTCGATGCGCTGATGCGCGACGGCCGCGCCGTCCTGACCCGCGAGCAGCTGATGGAGGGCGTGCCCGAGATGCTCCACGACGTCCAGGTCGAGGCGACGTTCCCCGACGGGCGCAAGCTCGTCACGATCCACCAGCCCGTCCCGTGATCCCCGGCGAGGTGCGCACTGCGCCCGGGGACGTCGAGCTGGCCGCCGGCCGCGAGCGCCGCAGCCTGCGCGTGCGCAACACGGGCGATCGCCCGATCCAGGTCGGCTCGCACTTCCACTTCCCGGCGGTCAACGCGGCCCTGCGCTTCGACCGAGCCGCCGCCGAGGGCTTCCGGCTGGACCTTCCGGCCGGGACCTCGGTCCGCTTCGAGCCCGGCGTCGACCGCGACGTGGTGCTTGTCGAGCTGGCGGGTGCGCGGCACGTACCGGGCCTGCAGATCCGATGAGCTCGATCTCTCGCGAGCGCTACGCGTCGCTGTACGGGCCGACGGTCGGCGACCGCGTGCGCCTGGCCGACACCGACCTGTGGATCGAGGTCGAGCACGACGCCTGCATCCCCGGCGAAGAGGCCGTGTTCGGAGGCGGCAAGACGATCCGCGAGTCGATGGCGCAGGGGACGGCGTCGCGGGCCGAGGGCGCTCCGGACACCGTCGTCACCAACGCGCTGATCCTCGATCATTGGGGCGTCGTCAAGGCCGACGTCGGGATCCGCGACGGGCGGATCACCGCACTGGGCAAGGCCGGCAATCCCGACGTCATGGACGGTGTGCACCCCGAGCTGCGGATCGGTCCCTCGACCGACGTGATCGCCGGCGAGGGGCGGATCCTCACCGCCGGCGGAGTCGACTGCCACGTGCACTTCACCACTCCGAGCCTCATCCCGGAGGCCCTCGCCAGCGGCATGACGACGCTGATCGGCGGCGGAACCGGACCCAGCGAGGGCACCCGCGCCACGACGATCACGCCCGGGGCGCCGTCACTGGCGCTCATGCACCGCGCGCTCGACTCGCAGCCCGTCAACGTGCTCCTGCTGGGCAAGGGCAACACCGTCTCCCAGGCGGCGCTGGACGAGCAGCTGCGCGCCGGCGCCGGGGGCTTCAAGCTCCACGAGGACTGGGGCACCACGCCGGCGGCGATCGACGCGTGCCTGCGCGCGGCCGACCGCGGCGGGGTCCAGGTCGCCATCCACACCGACACGCTCAACGAGGCGGGCTACCTGGAGTCGACCGTCGCCGCGATCGCCGGCCGGACGATTCACGCCTACCACACCGAGGGGGCGGGCGGCGGGCATGCGCCGGACATCATCGCCATCGCGGGCGAGGCCCACGTGCTGCCGTCCTCGACGAACCCGACGCGGCCGCACACGGTCAACACGGTGGCCGAGCACCTGGACATGCTGATGGTCTGCCACCACCTCAACCCGCGCATCGAAGAGGACCTCGCCTTCGCCGAAAGCCGCATCCGCGCGGGCACGATCGCGGCCGAGGACGTCCTGCACGACCTCGGAGCGATCAGCATGATCGGCTCGGACTCACAGGCCATGGGCCGCGTCGGGGAGACGATCGTGCGCACGTGGCAGACCGCGCACGCGATGAAGCACCGGCGGGGCCAGCTCGCGGCCGGAGAGCGGGCCGACAACCTGCGTGCCCGCCGCTACGTCGCCAAGTACACGATCTGCCCGGCGGTCGCCCACGGCATCGCCGAGCTGGTGGGATCCATAGAGGTCGGCAAGCTCGCCGACCTGTGCCTGTGGGAGCCCGCCTTCTTCGGCGTCCGGCCCCACGTCGTCCTCAAGGGCGGGGCGATCGCGTGGGCGCAGATCGGGGACGCCAACGCCTCCATTCCCACTCCGCAGCCCGTGTTCGGCCGCCCGATGTTCGCCGCCGCCGAGGCGGCGGCGGGCCATCACTCCGTCTCGTGGGTGGCGCCCGCCGCGATCGAGGACGGGATCGCCGACCGCCTCGAGCTTCGGCGGAGGCTGGAACCCGTCGACGGCGTGCGCGCGCTCACCAAGGCCGACCTGCCCAACAACGACGCGCTGCCCGACATCCGGGTGGACCCTGCCGCCTTCACCGTCACGGTCGACGGCGAGCTGATCGAGCCCGAGCCCGCCTCCGTGCTGCCCATGGCCCAGCGCTACAACCTCTTCTGATGGCGCTCCCGCTCAGCGCCCTGCTGCTCGCCGACGCGCGCACCCCGACGGGCGGCTACGCCCACTCCGGCGGCCTGGAGGCCGCGATCGCGGGGGGCCTGACGGCCGAGAACGTGCCGGCTCTCGTGCGCGGGCGGCTGCACACGGTCGGCCTCACCGAGGCGGCGCTGGCCGCCGCCGCCGTGCGGGCGGCCCGCGGCGGGGACCTCGACGCGCTGCTCGGCCTCGACGGCGAGGCGGCCGCCCGCTGTCCGAGCCCGGCGCTGCGGCGGGCGGCCTCCTCCCTCGGCCGGTCGCTGCTGCGCACCGCCGCCGTGCTGTGGCCCCAGGACCCCGTCCTGCCGGCCTATCGCGCTGCCTCCACCGCCACCCCGCGGCCCGTGGCGCTCGGCGTGGCCGCCGGCGCCGGAGGGCTGTCGCCGGTCGACGCGGCGCTGGTGGCGCTGCACGAGGACGCCGCCACCGTCGCCGCCGCCGCGGTCAAGCTGCTCCCCGTCGACGCCGCCGCCGCGAGCGGATGGCTCGCCGCGCTGGCCCCGGAGGTCGAGCGGCTCGCCGCCGAGGCCGCTGAGCCGTGTCAGCCGGGCGAGCTGCCGAGCGCGGCCGCACCGCTGCTCGACCTCCGCTCCCTGGACCACGAGCGCCACGCCGCGAGGCTCTTTGCCACCTGAAGTGGACCCCGCCACGTCCGGCCGCGCCCTGCGCGTGGGGATCGGGGGCCCCGTCGGCAGCGGCAAGAGCTCGCTGATCGCCGAGGTCTGCCGCGTCCTGGCGGACCGGCTGCGGATCGGGGTCGTGACCAACGACATCTACACGACCGAGGACGCGGAGCTCCTGCGCTCGACCGGGGTGCTGTCGCCCGAGCGCATCGTCGCGGTGCAGACCGGGTGCTGCCCGCACACCGCCATCCGCGACGACGTCACGCACAACCTCGAGGCCGTCGAGGGCCTCGAGGCGGCGGAGGGACCGCTCGACGTGGTGCTCGTCGAAAGCGGCGGCGACAACCTGACGGCGGTCTTCGGCCCCGCGCTCGCCGACGTCCAGGTCTTCGTGCTCGACTGCGCGGGCGGCGACGACGTCCCGCGCAAGGGCGGCCCCGGGATCACCCGCTCAGACCTCCTGGTCATCAACAAGACCGACCTCGCCCCGCTCGTCGGCGCCGACGTGGAGGTCATGCTCGACGGCGCGCGCGGGCATCGGGGAGCGCTGCCGGTCCTGCCGATCAGCTTGCGCCAGGAGGGCGCCCGCGACGTCGCGCACTGGCTCGAGCACCGGCTCGCCGACTTCCGCGCCGGCCGTCTGCAGACCTCCGACGTCGGCCCGCCGGTGGCCCACGAGCACACGCATTGACGCCGGCGGCCCGCATCGCCGTCGAGCGTCGCGGCGAAACCAGCGTCATCGCCGAGCTCTCCTCGTCTGCCCCGGTCGGCCTGCGGCCGCTTTCGCCGGTTGGCCCGCTCGCCCGCGTCGCGTTGGTCCAGACGAGCGCGTGCCTGGCCGCCGGCGACGACGTGGCGATGCAGGTCCGGGTCGGTCCGGGCGCAAGCCTCGAGATCGTGGAGATCTCCGCGACCCTCGCCCACCCCGTTCCCGCGACTCGGACACCGATCGCCCAAATGGTCCAGGTCGACTTGAGCACCGGTGCACGGCTGCTTTGGCTCGCGGAACCGCTCGTCCTCGCCGCCGGGACGCGGATGCGCCGGCGCCTGAACGTGGCCACCGCTACGAGCTCGCGGGCGCTGCTCGGCGAGACCGTCGTCTTCGGGCGGGACGGCGAGGAGGCCGGTGACGCGAGGACCCGGGTGCGGATCACCCGGGACGCCCGCGCGGTGCTGGACGAGGGCCTCGCGACCGGGGATCCGGCCGTCCTGCACTCCGCCGCGGTCGCCGGGGCGGCGCGTGTGTGCGCCGCCCTCACCCTCGTCGGCGTCGATCCGCCTCAGCCGCTGGCTGCCGGCGCGCTCCGTCTAGGCCCGCAGGACACGACGTTCCGCTGCCTCGGCTCCGAAGCCGCCGACACCCACGCGCGTTGCGCAACGGTGGCGAGCTCGTGGCGTCGGGCGCTGCTCCGGGCAGCGTGACGCCGGGAGCTCCGGATCAGGCGGCGGAGAGCTGGTCCGTGAGCGCCGCCGCATAGACCTCCGCGACGTCGGCGGCGAGCGCGGGCCAGGCGTAGAGCTCGCGGGCGGTCGTGTAGGCCTCCCGGCCCCGGCGCGCCCGCTCGTCCGGGCGGTTGACCGCCTCGACGAGGGCCGCGGCCAGCGATTCGGCGTCGTCGCCCGGCACCAGCCAGCCGGTGCGACCGTCCTCGACGATGGCGGCGGGTCCGTGCGCATCGACGGCGATGGCCGGCAGGCCGCACGCCATGCCCTCGACGAGGACCTGCCCGAACTGCTCGCGGACGCTGGGCAGGACGACGGCGTCGGAGGCGACCAGGAAGCCGGGCAGCTCGTCGTGGCCGTGCCAGCCGGCCAGGAAGATGTCCTCGGCGCCCGTGCGAGCGATCGCCTCCAGCGGGTGCTCGCCCTCCCATTCGCCCGGGTAGCCGCCGAGCAGCACGAGCGGCGCGCGGCGGTCGAAGGCGGGCCGGGCGCGGGCATAGGCCTCGATCAGCAGGGGCACGCGCTTGACCGCGGTGAAGCGCCCGACGTAGAGCAGCACGGGCTCCTCGGTGGTGAAGGCCTCCCCGAGTTGGCGCTGCCAGAAGGACGCGCGGTCGACGGGATGGGCGTCGAAGGCCTCGGGGTCGAAGCCGTTGGCGATCGTCACGCAGCGGCCCGGATCGGCGCCGAGCAGGGTCTCGACGCGCCCGACCTGGGAGTCCGAGAGCAAGATCAGCCGCTCGCAGCGCTGCGCCCATGTCCGCATGCGCTCGGCCCAGGCTGCGAAGTGGGGCCAGCGGTCGTCAGCCGCCTCGAGCATCAGCAGCTCCGTGCCGTGCAGGTGCCCGACAACGGGGACATCCGGCGCCACGCGCGCGGCGGCCTCGTTGAGCGGCGTCAGGTGGTGGAGGTGCAGGACGTCGGCTTCGGCCGCGCCCGCGTTGCGCAGCACGTGACACCAGGCGTCGACCTGGTGGTCGTAGTGGCGGTCGTCGAGCTCGGCGAAGACGCGGTCCGGCGCGTCGTCGCGGTCCTCGTAGGAGGGGTGCATCGGCGGGTCCGCCAGCAGCGGCTCCGGCGCCGCGAGCGCCTTGGTCATGTCCACCGGAACGACGTCGATACCGTCGTAGAAGGCGCGCGCGTCGCCGGGCGGCGTCCCCGACCCCGAGACAAGGCGCACGTCCCAGCCGGCGGCCGGCAGGCAGCGGGCGAGGTTGCGCGCGACGTGCGCCGACCCCCCGCGCGGGAAGAACTGCAGACCCATGAGCACGCGTGGCGTCATCGACTCAAACGCTACCCGGCGATCACGGAACCTTCACCGCGACCGGGCGCAGATCGCGTATGCCTCGACCGGGAATGGCCCTCCCCGTCGCCCTCCAGGATCGCCCGCAGCACCTTCGTCGCCAGCGCGTCCCGCTGGCCGACGGCCGTCATACCACCGTCCATGTCGCGACCTACGACGCACGCGCGACCGAGCTCAAGGTCGCCCTCGTCCGAGGGCAGAGGCTCGGGGCGTGGTGCGCTGCCCGGGAGTTTGGAGAGGCGCTGGTCGGCGGCTTTTTCACCCGCCCGGACGGCGTGCCGCTCGGTGAGCTGCGCCTCGGGGGCGTGCGGCGCCGCCACGTGGCCTTCGACGCCCCCTGGGACGGTGAGCGCGCCTGCCTGCACGTGGAGGGCGGCCGGGTGCACATCGCGCGCCGCGACGAGCTGCCCGCCGCCCCGCGCGGCGACCTCCTGCAGGCGGGCCCGCTGCTCGTCCGCGACGGGCAGGCCGTGTATGAGCGCGCGCTGGACCCTGAGGGCTTCAGCGCCGGCGCACGGCAGTTCGACTCCGACATCACCGCCAAGCGCCACCCGCGCGCGGCGCTGGCCCTCGCGGACGGCGAGCTGCTGGCGGTGGCCTGTGATGGGCGGTCGCGCGCCGACGCCGGGCTGACCCTCGAGGAGCTCGCCGCGGTGCTCACCGGCCTCGGCGCCGAGACGGCGCTCAACCTCGACGGCGGCGGCTCGACGAGCCTGATCGCCGGCGGCGAGCTGCGCAACCACCCGTACGCGGACGTCGGGATCCCCGAGCCTGGCGGCCGCGGCGTCGCCACGGCGCTGCTGTTCCTGCCCCGGGCTTGAGATGCGCGTGCGCATGGTCGGATGCGTCTGCGCATGTTAGATTCGGGGCGTGCCCAAGACCGTGCAGATCCGCGACCTCGACGACGACGTCTACGCGGGCCTGGCCCGGCGCGCCGCCGAGGCCGGTGTCAGCGTCCCCGAGCTGCTGCGCGCTGAGGCCGTCCGCCTGGCCGCCCGCCCCAGCGTGGAGGCGTGGCTGACGCGCACCAGGCGGCGCTCCTCGCCACTCGGGCGCGCCGAGATCCTGGCGGCGCTCGACGAGCAGCGCAGCCCGTGGCCCGATGCTGGTGGTTGACGCCTCGTGCCTGTGCGAGGTGCTCGTCAGCGGTCGCGGCGCCGAGGCGATCCGCGCCAGGCTGGCCGCCGACGAAGATCACGCAGCTCCGCACGTCGTGGACGTCGAGGTCTTCGGCGTGATCCGGCGCGAGCACCTGCGCGGGCGCCTGGACCGCACCGAGGCTGCCCAGGCGATCGAGGACCTCGAGGCCTGGCCGGGCGAGCGCTTCGGTCACCGGCTCCTCCTCGCCCGGGCCTGGGAGCTGCGAGACACCGTGCGCGGCTGGGACGCGATGTACGTGGCGCTCGCCGAGGCGCTGGAGGCGGTCCTCGTCACCACCGACCGGCGGCTCGCCGCAGCGGCCGGCCCCACGTGCCGGATCGAGGTGGTCGGCAGTCGGTAGGGCCGCTACCCGGGCTTGATCACCATGTCGGCGGTGATCAGCACCAGCATGGCCTGATCGGCCCGGGCGAACCCGCCGGCGGCCGGCCGCTTCAGTGCTTCGTGAGCGCGGACGGCTTGTGAACCGCCGTTCCGCCGGACTTCTCGCTTTCGACCAGGTACTGCGGCTCCTCTTCGGAGGCCTTGACCTTGCGGCCGCCCGCCTCCGTCTCTGAGGTGATCTTCCTCTTGACAGTGCCGACGGCGGTGGAGCCGTGGCTCTGCCAGGAGACCTTGTCGCCCGGCTTGAAGGTCTGCTCGCTCATGTCCGTTGGGGTACCGCATCCATGGCGGCGCCGAATCACCACGTGGCGCGGGGGCATCA